>Ga0210389_10004373_pt1 | contig 10995 bp, 9 predicted proteins | sample IncBWH28OmetaG_FD_160127 | JGI IMG/M metagenome (GOLD analysis project Ga0210389, IMG submission 160127) | Forest soil microbial communities from Barre Woods Harvard Forest LTER site, Petersham, Massachusetts, United States - Inc-BW-H-28-O ... | reverse complement strand
TCGGCCAATGCGGATCGGCCGGATTGTGCCGCAAATGCTTGTGATACAGCGCGTAAGCCAGCGGGGCGAGCGCCATCGGAGTGCCCGGGTGTCCTGAGTCCGCCTGCTGCACCGCGTCCATCGAGAGGGTGCGAACGGTGTTGATGGCGAGCAGCTGCAATGCGGCGTCGGCGGATTCGGCCACGTCGGTCTTCCTCAAAGTGCCTTAAGGGCGATGGTGCGTCACGTGCGGCAACACTGAGAAAGCTAGCCCAGTGCGCTGCTCCCGACCATATTGCCGATATGAGCCGCCTCACGACGGTTGGCGAATCCTCCGCGGCGCTATCGAAGGAACTTTCGGATTTCCTGATCGAGCTTTCGATCGGCCTGCACAAGAACGCCATTTATCCGCCGGGACATCCGCTGCTCGAGGGTGCCACGGCGGGGATCGCGCGGCGCGTCGAATCGCTCCTTCAGGATCGCACCTCGCTTTCGCTGGGCGTCGCCCGCCAGCAGTTGATCATCGAAGGCGTGGCGACGGACGAGAACAATCCGGTGCTGCGCGACCTCGCACAGCGACTCCACCGACATCACCTTGGCGCGGTGAAATTCACGCAGGGCGTGACCGCTTCCGAAATTGCGGACGCGCTTGCGACCGTAGCGGTTGACGCCGGGCGCCGGGCGAAACCGCTCGGGCTTGAAAGTCCCGAGGTGCTCCAGCAGTGGCCGCACGTGCGCCTCTTTCCGCTGACATTCGAACAACTTCAGTTGCTCGACGAAGAGCCTGAAGACGCCGAGCAGGACGTGGAGAAGGCCGAAATGCGCGGCGGCGGAAGCCGCGCGGCCCAGCTCTGGATCGGGCTCGCGCGCGCCGCACTCGCCGCCGAGGCGACGGACGAAAAACTGGACGACGCGCAGTCGACCGACCCCGTGGTTGTGGCGAAGGCAATTGATGAACACAAGAAGGACGCCGCGTACGATCAGGTCGTCGTCGGCTACCTGCTGCAGATCGCCGAAGAACTGAAGACGAAGGGCGGCAAGGAAGCGGCGGCGCTGCAGAAGCGCATCTCGCGACTGGTGGGAACGCTTCAGCCGCAGACGCTCGCGCGGCTGCTCGAAATGGGCGGCGATTCGCGCCAGCGGAAAAAGTTCGTCATCGATGCCGCGCAGGGAATGGCGGTGGATGCGGTGGTCGAACTCGTCCAGGCCGCGGCGAACACGTCGGGACAGAACATCTCGCACTCGCTCGTGCGCATGCTGTCCAAGCTCGCGGTGCACGCCGACGAAGGAAGCGCGATGACGCGCACCAATGCGGACGGCGCACTGCGCGACCAGGTGCAGCAACTCATCAGCGGGTGGCAGCTCGACGACCCGAACCCGGACGGCTACCGCCTCGCGCTCGAGAAGATGTCGCGTGCCGCGCCGGTGTTCCGTCAGTCCGACGACGCGTTGCCGTGCGAACCCGAGCGCCTCCTGCAGATGGGAATCGAAATTCAGATTCTCGGCGAGCCGGTGTGGCGGTCCGTCGATGCGCTCGCGTCGCGCACCGATCTCGTGCCGCTGCTCGACGTGCTCGACGCGGCGCCCGAGGGATGGATGCGTGAGGCGCTGTGGCGGCATATCGCGACATCGGACCGCCTGCATCAGCAACTCGGACGCGAGCCGGTGAACCTTGCGGTGGTGCAGCGGCTCGCCGCGCGCATGGAGCTGTCCGCGGCGGAGCCGTTGCTCGACGCACTCGAAACTGCTGACGATCGCATGGCGTCGTCGTACGTCGACATGCTGTCGGCGCTCGGCACGGACGTGGGGCCGCTGGTGGCCTCGCGCATCGCGGGCGCACGCTGGGGCGTGCAGCGCCTGCTGCTGGTGATTCTCGGCAAATTGTCGGAGCTTCCCGAGGGGTTTGCACCACGCGAATTCCTGCGGCACCCGGACGGCACGGTGCGCCGCGAAGCGCTCCGCATGCTGATCAAACTTCCTGCGACACGCGGGATGGCGATCGCGGCGGCGCTCGCCGACGTCGATGAACGCATCGTGAGGCTCGCGCTTGGCGCGGCGATGATGAATTGTCCGGCCGATGCCGCAAAGATTCTGATGGCGCGCGCGAACGATCCGCTGCTTTCGCCGGATCTGCGCGCGCTCGGAATTCGCGCCTTGTCCTCATATCGCTCACCGAACACGATCGCGTTTCTTGTCGGGCGCACGCTCGGAAAGAAAAAATTCCTGCGTGCACGATCGCTGGCGCCAAAGACACCCGAAATGCTCGCGTCGCTCGCGGGCATCGTGACGCACTGGCGTGACGATGTAAACGCGAACACCGTGCTCGCTCTCGCCTCGGCGAGCACTGACCCCGAAATCGTCGACATCATGGCGCGCCGCGTCGGAACGCCATGAGACGGATATGAGAACCGCATGAGCGCCGACGCAGCAAAATTCCTGAACGGTTTCGCGCAGGCCATCTCGACGATGGGGCTGTACGCCGACGGCCATCCCGCGCGCGAACGCGTCGTCGACACATCGTACAGTCTGTTGCGCCGTCTTCAGGAAAAAGATCCGACGCCACAATTCTCGTTCCTCGGGCTCGACGTGATCTATGGACAGGTCGCGTTGCGCGAGTTGAAGGAGTGGGACTGGGGGCTGCGGCTCGCCGAGGCCGGAGTACAGCGCCTCGAATTTGCGGCTGACACCGGCCGCGAGGAATACGAGTCGTTTCTCTCCGAAGTGCTCGCACGGCTGATTCCGCAGGCGATCGATTCATCGATGCGCAGTCCCGAACGGCGATCGACGATCAAGTTCGGCGCCATTGGCGTGAAGGGCTCCGAAGGCGTGATGCGTCCGGAAGAAATGCTCCCCACGGCGACGATCCAATATTCGCTGGGCGAAGAAGCCGACACGATTCGCTGGCTGCACGAGGAAGTCCAGATCAGCGGCGAGCTTCCGCTGATCGAGGCGGAGAGTGTCGTGCGCTCGCTTTCGGTGGCGATGCACGGCGATCGCGACATCGTGATTCCGCTGCTGCAGCTGAAAGAGTTCGACCAGTACACGACGACGCATTCGCTCAACGTGAGTGTGCTCGCGATGGCGCTCGCGGAGTTCATCGGCCTCGGGCCGAAGGATGTCCGCGGGTTCGGCGTCGCGGGGCTCCTTCACGACCTCGGGAAAGTGCGTATCCCATTGGACGTACTGACCAAGCCCGGCAAGCTGACGGACGAGGAATGGGCGATCATGCGCCGCCATCCCAGCGATGGTGCGCGGATCATCTACGAGAGCGACCGCCAGCTCGATCTCGCGTCGGCCGTTGCGTACGAACACCACATCATGATCAACGGCGGTGGCTATCCCGCGCGCCATTTTCGCCGCGAATGCCACAAAGCGAGCCGGCTCGTGCACATCTGCGACGTGTACGATGCGCTGCGCACGCGCCGCCCGTACCGCGAAGCGTGGGATTCCGAGCGCGTGCTCGCAAACATCCAGTCGGGCGCCGGGCCGGACTTTGACCACGAACTCGCGACGGCGTTCATCCAGATGATGCGGCAATGGGAACGTCGCGTTGCCGTCGTCGACGACAAAGAACCGCTGCCGCACATGACTCCCGGTGGCGCGCTGCCGGCGAATCTGCCGGAGGTCGTTCTGTTGCCACCGGAAGAGCCTGCGCCACCTGCGGCGCCCGCCGCCGCAGCGGAGCCTGCACCGTGATCGCGCTGTGAACGCGCGCCGTGAGTCGGTGCCTGTGCGGCGTCCACCGCCGGCGGGGTTTTCTTCGCTCAACGACGCGGAGAGCCTGCGCACGCTCGTGCGGAATCTGCGCGAGGGGATCTACATCACGAATGAACGCGGCGAGATTCTCGACGCGAACCCTGCATTTCTCGAAATGCTCGGCGTTTCGGAGCTCGACGATCTCGCATCATATGGATTGAGCGACATGATCGTGGATCCCGCGCGGCGCATGCAGGAGCTCGAGCTGCTCGACCGCGACGGTGCTGTGCGCGAGTTCGAACTTCAGGTGTTGCGTCCCGATGGTGCGATCCGCACCGTGCTCGATACGACGTACACCTGCCGCGACCCCGAAAGCGGCGAACTGTTCTACCACGGAATCCTCGTCGACATCTCGGCGCGCAAAGAGCAGGAAGATGTGCTGCGCGAACAGAGCATTCGCGATCCGCTCACGGGCTGCTACAATCGCCGGTATCTGACCGAGATCGACAAACGTTTGCCCGTTCCCGACGCGATCTGGTCGTGCATTTTCATCGACATCGACCACTTCAAGCAGTACAACGACACGCACGGGCATCAGATGGGCGATCACACGCTCATTCGCATGAGCCGATTTCTCATGCGACAAGTGCGCGCCGAAGAAGCAGTCGTGCGGATCGGCGGCGACGAGTTTCTCATCGTGCTCGAGGGCGCGGCAGACGCGCAGGCCGAGATGGTCGCGCGGCGCCTGCAGCAAGCCGCACTGCGGACGGCACCGGTGCCGTTTTCGCTGGGCTGGGCATCGCGAAAGCCCGGCGAATCATTTCAGCAAACAATGCACCGCGCGGACCAGAACCTCCTCGCAGTTCGCGTGATCGAGCGCACGGCCGAGCGAGGCAGACTCGACGAGGCGTAGTCCCCCGGCAAGCCCCCAAACCGGGACGTTTCGAAGCGGTGTGCAAGTTTTTCGGGCGCCGGCGTCTCCCTGGCATAACAGCCACCGGGAGATCGCATGTTTCGCAAATATTTGTCCTCGCTCGCCACGTTCGCCGTTCCGTTTATTGCGGCGGGCGTCGCATTCGCGCAGGGTGAGCCGGGCGTTCGGCAATGCACGCCCTGCGGCCCGGACAGCAATTGCCGCGCAGTCATTGAATGCCGCCCGCCGATGCTCGCGCAAGTTGTGCGTACTTCCAGCCGTGTTCGCGCGGAGCTCGACGGCAGGGTCGTACGCTACGAAGTGACCGAGACGTACACCAATCGCGGCGGTCGCGTTGGTGAAGCGGATTATCTCCTGCCGCTGCCGAAGGGTGCGGCGTTCGAAGATCTCGCGCTTTCGATCAACGGCGAGATGGTCACAGGCGAAACGATGAATGCCGATCGTGCGCGCGGAGTCTATGAAGAAATTGTCCGCAAGCTGCGCGATCCGGCGCTCGTCGAATGGATGGGGCACGGGCTGCTGCGCGCGCGAATCTTCCCGATTCAGCCCGGCGAGGAAAAACGTGTCGTCGTTCGCTTTCGTGCCATAGCCGAACGCGAGGGCGACGCGCTGCGCCTCGACTGGCTCGGCGACCGCCGCGCCGGCGATTCGGCGGACAACAGCTCGTTCACGCTGAGCTATCCGAACGACGCCACGCTCGGTGAAGCGTACTCGCCGACGCATTCGCTGGTCGCGACTCGTGAACAGAGTCGACGCATCGCGCGCGTAGACGACGCACGCGGGCCGGTGACGGTGCTCGTGCCCGTTCGCTCGCACACATCCGCCGCGATTTCGTTGCTGGCGAACGCACCCAATGGCGAAGACGGCTTTGCATTGATCACGCTTTCACCGCCGGCGCACGCGGTGCGGGTCACGCCGCGCGACATCGTGCTCGTGATCGATGTATCAGGCTCGATGTCGGGGCGCAAAATCGAGCAGGCGCGTGCCGCGGGACGGCAGCTCCTGCAGACGCTCACGCCGTCGGACAGATTCCGGCTCATCGATTTTTCGAGTGATGTGCGGTCGTTTCACGATGGATGGTCCGTTGCGACGGCGGGCAACGTGCGCGCCGCACTCGACTATCTCGATGCGCTGCGCGCGAACGGCGGCACGAACATTCAGGGCGCGCTCGAGGAGGCCCTCGCCTCCGACACACCTGAGGGCCGCCTTCCGCTCGTGCTCTTCCTGACGGACGGCGCGCCGACCGTCGGCGAAATACGTCCCGACGCGATCGTTCAGCGCGCGGGCGATTTGCGCCGTCAGCGCCGGCTGTTCACCTTCGGGATTGGCGCGGACGTCAACGCGGCTCTTCTCGAGCAACTCGCGCTGCAGGGGCGCGGCACGGCGACGTTCGTGCGGCCGGAAGAATCCGTCGAACGCGCGGTTGGCGTCGTCACGGATCGTCTCACGAGCCCGGTTGCAACCGACGTGCACATTCACGCCGATGGTGTACGACTGTATGATCTGCAGCCACAGGGCGCGATTGATTTGTTCGCAGGACAGGATCTCGTGGTGCTCGCACGTTATTCCGGAAACCGGGAGGATGCGACGCTGGTGATCGAAGGCCGGAGCAGCGACGGACCGGTGCGGTGGACGGGCCACGTCTCGTTTCCCGCGCACGCGACCGGGAACGCATTCGTCTCGCGCCTCTGGGCGGCGCAACGCGTCGGGTACCTCAGCGCAGAACGTCACCGCGACGGCGGCAACGCCGAGCTCGACGCCGAACTTCGCCAGCTCGGCGAGCGTTATGGAATTCCAACGGAGCTCACTTCCTATCTCGTGACTGAAAACGGTGCGCTCCAGTCGCACGGCATCGGCGGCGCCGTCGGCGTCCGCAAGCAGGATCTCTCGGGACGCGTGACCGCGAACTTTGCCAACGCACCGGCCGCGGTGCAGTTCGAGGAGGCAAAAGCCGCGGCGGAGCGCCGCGCGGCCACATCGCTTGGTGATCTGGACAAAGACGCGATGCACGACAAAAAGGAATCCGTTCGTACGGCTGGGAACAGAACGTTCACGCTGCAGGACAGCGTGTGGGCCGAAACACGTTCCAGCAACAGCATTCCGTTGATAAAGGTGAAAGCGTTCTCACCGGCGTACTTTGCGCTCGTGCAAAACGTACCGGAGCTCGCGCCACTATTTGCCATCGGTGAACGCGTCCGCGTGTTCGGCAGGCACGTTGCGATTGAAGTCTCACCCGACGGACTTTCCCAACTCGACGCGGCGACAATCGCCGACGCGGCGAAGAACTGGTAGCACGGACAAACTTCGTGCACGACACCGAACGTCTCTTCCGTGAATATCACGCGACGCTGGTGCGTTACCTCACGCGCCGGCTCGGCGACCGCGACTGGGCGGAAGAGGTCGCGCAGGAGACGTTCGTGCGTGCGCTGCGTCAGGAGTCGATCGTGAACGAGCGCTCGTGGCTGTTTGCCGTTGCGAACAACCTCATTCGTGATGACGCGCGGCGGGCGTCGCGCCAGCGAAAGCATCTCGAGCTGATGGCGGCGGAAGCGCGTGAGCAAGAGCAGGCACCGGTCGAGGAGCCGCAGGAAATCACGATCGAGATGGCGCAGGCGTCGACGGACGCGCGCCGCGCGCTCGAAGCGCTCGCCGAACGCGATCGCCAGGCGCTTCTGATGAAGGAGGAAGGCTTGGACTACGGCGAGATTGCCGAAGTGCTCGGCATCGAGAAGAGTTCAGTGGGAACGACGCTGTCGCGTGCGCGGCGGCGGCTCGCGGAGACTTACGAGGCGCTGCAGGACGAGCGGCGCCGGAGGGGGCAGCATGTCGCATCCTGAAGAAGGGCTGATTCACGCGTGGCTCGACGGCGAGCTCGACGCAGAAGAATCCGCGCGGGTGGAAGCGCTTGTGGCGTCGGATCCCGCGTGGGCGGCGGCTGTCGCCGAAGCGCGCGGGCTGATTGCGGCGACCTCGCGGATCGTGGGCGCACTCGACCGCGTGCCGGCAAATGTGATTCCGAAAACCGCGGCGGCACCGCGGCGTGCGGGACGGCAGTGGATGATGCGTGCGGCGGCGGTCGTGGTGCTGCTTGGGGGATCCGCCGTGGTTCTCAACCGCACCGCGCTGGATTCCGTTGGTATCGTGCACGTTGATGTGCCGGTCGAAACGCCGTCGCCCGCGCCAACGTCAGCACCAGCACCTGTGCAATCCATGCCGCGTTTGGTGAAGCCCGCCAAACCGGCGCCTCAGGTCGCTGCGAACGGAGCTGTGGAGGAATCAAAAAGTAATACCGCAAAGAAAGAACTTTCTGTTGCAAAGCAAGATAATGCAATGCGTGATAAAGACGCCGCTGCGCCACCCACGGAGCTGCGCGGGGACGCCGCCGCGCGCTCCGCTGTTGCGGGATACGGCAGGGGCGCAGAGCGCGTTGCCTCAGCGGAGGCCAGCGCACGAGCCGCCGCCGCTCCGGCGCCCGCACCCGCGCCTGCCGCAAGGGGATTCGCGCTGCAGCAAAAGGTCACCCGCCTGCCGCTCTCCTGTTTCGAGCAGCGCGCGCCCGCCGATTCGGTGCGTCGCATCATTCGCCTCGACGCCGCGGCGCTCGACGACAGCATTCAATTGGAAAAGCTCACACTCCGCGGCGACACACTCGCGGCGGTCCACGGCCCGCTTATCGCGGTTCGGATTCCATGCCAGGCGCCCTGAGCGTGCGCGGCAGTACGGCGGCGCCGGAAACTGCCGCTGCCTTTTTCTCCTCGCGCACCGCGCGCAGCACTGTGCTTCCCGCCGCGAGCGCGCCGAGCACGACGTAGAGATAAAAGGTGTAGAAGCGCCACCAGATCAGCGCGCCGCCGAGCACCGACGGCGTCATCACGCCGCTGAACGCGAACTTGAACCCGAACTCCACCGCGCCACCGCCGCCGGGGGCGGGCGCCACCGCTCCGCCGTACAGAAACACCAGCGGCCAAAGCACGAGCTTCGCGAGCGGGAGCGACGGATTCATGGCCAGCGCGATGATCGGCAGCACCGCGAGCCGCAGTGATACGTGCAGCATCGAAGCGAAGAATGCGCCGGCCATCGGCGCCATGCGTGCGTGCTTCAGCGCGGCGATGCCGGACCGCAGCGAGCGGAGCGCACGCTGGATCACGCGCCACTTTCCGGCATCGAGCCCGATCGACTTCGCCCATTCCGGCGGCGGTCCGTGCGCGTTGCGGTGCGCGAGAAAATATCCGAACGCGCCGATCGCCAGCACGATCGCAGCATAGCCACCGATCATCGCCGTCATGAGCGATACGACCTGACCCGAGCCGTTGAACGCCGCCGCAAGAATTGCACAGAGCAGGCAGAGCGACGTCATCTCCAGAAAGAGCTCCGTGAACAGAATCAGGAGCGTACCCGCGGGCGGCACACCGGCTTCCGCGAGCACGAGAAAACGCGCCGGCTCCGCACCGGTTCGTGAAGGCGTGATCGACGCGCCGAAGTCACCGCCCAGGCAAACGCGCATCGCGGTCGCGAACCGGAGCGGGATTCGCAGGGCGGAACCGCTCCACTGAATTTTGATCGTTCGCGTGAGGATCTCGGCGAGCACCGCGGCAAGCGCGAGCGCATGCGCCGCGAGCGGAATCGTCGGCGGTGCACCGGATTTCGCCCAGCCGGACCAAAGGATGTACGCAGAGATGCCGAGGGTGGCGGCAAACGATGCCGCCACGATCAGCCACCTCCGCATATCGCGCATGATCATGTCCAAATGTACGTTCGACTGCAGCGGAGGGTGATTCTATCGCAATTGTAAGAGTGCGCGACGCGGTTGCGTCCGATCACACGGTGGTATTGGCGCTCAACAACGGCGCGGTGCCGCATGTGAACGCGCTGTCCGAACGCGAATTTTCCTGGATCGTCTCGCACGCGGACTATTTCCGCGTTGCGGAGGATGATTCCGGAGTCGTCGGGTTCGTCATCGCGCTCGGAGCGGGCCACGAGTACTGGAGTCTGAACTACCGGTGGTTCACCGATCGCGGCGGCGATTTTCTCTATCTCGACCGCGTGGTGGTTTCGGAAACCGCGCGCAACAGCGGCGTCGGCCGCGCGTTGTATGACGACATCGATCGCTTTGCGGGCGGGAAGTGGCCGCGCATCACGCTCGAAGTGAATCTGCTGCCGCCGAACCCCGGGTCGCTCGCGTTTCACGAGCGACTGGGGTTTGGCAGAGTGGGAGTGCGCGAAGAAGAAAATGGGACGAAGGCGGTCGTGCTGATGGAGCGCGCTACTTCGTCGCCTTCTTCTTTGCCGGATACAGGTGGTCCTTCGTCATGACCCAATCCAGCGGCGCCGGCTGGATCCGCCACTCGGCCGCGTAGGCGCCCATCTCCATGGTCTTGGCGCCGCCGCGTTGCCTCGTGACCGCGTAAACGCCCGAGTCGACGACGGTAGAGTCGACGATCGTCGCTTTTGCGGATTGGCGCTGGAAGTCTTTCACCGATCCGTCCATCCCAAAGCTCTGGTATTCCTTGAGAATCGCCTGCGTGCCGGTGAAGGTGCCGTTTGGCGTCGTCAGCCGCGCCGTCGGCGCGTACGCGGCCACGATGAGCTTCGGATCCACGAACGAGAGCCCCGCCCCTGCCAGCGCGTAGAGGGAGCCCAGCTTCGTTCGCACTTCATCGTCCGGAATCAGCGGCGGCGGGGGTGGCTTCTTCGCCGTATCGGCTGGAAGAATCGGCGGTGGAGCTTTCACCACCGCCGGTGCGTTGGGATCGGCGGCATTCGCGCGTGCGTCCGGCTTGCCGCACGCAATGAGTGCAATAGGCACGATGAGCAGAGTCATCCCGCGCAAACGGATGGATTGACTCATGACTGGACTCCCGATGTTTCACGGTCGACCGCCATGCCCATGGCGTGGTAGCCCTTGTCGACGTAGATCGTAGTTCCGGTGATGCCGCTCGCGAGCGGCGATGACAGAAACGCGGCCGTTGTTCCGACTTCGGTTGCTGTCAGCACCTCGGGAATCGGCGTGTTCGCCGCGCAATATGCGACCATCGCATCGATGATGCCGATCGCGCTCGCCGCGCGCGACGCAAACGGGCCCGCACTGATCGTGTTCACGCGCAGTCCGTGGCGCCGCCCTGCCTCGTATGCGAGCGTCCGCGTGTCGCTCTCGAGCGCGGCCTTGGCCGACGACATGCCGCCGCCGTATCCGGGAATCACGCGCTCGCCCGCCATGTACGAGAGCGAAAGGAACGAACCCTTGGGCCGCATCAGCGGCGCGAGCTGACGCACCATGCTGACCAGCGAATACGCGCTGACGCCGATCGCCGAGAGATATCCTGCGCGGCTCGTGTCCATCAGCGCCTTCTTCACCTCGGGGCCGTTCGCGAGCGAGTGCACAAGGC
>Ga0210389_10004369_pt1 | contig 10999 bp, 6 predicted proteins | sample IncBWH28OmetaG_FD_160127 | JGI IMG/M metagenome (GOLD analysis project Ga0210389, IMG submission 160127) | Forest soil microbial communities from Barre Woods Harvard Forest LTER site, Petersham, Massachusetts, United States - Inc-BW-H-28-O ... | reverse complement strand
GCCAAAAGAGGCATATAAATATATTGGCGGAGTAAATACCTGGGGGGAGATCTCGGTAGACGAGCAACGGGGAATAGCCTACTTTCCCCTGGGATCGCCAACCTATGATTATGACGGAGCGGACCGGACGGGCATGGGCTTATATGGCGATTGTATACTGGCGCTGGATGCGCGCACCGGCAAACATCTGTGGCATTTTCAGACGGTTCATCACGACCTCTGGGATTATGATCTTACGGCCGCTCCTCAACTGATCACTATTAATCATCAGGGTAAAAAAATCGACGCCCTTGCGGTAGCCTCAAAAAACGGGTTCTTATACGTATTCAACAGGGTTACCGGCAAGCCGATATGGCCCATAGTCGAGCGACCGGTTCCAAAAAGCGATATGCCGGAGGAACACGCCTGGCCCACACAGCCGATCCCGACGGTTATTCCTCCTTTTCAAAGGCATGTGGTCAGTTTAAAAGATCTCAATCCCTACCTGAGCCCGGCCGACAAAGCCAAATTTACCGCAAGGGTGGCAGCGGCTAAGTCCGGCCTTTATCAACCGCTATCGGACAAATATGAAGTGCTGACCACACCCGGGGCCGTGGGCGGAGCAAATTACGGCAATACGGCCTCCAATCCCGATAAAGGGTTGGTATATGTGATGTTCCAGGAGTTGCCTGATTTCTACCAGCTTAAAAAAGTGGATGCCTCCTTAGCCGGGATGCCCGGGCAGGCCTTACGCGGATCGCTCACTGCTAAAGGAGAAGTCGCTTATACTCAATTTTGCGGGTCCTGTCACGGCGCGGATCAGCATGGGCTGGCCGGCGCGGGAGTCTCGCTGACAGACCTGGGCAACCGGCTTGATCTTCCCGGTTTTACAACAATAATGAGCCAGGGTAAAGGACGTATGCCGGCACAGCCGCATATAGATGAAGGGACCGTTGGTGCTATATATGCTTTTTTGACCCGCTCTTCGGCAAATCCTGCAGCCAGATCAACGGGACCGGCAACGATGCCCGAAGGTCCGGTAGTAGCGTCCGGCGGAGCACCGGTAACGGTAGCGCCCCGCGGGCCGGGCATGAAGGATTATCCGGCCGGGTACAAAGGCCCAAGGGTACGGTATATAGAAAAAAACAACTGGGGCGACGCTGTCGACAGTCTGCTGTCGCCGCCATGGTCCGGCATTGCCGCTTATGATCTGAACAAAGGCATTATGAAATGGAGAATTCCGCTTGGCGAAAGTTTCGGAGGCAAAAAAGGGGGGACGCCAAACGGCACACAAAATAAAGGAATGGTAGTTACTGCCACGGGGCTGATATTCGCCACCTGTAAAGACGGAAAGCTAAGAGCAATTGATGCGGATAACGGAGCCATACTATGGGAGCACGACCTGGGAAGAAGGGATCCGGGCGGAATACCTGCCATGTATGAAGCCAACGGCCGTGAATACCTGGTGGTTTGTTCTACCGGGCCGCTTGCCGACCGGTCAAAAAAAGAAACGGAGGTGCCGAAAGGATACCTGGTCTTTGCATTGCCGCAGTGATAAAACAGCCAGCGGTCTTAAATTATTTTAGATGCTATGAACAGAAGAAATTTTATTTTTCATTCATCGGGGTTGTTGTTAACCGTTGTCAGCGCTCCTTCTTTTGCGGCCCGGCTCGCATCAAAAGATAAGATGGACAGACTGGCGATGGGCACGTTGTTATGGAGATATCAGTTCAAAGAGACCAAACCAAAAGAAATACCGGTTATACAGAACGAGCTTACTCTTTTAGAGATCCCGGAACACCACCGGGATAAGTTTGGGATAAAAAAACTGGAATTTTGGAGCGAACACTTCGAGTCTCTTGATCAGGACTATCTGGTTAAGTTAAAGGGAAAGATCAGATCCGCCCGCTGCCAGTTACTAAACGTTCAGTTTGATGGCGCCCCCTTTGACCGGAAAGAATACGACCTGGCCTCATTGGACGAAGGCCAGCGGCAGGACAGCATAGTCCATGCAAAAAAATGGATGGATGCTGCAGCCTATATTGGTTCAAAATGTGTGCGCATAAATCCGGGGCGCCCAAAGAGCTCGGTTGAAAAAAGTATCGTTTCGTTTAAAGAACTGGTGCCTTATGCCAGGAGCAGGAACTTAACGATCATCACCGCCAATCATTTTGGTTTGGAGACCGATCCCGATAAACATATCGCCGTAGTTACCGGGGCCGGCCCGGGCTTATATACGGAACCTGATTTTGGTAACTATAATGGCGCCCCTGATATGTACGACTCACTGGCCAAAATAATACCCTATGCCTATATCATATCGGCCAAAGTGGTGGATTTTAAAGAAACGGACGGGCGCCTCGAACATATTTCCTACGATTTTGACAAATGCATACGCCTGGCGGAGGGATTGGGATTTAAAGGAACGTATATGGTCGCACAATGGAGCGGCAGGTACCAGGACATCGCCAACGACAAAATAGCCAACTGGACTATCGAACACATTACAGCGAATATGGCCTGAAAAAGGGTCCGGTTAATGTCCTAAATTTTGCGATATGAAAAAACTTTTGATTGCCGTCGCGTTGATTGGCTTTGCTGCATCAGCCCTTGCCCAGGAAATGCCATGGGCCGTGAACGGAAGAGGGTTGAGTTTTAATCCTGACTACCGGTTTAAAGGTTCTTCGCTTGCTGATTGGCATAGCCTGGGTACCGGTAGCTGGAGGGCTGAAAAGGACGAAATAACGGTAAACGCAAATGGTGGCAGCGCATGGTTGGCCTCTGCCCGTTCATTTGAGGACGTAGGCATAAACCTGTTGGTTAAAACCGCTCCCGGTGCCGAAGCAGGAATATTGGTCCGTATGCAAAAGACACAGGAGGGATATAAAGCCATCCTGGTGGCAATAAAAGAAAATGAAGCCGCATCGTACCGGGTTACGTTGGATCAGCAGGGAAAAGAAATTTCGCGCGAACGGTTGAGAGTGGCCGGAAATATTATCCGGGTAGCCCCCCCGGCTCCGAAAACGCCCCCTGCCGAACCTCCGGCGCGCCGCAATGATGCTAACCAGCGATCGGGACCTGCCGATCTGCCCATGAAACGTCCGTCGACAGCATGGGTGCCGGACGACTGGAACCAACTGGAAGTATTTATTGACTATAATATTATCCGGAAATTTATCAACGATGGCGGCGACGGTACCGGGGGAGCAACGGATACGACCGATGGCCGTTATGGCCCCATTGCCTTGTATGCCTCCGGTACGGGACAGGTACAATTTAAAAATATATGCTATAAAGACGTTGCCATTAAGTATTTGCCAAAGGAACAAACTTCATCCCGGTTTAAAGTACAGCGTATCAATGATATGTTTTATTCATGGAGTGCAGCCGCCGCCGACTTCAACCGGGATGGATATATGGACATCGTTGCCGGGCCGTATATCTATTATGGTCCCGATTATACGCATTACCAGGAGGTCTTTTTTGCCCAGACTTATAATGCTTCGAGAGAGTTCCCGGAGACCAACTGTCAGTACTCCTTCGATTTCAATCAGGATGGGTGGCCGGATGTGTTCATCGGCGCTGCCGGTCCGCCAAAGGTGCTGATCAATCCGAAAGGAGAATCCCGCCGCTGGGACGAGTTTGAGGTAATAAAGGGCGGAGTATCGGAGGTTACCCTTTTTAAGGATATCGATCGGGATGGCCGGCCGGAGCTCATTTACGGCCAGGATGGGGCCATGTGGTATGCGAAGTTCGATCCTGCCGATCCCACGAAGCCATGGACGACGCATCAGATCTCGCCTAAAGGATATTACCTGCCGCATGGCATCGGCGCCGGAGATATTAACGGAGACGGAAGGATTGACATTATCAATCCCAACGGCTGGTGGGAGCAACCGCCCCCTGGACAGGATACGGGTTATTGGAAGTTTCATCCGCAGGCTTTCGCCCGTTACGGACACCGGAGCATCGGAGTAGGAGGCAGTGTGATGGCGGTCTACGATGTAAACGGTGATGGATTGCCCGATGTCGTCACCAGCCTTAACGCCCATGGTTTTGGATTGGGATGGTTTGAGCAGCGACGGGACAGGAACGGTAACATATCGTTCATAAATCACCTGATTGCCGATGACTACTCGACCCTAGACAAGAACCCCGGAAAGGTTACCTTTTCTGAATTGCACGGTTCAACGTTTGCAGACATCGACGGAGACGGGATACCCGATTTTATTGTAGGCAAGCGCTACTGGTCGCATTTGGATAGTTATTTTGATCCTGAAGCTTACGGGGCGCCGCTGTTGTATGTGTATCGGACCGTTCGGGATAAAAAAGCCCCGGGAGGAGCACGCTTTGTGCCGGAGCTGGTTCATAACCGGTCGGGCGCGGGTTCGGATGTCACCACCGCCGATTTAAATAAAGACGGAGCGGTAGATATCATAACCTCGACGGATCGTGGCACCTTTATATTTTGGAATATAGGTTTAAAGAAAAAAAGTTCCGGAAAATGAATTGAGAATAACGTCAAATCAGCCATCCGCCGGCATTGTTAGGGTGTGGTTGCGGCGCTTTCAATGTATACAGGATTCCCGACAAGAACAAGTTTTTCATCTTTATCCCGAACCTTTATATAAATCGAGTGCCTGGCATCATCCGTTGCCCATTTCACTTGCATTTTTTCGTTGTCCGACAGTATTTCCCGATTTAATTTCGGGTTTAATTTTCCGTCAATGATAAATTCCATTTTCCCCCCGGAAATACCTTTGACCCAGGCTGTTAAATTAATAGTATCTGAAGGCTTAACCTTTAGTGTTCCTCCCATGTACTCGTCCTTATTTTCTTTATTAGTGGCAGACAGGTCCAGGAAACGATCTTTATTCCCTTCAATATCTATAAAAACCCTTCCGCTCCGGATCCCATCGATTAACCCCCGCACCGACAATTCTTTCATATAAATTACGGTAGTAGGTGTTCCAATGGTTTCAGAATGGTGATCGTCACTCCCTCCTATGGCTGTTACATGTTGCCCGTCATTTAACATTTTATGCCACTGATCCCAACCTTCTATCGGGCCTTCAATACTATATTTCATACTGCTTCCGTTTAATACTTCAACAGCGCTGATTACTTTATCCGGGATATTCTCTATTTGCCAGCCACATCCCATACAACTCTCTCCGGATGGAATACCCGGATGATTGATTGATATGATCCCTCCGCTATTGTTTACGGCGCTCATCCAATTTTTTGCCGCTGCATAGGTTGCATTCGTCATCCTGAAATCAATAAAATCCGTTAGCCCGAATATATTTGCATGTCCGTAAAAAGTAGTGATCTCCCGCCCGGGCACAAGCAATATTTTATCAAATGCCGGCTGTAATTCGCGTAGCGCGTCAGCCTGGGATGTAGTATTGTGGTCTGTTACCGCAACAAAATTCAAACCTTTAGCAATTGCAGTTTCCACGATCCTGTAAACAGGACAGGGAACTTCACTGCCCGATTGCAAGGCACATTTACCATCGCTGTTTCCGCTATGCATATGAAGATCTCCTCTATACCATCCAGCTTCCTTGTCGATTGGCTTATCGGAAAATTCCGTGATCCCGGTTTTGGTTTCTATATATATACGGGCTTCGTATTCTGAAACCACTTTTTCGCGAATGTTCGGAATCCCCAATAAAAGCGTCCATTTTCCGCCCGGAAGCGCTCCCGGTAAATATCCTGGTGTGGCATCTTCGGCGCTGATGGTAAAAACATTCCTGGCTCCGCCGCTCCATCCCCGAAAACGTGCCGGATCCATAAGCCCGATATCGATGGTGGTGCGCTGCTCTTTCCCGGTATAAATAAATTCTACCCGAAGACGTTTAACACCTTCGGGTAGAGTAAAAGGCTTTTCTATGTAAGTGTGGTAATCTTTTCTTTCAACCTTACCTTTTAGGATTTTGTAGGGTGTTTCCTGTGCATCAGCACTATCGATCGAAATCAGCGTCACCAATAACAAAAAACAAATTATGCCGCTATTTCTCATGGCGTCGCTTCATGATTAAAACTTATATCTGAGAGAAACTTTAAAACTTCTTCCAAGTAATGGACGCGCCAGAAATATATATTGACCCGCTGCGGCGCTTTGGATCTCGCCCTGGCGTGGATTACCTTCTGTAAGCCCTAAGGAATTAGTAAGATTATCGATCACTCCAAACAGCGAGATCTCATTGGTTATTTTTACCTGAGCATCTAGATCGACTTTCGTATAGCTCGGAAGAACCTGGGAGTTCGCAACATCCGTATAGCGTTTTCCTTCGAATTCAATCGGGGATTGGAGGCGAATGCGGTTACGAAAAAAATTGAATCCCGGAACAACCCTAACAGAGGCCTGCGGTACCCTGATCAGCTTATTACCGTTGTAATTGTATTTTTGCGTCAGCGTACCGCCGGAAGCGGCTTCTGCAACAAGTCCCTGATATTCTCCATGCTGCAATGTAGCTATTGCAGAAAGGTCGAACCATTCAACCGGATAGATGCTGCCCTCGAGCTCAAGGCCATATGTATTTGTATTTGCAAACGCGTTGACCATCGTGAAGCCGTTCAAGGTACTGACTGTATTGCTAAAACCGACGTTATTATACCTTGTATAGAATCCTGTACCATAAAAAGAGAATAACCTGCGGGCGTATTTGAATCCTACTTCACCGAGTTGCATCGTTTGGGTAACGGCGGTCGAGTTAACATTGGTATAATAGGTGCCAAACCCGGGAATACGTGCCGCGGAAGTATATCTGCCGAAGAGACCCATATTGCCTGAAAGTTGATAATCTGCGCCCAATGTCCAGGTAGTGTAGTCAAAATGATGGTTATATCCTTGCCATATCCCGTTGCCGGTTGCTATTTGAGATGTCGCGTAAGTGCCTAAGTTCACCGATTTTGTCTGTTCCACCACTCCATCCGTCTGCGCATTTTCCCAGCGCAATCCGCCATCGACACGGAGAGCAGGTGTGATCTGCCATTCATCACTGACATAAAGTGCATTGGTCGTCTGTTCACCATTGGCATCCGCCCACTCGTATCCATATTGGGACACTCCATTATCGGAATAGGTATGTACTATATTTCCACCGCCGTCCAGGGCTACGATATTCAACAATCTTGAATTGTTTTGAACGTCCAAATATACCTTTGAAGAATACCTGCTGAAGTTTTGATCGAAGTGAGCGTAATAGTATCCTAAGTTAACATCGTGTTTTGATGAACCCGTAAAAAAAACATGCGAAAGATGAAGATCATTGGTAACTTCTGTCATAGGCATTGTAATGCCTCTTAATCCGCCTTGAATGACAAGGCCGTTACCGTTCTGATTTGCGGAGTTGAAGGCCGCGCCTGTAGTCACATATTGAAACCCTAATTGCGTTGCACCCGGAGCTTGTGCTAAAAGACCCGATTGGGCCTTATAAAAGGAATCGGCGGTTAATATATTCAGCGCATATAAACCGTTGCGTTGGGTTTGTGTGTTAGAGTAACGAAGTGAATTCTTCAGGATCCAATTATTGGAAAGTTCGGTCTGGAATTTAATGGTTACCTGGCTTCTGTTTACAGACGTTCCAACCGTATTATCATAGTGGTAAAGACTGCTGTCTCCCTGGATCATATTCATTCTTTGTGTTTCGGCGCCGGCAATTGCTCCGTAATTGCCATTAAAGCCCGGCACAGCTACTATTTTCCCTTTGCTATCATAGGTCATAGGCAGATCTGTATAGAACACCACGTCATCATTTAATTGCTTGAAATCAATATTAAAGGATGATTTTTCCCAGCTCTTGCCAAGAGAAGCTCTGATCTGCCCGCCATGATTACCGGTGTAGCCAGGGTTACGCACCCCCGATCCCGTACGATAAAACCCACCGGCAGCCATTTTCCATCCATCACCGATAGGAGCTCCTATCCAAAAATCTTCCCTGTTAAGGTTATAATCTCCCATGGTAATCTTGAAGATGCCCTCTGTCTTATCACCAACCGCACGGGGAATATAGTTTACCGCTCCTGCGGGTGCATTTGAATAAAAAACGGCAGAAGGACCACCCCGAACAACTTCAATGGATTGAATGGTCTCATCAAAACGAAATGCCTGGTCTCCGTTCAGGTAACCTAAGGCCGGGTCATGTTGTACAGGAATTCCGTCCTCCAACAACTGAATGGATCCGAAACCATCCACGGGAACACCTCTTGCCCTTACATTACCACTCGCCTCACCTCCGGACGCTTCAACCCAGAAACCCGGTACCGATTTCAACGTCTCGGTAACACTGGTAGGTCCCTGTAAGCTAAGCGTATTATACCCAATACTGGTAACGGAATAGCTTGTTTGAAGTTTGGTATGATTCAGAGCGCCGGCACGCCCGGTAACTATAATTTCGTTTAAACCATTCTCTACCGGCTTTAATTTAATCAACAAAGATATGTTGGCATCGGTTTTTATGTCGTATCCCGACAGTGTTTGAGTTTGAAAACCGACATGGGAAACGATAAAGGAATAAGGACCTCCTGCAGGCAAATTGTGATAAGTGAAAATACCCAAAGAATCTGTTTGTGTCGTAGTAGTTGTGCCGGCACTATGGTTTTTTGCCAAAACAGAGGCGTAAGCAACAGGTTGTCCGCTCTCGTCATTTACCTGCCCCTTTATTTCATTGACATTTTGTGCATTGGAAATCAATTGAATATGACAGCAGACTGCCAATAATAGAATAAGCGGGATCTTCCTGATTTTGGTAATTGATTGGATCATAAAGTAAATTTGTTCTTCGCTGTGAAGATTTGATTTCTTTATTATACGCAATACTGGAATCGACCCCTTACTGTTAATGTTAACTTAATATGGGTTGCCGGCACAAATGATCTCGAAGCTATCACCTTGTTTATGTAAACCGAAGTTATTGAGCAACGCAATACTTTTGAGTATATGGTAGAGCGAATCTTTTTTATCTATTTTTCCAATAAATGACCGATTGCCTAGTTCGGCTTTATTGTATACGATTTTTGTATTATAAATAATTTGCAATTGGTCAAATACTACATCAAGAGGGTAATTGTTGAATACATAGTAGTCATCTTTGTCTTTTTCAAGATGTAAAATACGCGCCGATAGGGAATCGGCACCTTTTTTCTTATATATAAAAATATCTCCGGGAGTAAGGTAATATTCATTTTTACCCTGGAAAGAAGAATCGATGATCTTTACCATTACCCTTCCTTCACGTAAGATCACTTTGGTGACATTATTTGCATCATAAGAGTTTACCGTGAACCGGGTGCCTAAAACAGTAACTAAAACAGAATTGATAGATACGGAAAAAGGTTGGGCAACGTCTTTAGCTATGTCAAAATTTGCTTCGCCATTTACTATTACAGCTCTTTTTAAGGAGGTAAAGTTTTCGGGATAAGAAAGCGTGCTGTTTGGCAACAGTTCTACTTTAGACCCATCGCCAAGTGTAAGCGTCGTTTTTTGAGGAGTATTATTGAAAATATTCTTTGTTATCGCGACAGCTGGAGGACTGATTATACCTGTCTTTTGTTTTCTTAAAATAAAATGCCCGGACAGGCCTACAACCAATAAAACCGATGCCGCCACTGCCATCCATCTGAAATATGGATAATGCGCTGCAGAAGAAGTAGTGTTTTTATTTATGTTATTCCATAATTTGCCGGATATATCGGGCGATAAAACATGAGCGGGCTGAAAGTCCTCCCATTCTTCCAATCCGATGTATTCTTTCAATTTAGCCGGGTTTTCATTGAGCCATGTCTGCACAATGGCAACATCCCGGGCGTCGCATTTGCCTTCAAAAAATTTTATTATGATTTCCTCTGTTATCAAATTATGCTCATTTTGTAATTAATCGACCACTATGGTGATATGCTTTTTTATCTGCTTCAGCGCCTTGTAAATATGTGCTTCTACCGTTTTGGAAGAAACCGACAAGGTTTCGGCAATTTCTCTATAGGACATACCTTGCTCGCGGCTCATCTCAAATACCTGCTTTCGCACAGGGGGCAAATCATTAACGGCTTCCGATATTCTCCTTTGCAATTCGGCACCGCACATTTTTTCATTTGTACTATCAACCCCTTTTTCGATTTCCAGCACATCAAGGCGATCCGTTACCGCATCTTTGTTATTATACTTTCGCAAGAAATCAATGAGTATGGTAGTGGCGATCCTGAACAACTGTGTGGAAATAGTGTATTCTTCCCGCAAGGTTTGGCGGCATTGCCAAAGTTTGGTAAATGCCATCTGTACTACTTCTTCTGCTATATATTCGGATTTCGTTTTGTACAGAATAAAAAAATAAAGTTTTCGATGGTACTGATCAAATACTTGTTTGAAGTAAAATTCATCACCATCCTTTAATTCTTTAATTCTAAGCAACTTTATTAAATTTAATCAAGTTGATATAAATATATGACAGCATGTTAAAAGTCATTCTAATCTGCGACGAATGTATATAATGGATTCCAATTTTGGAGAAGTTTTGTATTAATTTCCTGGTTTTTGCTAATTCCCATGGTTTTTGCTAATTCCAAACACCGTTCATTTCTGTCAATATGATTGGTTTTCCCCCCGTAACTATAATAGTATGTTCGTGTTGTGCCATAAAGCCACCTTTATTCCCAACCATTGTCCAACCGTCATTTAAGGTTTCGGCATAAGTTGATGTTGTAGAAATAAATGTTTCAATTGCAACGACAGAATTTTTTCTAAATCTTGTTAAGTTAGATCGGTCCCTATAATTTGCTATTCCGGTCGGTTCTTCGTGAAGGCTTCTGCCTATTCCGTGTCCTGTTAAGTTTTTGATCACTTTATAACCACGCTTCCTGGCCTCCGTCTCCATTAAATGTCCGATGTCCGAAATGTGAACACCCCCTTTTATGTTATAGATCGCTTTATGCAAAATCTGTTTGGAAGCGTCTATGAGTTTTTGATGTTGGTGAATGTCTTTCCCAAGCACGAACGAGTTGCCATTGTCCGACAGAT
>Ga0210389_10004368_pt1 | contig 10999 bp, 4 predicted proteins | sample IncBWH28OmetaG_FD_160127 | JGI IMG/M metagenome (GOLD analysis project Ga0210389, IMG submission 160127) | Forest soil microbial communities from Barre Woods Harvard Forest LTER site, Petersham, Massachusetts, United States - Inc-BW-H-28-O ... | reverse complement strand
GAAGATATCGGACTGCCTTCAGGTTCTCGATGGCCAGGCCACTGGCGTTGGCCATGGGCGTCGAAAGATAGGTTCGATAGATCTGAGCGTGGCAATGCGCGCACTGCGCATCTGCCTCTCGAACCGGCGTTGGATCCTGCGCGGCGGCGAGACTGCACAGCGCAGGAAGCAGCAGAAGAAATCGCGATGCATGTTTCCTACTGTGCTGTGTTCTTGAGATTGGTGGCGTCGCTGGCTTGCCTGGCCAATGCTTCACTCGCCTCCTTTTGTAGCCGGCTATAGGTCTTCATCTCCTGCTGCGCTTCCGCACCTTTGCCTTGCGAGCGATACACAGTAGCCAGAAGGAAATGAATTGTAGGCTCAGATGGGCTGTCCTTCTCGGCCATGAGCAGGTCGGGCAATGCCTCGCTCTGCTTGTCGAGGCGGATCAAGGCGCGCCCGCGATCGGCGCGCGCTTGCATCAGCGCCGGACAATGCTCGATCGACTGATTCAACTGCACAAGCGCGTCCTCGGCGGATTGGTTCGCCTCGAGCATCGAATTCGCCAGCTTCCAACGCGCAAGGCAATTGTTCGGATCGTTTTCCAGTTCTGCCTTGAACTCCGTCTCCGCCGACTCCCACTTGCCGATGTTCCAGTACGCGTCTCCCATGTGCATGTGCGTGCCCGGTTGGTGCGGAGCTTTGTCCACGGCTTTCTTGTACTCAACCAATGCCAGATCGTAGTTATGCATGCTGGCATCGATTTCCCCGGCAATCTCGTGAGCCACCACAGAATCCGGATCGATTTCGTTGATGTTCTTCAGCGCATTCTCGGAAAGCTGCAGATACGTCTTGCCGAGAAGATACCAGGCATTCTGATCTTTGGGATTGCGTTCCAGAAAATGATTCAAATGCGTCGCTGCTTCATCCAGTTTCCTCTGATTGAGAAGAACGCGGCAAAGGGTCATTTCCGCCTGGTCATCGCCTGGATTCGCGCGCAACGCGGTACGCAATGCCGACTCCGCCTTCTCGTTGTCCCCTAACTGAAAGTAACTCATGCCCAGCATCGCAGAGGCAGAAGGCATCTCCGGATTGACCCGCAATCCGCGCTTGAGAATCTCCACGGTCTTTTCATATTCGTGCTCGTTGAAATAGAGCATGCCGAGGTTGTTATAAGCCGCAGCGAGATGCGGTGCGAGTCGAATCATTTCCTGGTATTTCTGAATCGCAGTCGCATTGTCATTTTGCTGCTGCGCCGCCTTGGCCTCCGCATACAGCCGCTGCACTGCGGGCGTCACCTCGTCGCTGCCCTGGTCCGCGCGCGCCCGCTTCGGCGGAATCATCAGAAGAAATGCCGCCAGCAGGAGCAACGCCGCTACGAATCCAGTAGATGACAAATGCGTCTTCATCGAACGCCATTATAGCTGGGTCTTTCGGCCGCTTGAGCGTCACGACCCCAGGCTCTCTGCCTCCCGGTTACCGATCCAGGAACACGCACGCCAGTTCTTCTCCGTTTCCGTCGCCCGAAGAAAGAAAGCCGGGCTGCATTGAAGCAGCCCGGCGTTAGGAGACAACATGCGACACAAGTTAAAACGTCGTTCGATGCTGGGTCAGAACGTCAAATGGAAACTGACCTGCCCTTGTCGATTGCCCGGAGTTAACTGATTGCCTTGCGCGACAACCTGTCCAAAGGTTGCATCGCTCTTGTTGGCATCAGGATCCTCAAACTGTGTTCGGTTAAAGGCGTTGAAGTAATCCACCTGCAGAATGCCCTGGAATCTTTCGCCAAGATAGAAATGCTTGCGCACATTCAGGTTTTCCATGGCCATGCCCGGATCTCGGAGTGCACCGTAGTTCCTTTGTGCATTGCCAAGAACGTACTGCGTGGGTGTGAGCGTAAAGGCCGCCTGGTTCCACATCTGGGCCGCGCCGATCTTCCCCACAAAGTAGTCTCTCGCCCGCGAATAGGAAGCGGTGCTGAGACCCACGCCAGGTGCACGATCCGGCCGATCAAAACCGTTCGGGAAAGGAGTGCCATTCTCGCTGATACCGGTTGAGTTGCAGCTGCAAACGACATTGCCGGCCTCGTAATCCAGAATCCAGCCAACCTGCCACCCACCGGCAACGTTGCCGAGCACGTGATTGTTCAGGAACTTCTTCCCGGGACCGATAGGAAGCTCATAGGTGCCGCTGGCCTTGAACGTCTGTGGCTCGTTGGCGCCAGATGTTGCCCACTCCGGTTTCTGGTTGTATTTGTTGATCCCACCCGAGGTGAAGCTGGAGAAACCGCTGCTTGTGTTGTCCATCAGGTTGGAGAGCGTGTAGCCGATGAGGAAATTCAGCCCGTTGGTGAAACGCTTCTCCGCTTCGATCTGGAGGCTCTCGTAGTAAGTCGTGCCAAAGCCCTCAAAGTTGTTGAAGATCTTCGAGTATTGAGGATAGGGCACAAGGGCCTGGGCCACGGTTGCGGACCCGCCGAAGTCACTGACGAAGTTAGCATACGGAGAATTGACCCCATCAACTGGAGCAGTGCTCGTAAACGCATCGCTCAGCTCGGAGCCCATCGAGAGATATGCCGGGTTCATCTGGTTAATCTCATTGTTCTGGCTGGGTAGGTGGATCACACGGTTACCGACCCACGCCGCCTGCACGCGCATGTTGTAAGGCAGTTCACGCTGCACGTTCAGGTTCCACTGCTGGCTATAGGGCGCGTAACCGTCCTTGTTGCTCAAGGCGTCGATCTGTTGACCACCGCCAAGTCCTGGGCTGAACGGTGTGGGACTGACCGCCGGGATCGGGTTCGTATCCCACACGCCGTTCGACGACGTGTTGCTCCCCGTAGTCGGACGCGAATAGGATCCGGTCAACAGGTTGCCGTAGTTGACAGCCACCTTGTTCGTGCCGTATTCGTACGCACCGCCGTCGAGGAACGCGATGTCCAGACCACCCTGGATGACGGTTTTGGAGTTGAGCTCATAGGCGAACCCAAAGCGCGGTCCGAAGTGCCCGAAGTGTGTTGCGACGTGACTGTACCCAACGCACCCGGTACAGCTGCCAAGCTTCGTCGCCGATCCTGGAATGCCGTCCGCCGCCGGGTCTGTGCCCGGGTGGTCCGGATCGAAGAACACGATCAGATCGTGATTCTCGGTAAACGGCACCTGCATATCCCAGCGAACGCCGACATTCACCGTCAATTTCGGCGTCAGCTTGATGTCGTCCTGTACGTAAGGAGACAGCGCCAGATTGCGCAACTCCAGCTCCTGCGAGTTGCTGCGGTTGCTGGAGTCAGGCAGACCCAGCAGGAAACTGGCGAAGGCATTGCCATAGTTGCCGAAGTTGGGATCGGTCGGATTCGTCGACGTCTGTGCAGCGCTGAAGTTGAAGTGCCCGCCTTCGGTCTGCTCTTCGTTGTCGTCCTGGTAGGCACGGCGGAATTCGCCGCCGATATTGAATGTGTTACGGCCCTTGGTCCACAACCAGTTGTTCACAATCGCAATGCCGAGCTTGCGGTTGATGGACTGGAACCACGAACCGCTCGTTCCCCAGCAAGTATAGGTGTTGTTGTTGCACTGGCTGGAGTTGGGACCGAAGGTGATGTTCGGCGGGATGTTCTCGTTCGTCACCGTCGACGTCGTGTATCCCTTGGTGATGTTGAACTGATTGTTGATTTCACCGATCCAGCCGAAACCGGCGGTCATCACCAGGTGCGGCGACAACGTGTTGGTGTAGTTCAACAGGAAGATGCTTCCCAGGGACGGTTCGGCCTTCTGGCTATTCAGAGGATTGGGCGCGAGCACCAGTGGGTGATAGTCGAAGCTGTGCGTATCGTAGCTGTTCCGCCATTGTGAATAGTGCAGACTCTGCGTCGGCGTCAGGGTCTGGTCCACAACGAAGCCCCAGACATGCTGGATGATGGGATTGATGAAAGGCGCGAAGCTCTTGTTGCTGAGCAGCCCGCCGGGGCCCGAGCCGGGTCGGTCCGGGTCGGGGACGTATTGCAGCAGCGCAGCGGAGGCGGCGCTGATCCGGTCCGGAGGGATTACGTTCAACTGGCCGTTGTATTGGAACTGCGCACCAGTCGTCGGATCGAAGATTGGAATCAGGTTGCCGTTGGCGTCAACAAAGTCGGTGAAGTTCCCCGTCTTTTCTGCCACAGTCGGTACTGTCGAAACATCCGTATCTTCGTTGTTCTGCTTGTACCACTCCTGACTGTAATGGCCGAATGTCTTGTTCCGGCCATCGTAGAGATGCGGAATTCGGATCGGCCCGCCAATGTCAAAGCCGTAGTTGTTCTCGTGGTCCGGGGGCGGACTATTCTTGCCACCCCACGCCGGGCCGTTGAAGAAGCCGACGGAGTCGAAGAAGCTGTTGCGGTTGATCTCAAATAACTCACCGTGATACGCGTTGGTCCCCGACTTCATCTGGTAGGTCAGCGCGCCCTGACCAAGACCAAACTGCGCGGAAAACGTGGAGCGCTCGACTTTCGACTCTTCCACCAGGTCATAGGGCGGATTGAAGTTTGTGGTGTACCCTTCGGTCTCCGGCTGCGGTGCCGGAATGCCGTTATAGACAATCTCCTGCTCAAAGTCCACACCTCCGCTGACTCTGTGAGAGAACGTGCTGCCCGTCGTTCCAGGGGCGAGAAATTGCAACTGATCAATTTGGCGGCCGCGGCCGGACACCTCTGCCGGCAGCGCTTCCACAACCACAGGCTCAATCGTGCTGCCCAGCTCCGGCTGCGTCGTGTTCAACGCGATCGAATCGGCGGTCACCTGTACCGTTTCGCTCGCCGCGCCGGCGCTCAGCGTGAAGTCCGTCGTCGCCGTCGTGCTGACCTCGATGTTGATGCCCTGCTGGACAGTCTTCTTGAATCCGCGCGCGTCCACCGCAACGGTATATTTTCCCGGCGTGATACCGCGGAAGGAGTACGTCCCCACACTGCTTGTGATCGTCCGTTCTGACGAAGCTGTTGCCTCGTTGGTGATCGTTACCTTGGCATCGGCAACCACAGCGCCGCTCGAATCCGTGATGGTTCCCGTAATTCCGGCGCTGGCCTGGGCGAATGCATTTTGGGAAGCGGAAAACACGAAACACGCGAGGGTGGATGCGAGCGCGCATGCAATCCAGGGAAGGCGGATTGCACGACGCAGAAGATGGCTCTCCCGTGAGGGGCGCGTATGGATCACTGTGTCTCCTTGCAAATGACGCGGTTTTCTTTGAAACCGTGACCTCAGGCCTGAACAACGCTTTGGGATGTTGTCGGTCCGTTTTTTGGGGTTCTTGGAATCGCTACCATCAAAAATGGTAACGATTCCATTTGCGCGCCAATATACTTCTGCAAAGATTACAGTGTCAAGAAAAAACTTTGGATGGATATGTTTACCCGGTCATTTCGAGGGTACCGCCCGTCAGTCTTAATTCCGACTTAGCGCGCCTTCCCCACACTCGTTCCTCGATCGGCGGAGCCCTCAGCGAAAGATTTCGCGATGCCCTGCCTTGAACCCGCACGTCCCGTGCCAGGCTCATCGACTTGGACCTGCCGGTCGCCCTGGACGTCGGTGAGTGTTTGTACCACGCCACTCGGCCAACGAATCTCGATACTCATGGCGCGCGCACTGCCGTTCATCCCAAAATGCACACGAGGATCGCTCGACGAGAGGTATCCGCTCGAGGTGGTGACCGTCGCCCACTGCGAGCCCTCGGATGTGGTCAACTTAACCACCGCGCCAATGCCATCCCGGTTGCTTTTATGTCCCACTAAACGCAACGTGATCCAGTGGTTAGATGGGACCGTCCGGTTCAGTAAGACATGCGCCGGGCCGCCGTTTTCCGTGACCACCGCGTCGATATGGCCATCATTGTCGATGTCGCCGATGGCCATTCCCCGTCCCACCCAGGCGTCGTGAAAGATGTCACCCGAGATCGGCGAAACATCCACGAATTTCTTCCCCGTATTTCGCAGCAGCAGCATGGGCTCCCGATAGTGCAACTGGGGAAAACTCTTTTCGATGGTATCGAGGTCGTGCCCTTGCGCGATCAACAAATCCTTCCAGCCATCATTGTCGTAATCGAGAAAACGCAGGCTCCAGCCAGAGTGGAGTCTTGAGATTTCGCCCACGCCGCTCGACTGCGAAACGTAGTCGAAGGTGCCGTCCCTGTTGTTTCGATAAAGCGCATATCTCTGGTTCGCCAGGTTCGTCACCACCAGGTCCGGCCACCCATCGTTGTCATAGTCGGCAAAGTCGATGCCCATCCCGGCGTAAGTTTGCCCTTCAAAGTTGACCGCGACTCCCGCCTCCAGCCCAACTTCCTCAAAGGTTCCGTCAGGCTTCTGGTGGAACAGGAATTCAGGCATCGAATCGTTGGCGATGTAGACATCGATCCGGCCGTCGCGATCATAGTCCGCAATTCCCACGCCGAGCGCCTTGGCCGGCTTGTCCAGCCCCAACTTTTGCGCTACCTCGGTGAAATGTCCGTTTCCATCGTTGTGATACACCAGCAGCGTAATAGGCTGAAACACATCAGGATGGCAGTACCCGCGATAGCCCTCGCGGTGGTCCCCGCAATAGACGTCTTCCCAGTCCCACGTGACATACCGTGCAACCACCAGGTCCAGCAGTCCGTCGTTATCGAGGTCGACCCAGGCCGCCGATGTCGACCAACCGCTCCCTCCCACTCCAGCCTTCTCGGTAACATCGGTGAATGTGCAATCCCCGTTGTTGTGATACAGCCGATTGCCTCCATACGCAGTGACAAAAACATCCTCGTATCCGTCGTTGTCGTAGTCGGCAACGGCAACTCCCATTCCGTACCCAACTCCCTTGAGTCCCGATTTTTCAGTGATGTCTTCAAACGTGCCATCGGCCTTCTGGCGATACATGCGGTTCCAGTACGTGGGCCCCGTTTTCTGCGGAATGAACCCCTTCGGCGTTGGATCCGCATAGGGCGCGCCGTTGACCAGATAGAGATCAAGGCGTCCGTCGTTGTCGCAATCGAACAAAGCCGCGCCGGAACCCATCGTCTCGATCAGGTACTTGCGCGAAGTGTGCGGCGCCTGGTGCAGAAAGTGAACACCAACCTTGTCCGTAACATCGATGAAGCGCCCCGGAACCTCCGGCGAGGCGGGCGACATCACGGCCCTGGCGTTGCCGCTCGGCGATTGACCTATTCCGTTAGGAGCCAGGTTTTGAGAAAGGGCGAGGAGCGCGCCGAGCAAGAAGAAGTGGCGAACGAGTCTCATGGATTGTTGCGCACCGCTCTCATCAGGGGATCCGTCGGCGTGCAAGCCTTTGAACCACAGGACGCGCCTTCAATGCCTTTTCCCTCTACGATAGTAAAAATGCGATCCACAGCCGGTAGTTTATAGCTCTCCGTCTTTCCAGACGGCCACCGGATCTCTGCCGTTCCGGCATCGGTCGCGTCGCCGAGTCCGAAATGCGGCCTGGGATCGTTCGTCGAGACATAACTGCCCCCACTCAAGACATCCGCGCGCTGGCGCATACCGTTCGCCGTCAAGTACACCGTTGTGCCAATCGCGTCCCGCGGGCTCTTCGGTCCGCCGACCAGTTTCAGTTCCACCCAGTGATGGTGGTCCGGATAAACATTCTTCAAAAGCAGTGGCGCCCCATCGAGCCGGTTGATGATTACGTCGACCTTTCCGTTGTTGAACAAATCGCCGAAGGCTGCCCCGCGTCCCGCAATCACCTCTGCCTCGCCCGATCCCCGCACAGGGGCAATCGCTTCGAACTTGCCATCTTGCATATTGTGAAACAGAAGCGGCCGTTCCGCATACGACGTGCCCCACTCTTCGCGATCGGCAATGGGATAAATGTGGCCATTCACCATCAGCAGGTCGAGCCATCCGTCGTTGTCGTAGTCCAGGAAGCCGGTGCCCCATCCGAGAAAGGGAATAGACACCTTGCCAATTCCGGCGCGCATCCCTACATCGGTAAAACTCCCGCTCCCCTCATTGTGAAACAGCAGCTTGGCCTCATCGGAGAAGTCCGTAATCGCAAAATCCACGCGCCCATTGTTCAGATAATCGCCCGCCGCAACTCCCATCGCCGCCACTTCACGGCCATCCTGGTTCAATCCGAATCCGGACGTCAGGCTCACATCGTCGAAAGTCCCATCGCCGCGATTGAGATAGAGGTAGCTCAAGGTCGAATCGTTCGCCACCAGCAAATCGGGTTTTCCATCGTTATTCACGTCTACAAACAACGGCGTAATGCCATAGTAGCGATTCGTCTCGTCGGCGACACCGGCCTTCAGGCTCGTATCTGTAAACGTCCCATCGCCTTTGTTTCGGAAGAGATGGTCCGGCTCTCCCTTGAGCCCTCGCGGACCGCACATCACCACCACTCCTTTGAACTCGCAGGTATTCAGGCTGGCCGCTGCCGTGTGCGGATAGGGAAGATTGTTTCGCTCAAAGTGAACATAGCCCGAGACAAACAGATCCAGTTGCCCATCGCCGTCGTAGTCGCCCCACGTGGCTCCCGCCGACCAATTGCCGAGGGTGACGCCCGCTTGTTGGGCGACATCGGTAAAGGTCCCATCGTGATTGTTGTGATAGAGACGGTTCTCGCCCCAGTTCGACACAAAAATGTCGGGCCAGCCATCATTGTCATAGTCGGCGATCGCCACACCAAATCCCCAGCGATCGTTGGTGACCCCGGCCTTGGCAGCGACATCGGTAAACGTGCCATCGCGGTTGTTGTGAAACAGCGCGGCGTGCGGTGGCGTCTCCTTCCCGTCCAGCGCGTTGAACGTTGATCCGTTCACCAGGTAGATGTCGAGCCAGCCATCATTGTCATAGTCGATCAGGCCCACGCCCGAGCCATTCGTATCCAGGATGAGCCCCTTGTCCGGCGACCCCATCGTGTGCGTCCATCCAGCAAGCCCCGCTGCCTTCGTACCATCTTCAAAAACAGCCGTCCCCGAATCGACAAAGCCGCTCCTCGTCGCTGGCAGCTTCAGCACGTTGTAGCCCGTTTTTGGGGTTCGGAATGTGCACTTGCCATCGATCGCGGCGGGCTGAATGGACTCCTGAGCCGGCAAAGACACCGCTGCCCCTATCGAGCCGCACAGATATACGATCGCCCTGGCCCAGCGACGGCTCCTCACTTGCAAGGGGCCCCTCCACCGATTGAGATTGAGTCTAGACCAAGAAGATTAGTCCAGGAAGAGCCCCGTTTAAAGCGAAATCGCAGGATCACACCAAGCGGTCTTGCCGCACGAACGTCGTCTTGTCGTATACTCCGGTTGTTTTTCCGTCTCTCCCGGGCGCTCCTCTATGTCATCCACCAATCGTGCTCTCCACTTTCCGCGCAAGCTCATCTCCTCCTCGCGCGGCCAACTCATCATCCTCTTGTTTTTCATGACTGCTTCTGCGATCTGCGGTGCCGCAACTTGCCCATCGGCGCCGGCACACACAGCCACCCCTGCAGATACGGCCTACGGCGACAGCGACTACGCGAAGGCCGAGCAACTCTACACCCAGGCCCTCACCCAGGAACCGAAAAACGGCGCGCTTGCTGCCGGCCTTGTGCACACCCTGCTGCACGAAGGAAAAGTTGCGGATGCTGCCGGTCGCGTTCAAACCATGCTGGCCGCCGATCCGCAGTCCGCACTCACGCTCAGCGCAGAAGCTGAAGTGCAACTGCGCGAGGGAGCGCCTTGGCTGGCAATGAAGACACTCGATGCTGCCGAAGCCGCAGATCCCTGCAATGCCCGCGTTCACCTCCTGCGTAGCCGTGCGCTGCGCATCGATTCAATGTACGCCTCCGAGCGCGCCGAACTTCAGAAAGCCTACGAGATGGATCCTGCAGATCCCGATATTCTGAACGCCTGGACGAGCGTGGTTTCGCCTGCGCACGAAATCGAGGGAATTCAAGATTCGCTCACCGCGATGAAAGACATCGATGCGGATACCCGTCAGAAAGCGGAGGCATCGATGAAGTCGATGCTGCCGTTGCTAAGCGAGAACTCTCAAACCTGTAAGATTTTGCCGGCGACCGAGTCTGCCACATTGACTCTTTTGCCTTCCAAGCAGGACGGCAAGAATATCGACGGATTCCGGATTGAAGCTCAACTGCCGAAAACCAGCGTCAAACTGCAAGTCGACACCGCCGCGTCCGGCGTCTTCATCACGCGCGCACTGGCCGACGCCAACGGCCTTCAACCGGGGGCCGGCGATCCTCCGGGAACCGTGCATCTCGACTCCTTGCGAATCGGTCCGCTCGATTTCAGCAACTGCCTGGTCGGAGTCAGTGACACGCCATTTATCGACAACATCGATGGCTTCATTGGAACGGATATTTTCGCGTCTTACCTCGTCAAGATCGATCCGCGCGCTCAAAAACTCACGCTCGGCCCACTCCCCGCTCTCCCCGTCGGCATCCCTGGCGACCGGCTCGCACGGCCCGAGCTTGCAGGCTTCATCCCGGTCTATCACCGGCGTCAATATCTGCTGGTTCCCGTCACCCTCAATAACAAATCGCGCCAACTCTTCGTCCTTGATACCGGAATGCGCTTCAGCACCATGACGCCCGAGACGGCGCACGCCATTTCCAACATGAAAATGAACTTCACCAACACCATGCAGACCGCGGCGGGACCCGCGGCACATATGTACCGTGATAGCTTCGACTTTCAGTTTGCGAATCTGGCGCTGCCTCACCAAAACCACATCCTGGAATTCGATCCCAGTGCAATCAACCACAATGCCGGATTCCAGGTCGGCGGCTTGCTCGGCTTCGACATGCTCCATCAACTGACGATCCAGCTCGACTACCGCGATGGGCTCGCCAAATTTGAGTCGACCAATGGAGAAATTGCGCCGGGCAGTCCCACAGAGTTCGAGCGAGCGGCCGTACAGGCGCCGATCCCGTTGCAGAGCCAGTTGAGTGATAGCTCTTGCTCCGCCGACAGTTCCGATCATCCCATCGATACAACCGTCGAAGCGATGATACAGGGCACCCTGGACTCGGCCCATTTGAAACCTGGCAAAGAAGTCTGGTTC
>Ga0210389_10004366_pt1 | contig 11000 bp, 7 predicted proteins | sample IncBWH28OmetaG_FD_160127 | JGI IMG/M metagenome (GOLD analysis project Ga0210389, IMG submission 160127) | Forest soil microbial communities from Barre Woods Harvard Forest LTER site, Petersham, Massachusetts, United States - Inc-BW-H-28-O ... | reverse complement strand
GTGCGCAGAGTTAGCGTGGCAGCCAGGCTCGCCAACTGTGCAGCGGTCACCGACTCGGCTACCGAGTCGAAGACCTGCATGTTCACGTACTGCACGCCCGCCACCGCCTGCATGGCACTAACCGCCTCGCTCAGAAATGCGGCCTGTCCAAGTTCTCGGTTATCAAAACTGTACAGAGCCAGCAGCGTGGTACGAAGGTTAGCCACGACCGTCTCCCAGGTGTAATCAGACAGGATTTTCACGCTCGCGCTCATGACCAGCACTTTGAGCCGGCGCAGAGCGATCTGAAGAGGTTGATAAGGGTCGCCAGCCTGCAACAATGCCTCGAGCAGCGCCTTGTAGAGGTCGGTGTTGGGATCGATGGCGATATCGTCCTTGCCGGCGATGGTGAGATGCACGAGAAGTTTTCGTCCATCACTCAACCGTCGCGAACTCGCTTTTCCGATCCCCGCAAATTTGCGGGAGAAGTCGGCGTAGTCCGAAACAGAAACAAGACGGTCCAGAGCCAGAGTGCCGATCGGAATATTGCGGCGAGCCTGATCGCGAGTGTCGCCGTCAGCGCCTCCGGCTGCGGCCAGCGGATTGATCACGTTCTTCACGCCGAGCGGCTGCGTGGCTAGCTGGCTGATCTGCTGCGCGTCAACATTGCCGATCTGCCCGGTTCCGCTGCGATATACGGCCTTTACGTTGGCGGTGCCTTTTGGCAGGCGCAAACCGTGTTGGCCGTCGCCCGTCGTGATCGTGGTTGTTCCGGAATCGTCGGTCTGCGTGATGTATTCACGATCGGTCGGGCCGAGGATAAACAGGCTATCCGCTTCCTCCCACTCAACTTCGTTCACGCGCACGACCAACGTGCTCTCGGCCCCGCTCGGGGTTGGAACGGGCAAGAAGGTAAGCGGAGCCTGGTGCAACTGAAACGTCTGCAACGCTTCGCTGCTGTCGCCATCGCCGATAACTTCGCCTTGCGTCTGGCCGTGGGTCGCCTTGACTACGTTGCCGTAGATGGTGACCGTGCTGGCATCGTAGGTGTAGGCGAGCTTATTGGCGAGTTGAAGGATGGTATGCGCGGGCTGGGTTGAAATCCGCCAGGCGAACACACTTCCTTTTTGAGGGGAAAGTTGGCCGCCGGGATACGGTTGCTGCGATTGCGGATCGACCAGCAGGCCTTCGAAGGGTGAGAAGTCTCCAGCTATTTCGGCGGCCGATGGGACGTAGGCATTAGCGTAGGTGCCGGCAGCAAGCTGTGCTTGATCGCAATACTGCTGATTGAGTTCATTCGGAAGTGGGATCTGCGAAAGAACCTTGGGGTCCACCGCCAGTTCACCGACGATAAGACGATCACCCAGCGTATTTGGATCGGTCGTGTAATAGATCTGCGAAAAGTAAAACGTGCCCGCGGGCGGAACAAGGAACGACGGGAAAATGGCGCACAGCGGTGCGCGCGAGCCTTGCGTCACCGAAGACACCATCACTAGCTCGTTGGCTGTAACGCCAGTTGTGTTGGGAATATCGGTGCGCTCGCCTGACACGATAATCCAACGGCCTGAGTCTAGCCCGTCGTATAACTGCGCCAGTTCGAGGGTGTCGCCTTCCACATCGAGGTCGAGCGGTTCCTCCGCGAGATCAAGTTCCTCCGATTGAGCGTAGACGACCGTGCTGCGCAGCAAGTCTTCGGATCCGAGAGGGTTTTCTGTGGTTGATGCGAGGTCGCTTAACCACGGTGGATCGAGCGTAAGCTGCGTGGCCTTCCCGGTGAAACCGCCAGTCGTAGCCATCGATGCTGTCGTGACATCGGTGACGCGATGGTAGGTGATTGTGTGGTCGCTGTCATCAGCCGTGAATACGAACCGATCGATTGCTACCCAGCTTCCGCGGACGATTTTGTCGGATGTTACATCCAGCGCAACGGCAGTCAGGTCGTCCGAATCATCGATCAGCGATGACCAGCAATTGCGGAGGCAAGGAGCGGTGAAGCCCGTAAGCTGATTGCTTGCGTTATAGATGGGCAATCCATTGCTGTTGCTGCCGAATAGACCGCCTTTGACCCGCATTGCATTTGCGGTCACTTGTGCGGTGGCGGTCTCGATGCCGGACCAGGCCTTGTACAGGGTTGGTGCCGCTTCTGGATGGAATGTCGCAAGCAGCCGCGGAGCCAGATCGGATGCAGGCGCAAAAGCCTGCGAGACCGCGCGAGTCAGTCGAAGACTATTGGCGGGTTGAAGATATGGTTTCTTTTCAAGTGGATCAAGAATGCTGTAAATATTTTCGAGTGGAGTTGACGCGATTACGCGTGAAATCGCTTGTGCGGTTCCGCTTCCTTCGACTTCGCGATCCTGTCCCAGTGCCTCAACCAGATCGTTTAAGGCATCGATAATGTCCGACAACCACGGTTCGAGGCGCGTGAATTTCCGCCTCTCCGCTAGATCGTGCATCTGCTGAATCTGCGGGATTACAGCGCCGACCATATCAGCCGCGGCCTGGCCAGTGGCAGCCGTCGGGGCGTTTGCGACGAGAGTCGTCAAAAGCGTCGCGACCTGCGTACCCAGATCAGAGTCTGCAAAAATTGCCGCAGCGTCGGTAATAAATGGTTGCAAGGTTGTCGTCACTACGTCCGTAACTGAGCCATTGAGCTGAGGCGGAGCCTCAACCAACGTGACCTCGGTTCGGGCATCGTCGGTCTGGACATCGACAGTTTTGGCGGTTCGCAAAAACTGCTGCCCAAGACCATTGCCAAACACAAACAGCAAAGCGTCACCCGTTTTTAGGCTCGTCGAAATGCCATCAAAATAAATCGTGTCGCGCGTGGCAGCGTCCGTGCCATAGTCGGCGGCCAGCGTGATTACTTGCGGGCGCGTAAGCCGCGGCTTGAGGTTGTTCCAGACATCCTGAGCAGGCAGATCTTCAGAGGTTTCAAAAAACTGTGGCTTCTGGCCCACACCGGGAATGCTCTGCGCCCGCGTGCCAGATGGAATAATGCCGTCAAATCCCGCCGTCACAGTAAACGCAAGGTACACGCTGGCAGAGATTCCCGGACGCAACTTGTATCCGACCAGCCGGGCCAACTCGAGAACGGAACGGCGCTCCGTAGCGGTGCGCAGAAAACCTTCATTGGCGATCCGCTCCTGATAAAACGTGAGCACATCGGCGACCGTGGCCCAGGCGTCGAAGAGTGCGATCGAGGGATCTGTCAGCGCCCGCGTGGTCAGGCCGCTGAGCGGACGCAGGCGCTGCAACGCGTTGCTGCCGTCATCGGCCGTAACGTCGAGATAGAAATTCGACATGCGCGCCAGCATCGTTTCGAAAAATGTCGCGTATGTCCCGGTGCGATAAACGAGCGCGGGCAGACCGGGACGATTGGCCTCCGACTCGGGCGTAACTATCTCAATGCCAGCGCAGCAACCGCAGGGCTGTTTCATCGTCCACCTCGAACATCCAGAACAAGCAATCCGTTTTCCGGGTAATTCGGATCGTTATCCAGTTGAGCGATCTCGAACGGGCCCATAAGCAGGGCGGAGTTAATCGGCAGCTCGTCGCCCGAAGTGTCGGCGCCTGAGCCGGCTTCACCGATTTCGAAGCGCTCCAATTCCGTGACCATAGCGTTCTGTACGCCGGGAATGGCCTGAACCGCCGCCAGCAAGCTACTGATGTAAATGCCACCGCCGAACGTCAAACTATCGGGATGGAAGAAACCGAGCGTACCGCCGGGCAGCGCGCGGTCGCTTAATGCGTTCAGCACGGCCGCTTCCACATGGGCTCGTTGATAATTCTGGAGGATGCAGATCGTCATCGACAGTTTGATGGGCACATAAATCGCTGGACTGACCAACAAGTCGTAACCCATGCGGCGGAATGGTTCGAGGTAGAGGGTTACTTCCTCGGCCAACTCGGAGTCGGTCGTCTCTGTGTCCTGTGGATCAAGCGCGACGAGAACCGTATACCAGCTTCCAGTCCAGCGCAGAGCCGCTTTCGCCCCTTGCAGGCGAGTGAAAGCGGCAGTGCAGATTTCGGGATCTTCGGCTTCGAGCGCCGCGCGCGCTTCGAGGCGGCGCTCATTGTCGGCGGCAATGGACGCGTAGTCGTTGGCAGTGATGGCGCGCTCAAGCTGAGCGTCAAACGCGTACGGAGCGAATTGTTTTACATCGTCGATGGGCTCAGGATCGACTCCTCCCGCGGCGCATAGAGGATTGCGCGGCTGAAGGTTTACGCCACTGACCGTTTCGCTGCGAAAGACAACGTAGGTAATCGTGTCGCGGCCGACGTTGCCGGCCGTCCCGTTGCCCACGCGATACTTCGACTGAAACATCATGCCCGCATCCGGCCGGTATCCGCAGGTGCCATCGCCGAAGCGCAGGTGTCCGAAGCCATTGTTGTCGGTTTCTACGACAAAGTTGTCGTCGTTGGGCCCGCTTTCGAGCAGATCGCGCAGCGGTGACCAGGTTTGAAGAAGGGCAGTCAGGTCCGTCGTCAGCGCACCGACAAGCGCCGGGGGCAAGGGCACCGAACCGTCCCACGAGATCAATGCCTGGCGCGTGGCCGGCATTAGCTGCGACAGAAGGAATTGTGAATTCGCATCCGCGTCCGCCTTCAAAGCCTTAGCCAAACCCGTCGGATCGGCAAGATCGTCGAACGAGAACATCGGAGGAATTACGCACGGCGGTTGCGGCTGATTGTCATCTGTGTCTTCCGCGCTTGCGCACTCAGGCGCGGGCGGAATGCTGTTCAGAGAAATCCACGGCAATGCCTGTCGCGGGTCTTGCCGCATGAAGTCGGACGCCGAACAAGCCGGCGGCAGGGGCACGCTAAAGGTGAGCGGCTCCTGAGTAAGAGTCGGCCGAAACAGGCCAGACGAGATTGTCAGACTCGCGGGCTGACAGCATTTCGGACATTGCGGAGCTGCGGAGTCGGTGGGCACCGTTCCGATCACTTCGCTGGTGTCGCTTCCGTTGTCGACGAGGATGACATTGCCGCGCGCCACGCTGACGTTTTCCATGCAGCCACAATCGGGCGCAGGCTGCTGCGACGAAATGCACAGCGTGAACGTAAGCGCGTCTTCCGAGGCCCACTCAATCTCGACGATCGGTGTTCCGTAAGGCTGCATGCCATAGAGAGGATCTGTCCCGGGCGTCACTTTCGTGAGCCGCACTGCCTGACGATGGGTCGGGTCGGCGTCGGATGGGTTGCCGGTTTTTGGTCCGAGCACTTCCTCAAAAATCAGGATGTCGCCAACCTTGAGATTGCGCAAACGCCGCACTGTTCCAGGCGGGCCGTCGCTCGCTGACGGCGCATTCGCAGAGACCCCTCGATTAGCGGCAGGCGCAACAGAAGATCGAATCGCACCCGGAGGCGTCGTCACAGACGCGGACGGAGGTGGGCTTGAGGAAGTGCCCGGCGTCGTTCCCCCGGGATTTGTTCCGGCTGGCGGCGCATTCGGGTCCGGATCCCAGGCATCGGCCAAAGTTGCGGACGTCGACCCAGGCGCCAGGCAACACTTGCAGTTGCCCCACGTGTAGAAGGGCATGCTGCTGTGATACTTGTGAACGGAAATCGAAGAGCCGCCGCCATTCCAATAGAGAGGCTCGAAGACTTCATAACTCGTCGTAGAAACTCCAACCAAGTCCTTGGGCGTAAGGATCTGTCGTGCGGGCGCGCCCGGATAGGGGGTGATGAAGTAGATCTGGGCGGCATTATCGAACGTGAAATCCTGATCAGTCTGAATGGTCAGCCACGCTCGCGCGTTGCAGCCATCGTGCATAAGATAGTCGACCAGTCGCGCGTGGCGTCGCACCGAAATGCGTTCGCGCGCTGTTCCGAGGTACGCTTCGGTCGCGACCGCATCCTGGTAATAGCTGAGGTAATCGCCCGCATACGCCAGTAGTTCAACCAGCGTGATGCCGAGATCGGGCGCATGCGTCTCGTTCCACGCCGGCATGATCACAGCCATCCGGTCGAGAATCAGTTGGCGAAAGCTCTCGTAATCTTTAGCCAGATAGTTAATGTCCGGTTGTGTCCGCTGCGGCGGAGGACAGGAACACTGCGGTTTACAGTCGAGATCGGTCGGGCAGCCAGCCTTGAAGGTGAAGCAGACGCTGTCATAGCGCGAATCGAAGCCCGGCATTGGATCGGCAGTGGGCTTTCCGTCAACCGTATTTACGATGGTGATGGTATAGGTCGAGAAGTCCCCCGGTTTGTTGACATGGACTTCTAGATAATCGTCGAGCGTTGAATCGGATTGCCGATGAACCCGGATCGACGTGATCTTGACATCGCGAATGCGCCGGCCGCCGGATAGAACCACATTCGCCTGCTCCAGTTTCTGCGGCGCTTTGCCTAGAAAAAATACATTCAGCGTGACCTGCTGTTCGTCGGCGACCTCAACATAGTCGAGGCCGAACAGACTCGTGGTGCGGACGTCTTCTCGCCGGTGCTCCAGCTGACAGGTCAGATTTGAGTCATTCATAAATAACCCCGCACTCGATTAAGCGTCTGGCGCGCTGCGCACAAAATTTTCAGTCTGCGCATCTCCACTGCTCTTGATGACGTAATTCACCGTCACGTTCAAGGTGGAGTCCTGCGAAGTCACTTCCAAAGACTGCAAGTCAATCAGGTCTCCGAGATAGCGCTGCAACGCGGCTTGGGTCGTGAACTGTAAAGCAGCCGCCAATTCCGGACTGTTCGGTGCAAAGACCATCTGGAGCAGCCCGCTCCCGAAGTCGGAACGATTGACGCGCTCGCCGGGAGAAGTGAAAAGCAATTGCTCGATCATGTCGCGAATGTGGTCGTTGTCATCGGTCGTCGCCGTTTGACCGCGCCCGTCAAAATGAAATGGAAAATCGATGTTCATTGCGTCCTCATTCGCCTTTCGTCTCTCCTAAATGGCTGTCGCGCGCGTTTGCGTCACGGTAATCATAAGCGGCGTGCCACTGGGAGCGCAGAGAGCCTGGCTGCTCAGAACTACCAGCGGCTGACCGTTCGAGGTCACACGTGTCGACCCAACTAGCCACTGCCCAGTCACACATGGACCATTGGCAGCGGGCGGTGGCGGCAGCGTGCAGCCTGCGACGACATAGGGCGCGGCGATCGTCACAGTGGGCTGCCCAGTGACCGTGACACGCGGATTCGGAACCGTGGGTTGCGCCTGCCCCGCGTGAGAACACAGCACCGTCGCGCCAACATGTACTAGAAATCCCGGCATACTCCTCCTTCGTTCTCCCTGCGGCTTATTCCCTCTGCTTTGCCAGACAACTTTGTTAAACAACTACCAACGCGCCCTCGTTAATCGTGACTGTGGGCCCAGTCATCACGATGCTGGCGCCTTTTCCGTTCTGGATGTAAATGCCCGTGTCGTTGACGATGATGGTCGCGCCGGTTGTGCTCTTGAGCATGATTCCGCCCGTCGGGCCCGGCAGATCGCTCACGACAACCGCGTTCTGAAGCGTGGTCTGAATCACGATGTTGGAATCGCCCGGCACTCCATCCAGCACAAGCGCCGGTACTTCGGCGACGTCTCCCCACCAACCGCCCATCCAGACCGGGCGATCAGGGTCGCCCGCTTCGAATTGAAGGAAGACTCCGGAACCAATCTGCGGCAGCATGAACGCGCCCATTTCCTTGCCGGTAAATGGAAGGCAGGGCATGGCCCAGGTCGTAGGCGTCAACCCGCTGACGTCCGGAACCGTCGCCATAATGCGACCGATCTGAAGCGGGTCGATATTGTTGACCACCGTTCCTCGGTAGACGCCGTAAAATCTCGGGCTTTCTTTCATACGAACACCGTCATACCGGCACCGTGGAGACCGAAGAGCCAACTCCACCGCGCGACAAACTGAAACTCTGCTTGTATTCGCCGCGTTTGATGTTGTGAGTTACGCTCTTCACGTAGTAGTTACCGTCGTAGTAAGTGCCCGAACCGCGCACTGCCGCCAGTTGCCGCGCTTTGAAGACGCGGCCATAGCGCAGAACATCCAGTTGTCCGCTGCCACTAATGACGTCGGCGGTCTGGAACAGCGCGCCCAATGCCGCCAATGCGGCGCCCATGGGACTCTCATTGGCGACCGGGGTCAGGTTCTGGCTGCGAACCGGCGTGGGCGCATGAGCTGCCATTGGCGCTTTCAATAGATCAATGTTGGGAACAGGAATCGGGATCGGAATCTTTGTGTTCGGCTCAATGATGGTGACGAAATATTGGGTCGCCAATGTGCCGTCGTAGGAAAAATTCAACGAGTCAATGTTCGTGGTTCCGTCGAAGTTGATGGTCAGCGCAGGCTGCGCGCTGCCGAACAACTTGCTGAGATCCGGACCCCAGTACGCCATGCTCGATCCGGGTGTTGGGCCTGGGTCGAGGTAGAACACCGCTCCTGTCAGACGGGCGAGGCCGGTCACAAATCTGTAATCGGTTCCGACCTGTTTGATGAAGTGATCCAGCGGATTTTGAAAATTTGGAATACTCGCCGGAATCGCGAGGGGAACAACGCCCAGTACCAGATACTTCGCTAAAACCGCCTCGACAATGAGGAACTCGGGAAGCGCGGGGTAAGGAATGCCCGTCAGATCAAGGAAGTCCATGAGGGCCGTAAGGTCGATGCCGGTAATGGTCAGCATCGATTTGCCGGGCTTGCTGTCCGGGGTGATGTCCTGCTTCGTGATGATTCCGTCCATCAACACTTCCACCGAGCCATTGATCGTGACCGCTACGATTACGCGGGTGCGAGGATCGAAATATCCTGAGTTCAGCATTTGCAGAACCTTGGACTGCTTGCCCAGCGAAAACTTGAGTTGAAAGCCTCCCTGGCTGCCAACCGTCGATGTCACCTGCACGTCGGTCAAGGCCTCGATCACCTCAAGCGGAACGGGGCTCGCCTTGAACGAGCCCATCATCAACGTAAGGTAGAAACCACGATTCATAGCGACGATCCTGTAATCCCCTGTGGCAGCGTGATTTTCAATTGCGTGCCGACGGTTTGAACCAGATCTTCCGGACGCATGGCGGCATTAGCATCGCAAATTCGCCAGAACAGTTCTGGATCGCCGAGGAATTTGGAGGCAATGTTGTCCAGGCGCTCGCCCTGCGTGACGGTATGGGTCTGAAGCAACTGAAACTGCGTCGGCGACGGCACGAAACGCCGCTTCAGATAAATGATCGTTTTGCCATCGGCGGTCGAGAGCGTTTCGGTGTTGATCCCGTAATACCGACTGGTCGCGATGAACAGATTTCTCTGCAACGACGTCTGCGCCAGCAATGCCTGAACCGGATCGGTGGGAATGCCATTGCTCATGGGATACCTCGAATTCCGAGAGCGCTGAAGGTGCCGCCCTGATACATCCGGGCGAGAGTCTCTTTCTGCTGTTGGTACACCATGTAGAGGCTGCCGCCTTTGTCGGTGAAGTAGAGGTCGTCGATGCTGAGAACGCGCATGCCGAGGCTAACCTTGGCGCGAATAGGATTGAGCGTGGGATCGAAAGCCTCTTCGGTGATGCTGAAGTCGGTGATGCGCACCGGCACGATGCGGTTCGCGCTCCACACAAAAAGGGTGAGCGGAGCCATGATGGGCATGATCTCGAGCGTGCCCGCCTGCGAAAGATTGAAATTGTTCTGAAGGGTGGCGCTCGCTGGATAGACGATCGTCTCCAGCGCCGCGAGTTGCGGAAAGATTCCGTTCTGCACGGTGTTCGGGTTCTGATCCGGAACCTCCAACTGATCGGTAGCGTCGATTTCGGCGTCGAGTTTGAAGGTCTCGACCGGCGGGCCTTTCAGGCGCAGCGCTTCCGAGCGGTCGCCACCTTCTTCCGCGCCTTGAATTTTGAGGGTGCGCGAGAGCGTGTCCGGGTTGTACTGGAGAACGATAATGCCGTTCGGCAGCACGGTAAACGTGTCCGGATCGAGCAGCACGAGGCCGCCTTTCAGGATGCGCGGAGATCCGGGAAATGTGGTCATGGCTTCGCTCTCCTACGCTCTATTCGGGAATGCCTCCCGGCCTGTCAAAGATCGGAGGATTGGGAACATCAAATCGCGGTAGGACGCCGCCGCCCCTTTCGATTTCGCCTCCCCCCGTGGACCTGGATTCAGAGTCGTGCAGCGCAGAAGTCAGGGATCCGGACGCCGAACGATAGTCGACAATACCGACACCGCCGTCCGCAACTGCCATGCCCAACCCGTTCGTGGCCTCACACCGCGTGCACGTGGCCGTACCGTCCGCCTTCACTGAAATGTCCCCAGCGAAATTTTGCGGTGCCTTCTGATCCTTGGCGTTCGAGCCAGTGAAGGAAACCAGTACTTCGGCTCGTTCGCTCGCCGGCTGCGCGGCTGCCGGCCCGGAAGTTTGCCCCGCAGGAGCTGGTTGTCCGGAGGCGGTTTGGGATTGGCCAGCCGCACCTGTTGTCGAAGGTTGAGTCGCGGCGTTGGTTGGTGGTTGTCCCGCCGCCCCGGTGGCCGGTTCGGGAGCGCTGAAAATATTGGCTGCTGGAGATATTTGTGTTTGCGCGAAATTGACGGTGGCACTACTGCCGCGCGAACCTCCAAGGTAGTTTTGAGTAGCGCCCGTCTGGACCGACGCACCGATAATGTTGTAGCCATCGCTCCGAAGCGCCAGATTGAGCTCGGCGTGATTGTCTCCGTCCGTTCGCAGGTCGAGGATTTTCTTAAGCGCCGGGGCTTCCCTCTGCGCTTGCGTAAATCGCGCGCGATTGCTCGGTGGTTCGGGGACAGGGGTTGGTTGCAGGGTATTAAAGGAGAATGGGTTGGGATTAATGCTGATGCCGCCCGTGACAGGAGCGGGATTCAGCGCCTCAGGCGGACGCAAGTATGCAAACAGCGCAAGTCCGAGGGCAGCGGCACCCAGCCCAGCCCCAACGATGCCGGCAACTGCGCCTGCGTCGGACGATGCTGTCTGGCTTCCAAAAAGTCCGTCCCGCTGAATGTACCCGTCGCCCGGCACGTAGGGCGGGTGTCGCAAAGGAATCAAGGTGGCTGCGTTAGGCACCAGCGGGCGGCCATGCAACTCGTC
>Ga0210389_10004364_pt1 | contig 11001 bp, 8 predicted proteins | sample IncBWH28OmetaG_FD_160127 | JGI IMG/M metagenome (GOLD analysis project Ga0210389, IMG submission 160127) | Forest soil microbial communities from Barre Woods Harvard Forest LTER site, Petersham, Massachusetts, United States - Inc-BW-H-28-O ... | reverse complement strand
CAGACTGCCAAAACCACCCAGCGTTACCATTTCGTTGAACGTGCCCTGGAGCGAGCCTTCCGCCGATGCCCCGTTGTCGCCGATGATGAGGTAGACGACGGTATCGTCTAGGACGCCGAGATCGTCCAGAGCGTCGATCACCCGGCCGACATGATGATCGGTCTGCTCCATGAACCCTGCATAGACCTCCATCTGGCGAGCGAGTACGGGCTTCATCTTCGGATCGACGCTGTCCCAGGCGGGTATTTCCGGATGCCGCCGGGTGAGCTCACAATCCTGCGGAATCACACCGAGCTTCTTTTGTCGTGCGAAGGTCTCTTCGCGAAGCCTGTCCCAGCCCTGGTCGAACTTCCCCTTGTACTTGGCCGACCAGGCCGCCGGCACGTGGTGGGGCGCGTGGGTCGCCCCGGGCGCGTAGTACATGAAGAAGGGCTTGTCGGGCACCAGCGCCTTCTGCTGACGGACCCAGTTGATCGCGCGGTCGGCCAGATCCTCGTTCAGCGTGTAGCCCTCCTCGGGTGTTCGGGGCGGCTTGACCGCCGTCGTCCCTTCGAACAGCCCCGGGTAGTACTGGTTCGCCTCGCCGCCGACGAAGCCGTAAAAGTACTCGAAGCCCGAGCCGGTCGGCCAGCGGTCGAAGGGGCCCATCGGGCTGGTCTCCCACATCGGGACCTCGTGGCACTTGCCGAACTGCGCGGTCGAATAGCCGTTGAGCTTCAGGATCTCGGCCAGCGGCGCCTTGTTGAGGGGGCGAACGCTGTTGTTGCCGGGCGCGGAGGTGGCCATCTCGGTGATGGCGCCCATGCCGACCGAGTGGTGGTTGCGGCCGGTCAGCAGGGAGGCGCGCGTCGGTGCGCAGAGCGCGGTGGTGTGAAAGCGGGTGTACTTGAGGCCCGTCCCCGCGAGCCGCTCGGCGTTCGGGGTATGGCAAGGTCCGCCGAAGGCGCTGGAGGCGCCGAACCCTACGTCGTCGAGCAGGACGATGAGGACGTTGGGGGCGCCGGCGGGTGGGCGCAGCCGCCGGATCGGCGGGTAGTGGGTGGCCGGATCCTTGGCGTCGAAGGTGGTGAGGCCGACGTGTTGTCGATCGGGGATCGGGAGAACAGAGCGTTGCAGGTCGTCGTCGGTCGACGTTGCCGGGGCGCTCGGTGGCTGGGCCGGCGCGCCGTTGGTCTTCTTCATGGATTCCTCCGCCCGAACGAAGGTGGGAATCGGGGCGCACGAGACAACGTCGCGTCGACGGAATGCGCCTCGGACCGACGTCGATGCGCGGTCGAGCTCGAAAGGGCCTGTCGCCGCGCCGCGCCGAGACGCCCTCAGGCTGCCGGTCATTTCCGCCGATACCAGGGCCGGGGGGAAAAGGGAGGGCAGAGTGCTCGGAAAACAACCGACGAACGAAGCGTGGCGGGTGTACTACGAACGCGCCGACGAGGTGCGGGCGGTGGTGGGCGATCCGTTCAAGCGGCACATCGCGCGCGAGGCTCTTCGCGAGCGGATCCTGGTTCTCGGCTCGGCCCTCTTCGTCATCGCGTTGGTGACCGCCTTCTACTTGCTGACGACGCCCTGAGGCCGCGCTAGGCTCGCCCCACTCAAAGGAGGCGATCATGGCGAAGGCGAAGAGGGCAATTCCGGAGGGCTACGGGACCGTTACGCCGCAGTTGACGATCGAGAACGCGGCGGCGGCGCTCGACTGGTACAAGCAGGCGCTCGGCGCGGAGGAGCTCGCCCGCAGCGTCGGTCCCGACGGCAAGATCATGCACGCCGAGATCAAGATCGGGAATTCGCGGCTGATGGTGAACGACGACGTGATGGGCGGCAAGGGCCCGAAGGCCTATGGTGGCTCGCCCGCCAGCCTGTGGCTCTATCTCGATGACTGCGACGCGCTCTTCAACCGCGCCGTCGCCGCCGGCGCGAAGGTCGCGATGCCGCTCGGCGACATGTTCTGGGGCGATCGCTTCGGGGCCGTCAACGATCCGTTCGGCTACCGCTGGAGCTTCGCCACGCGCAAGGAGGACCTGACGCCCGAGGAGATCCAGGAGCGCGAAGCCGTCTGGATGAAGCAGTTCGCGGGCGGCAAACCTCCGCAGTAGGCGGGCTACCCGCGGGCGCGCGCGGCGGCGGTCCGCAGCCACCGGCCGACGGCAGCGCGCGGGAGGGCGTCGGTCGGGCGGAGCTTGAGGTGCTTGCCGGTCTTGCCGTCGCCCTCCAGGAGACCTTCTGGATCGCCGTAGGTGCCGGGCGGGCCGGGGAGGATCAGGTTCACGTGCGCCTTGAAGGCGGCCAGCGCGCACATCGTGTGCGGGCCGACCGAGTAGAACGGCATTCCCCACTTCGTCGCCGCCGTCGCCTCCGGCGCCGCCTCAGCGATGAGTGCCCGGAGCTCGTCGAGGATCGCCCGCAGGTGCGGTGGCTGCTTGGCGAAGAAGCCTTCGACCGGCGCGCCGAGATCCTTTCGTGGGCCGAACTTCGCCTGCGGGGCGGTTGTCCCGACTGACTCCTTGGCGGGGCGCTTGGCTTTCGGCTTGGCCTTCACGACCTTTGGCACCAGCGGATGATGCCAAAAAAAAACGCCCGCGCCGACCCGAAACGGGGTCGGCGCGAGCGCGCGAGGTCAGCGAGGCCGCTACGGTGCGGTCGCCAGGGCGTCGGCGCTGTTGAGCAGCGTCTGCGCCTGGCTCATCCAACCGGCGGCGGTCACGCTGTCGATCGCCTGGCTGGCGAACTCCGCCAGGTCGAGCGCCTCGCGGATCTGGACGGCCAGCGCGTCGCGCGCGGTGGTGAGGTTGGCGATCGACGTCTCCTTCGAGGTGTAGATCGTGTCCCCGGGGTCGGCGCCCTGGAGCGCCTTGGTCGAGGTGATCAGCATGTCCTGCGCGAACTCGCCGAACGGGGCGTTGATCGCCTTGTAGGCGGCGCCGAGTCCCTCGATCGTGCTCTGGTCGGCCGTCAGCGCCGCCGGCACCGCGCCCGGCACGAGGGCCTGCGTGATGACGCGGCCGTCGTCCTCGTACGTGTCGGGCAGCCCGGTCAGCGCGTTGATGGTCGGGCGCACGTCGGTGTGGTCGGTGAAGACCGTCTGGTCCGGCAGGTTGGCGACGCCTGGGCCGACCAGGCCGATCCAGGTCTGTCCGATCTCCTTCTGCACGTCGCCGTGGTTCCAGGCGAAGCCGGGGTTCACGCAGGTGGCGCAGGTCGAGGTCGGGAAGTCGGTGATGAAGTAGTCCGCGTCCCCGAAGAAGACGAACGTCCCGTTGCGGCCGAGGTCGCCGGTGGTGAACATGTGCAGCGACTTCATGCCGGTCTGGTCGGCGTAGAGATCGAGCACCTTGTCGGTGTTCCCCGTGAACGGGTTGACCGCGGTCAGCCCTGCGATGGTCCGCTCGAAGGTGCGGGTGTCGGGATCGGTCTGGCCGAGCGGTCCGGCCCCCTTGCGCGCCAGGTAGAACGGAGGCGCGTCGTCCCCGTGCACGGTGAAGGTGTCCGGGCCGGTGGAGGCCAGGAAGGTGTTGAAGAGCGAGGGGAACTCGTTCTGCACCATCGTGTCGATGTTGAGATCGATCTCGCCGATCTGGCCGGTCCAGTTGCAGGTGTTGCCGGGCGTGCCGTCGCAGGTGGGCGGGGTCGGCGTGCCGCCCACGAAGTGATCGCCCTCGTCGACGGTGATGATGAAGAGCGTGTTGGTCTTGTCGATCCCGTGCGCCGCCAGCTCGGTGAAGAAGTTGGCGAAGGCCTGGTCGTAGGCGGCCAGCTGCGCCACGTACTCCGGCTGGCCGGGGCCCATCGCGGTCACGGTCTTGTGGTTGTCGTGCGCGTCCGAGAGGTAGGCGTAGGTCACCGGGATGCCGGCCTCCTGCATGGAGGCGACATAGCGGAGCGACACCTCGGCCTCCATGCCGTCGAAGCCCGGGAAGCCCGGCTGGCCGAACGGATCGACGATCGGGTTGCCGAGCATGCTGACGAGCGGAACGCTGGCGTCCTGGCCGGTCAGCAGCGGATCGACCGTCTGCGCGCCGAAGAGGCCGTTGAACCCGGTGTAACCGCCGGGCTCGCCGGGCAGCTTGTCGGCCACGCCGTTGGCGCAGCGAGCAGAGCCCTGCGCGCAGTGAACCGCGATGCCGACGAAGTCGGTCTGGGCCTTGAGGGCGGCCGCCGTGCCGGAGGCCGCCTTGCTCGACGCGACCGCCTCGGCGAACTGCGCGGAGCCGGTCCCGAACACCGTGGCGACGTCGCTGAAGGTAGAGGACGACGCGGTCTCGAGCTCGATGTTGGCGGTGCCCACGCCGCCGACGTCACAGCCGGCGCGGGTGTAGGCGACCCAGGGCGCCGGCATGTTCTGGCCGGTGGGGGTGACCATGTTGAAGACGCCAGCCGCGGCCGTGTCGGTCCAGTACTCGAACGAGCTGGGGAACGAGAAGGTGCCGGTGGGGCTGGTGCGCACGTAGCTGTTGGTGACGGTCTGGCCGTTGCGGTCCGGGTAGACGCCGGTCAGCGACGACAGGATGCCGCCCGCGGTGTGCGAGATCAGGATCGTGTGGTCGTTCGCCATCATGGTGCCGTTGCCGCGGATGAAGTTCAGCAGGTGCGGCATCTGCTCCAGGTCCGAGGCGACGTTCGTCTTGTCGCGCATCAGGTGCGTGTTGTCGAACTGGAGGTAGATGACGTGCTTGACCGCGCCCGCGCCGTTGCCCAGCTGGCAGGTGGCGGCCGCCGGACGCGTGTCGCAGTTGACCGTCACGCTGGAGGTCGCCGCGCAGCCCGCGCTGCTGTCACCGTCGGAGACGGTCAGCGTGATGGTGGCCGGTCCGGCCGCGGTGCAGGTGAAGCGGGTGTCGAGCGACGACGGCTCGGTGAAGACGCCCGAGGTCGCCGTCCAGGTCGCCGAGAGGGGCGACGGGCCGTTGTCGGCGTCGTGCGCCACGGCGGCCAGACCGACCGCTCCGCCGATGAAGACCTCGGTGGGGCTCGCGTCGAGCGAATCGATCTGCGGGCAGACGTTCACCGTCCCGTTGACCGAGACGCTGCCGGTGCGCGGCGCCTGGTGGCAGGTGAGCGGAACCGTGACGGAGGCCGTCTGTCCGGCCGTGACGCTGAAGGTCCCGGAGCCGGCGCAGCTCTCCGACCCGTCGGTGGAGACGCCGGTCAGCGTGATCGTGTAACCGCCGCCGACGGCGAGCGGTCCGATCACCGCGGAGATCGTGTTGCTGTGGCTGACGTCGATGACCCCGTTCTGCGTGGAGGGTCCCGTGATCGTGTAGTTCACCGTGTTGATCGTGGCGCCGCCGACCTGCAGGGCGATCTGGACCGAGCCCGACCCCTGGGTATTGACGGAGGAGCCCGCGCCGCCGCCCATGCACCCAGCCGCGAGCAGGCCGCCCGCGAGCATCGTGACAGTCAGGAAAACAAACGGTGTCGATCTGTTTTGCACGTGGTGTCTTCTTTCTTGCAGGAGTACTGGAGAGGAAATCTGCTCGCTGGCGGGTGCCGAATGCAAAGCAGGGTCCAGTTGCCTCGTGTCGAACAAGTCCGCAAAACTCCAGGCGTTGGTGGGGGCGCTTCACCGATCGACGGAGGCGAGCCGTCCTGTTTTCGAATTTCGACTCCGAATTTCGGATGCGCGCTGGTGGTGGCGATCGTGATGGGATTCTTCGTTCGTGTCGGCGGGACGGCGCGGGCAGAGGCGACGCCTGGCAAGCCGCGGCCCTCGGCCGCCGAGGTGGTGGCGCTCGGGCGACAGATCTTCAATGATCCGAACCTCTCCGATCCGCCGGGCACCAGCTGCGCGAGCTGCCACGATCCGGCGACCGCCTACGCGAGCCAGAACGGCTCGACCAACGGGCTGCCCCGCGGGAGCCGGCGGGATCACTTCGCGCGCCGGACCGCGCCGTCACTTCTTTATCTGCGCTACATCCCGAGCTTCCGCTATCACCAGGAAGGGGATGAACCCCAGGTGCAGCCGTTTGGCGGCCTGTTCTGGGACGGGCGGGTCGACACCGTTCGCGATCTGGGGCGGCAACCGCTCCTCAACCCCGACGAGATGAACAACCGGGACGGCCGGCGGGTCGCCGCGGAGATCGTGAAGGGGAGCTACGGGGCGACGTTTTCCCGCGTCTTCCCGACGGCGCTCCCCGATCCGGACGCGACGCTGGCGGCGGTCGGCAAGGCGCTGGAGGCGTTCTTGACCGCCGACGAGATGGCGCCGTTCTCTTCCAGGTACGACGACTTCATCCGCGGACGCGCCACCTTGACCGCCGAGGAGTCCGAGGGGTTGCGCCTCTTCAAAGACCCCGCCAAGGGGGGCTGTCTCGGCTGTCACGTCTTCAACGAGAAGGTGCGCGATCCGGTGGCTTCGATGTTCACCGACTACGGGTACGAAGCGGTCGCCATCCCTCGAAACGACAGGGCGCCGCGGCCGAAGAAGCCGGACCTCGGTCTCTGCGAGCGCACCGACCGGTCCACCCCCTCGGATGATGAGGCGTCCTGCCTCTATTTCCGAACGCCGTCGCTGCGGAACGTGGCGGTGCGGAGCGCCTTCATGCACAACGGCGCGTTCCGGAGCCTGCGCGACGTGGTGGCGTTCTACGCGACGCGCGCGACCAACCCGAGGCGCTGGTATCGCTCGGGCGTTCCCTTCGACAGCGTTCCGGCGAGGTACCGCGGTCGCGTCAACGTCACGTCGCCCCCCTACAATCGGAAGCCGGGTGACCCGCCCGCCCTCGACGATCGCGAGATCGACGCTCTGGTGGCGTTTCTCCGGACCTTGACCGACGCAGGTTACCGCGCCGCGCCCCACGGCGGGGCCGGCGGGTAGGTTTTCGCGCCACGTCGCCCGACACCTCCGCAGGCGCGTCAGGCTGTTGTGGACGAGTTTGTTTTCAATTCTGTCGCAAAGCAGGCGCGTAAGGGCGCGTACGATGAATCGCGTTGGATCTGCTTGAACGTCCAGTCTTGGTCGCCGGTTCGGCGGCCGCAGGAGAGAGCGGCGCGGGGTACGCCGCCGCGATCGCCGAGATCGTCGACCGGCAGCTCATCACCTCCCACTTCCAGCCGATCCTGGATCTGCACCACGGCACCGTCATGGCGTGGGAGGTGCTCTCGCGAGGCCCGGAGCCCTTCTCGGCGCCGAGCGAGCTGTTTGCCGCAGCGGAGGAGAAGGGGATTGGGCCACAGCTGGAGTACGTCTGCCGCCACGTGGCGCTGCGGACGATCGCCGGCTTCCCCTCGCCGTTGCGATCGCGTTCGTTCTTCATCAACGTCAGCCCCAATGCGATCGAAGATCCGCGCCTGCTGAACGGCCACATGCAGGCCGAGTTGACCGAGCTGGGCCTCGATCAGCGGAACTTCGTGATTGAAATTACCGAGCGGGAGTCGATCGGCGACTACGCGGCGTTCGAGCGCCAGATTCGCCACTACGTCGAGCATGGGTTCCGGATCGCGCTCGACGATCTGGGGGCCGGCCACTCGGGCCTCGTCACCCTGGTCACCTGCTCGCCGCACTTCATGAAGCTGGACATGACGCTGTCGCGCGACATCCACCGGCACTCCTACAAGCAGCATCTGGTGAAGTCGCTGATCGCCTTCGCGGCCAGCGTCGACGCGGCGCTGATCGCGGAAGGGGTGGAGACCTGGGAAGAGCTGGAGACGCTGGCGCGGCTCGGTGTCCGCTGGGCGCAGGGCTACCTGTTTGCCCGCCCGTCGCAGACGCCGCGGGAGCCGCCCGCCGAGACGCTGGCCGAGCTGCGCCGGATCATGCGGCAGTTCAACTACCGCGAGTCGGACCTGAACGAGACGGTCGGCCCGCTGGTGATTCGCTGCGCGACGATCCACGAGCGGAAGCAGCGCGGAGAGGACGTCGATCGGATCTTTCGCCGCGAGCCCTCCGTCGATCACCTGACCATCGTGCGCGGCGAGCAGCCGATCGGTCTGCTGACCCGACAGCAGTACTACACCCGGACGGGCGGACCGGTCGGCTATCACCTGTTCCAGTGGCGCGCCGCCGAGGAGCTGGCCCGTCTGGCGCCGCTCATCGTGGAGGACTCGATCAACGTCACCGCGCTGGCGAAGCTGGCGATGGAGCGACCGCCGGACGAGCTCTACGATCCGGTCATCGTGACCGACGCGGCGGGGCGGCTGATCGGCACGGTGACCATCCGCCAGCTGATCATGCGCTCGACGGCGTTGGAGGTGCAGTCGGCCCAGGGGTCGAGCCCGCTCACCGGCCTGCCCGGCAACCGCAGCATCGAGCGCTGGATCTTGAACGCGCTCGATCAACCGAACGGGTGCGTGCTCTACGCCGATCTCGATCGCTTCAAGGAGTACAACGACTGCTACGGCTTCCTGAAGGGCGACGAGATGATCCGCTGCGTGGCGCGTGTTCTATCGCGGGCGCTCGCCGGGCTGGGAGCCGAGGCGCGCCTCGGACATATCGGCGGCGACGACTTCGTCATCGTCGTGCCGGAGGCGGTCGATCCGGCTGCGGTGCGCGCCATCTGTACCCAGTTCGACGCCGCCAAGGTCGAGCTGTTCGAGCCGGAGGACGTGAAACAGGGGAGCTTCCGCGCGGTCGATCGGCGCGGTCAGGAGGTCTCGGTCCCGCTCGTCACGCTGAGCGTGGCGGTGGTGCCGGTGGAGGCGGTCCAGAGCGCCGAGCACCCCGGCGCGCTGGTCCAGATGGCTGCCTCTCTCAAACGGAAGGTCAAGGAGATGACCGCCTCCAGCCGGGCCAGCGGCTTCCTCTTCGAGCGCCGCGGCGTGCGTCCGGCGGGGGAGCGATCGGCGGCGGAGCGATCGGCGGCGGAGCGATCGGCGGCGGAGCGATCGGCGGCGGAGCGAGCCGATCGCCCGCGGGTCTAGCGCGCGTCTAGCGCTCGGCTTCCTTGCTGCCGACCACGGTCAGGTTCAACCCGATCTGGACGGAGAGCGGCTTGCCGTCGACGGTGATGGTGGTCTTGCCGTTGTGGTACCAGCCGAACGAGCCGGTGGAGAACTCGCGTTTGTCGGCGATGATCTCGACGTTGCCGATGGTGATCTTGACGGCCTCGGCCTTTTCGAGGAACTGCGTCTTGGAGATGGGGCAGGGTGATTTCGCCATGGGGCGACGGTATCACGCCGCGCGCGGTACCATCGGCCCGTGAGCGCTGAATCCCCCAACGTCACCGACCAGGCGACCGACGACGTCGCGCTGCTCGGGCGCATGGGCTACGCGCAGGAGCTGCGCCGGCGCATGAGCGCGTTTTCGAACTTCGCCATCGCCTTCTCCACGATCTGCATCCTGGCGGGCGGCATCACCTCCCTGCAGCTGGGGGTGAGCGCGGTGGGCGGCGCCGCGGCCGGCATCGTGTGGCCGCTGGGCGTCGCGTTCTCGCTGGTCGTTGCGCTGTCGATGGCGCAGGTCGCCTCGGCTTTCCCGACCGCCGGCGGCCTTTACCACTGGAGCGCGATCCTGGGCGGCAAGGGGTGGGGGTGGGCCACCGCCTGGTTCAACCTGGCGGGGCTGGTGTTCGTCACCGCGGCCGTGAACGTCGGCGCCTACAGCCTGTTCGCCGGCTTCATCGGCCCGATACTGGGGATCGATCCCACCAAGCTGGGGGTGGGGCATCAGATCGTCGGGGTGGCGCTCATCTCGGCGTCGCACGCGCTGCTCAACCACTTCGGCATCCGGCTGACCACGCTGCTCACCGATTTCAGCGGCTATCTGATCCTCGCGGTCGCGGCCCTGCTGACGCTGGCGATGCTGTCGCACGCCCCGCACCCCGACTTCGGGCGCCTGTTCCGATTCGAGAACCTGGGCGGCGCGGCGGGCGGCGACGTCTGGCCCGCGCACCCGGGCCTGCTGACGATGACGCTGCTCGGGATCCTCTGGCCCGTCTACACGATCACCGGGTTCGACGCCTCGGCCCACACCTCCGAGGAGACGGTCAACGCAGCGGTGAACGTCCCCAAGGGGATGCTCCGTTCGGTGGCGGTCTCCGGGCTCTTCGGGTGGGTGATGGTGGCGGCGTTCGTCCTGGCGCTCCCCAGCGTCTCCGACGGCGCCAAGCAGGGGGCGAATGTCTTCCCCTGGCTCATGACGTCGGTGCTGCCGGGCGCGGCGGGGAACGCGCTGTGGGTCGGGATCGTGGCGGCGAACTACCTCTGCGGCCTCGCCTGCGTGACCTCGACCTCCCGAATGATGTACGCCTTCGCGCGCGACGGCGGGCTGCCGGGCGCGCGCCTGCTGAGGCGCGTGTCGCCCCGGTGGAAGACGCCGGTGGCGGCCATCTGGACGACCGTGGCGCTGGCCTTCGCCTCGACGTTGTACGCGCCGGCCTACACCACGCTCACCACCGCCTGCGTGATCTTTCTGTATCTGTCGTATGTGATGCCGGCGGCCGCAGGCCTCCGCGCCTACGGCCGGAGCTGGAAGCGGATGGGACCTTTCGATCTGGGCGGGCGGCTCTACCGCGCGCTCTGCGCCGTCTCGCTGGCCGGCGTCGCGCTGCTGGTCTGGATCGGCGTACAGCCCCCGAACGAGAAGGCGCTGACCGTGACTCTGGCGGCGGTGGCGCTGCTCGCCGGCGGCTGGTGGCTCGGCGTGCGGCGGCGGTTTCAGGGACCGCCCGCGATGCCGCTCGACTGACCGCCGGGCCTAGCCCGGACCCCTCAGGAAGTACTTCGCCCACTGGGCGATGTGGTTCGAGGTCGTGATGTCCTGGAACGGCAGGCAGAAGGCGGTGTAGCTGGGATCGCCCCCCCCGACGCTGGGGACGATTCCGACCATCCAGACCAGCGTTCCGAGCTTGGTCTCGTCGCTGCTGGCGCTCGAGGCGGGCGGTGCGCGCAGGCCGTATTGCCGAGTCGAGGAGAAGGTCAACCAGACCAGCTGCTGCTGCTCGGTCAGCTGCTCGATGAACGGCGACCACTTCGGGAACGAGTTGGTGAGCGCGGTGGTCGTGCCGTCGGCGACGCCCGGACCGTTGGCGTGGTCGAGCGGGATGGGCGCGACGCCCCCGCTGGAGATCGAGG
>Ga0210389_10004363_pt1 | contig 11001 bp, 9 predicted proteins | sample IncBWH28OmetaG_FD_160127 | JGI IMG/M metagenome (GOLD analysis project Ga0210389, IMG submission 160127) | Forest soil microbial communities from Barre Woods Harvard Forest LTER site, Petersham, Massachusetts, United States - Inc-BW-H-28-O ... | reverse complement strand
GTCTCCGATACTCATCGACAGCTTCGCCGCTGTGCATGCATCGTGACTTTTGTGCCATCTGTGGCTCGATGGAGGCCGGGTGAAACAAAGCCCGGCGCCCGAAGGACAGAAACCCTCGGTGGCTTCGGTTAGAAGTTCAGCGAGCCGGCGCGGGTTCGCCGGCTCGATTAGGGTTTTCACTGAGCTTGTCGCGGACTCTGGGTCATAGCGTCACCTCATTCAGCAAGGGCTGAGATAGGACTGGACTTGTGTTGCGTCGCTCCTGCGACAGGATGAAGAGAAGCGCGACCAGCGGGAGGATGGCAGCTGCGTAGGGGATGGTGCGCGCGCCGAATGAGCTGTCGACCACGCGGCGTTGAGGAGATCGAAATCGTCCGCGAGCGCGACGGCTGCTATATTGCCGGCCACAACGGCGAGCAGCAGCGCCGCTTCGAGATCGAGGAATTGACGGGCGACACCATCCGCTTCCTCGAGAGCCGAGTGATCGAGCGCGCAAGATTTCTGCGCGACGGCGACCGGCTTCACATTCTGCACAGAGGTGTAACGCATTCAGTCCAAGACCTGACACTCACGCCGCCGGCGGCTGCGGCAACCAATGATGGCGACGGCAAGGTGCGCGCGGCGAACGGCCGCGTGGCGGCGGTGCTGGTCAAACCGGGCGACAAGGTCGCGGCCGGCCAGGCGGTGATGACGCTGGAGGCGATGAAAATGGAACATGTGCATACGGCCGGTGTTGCGGGCACCGTGTCCACCATCGACGTGGCGGAAGGCGAGCAGGTGACGACCGGGAAGATTGTGGTCGAGATTGAGGCGGCCGCTTGATTGCCGTCAGTGCGCGGAGCGCAGCGACGAAGCAATCCACTCCTACTTTGTGGCGCCATGGATTGCGTCGCTTCGCTCGCCATGACGGCTGTCACTCGGGCCGCCCGGTTCCGTCATTCAGCCAGCACGCCACCTGGTGCTCCGCGCTCGCGTCTTTCAGCGCCGGCCGTTCGATCTTGCAGCGGTCCATCACGTAGCGGCAGCGGGTGTGGAAGGCGCAACCGGACGGCGGGTTGATCGGGCTCGGCACGTCGCCGTCGATCAACGGGGTCAGTCGTTTCACCTTGGGATCGGCCACCGGCACCGAGGCGAGCAGCGCCTGGGTGTAGGGATGGCGCGGGTTGGCGAACAATTCGCGCTTGTCCGCGATCTCGACGATGCGGCCGAGATACATCACGGCGACGCGGTGGCTGATATGGGCAACGACCGCAAGATCATGCGCGATGAACAGATAGGAGAAATCGTGCTGGCGCTGCAGGTCGATCAACAGGTTGATCACCTGCGCCTGGATCGAGACGTCGAGCGCGGACACCGGCTCGTCACACACGATCAGGCTCGGCCCGAGCGACAGTGCACGCGCAATGCAGATGCGCTGGCGCTGGCCGCCGGAGAATTGATGCGGAAAATTCCTCATCTGGTCGGGCCGCAAGCCAACCTGCCGGAACAGTTCGGCGACGCGCTCCTGCTTCTCCTGGCCTGACGCCAGGCCATGCACCGAGAGCGGCTCGCCGACGATGTTGCCCGCCGTCATGCGCGGATTGAGCGAGGCGAACGGGTCCTGGAACACGATCTGCATCGAGCGGCGGTGCGGGCGCAACTCGGTTTTGCTGAGATGGGTGATCTCTTCGCCATTGAGGCGGATCGCGCCGCTGGACGGTTCGACCAGCCGCAGCACGCTGCGCGCCACCGTCGATTTGCCGCAGCCGGATTCGCCGACCAACCCCAGCGTCTCGCCGGCGCCGACGGAGAAACTGACGCCGTCGACCGCGTGCACGGTGCCGATACGGCGGCGCAAGACACCGCCGCGCACCGGGTAGTGCTTGACGAGGTCGGTGACCTCCAGCAGCGGTCGTGCTTCGCTCATGACGCCTCCGCCATTTCCGCCGCGCGCCAGCAGGCGGCGAGGTGTTTGCCGCCAAATTCCTGCAGCGGCGGATATTCCGCGCGGCAACGATCGATCGCTAGAGGGCAGCGGGGCGCGAAGGCGCAACCAGGCGGCAGATTGGTCAGCGAAGGAACCATGCCGGGAATTTCGGTCAGCCGCGCCTCGGTCTTCGCGCCGAGCGAGATCACCGCCGGCATCGAGGCCATCAGGCCGCGGGTGTAAGGATGCATCGGATCCTCGAACAGCGCCTCGACGCTCGCCTCCTCGACCTTCCGTCCGGCATACATCACGATCACGCGCTGCGCAGTCTGTGCGACCACGCCGAGATCATGGGTGATCAGGATCAATCCCGTGCCGAGCCGTTTTTGCAGGTCGACCATCAGCGCGAGGATCTGCGCCTGGATGGTGACGTCGAGCGCGGTGGTCGGCTCGTCCGCGATCAACAGCACCGGCCGGCAGGCCAGCGCCATCGCGATCATCGCGCGCTGGCGCATGCCGCCGGACAATTGGTGCGGATATTCCTGCGTCCGCCGTTCTGGCTCGGGTATCCGGACCAGGCGCAGCATGTCGACCGCCTGCTTCCACGCTTCCTTGTTGCTGATGTTCTGATGCAGCCGCAACGCCTCGGTGATTTGGTCGCCGATCCGCATCACCGGATTGAGCGAGGTCATCGGCTCCTGGAAGATCATCGAGATGCGGTTGCCCCTGACAGCGCGCATCTCGTCATCGTCGAGCGCGAGCAGATCGGTGCCTTCGAGCACGATAGAGCCGCCGACGATTCTGCCGGGCGGATCGGGCACCAGCCGCATGACAGAAAGCGCAGTCACGCTCTTGCCGCAACCGGATTCGCCGACGATCGCCAGCGTCTCGCCGCGGCGAACGCTGAAGGAGACGTCGTCGACCGCCTTGAACAGGCCCGAATTGGTGAAGAACACCGTTTTCAGGTTCTTGACGTCGAGCACCAGATCGTTCGCCATTGCCTTCATCAGCCGCGTTGCCTCGGGTCGAGGATGTCGCGCAGCGCATCGCCGAACAGATTGGTTCCGAACACGGCGAGGCTGATCGCGACGCCGGGGAAGATCACGAGCCACGGGGCGGTGCGGACATATTCGGCGGCCGACTCCGACAGCATGCGTCCCCACGACGGATAGGGTTCGGGAATGCCGAGACCGAGGAACGACAAGGAGGCCTCGGTGAGAATGGTGGAACCGAGTTGCGCGGTCGCCAATACGATCAGCGGCGCCAGCGTATTCGGCAGCACATGGCGAAGCGCGATCCGCGTTTCGCTCATGCCGATCGACTTGGCGGCTTCGACGAACGGCAATTCGCGTAGCGCCAATGTGTTGGCGCGGATTACGCGCGCCACCGTGGGGATCAGCGGGATCGCGATCGCGATGATGACGTTCGGCAGCGACGGTCCGAGCGCCGCGGTCATCACTAGCGCCAGCACCAATAGCGGCAGCGCCTGCAGAATGTCGGTGATGCGCTGGAACAGAAGGTCGACCCAGCCGGAGAGATAGCCGGAGGTGAGGCCGACGATGACGCCGATCGATGATCCCAGCGCGGTGGAGCCGATGCCGACGGCGAGCGAGATGCGCGCGCCATGGATGATGCGGCTCCAGACATCGCGGCCGAACGAGTCGGTTCCGAACCAGTGCAGCGCGCTTGGCGGAGCAAGACGGTGGGCGGAATCGACGCTGAGCGGATCGAAGCGGCTGATCAGGTTGGCGGACGCAGCAACCCATACGAACAGCACCATGATGACGAGACCGATGGTGCCGAGCATGTAGCGTTGCGCCAGGAAGGCGAAGCGCCGCCAGCCATGGGTCGATTGCGCGCCGGCGCGTCGCAGTTCGCTGTCGTAGTTGATCGTGGCCATGGGATTAGTCCCCATACCGGATGCGCGGATCGATCGCGGCGTAGAGCATGTCGACGGTGAAATTGACGACGACCACGACCACGGCGATGAACATCACGAGGTTTTGCACGATCGGGTAGTCGCGCCAGCGCAGCGCCTCGACCAGGAAGCGGGCGACGCCGGGTATGTTGAACACGGTCTCGGTGACGATCAGGCCGCCGATCAAAAACGCGGCTTCGATGCCGATCACGGTGATGACCGGCAGCACGGCATTCTTCAGCGCGTGATGATAGTTCACCGAGGTCTCGGAAGCGCCCTTGGCGCGGGCGGTGCGGATGAAATCCTGACGGAGGATTTCCAGCATTGAGGAGCGGGTGATGCGCATGGTCAAGGCGGCGCTGCGGAAGCCGACCGCTATTGCCGGCACCGCGTAAATGGCGAAAGCCTCGGTCCAGGTCTTCGGGTTCGGATTGAAGATCGGCATGGCGCCGAACAGCGACACCGACGCCATCAGGATCAGCAGACCTAGCCAGAACGACGGCAGCGACAATCCGCTTAAACTGACCACGCGCAGGGCATAGTCGAGCCGCGTGCCCTGATGCACCGCGCTGATGACACCCAAGGGAATGCCGATCGAGGCCGAGAACAACAGCGCCAGCCCCGCAAGCCGTGCGGTGATCGGAATCCGCGGCAGGATTTCCTCCAGCGCCGGCTTCTCCGACACGTAAGAATAGCCGAGATCGCCGTGCAGCAGGCCGCCGATCCATTGCAGATATTGCACCACGATCGGCTGGCTTAGGCCGAGCTCCTTCTCCAGATTGGCCTTGTCGGCGGGATCGACGAAGCCCGCGGCATCGAACAGGATGTCGACGATATTGCCGGGAACGACGCGCAGCAGCACGAAGATGATGATCGAGATCCCGAACAGGGTCACGAGCATCAGGAAGAGGCGCCGCACGATATAAGCAAACACCTGCCGCTCTCCCTGAACCGTTCCCGACGTCTTCGCTGGCGGACCTTACTTGTCCATCCAGACGTCTTCGTAACGATAGCCGTTATAGGAGCTGTTGGACATGATCGTGATGTTCTTGACATAGGGCTGCCAGCAGATGCCGGTGCGCGCGTGGAAGATGATGGGCCGCGCCACGTCCTCCTGCAATTTCTTGTCGATCTCCCACACCAGCTTCTTGCGCTTGTTGACGTCGGTCTCGACCGATTGCTGATCGAACAGCTTTTCGATCTCCTTGTTGCAGTAATTGGTATAATTCCGCTCGGAGCCGCAGGAATAATTCTCGTAGAACGACTGGTCAGGATCGTCGACGGCATTGCCGGTGAGGTTGAGCCCGAGCGCGTAATCCTTGCGCGCGACCTTCGGGAACCATTGGGCAGTATCGACCACGTCGAGCTCGCCGTCGATATAGATGCTCTTGATCTGGTCGATCAGGATGATGGCGGGGTCGCGGTAGATCGGAATGTTGCGGGTCGACACCTTGACCGCGAGATGCTTGTCGGGACCATAGCCCGCCTTCTGCATCAGTTTGCGCGCCTCTTCGCGGTTCGCGTTGATGTCCGGCCCGTAGCCGGAGATCGTCTCCAGCATCTCCTTCGGCATGGCCCATAGCCCGGCCGGCGCCGGTTCCATGGTGCCGCCGATATCGCCCTGGCCTTCGAACATGATCGAGATGAACGCCTTGCGGTCGAGCGCCAGCGCCAGCGCGCGCCGGATATCCAGATTGTCGAACGGCGGCGCGGACGAATTGATGATGATGTTGGTGGAGACGTTGTTCGGTTCCACCGCGCAGACCGCTTTCGGCGCCTGCGATTTCACGTCCTTCAGCAGCGGAATCGACACTTCGGTCGGGAACGTCATGTCGAACTGGCCGGAGATGAAGCCCAGGATGGCGGTGGAGCGGTTCGGGATGATGGTGAATTCGATGCCGTCGAGATAGGGCAGGCCCTTCTTGAAGTAGTCCGGGTTCCTGGTCAGCTTGATCGATTCATTGGCCTTGAACTCGACGAATTTGAAGGGCCCGGTTCCGATCGGCTTGGTGCGCATGTCCGCCGGCGAGGCGTGGCAGGGATAGATCGGCGTATAGCCGGAGGCGAGCAGCGACAACAGCGCCGGCTGCGGCCGCTTCAGATTGAAGGAGGCCTCGTAGTCGCCGTTCACAGTCACGTCGTTGACCTGGTCGTACCAGGACTTCCGCGGATTCTGTCGGAATTTTTGCGGCGACTTGCCCATCAGCATGTCAAAGGTGCATTTAACGTCGGCCGACGTGAATGGCTTGCCATCATGCCATTTGACGTCATGTCGAATTTTGAAGGTGAGCGTCTTGTTGTCGCCGCTCCAGGCCCAGTTCTCCGCGAGCTCGGGGCGGATGGTGTCGACGCTGTTTTGCGCGATGTGCTGATCGAAAATGACCAGATTGCTGTAGATCGGCATGAAGGGCACGTTGAGTGAATAGGTCGCGCCCTCATGGATCGAGGCGCCGCCCGGGCTGTCGCGATGATACATTCGCAGGATGCCGCCAGATTTCGGTCCTTCGGCGAGCGAGACATCGTAAGCCGCAAGCAAACACAACACCCCGACGGCAAGCGTTTTCACGCTCCGCATTGTTTCCCTCCTGTAGCATTCGGTCTCGCGGCCGATTGGCGCCGACGATTATCATGGTCGCGCGCCTGTATTGGCAATTCGGATAAATGCCACTGCGACATTCCGTCTGGGCACGATGATCACGGCATCCGACCGCAACAATGCAGCACTATTCCGCCGCCTGCGGCGACGGCAGGCCCATATTGGCGACACCGTCGGCCGCGGTGGCCGAGATCGTAGTGCGGATCATCAGCCGCGCCTCATGCGCCGGCCATGGCCGGCCGCGATGCATGGTGGCGCGGTTGTCCCACATCACGACGTCGCCCTGCCGCCATTGATGCAGATAGGTCGCCCATGGCGCGGTCGCCGCCGCCGTCAATTCGTCGATCAGTTTTCTGCCCGCGGCGGCTTCCATGCCCTCGATCGCATAGGCGTGCGAGGCCAGATAGAGCGCGCCGCGGCCGTTGACGGGATTGCGCCAGACCATGCGCCAGCACACCGGCGGCAGCACCGCCATCTCTTCCGGCGTCGCCAGTCCCGGCGCGATCTGCTCCCGTGAATGCTCGTAAGAGTGCCAGGCAAAGGAGTTTTCAAGCTGCTTTGTGAGGCCCTCGTCGAGCAGTTCGAAGGCAAGGCGAGTGGAGGCGAATTCAGTTTCGCCGCCATGCTGGGGGATGACGCGCGCCGACAGGATCGAGGTCAAAGCTGGCACGCGTTTGAACGAGGAATCGGTGTGCCAGAGCTGGTTGGCCTTGTTGCGGAGCGCCTGCCGGTGATCGGGCGGCACCACCTTGCCGTCGGGGCCGATAGTCGAGAGGATCACGAATTGCGATCCCGTTCCCATCGAGCCGACTTTTGTGACTTCCGGTGGGCCGAACCGGCGCGAAAACGAAAGCTGGATGTCGTCGGTGACGTCCTGGTTGCGAAACACCAGGACGGAATGGGCCTCGAACGCCGCACGCACTGCAGCATAGGCGGCATCCCTGGCCGCGACATCAGCGAGTGTGACGCCGCGAATTTCGGCGCCAAATCCCGGACCCAGCGGGATCACGTCCATGGCATTTCTCCCAAGTGTTGTTCTTGTCTGTCGTTGTTTTTCAAAACTCTACGGCAAAGTTTTTTGGCCGGCAACCGAGCGAGCCCCGGTAACGATCGCGTAATTCTGCTGAAAAAGTCTTTTCCGGCTGACGAACGAAAGTTTTCAAGATCGCTGATGCGTTTCGCTCGCCGCGACGTGAGGGATCACAACGCCTTACACAAAAACCACCACGGACCTTCGTATTGCCTCGCTCGTGATCTAGCCCATCGGCAAGTTGCGCTTGAGCGCAGAAACTTAGCGGTAGGTTGCCGATATAGCGGTTGACGACGCGGAAGAGCGCGATGATCGCGGCTTGGTTGGTGGTGATGCTGCATAGGTTGCACATGTTTCCCGGTCACCGTCACCACGCTATCTGCCGGTTCTCGGGAGCCGCATGGGTCAAGAGCGACTTGCCGAACAGTGACGGCATCAGATCGTCGAGGAAGAGCAGCAACGGCGCGAAAGCCCGGACCGTTTCTGTCAGCGGCTTCACGCCGCCGCCCGATAATCCGGCGCAGACACCAGGAATTTCGCATAGCTGTCCGCGTCTGGCGGCAGAAAGCGTTCCGCGAGTGGATTGCGGTGGCGTTCCCTGGCGCCGATATCGGCTATCAGCTCGTCGAAATGCCGATAGTGATAGGGCGCGACGCACAGGCCGCCGTAGACGCCGGCCGCTGGGCGCTCCACGCGCTTGAAGTGCAGCATCATCTCGATGTTGTCACGCATCTGTTGGGCGGTCGGCTGCCGCGCCAACTGACCATCGGCATAGCGAACCAGCCAGTTGGCGGCGAGGTCCGCGCATAAAACGGTGCAGAAGGAGGAGTTGAAACCGACAAATCCCAGGTCCGGTAAATGCGGATTGGCGATCAGCCGGTACAGCCGGTATTGTCCGTCGGGATCGACCAGTCTGGCGCAATCGACCTCGGGCAAAAACGGCACGCCGAGCTTGTAACCGATCGCAAGCACGGCGAGGTCGGCCCCAACGCGCTCGCCGCCGCTCATCACGATGGCATCGCCTTCATAGTGATCGAATGTGCCCTGGATCGCCTTGATGCGGCTGTCGGCCACCATGGGATAGAAGTACGGGGTTGCGATCGGCACCGAGCAGTTGATGCCGTCCTCGATACGGTCCTTCGGCACCATATTGCACTGCTTGAGCTTGAGCTGGACTTTCAACAGGCTTTCCAGCCCGCGCCAGTTCGCCCAGACCAAGGGGGCGGCGATGCGGTGGGCGAGGCGGGACATCGCGCCTGCACCCCAGCCCGGAAACATCTGTTCCTGGGCGCGGATGTACAGAATGCGTTTGAAGTTGACGAGGCCGCCGATGAAATATGGGATACGCCACACCGGCTCACGGAATACGATTGTCACTTCGCGCGCGCCGGCCTTCGCCGCATGCACCGCGATGTCGGTCGCCGATTTCGATCCACCGAGCACAACGACGCGGCGCCCTTTGGCGAGCGAGGGGTCGTTATATTTAGACGAGTGCAGGATCTGCCCGCCTTGCGCTGTAAAATCGTTCTCCCCGCGGCAATGCAGTTCCTGCGGCTCGTTGAACTGCCCGGTGCAGATCGCGACGAAATCAAAATCCTCCGTCCTGGTGCCGTTCCTGTCCGACAGGGCGAGCGTCCAGCCGGGCCTGCCGTCGGCGCGCCGTGCCATGCTCTCGACTTTTGTGTCGAGGCGCAGCATACGGTCGAGGCCGAAGCTTTTCGCATAGTCGCTGAGATAGGCATGGACCTGCGGTCCGGTCGGCCATTCCGGATAGGAGTCGGGCATGGCGCGGTCGGTGTAGCGGTAAAGATCCTTCGGGCTTTGGGTCTGCACCTCCGGATAGGAGCGCGCCGGTTCCCAAACGCCGCCGAGATCAGCGCTCTTCTCGACGATGGTGACATTGTGGCCGTGAGTGGAGAATGCCTTGGCAGCGGCGAGGCCGGAGACACCCGCGCCGATCACGCAGACATGTTTGGGGCTGACCATGAGATCGCTCCGCAATTGACGTGTTGAGGGGCAGGGCGCGTTCGGCCGCAAAGAGCGCGGCCGCCCGACCTGCGGCGACGCCGACCTTTGGCCTAGTTGTTGGCCTCTGGCGGCAGGAAATCCACCTCATGCTGAGCCGAAATGCGGACGACTTCGGCAGGATCGGTGAGGTTGTGCAGCATGTTGAACAGCGCTTCCAGCTTCTGCATCGGCGAGACCCAGAACAGCGCGCGCGTGGGCTTGTCGGATTTGTTGAAATAGCCGTGGGGAATGCCGCGCGGCATGCGCACGAGGTCCCCGGCTTTCGCCTTGGTCCAGACACCGTCGAGCTTGAGGTCGAGCACCCCGTCCTGCACCAGGATGAACTCGTCCTGGGTCGGATGGATGTGAACCGGCACGAACTGGCCCGGTTCGCTGTTGGTCTCGAAGGCGAAGGTGGAGTCGCAAATCGCCTTGGGAAAATAGAGCTGGCCCAGAATGTTCCAGCTCTTGCCGCTGTAACCCGTGCCGCTTGCAGTGATGCCTTTCTCGAGTGCAGTCATGGTCGCCTCCATCGTGGATCCGGCGAGGCTGGAGGATCGGCCAGGCGAACGGGGCTGTCTACCCGTTAAACGAATCCGCGGGCCGAATCCGCAGGTCCCATAGCGCTTTGCAGCACGACGCAGAAATCGCCGCAACGCACCAAGAACGGACCGGGCTCGCGCCCATGAAACGCCCACGAAACAGGTGAACCGGAGTGAAACAACGTGCACCAAGTCGATTGGCAATGCATTGAAATCACTGGCGACGGGCCTGCTGCCTATCGTTTACACGGGGTGTTTCGGAACGCAGAAGTCTCTAGTTTTATAGGGTCTGATGCGTCGAGAACGACCGGCGTACCAGTTACCGTACCAGAAACCTCATGGCCGCGCGGTTATCCGCCAGACCTGCAGGACGCGGCTGTACAGAATGTAGTGCAGCAGGCTGAGCCTCTATCGGCAGAGTGGGCAGTATGAGTAAAGGATAAAGCGCGACCTTACTTGCGCTCGATATGTTCACGCCTAGTCAACGTCGCCGATCAGCGGGCATAGAATACCGATCCGATGGCGACAGTGTTAGAACACCGCCGGGTCGCCGGATATCGGTCCAGCCTCGACTCGCCAGCATCAGCCAGAGCCAGCGTCATCCTTGACGCGAGATCGGCTGGCATCGGATGACGGCCAGCGCAGCCCAGCAAATGCGAAACGCTTCCACGCTTCGCCAGCGCCAGAGCGCACGCGAACATTCCACGTCCCGAAGTTTTTGTTGCGCCGATAACCGAGTGTGATGCTACGCGCGACGTTTACGCAATAGCACCTACGCCAAACCGAACGGGAGGCGACGCGGCACGTCAACTGAAGCGTCAGTGCATGTGCTGGCGTGCGCCATGCACCTCGCCGAACTCATCAGGCAGGCCGACGCGGCCAGCGAGGGGGCTTTGAAAAGCTACCCTTTCGGTTGCCAAGCCCGACACCCGGTAGCGGGGTCTAGTTGACGGTTCCAAGATAAGCGCGCCCTGTGGTCGTTCACCCGAGGGGCACACCGAG
>Ga0210389_10004361_pt1 | contig 11008 bp, 8 predicted proteins | sample IncBWH28OmetaG_FD_160127 | JGI IMG/M metagenome (GOLD analysis project Ga0210389, IMG submission 160127) | Forest soil microbial communities from Barre Woods Harvard Forest LTER site, Petersham, Massachusetts, United States - Inc-BW-H-28-O ... | reverse complement strand
AAATCCGCCGAGGAGTACCATGCACTCTTCCTGAAAGGCCAGAAGACCTACATCTCGCAACTGTGGAATGGCGAATATTTTCGCTATGACACAAGCAGCGAATCGAAAGACGCCATTCAGGCCGACCAACTCGCCGGACAGTGGTACGCCAACCTCACCGGCCTTGGCGACATCGTGCCACATACCATGCAGGTATCGGCGATGAAAAAGATCTTCGACTTCAACGTAATGAAGTTCGGTCATGGAGAAATGGGAGCGGCCAACGGCATGGGCGCCGACGGCTCCATTCTCACGAATGAAGAGGCCAAAGAAGTCTGGGTAGGAACAACACTTGGTTATGCCGGGCTTCTGATGAGCGAAGGCTTGCAGGATGAATCATGGAAAACTACGTGGGGGCTCTATCACGTCATCTACGAAAGCAAAGGCTACTGGTTCCGTACGCCCGAGGCATGGGATATCACGGGAAACTTTCGTGCCGGAATGTACATGCGGCCGACAGCGATATGGGCGCTTGAAATGACGCCACCCAGAGCGAAATAAACGATCCATAGGCAAGCAGCGGAATAAGATCCGTTCATCTCGCTGCTTGTCGCAATGGACCAGCCTCGTCTAGCGAATCATCAATCTGCCGAGACCTGCCAGCTGTCTTGCGTCTGCAGTAACGTCGCCGTTGCTGTCTTTGGGGTCGCCATGTCGGCTTGCACATTCGGAAAGGCCGTCTGCGTCTCCTGCGACTTGGCCCAGTCAGGTACTCCGGCCAGGTCGTAGTGATAACTCACGGTTGCTGTGTTGGCTCCGTTCTGATTGGTACCCATGGTAACGTTGTCGATCGATGTCGCTTCCCGATGACCATAGCAAAAGTTGCCATAACCGGGTTGCGACGGGTCCGCGGTCCAGACAGTGCGACCGTTGCTCGACACGTCGTAGTCATTGACCTGTTTTGATCCGATGAGGAAACGCTTTTTCTCTTCCGGCGTGCGTGTCAATAAGCCGGCATCGGTGAGCGCGTCGAAACCTTTCGTCTGCTGATCATTTGACGCGTCGGCCTGCACTGGAAACTTAACAGGACTTGACCAGACGCAACTCGGATGCACCGTGTAGTAATTGTTGATCGCTGTCTTGAAGTTCGTAGTGTCCGGCTTCGATTTGTTACAGCCCCCGGCAAGAATCACAAGACCGCAGAGAATAACGCCTGCGGTGTACTGCATTTTCGGAAAAAGCATTTCAAACCCTCCACGAGCTTGGATGCTGTTTCCCGCACCGGTGTATGAAACGCCAGCTTACTCCTTTATTTATTGTCCAGCGGCTTACGCGCAAAGTAGTACAGCGAAAAGGCCAGTAATGCGAAGGCGATGATGGAGATCGACTGATGTTGCAGCAGGGTATAGATTGCGCTTCCCGCCGGGAACCAGAGCCGCACTTCGTTTCCCGTAGCTGCTTCGTAGAGCTTTAGGGCAACGCCCATCAGTCCCATCACGCCGCCTGCAGCGATGAGTCCACTGGCATAGAGCGAGCCGGGAGAGATTTCGCTGCTGGTCTCTTCTTCGCTGCCTCCGGCCTTGGCGACAGCGCGATCGACCATCCAGCGCACGATGCCGCCGCAGAACATGGCGAGCGTGGTTCCGATCGAGAGATAAGCTCCGACAGCAAAAGACAGAGAGCGAATGCCGAGAACCTCAATGGCAATGACCATAAAGACGCCAAGAAAGACAAGGCCCCAAGGCAATTTGCGCGACAGGATGCCATTGATGACAGTCGCCATGAGACGGCCTTGTGGAGCCGCAGCTTTCTCACTGCCGATCCCCTGCATCCATTGGATTTCAATGTTGCCCGTCTGCGGATTGTAGAGGTACTTGCCATCAGGAAGTGTCGTCGACCCCAGCGCATTGAGCAACATGTATGGACTGCCTTCCACGAACTCCGTCGATTTGTCCGGCTTGGTCAGTAGAAAGCGCTGACGCGAGAAATGCTGCTGCTGTACCTGCACGCCATCGAGCGGAGCGCTGAGGTTAAGGGCGATGGGCTGCTTCATCGGCGTGAACTCTTCCAGGCCCTTGTTCATCGCGTTGAGCGTGATCCCAATCGAAAAAACGGAAACCACCACACCAACCATGACGGCGACCTGCTGCTTCCACGGAGTCGCTCCAATCAAGAAGCCGGTCTTCAAATCCTGCGAGGTGTCGCCGGCGTTTGAAGATGCAATGCAGACGATGCCTCCGATGGTGATGGCGAGCGCGCCAAAAGCGGGAGCAGTCCAGCCGCTTACGAGGAAGATCGCCGCAACCGCCATGAGTGTCGCAATAGTCATGCCGCTGACCGGATTTGACGAACTGCCGATAAGTCCACAGATGCGGCTGCTGACCGTAACGAAGAGGAAGCCAAAGAGCATCACCAGCCACGCGGCAGCCAGGTTGGCAAGCCATCCCGTCTGCGCGCCGGGGATCGGCTTGAACGTCAGGAATAGAAAAATCATCAGCACCAGAACACCGCTGCCGAGGAGGACGATGTTCATGGGGATGTCACGCTCAGTACGTGAGGTTGACCCGCTGGACGCATTTTTGCCGATGGTCTTTACACCCGCGCGCAGCGCGCCAATAATAGTCGGCATCGTGCGTAGTAGCGTAATCAGGCCCGACGCCGCAACGCCGCCTGCTCCCATGGGCCGGATGTAGGTGCGCCACAGATCGCTGGGCGACATCTGCGAAATGGGTACCGTGCCGGGATAAATGGCTCCGTTAAAGTGCGCGCCGAAGAAATGGATTGCGGGCATGATGACGAGCCAGCTGATGATGCCGCCTGCAAAGAGCGTCCCGGCGATGCGCGGCCCGATGATGTAGCCCACGCCAAGATATTCCGGCGTCGCATCGGCGCGAACGGCAGCGCCGGGTAACCATTTGGGCTCGTAGTTAGGCGTGCCAGGCCATGCGCCGAGAAGATTTTCATTCTGGAAGAGCGTGTAGATAGCGCCTAATCCAAGGCCGAAGAAAACACGGCTGGCAAATGATCCTCCGCGCTCACCGGCGATGAGCACATCGGCGCAGGCCGTGCCTTCGGGATAGGTGAGGTTGCCATGTTCTTCGACGATAAGCTGACGCCGGAGCGGAATCATGAAGAGCACGCCGAGCCAGCCGCCAAGCAACGCCAGCATGAAAATGCGGATGTACTCGAGATCGAAACCGAGGAAGATGAGCGCGGGCAGCGTAAAGATGACGCCGGCAGCAATTGATTGGCCGGCATTGCCCGTCGTCTGAACGATGTTATTTTCGAGAATCGACGCCTTGCCCAGTGCGCGTAAAACACTGATCGATAAGACGGAAATCGGGATTGAAGCCGCTACAGTAAGCCCGGCGCGTAGGCCGACATAGACCGTTACCGCTCCGAAGAGAATGCCGAAAATACATCCCAGCAGAACCGCGCGAACAGTAAACTCGGGGCGCGATTCGTTGGCCGGGACAAAGGGTTGAAAGTCTTCCGGTGAAGCCAAAATTCATACCTCCAGGAAGTGACAAGCAGGAATCGACGAGTGTATCAGGATTGGAAGTCTTTCTGCAGCGCCAGAAAAGAGGTTTCGGATTCTTTCTCCGGCTACTATGATGTCGGTACGCTTCTAAGGAAACCTTACAAAGGCAGGACACGATGACCACGGTTGCGCCATCCACCCCGATGGAAGTTGCAAGTACGACGGCCTCAGCCCGTCTCGCTTCTATCGATATTTTTCGCGGTCTCACGATGGTCGTCATGATCTTCGTCAATGAGCTGGCAAGCGTTCATGGATTGCCATGGTGGACCTACCATGCGCATGCTCAGGATGACGCCATGACCTATGTCGACATGGTCTACCCGTTCTTCCTCTTTGCCGTGGGTCTATCGATGCCGCTCGCCATCAAGGCGCGCCTTAAGAAGAATGCGTCGTTAACAGCACTCTGGCTGCACGTTATCCTTCGGTCCGCCGGCTTAATCGTTCTCGGGCTGATTCTGGCGAACGCGGAACGAGGCGATCCGGCGCGCATGGGCCTCAATCCTAACATGTGGGCGATACTTGGGCTGTTAGGCGGTGCGCTTTACCTGAGTGTCTACACCGGCTCAAAACGCGGTGTGACCGTACATCGAGTCCTGCGCGTGATTGGCCTCGTGCTGGTCATCGCTATGTATGCGATCTATCGCCGAACCACGCACGATGGACACGTCGGCTGGATCAACGGCTCCTATCCCGAAATTCTCGGACTGATCGGTTACACTTTTTTCGCTATCTCGATTCTGTATATTCCAACCCGTCGCTGGCTTTGGACGCCGCTGGCATGGCTGGTTGCTCTCCTGACATTCAACGCGCTGTGCATTGCGAAATGGATTGCACTCCCACGCCATCTACCGCTCTATTTCTGGCCCTTCGATAACGGCGCCATGGCAGCGATCATGATGGGCGGCATCGTCACCTCCGTCATCTTCCTGGGGGATCATCGATGGAAGGCCCTTGGGCAGAAGATGTCGATGGCTGTCGCCTTTGCGCTGGCATCACTTGCGGCGGGAAGGTTACTGACTCCACTTGGCATCTCGAAGATTCGAGCCACCCCTACCTGGTCGCTCTACTGCATTGCAGCTGCCGTGCTCTCCTTCGCTCTTCTGTACTGGATCTGCGATGTGAAGAAGAAAACAGGCTGGGCTTTCTTTGCGCGGCCTGCAGGCTCAAATACATTGTTGACTTACCTGCTGCCGGACTTCTACTACTTCATCATTGGTCTCGCCGGAATCACGTACCTCGATACGCATTTCAACTTCGGTTGGCCTGGCGTCGTAAGAGCAGTCGTATTCACCGCTTTCATTCTTGCGATTGCTGCGCTTCTTACCCGGTGCAAAATTCGGCTGCAACTATAAAGGGGCCGGGATACTGGCGACGTTATGCTAGACCATGTCCATCCGTAAGCTCCTCGCCTATGGAGCGATTTATATTCTGTGGGGCGGCTCGTTCCTGGCCATCCGCGAGATTGTTGCGGTCACGCCGCCTTTCTTTGCCGCAGGATTTCGCTTTTTTCTCGCAGGGATGCTGCTGATTCTCTATAGCGGGCTGCGCGGCAGTGGGGCATGCTCACCACGGCAATGGACGGGCGCGGCCGCTCTCGGCTTCATTATGTTTACCTGCATGTATGCGGGACTCTTCTGGGCTGAGATTCGCGTACCGTCCGGCATTGCCGCAGTCATCTCCGCCATGATTCCCGTATGGATTTTTATCGGCGAATTGGCGATCCTCCGCACACAGAAGGCCACGCCGCTATCGATCATCGGCGTGACTTTGGGATTTGCAGGTGTCGTCGTTCTGGCATGGCAGGCTCCCGGTTCGCACACGCAGGCTTCTGCCTTCACCTTACTGGTACTAATAGGAGCTACTCTCTGCTGGGCTGGAGGCACTTTGTGGTCGCGCAAGCTGGCTTTACCTAAGCCGCAGACGCTGAACGCAGGGTGGCAGATGGCCATTGGCGGCGGGTTGCTGCTATTACTATCAGCAGGCGCTGGAGAAATGCATCACATGCCGCCCCTGCCCATTCTGCTGCAGCCAAAAATCGTCGGCAGTATGGCGTATCTGGTGCTCGCTGCATCGATTCTTGCGTTTACGGCGTACGTATGGCTGCTCACGCACGAACCGACAACGCGCGTGGCCAGCTATGCGTATGTCAATCCCGTCATTGCGCTCCTCGCCGGAGCCATGCTGGCAGGGGAACGCCTGTCCGCGCTGCAGATGGTCGGAGCCCTGCTAGTACTGGCAGGCGTGTTTGCCACCCTGACGGGAAAACAGACGATTTCTACTGAGAGAAAGATTGCTGCTTAAGGAGATCCTGCGGCCAGACTGAGAAACTTCTGCCACCAAGGAAGCTATGGAAGACTCAAAGGTCTGCAAAGAAAATTCTTTCACTATGAATACTTTTTACTGACTGGTTTGGTGCGAAGCGTGTGTCGTCGTGCGCGAAGCACCTGGAATTGTGCAGAGTTTCGCTGTATACTCGACAACAACGGTGGGTAGCCCCTGCCGTGAGAGGTGCGTCTTCTGCAGTCAGCGTGATTCACAGGCGCTCGACGTTAGACGATCCGGTACCTCAGCATGGAGAGCGGTCGCTCGTGTGCTGCGAAGTCCGGCGGACAGCCTTTGCTGCGCTCTCTTTCCCGCTCCATGCCGCCTGTGCGGCGAATCCCTCCTACGGCTCTCACGCGTTCCGGTCTGCGATTCCTGCTGGCAGCAACTCCCTGAACAATCTGGAAGCTTATGCGCGATTTGCGGGGAAGCTCTTGGCGCAAAAGGCTTTGGCGGCATCGGCGCGGAAGCAGGCGACCCATTATGCCGTCCATGCAGGGTAGCGGCACCGCCGTTTGAGCATGCGGTAGCTCATGGGCTTTATCAGGACAAACTGCGGACGCTCCTGCACCTGCTGAAATATGACGGAATGGAACCGGTGGCGGACCGACTCGGACATTTGCTTGCTCGCCAGGTTCTGGCGCTGCCGAACACACCACAGGCCGTGCTGGTTGTTCCGGTGCCGCTCTTCCGGTCAAAACGCCGGCAACGCGGTTTTAATCAAGCAGAGGTGCTTGCCCGAGCGGTGGTAAAGGCGATGAAAAGGCAACGTCCGGAATGGAAACTGACGGTGGCAGTGGGCCTTCTGGAAAGGCGTCGCGCCACGGAAAGCCAGGCGGGGCTTACCCCGCGCCAGCGTCGCGCCAACGTGCGCGGCGCTTTTTTTGCGCCTTCACCGGAAAGGTTAAATGGCGCGAATGTGCTTTTGATTGACGATATTTACACCACGGGAGCCACGGCTAGGGCATGTGCACAAGCACTGCGTCGCGCCGGGGCAGCCAGTGTGCGTGTAGCCACAGTTGCACGGGCCCAGCGGCAGGAGACGGTCCAGCCGCCGGCCTTCCCTGCTGTCGAGGTACCGATGCAGGAAGACGTGGCGTTCTGGGATTCGGGTTTTGTTCCTGCGGCTCGCGGCGTGTAAACGCTAGAGGCCGTGCTTATACAGGTCTTCATTCAGGTCTTGATGCAAGTCTGGGGGAGAGATGTCACTAGGAAGAGCCATGATTCACGCACGCAAACTGAAACACGTCGCCGCTCCACGTGAGGACATGCGGCCACACACCGGCAGCACGATGCAGTCGCCGGTGCTGGTGCTGAACGCCTCGTATGAGCCGATCAACATTTGCGGAGCGCGCCGTGCTCTGGTGCTGGTGTTGAAAGGCGTCGCTAAAACCGAAGAAGAGCAGGGCGCGATGCTGCACGCGGCGCGGGTGCGCATGCCTCTGCCGTCGGTGATCCGGCTGCTCGAATATCGCCGCATTCCGCACCAGACACGGGCTTTGTCGCGCAAGAACATCCTGCTGCGCGACCGCAATAGCTGCCAATATTGCGGCATCGTTCTGCCCGCAAGCGAGTTGACGCTCGATCACGTTATCCCCCGCTCACGTGGCGGTCTGTCGACCTGGGAAAATCTTGTAGCGTGCTGCCACTCATGCAATCGGCGCAAGGGGAACCAGATGTTGCACGAACTCGAAGAGATGAAGTTACTGCGCGAGCCGCGGCCCTTCACACTGCACACCAGCCGCCACATCATGCGCATGATCGGCCACAGCGACCAGAAGTGGAGAAAGTATCTCTATTACTAGTACCGTGTTTCTGAAATTCGCAATGTAAATGTTGTCATCCTGCGCGATACCCGCCGATCGTGCAGTCAGATCGTCACTCGGACCAGAACGGAATCGGTGGGAAGAATCCCAGCGATTCTGTTACTACACGTCGCTGGAATTTCAACAGCTGGCTCCTCGATTTACTGAGGCTTTGCGGGCGGCGGTTGTTGTTGCGGTTGCTGCTGATCGCCGGTGCCGCTGCCAATCTCCTGGCCGTCGAAGGTGATTTTCACCGATGAGCCGAAACGCTTGTACTTGGCATACTTGAGCGTCTCGCGCATATGCACGTCCTGGCTCAGATACCCGTTGCCGCCAGAAAAATGCAACACGCCTTCTCCGCGCGTATAGACAGGAAACCAGTACTTGCCGTCAATCTGTTCCCTATACGTTGTGAATGGCGGCGATAAATCTTCGTGACCTTTGCGCGTATCGTCGGGCACATTTTTTCCATTTGTGACAACGATCTGCAGGTCCTTTTGATCGACCCAGATACGCCCCTGGAAATAGCGCTTGTTCTTTTCGATGACCTTTGGTTTTACGTCAAAGACATAGGTGTCTACTTCATCGACCTTCTGCTTTCCAACATAGGTCAGGTCATACTGGCCGACATCTTCCTTCGTAAGCACAAAGGGCAGGCGTTGTTCGATATCCTGAAAGTCGGCGGGGCTCATGGAAACGCGCTGCAGCGAATTTTCCGGGGCGAAAACAACTTTTTCATATCGCCGGCCTGTCGGATCGAACGTGATGTCGGTCACCTGATAGTACTGGCCATCCACTTTGCCGTCGTCGTCGATCGTCTCCACCTTTACGCTGCGCTCGTAGGTGTAATTCCCCATTGCTGTGCGGAATTCCGACTCTTTGGCGGTAAAGCTGTCGATGATCTGCTGTGCGGGAACCGTCGGCGCCGCAGTATCGAGCTTGCCGAAGCCCTGGTCGAGCGGCATGGCCGTATAGGATACCTGCGCGGACAGACCAGTGCCGGCAGCGAGACTGATGGCAAGAAATCCAGAAAAGAGAACTTGGCTGGCGCGCTGATGTACGAATATCACAGAGGTACGCTCCGGGCAGACGATTGCTGCTCCTCTAACAGGATAGACGCCTAGGGACGGTGTATGGACACACGATCCCTTCGATCTCGACAAAATTTCGCTCACAAACTGCTCGCTCGCGGCGTACACTTGGCTCATCTTCCCTGATAAATGAACGAGTTCTACCGAGTTCCGGCCCTGGCTCTCCTTAGTATGTTGTTGGTTGCTTTCGCCTTGCTTTACCTACAGGCGCGAACAACGCGGAGATTGCTTTGGCTGATCGGCTGGAGCATGACTGCACTTCACCTTGCCACCCAGGTTGCCGGCATCCATTCGGCCGGATGGGGTTTCGCGCTTCAAAACGCGAGTCTGGTGCTGGCTCCGCTGATGTTCCTTGGCTCCATGTCGCCGCTTGGGTTCAAGCGTTTGCCAAGAATTTTGTACGCATACGCCTTTGCAGTCCCCCTGCTGCTATTCGCGGTAATTATTTCGCTGTATCCATCTCCTGGCCTCGTGCTCCGTATTCTGCTGATGCTGTGCACGATCACGGTGGTTTACGTAGCAATCCTGTGGAATGCCCGCAAGAATCTGGTGCCACCGTCGTTCACGGCTCCTTTCGCAGTACTGGCCGGTTGTCTCGGCCTATGGTTCACTTATAAAGGCGATTATTTTTTCGTAGAATATTTGGCCCAGAGCAGCATCAATTTTATGACCGCCCTGCTCTTCGCGGCTGCGTATCGGCGCTTCAGCCCCGGCGTCATCTTTGCGTCTACGGGTTTTTTCCTATGGAGCACTCCCATCGTCCTCGACTCCATTTTTTTCGTTCCGGGTCCTGTCATGCTGACGATTGGACGCGGGATCAACCTCATGAAAGTGATGACGGCTGTCGGCATGATCCTGATCGTGTTGGAAGATGAGGCGGCACAAAACAAGGCTGCCAAAGAGCGCGATCACCGGGCGCGCCTCGAACTGGAACAATATTCTCAGATTGATCTGTCGCTGCTCTCAGGCGTAAATGAGGAAGCAGCCTATCAACATGTTTGTGAAGTCATCACGCAGGCGAGCCGCTTCAGTCAGGCGCTTCTCTTTCTGCGTGCCGTAGAGAATAACTTCCGCGTGACGGCGCACGCCGGCATGGATAGTGCGCTGGTCTCCGCATTGGACGCGCTGGGCAGCCGGGTCACTCACGAACAAGCCGAGGTTTTTCATCGCAGCGAGAGTGTTGCTGTCGAAATGGGGAGCACGCTGCAGGTCGATCTTCGTTCCCTCTTCGCGCCTGACGACGAACTGGAGCGGCTGCAGTATTTCAAGAGCCACGCCATCCCGTTCATCGCGCGGACCGGCGCGATCGATGGCGTTTTGCTCCTGAGCGGATTGAAGGAGCCGCAGAAGCCTCTACAGACGGACGATGTATTGCCGCTTGAGCTGCTTGTTGGCCGCCTTACAACCATGCGCGGGCATAACTCGCTCATGCAGCGTGTGGCGCAGTCAGAAAAGCTTGCTGGTCTGGGCCAGCTTGCTGCGGGAGTTGCGCACGAACTCAACAATCCGCTGACGGTTGTGCTTGGCTACTCGCAGATTCTTGAGGAATCGTTCGAAGGCCAGCCTGCACACGAAAACCTGTCGTTAATTCGGAGCGAAGCACAACGCATGCGGCAGATCATCGAAAGCATGCTCCGCTTCTGGCGTCCATCGCCGGTCGAGCATATATCGGTTTCCGTGGCAGAAATACTGCGGGATATATGCCAGCTTCGCCGTGCGGAATTCAATCGTCACCAGGTTGAGTTGCTGCTCCATCTGCCGGATGATTTGCCGGCCGTCTACGGAAACAGGAATCAGCTGCAGCAGATGTTTCTTCAAATCCTGAATAATTCGCTGGATGCATTTGATCCTAGTGAAAACGGGCAGCAGAAGACTGTCCGGATCGATGCAAGTCGTCATGATGGCACTGTGAAAGTGTTGATTTCTGACAATGGACAGGGCTTTGCCGACCCGAAGCGAGCTTTCGATCCCTTTTTCACGACAAAGTCTCCGAGGAGCGGTATTGGCATGGGACTTAGTGTTTGCTATGCGATTGTTCGCGACCATGGAGGAGAGATCACAGCGCACAACCAGCATCCCCACGGCGCAGCACTGGTGATCGAACTCCCGCTGAAAGCACCGAGCTTCGCGCCGGAAGCGAAGGACAATGCCGTCACCTACTGAGATATTCCAGCTACTATAGGTTGGTTGTTGAAGACTTATCTGCAATGCAGGAACCATTCATGGCTCGATTCCGTTTGATTCTTTCGCTTTCTCTTTCATGCATCTGC
>Ga0210389_10004358_pt1 | contig 11009 bp, 6 predicted proteins | sample IncBWH28OmetaG_FD_160127 | JGI IMG/M metagenome (GOLD analysis project Ga0210389, IMG submission 160127) | Forest soil microbial communities from Barre Woods Harvard Forest LTER site, Petersham, Massachusetts, United States - Inc-BW-H-28-O ... | reverse complement strand
GCAGCTTTGGCCGGAGGAGCTTACCGATGCCAGCCATGTCGGCCTGACCCTGACCCTGGCCTTCGCCGTGCTGGCCGAACGGTTCGGTTTCGCGTCGATCCTCGGCGCGTTCGCCGCCGGGCTGCTGGTCAGGGCCATCGACCTGACCGGGCGGACCCCTCATCCGCAGTTCCAGGTCAAGCTGGAGGGCATCGGCTTCGGGTTCCTGATCCCGGTCTTCTTCATCGCCACCGGCGTCCAGTTCGACGTCAGAGCACTGGTCAGCAACTCCGCAGCCCTCGCCGAGGTCCCGCTGTTCCTGCTCGCGCTGCTGGTGGTCCGTGCCGTTCCCGCGCTGGCCTACGCGCGTCTGATCGGCAAGCGACGGGCCAGCTGGCCGGCCTGATGCAGGCCGCCACCCTCACCTTCGTGATCGTGGCCAACCAGATCGGTACCGCGTCCGGGCAGATCAGCCGGACCACCGGCGCCGCCCTGCTCGCGGCCGGCCTGCTGTCGGCCGCACTCTTCCCCGCCGTGGCCGTCAAGCTGCTGCCAGCTGAACCGGTCCAACCGGCTCAAGGAGCTGACGAAACAGCGGCCAAGGTCCCAGCCCCCCTGGGTCGGCGAACCAGAGAGTTTCTGAGGCGACCGCTCAGCCGGTCCTACGGGACGCGGAAACGGAAGCCCTTGTCGAGCAGGCGAGGCAAGACGATCTTCAGCGCCGCGACGGTCTCTGACCTGTTCCCGCCGCCGTCGTGCTCAAGGATGATGGACCCGGTCCGGGTGTTGTCCATGATGTTGTCGACGATGGCGGCGACGCCGGGCAGCGACCAGTCCCGCGGGTCAACTGACCAGTCCAGCGGGGTCATCCGCATCTGCTCGCAGTACCGCAGCACGGTTGGCGACCATGCTCCGTACGGCGCGCGGAACATGTCCGGAGTCCTGCCCGTCGCCCGGTGGATCGCCTCAGTGCCGTAAGCCATCTCGTCGTAGACCGTGGCGGGTGACAGGTAGGCCAGGTCCGGATGCGTCCAGGTGTGATTGACGATCATGTGACCTGCGTGCGCGACTTCGCGGGCCACGCCCGGATTGGCCCGCACGTTGACGCCGATCATGGAGAACGCCGCGGTGATCCGGTACCGGTGCAGCAGGCGCAGGATCTGCGGGGTGTAGACCGGGCTGGGGCCGTCATCAATGGTCAGCGCGACCCTTTTCGGCCCGTCGTGGATGTAGTACATCGGCTGCCTGACCTCGGCCTGGGCCGGGTTCCGCGTGGCCGCCTGACTCCGCAAGGCCGGAACGGCAACCCCGAATCCGGTGAGCACCACCAGCCCGCCAGCCCTCAGCAGGACGCGCCGGGACGGGACAGCGCCAGGCTGCCCGGCCGTCTGTGGTGTGGTGTTCATCGATCGCCGCCCCTAATCGCCAATGCCCCTGGTGGTCGTCTGATCGAGCCCGCCTACAACGTCAGTTTCACCTGTAGTCGAATTGATGTCGATAGTCATCGCCATGTCTTGTGCCACAAGCCGACCGGCCGGAGCTCGCTTCAGGAGCCGCACCCCGTTGATATTGGACACGGGCACAGTCGTCTCTTAGCGGGCCAATACCGCGACACGCCAAGAAAGTCATCCCGGGTTTCTCGAATTATCCTGACTTGACGCAAATAATGCTGCTGTGGATGTACGGGGAAGCGATTATGGTCCGCGCCGGGCCGGCGCCTATCCGGGCTATACCCGGCCGTCCGCCCGGCAGTTCAGGTTCCGACGCGCCGTGGTCCTCGTCGCGGTGCTGTCGCTGGTGGCGCTGATCGCGGGTTGCCTGGGCCGTTCCGGGCCGGCGCCGGTCCCGCTGGGCGTGGCGTGGGTCTTCTCGCCTGCCTCGAATACCGTGACGATCCGGGTGACCTCCCAGGCCGGACCGGCCGGCCGGCAGGTCCTGGCCCAGAGCCGGCTGGCCGTGTCGGAGAACGGCAGCGGGCACACCGGACGCTGGTCCGCCGCTGGCGGGACGGTACGGGTGCCGGTGCCCGCGGGCGGCCGGACCAGCCTGCTGGTCAAGCTCACCGGCCCGCAGCAGCTGACCAGGACGCTCAAGGTCAGCGCTCCGCAGGCGCCGCGGATCGTCGCGTCCGGCGCCAGCACCGGCCGGTGGCTGGTGTACACGTCCGACCCGCTGCGGGCCGGACCGCCCCAGGTGCTGTGCGGGACCGACCAGGTCAGCATGGTGGCACCGTCGCAGGTGGCGGTGTCCGAGAGCGCGACCGCCTGCCAGACGCAGTTGCAGCTCACCGCGCAGAACGGCGAGCGGGCGACCGTCCCGGTCACGATCCCCGCCCTGCCCGAAGCCAAAGCCAAAGCCCACGCCGTAAAGGTAGCCAAGCTGTACTGCTTCGCGAACCCGGCCGGGCGGGCCATCTACATCACCATCGATGACGGCTGGACTCCCAGCGCGGAAGTGCTGACCCTCATGCACCAGACGTACCTGCCGATCACGGCCTTCCTCATCGCCGAAGCCGCCGACGAGCACCTGAGCTACTGGAAGGCCTTCGTCGCCGCGGGCGGGATGATCGGGGACCACACGGTCTCGCACCCCTACCTCACGAAGCTCACCCTGGCGAAGGCCACCAGCCAGTGGGGCCAGGCCCGGAAGGCGCTCGGCCGGTGGCTGGGTCAGACCCCCGTCGTGGGACGCCCGCCGTACGGAGCCTTCGACCGCAAGGTGGAGGTGGCGGCCGCCCGCGGCGGACTGACGGCCCTGGCGGGCTGGAGCGCCACTATGTCGGGCAACCGCATCCAGACCTGGAACGGCAAGCCGCTGAGCCCGGGCGAGATCGTCATCCTGCACTGGGTCCCCGGGCTGGGCCACCAGCTCACCGTGCTGCTGGCGGCGATCCGGGCCCTGCACCTGAACCCGACGCCGCTGACGCCGGCCAGCTTCTCCGGGATCGCTCCCCAGCAGCACTCCCTCAACGGCGACTGACCTCGCCGATGCCCTCGGGGAACACGGGCACCAGCTGATGGACACGGCCCGGCCGCGCCACCCGCTAGCGCGATCACGAGGCCAATACGCGATCACGAGGCCGATACCAGCGCGGTCGCTAACGCCACCAGGGCATGCGGCGCTGCTCGGCTACGTGGGTGGCGGGCTCGGTGATGGCCTGCGCGTGCGAGCTGAGGTGCTGCAGGTGCTCGTGCACCCACAGCAGGTGCGGATGATGGCTGGTGGTGATGATCCGGACCAGGTCCGCGTCGTCGTCGGGCTCCGAGTCGTCTCCGTCAGCCGCGGCGGCCCCGAGGGCGGCACCCACCTGGACTACCGCGCTGACGTCCTCGCGGCTCGGGTCGGCCGCGGGGGTCGTCCCGTTCAGGCCGCTGAACGTCGGGACGCTGACCGGCAGCAGTACCTCGTGCGCCATCGGCCGCCCCACCAGCACCGCGATCCGCTCGTAGAACGCCGCCAGTTCGGCGGTGGCCTCGGTCAGCACGCCCTTCGCGTAAGCCAGGCCCTGGCGATGGTGCTGCCGGGCGTGTACCGGCTCCTGCATCCCGGCCAGCGAGTACGCGGTCAGCCGCAGCCGCATGGTGGCCATGACCAGCATCCACAGGTCCGGCTTGGACAGGTGCTTGGCACCCTGCTCGGCCAAGAAGCCGCGCAGCGCCTCGTCCAGCCGTATCCCGGCGGTGACCGCTGCCGGGCCCGCGTCCGGCGCGTCCTGCCGGGTGCCCAGCGCCCATTGCACCGACTCGGTCAGGTAGGCGGCCCCGACCCGGAACGCGTCGGCCAGGTCATCGCCGACCACCGAGGCGGCGCCGCGCGGCCAGAACAGCACGCCGACCAGCAGGCTCACCGCGCAGCCGATGGCCACGTCCTCGATGCGCAGCAGGCCCACCCTCCAGCCCGCGGGCACGAGGAGGTTGAACAGGACCACGATGACGACGGTGAACGCCGCCTGGCCGAAGGTGAATGGCAGCGTGCCCGGCGCATACGCGGCCACGGCGATCGCGATCGGCAGCGCCACCCACAGCGCGGGCGTGCTGGTCCCGATGCCGAGCAGTAGCAGGGCGCCGATCACGAAGCCGATCACGGTGCCGCCCAGCGCGCGCAACGCGGTCCCCTCGGTGGAGGACGCGCTGGTCCGCAGCACCGACAGCGTGCCGAGCACCACCCAGAACCCGTGCTGAACCCCGGACACGTCGGCTACCAGGACCGCCGCGGCCAGGGCCACCGACGCGCGCAGGCTGTTCAGGAACCAGACCGAGCGGATGCTGGCGTGCCGGGTCAAGACGCCGAGCGCACCGTAGAGCGCGGCCACCCGCCGTTCGGCGTCGGTGCCCTCCGGCTGCGCGCCGTACCAGCCGCGGCGCCGGGCGGCGATCGTCTCGGGATCGGCGCGCCGGGTGGCGATCAGGGCGTCCGCCGTCAGCCCGCGGACCGCCAGCGAGATCGCCTGGGCGTGGAAGGCCTGCCGGGCGGCGGCCTGCACCGAGTCGTAGTCGTTGTCCGGGGCCGCCGACTTGCGGTAGGCGATGCTGGCCTCGCGCCGCCGCTCCAGTTCGTCGACGTCGGGTAGCGGAGCGGTCCCGTCGCGGTCGGCCAGCAGGTCGGCGGTCTGCCTGAGCACCACGGCGGTCTCGGCGAACAGGTCGCGGTCGGGTGGGTCGGCGCGGTCCAGGTTCGGGTGCTCGTAGGTGGCGTCGGCCACCAGCGCGGTGCACCATTCGAGGTACTGCACCACGCTGGCCAGGGCCTGGTCGGAGGTGGCCAGCCCGGTCGGCCGGTACGGTGTGCTGGCGAACGCGTTCATCAGCTCGTGCTTGGCGGCCTGGCAGGCCTGGTGGTCGGCCGGGGTCGCCGTGCCGCGCGCGGCGGCGTCCAGCGCGTTGGCCAGGGCCCGGGCCGAGCCGGCCGCAGCCGCCCGCAGCCGGTCTCCCGGCGATGGCGGCGAGAACACCAGCACCGCCACCGTGGACACGGCCGAGGCCAGCCACCAGCCCGCCAGCCGGTCCGGGATCATGCTCACGGTCCCGGCCGTGGCCACCGGCAGGACGAAGGGGAACAGCGCGGCGATGGTGCCCGAGGCCGCGTTGGGCGAGGCCACGCCCAGGAAGAAGATGCCGAACGTCACCGGGATCGTGACCAGGACGGCCAGCCACTGGATCCCGTTGACGGCCGTGCCGATGATCAGCCCGATGCTCCCGATCAGGGCCAGCATGAGGTGCGCGAAGGCCTTGTCCCGCCTGCTACCGCCGAACGACGCGACGACCAGGTTGGCGAAGCCCCCGAACGCGGCGAACAGGGCCATCTGCAGGTTGCCGAAGCCCTCGTAGGTCAGGGCGAACAGCGAGGGGATCACGACGACGGCGCGCGCGGTCCGCATCGCCGCGGGCACCGACCAGGCCGGCCACCACGCGGGCCGGGTCCGCTGAGCCCCGCCGTCTGCCGGGCCGGATGGGCCAGCCGGCGGCGCGGAAGGCCGGAAGGCGGCCAGCGAAAGGCGGCGCGTGGTGCTCATATCGGACATTGATCCAGTCTAAAAGCCGGCCCCGCGATCAGCGGGATTCAGGTTTACCCCCGAGCTCCATGCGCTACATTGCTACATTCGCGATCGGCGCGGTCCAGCGCACGCCCCAGAGCGCGCACCCCCACGAGGAGGACGTTTCATGCAGGAGGCACCGCCGCCAGCACCGGCCAGGCTGGACGACGACGATATCCGGCTGGAGAGCCTCGGGTACCGCCCGCAGCTGAACCGCGTGCTCGGGCTGTTTGCGAACTTCTCGGTCGCGTTCACCTACCTGTCGCCGATGGTCGGCATCTTCACCTTGTTCACCCTCGGCCTGAGCACCGGCGGCCCGGCCTACATCTGGCTCACCTTCATCCCGGTCGCCGGGATGCTGCTGGTCGCCCTGGTCTTCGGCGAGCTGGCCAGCCATTACCCGGTGGCCGGAGCGCTCTACCAGTACAGCAAGTACACGGTCGGCCGGAAGTTCGGTTGGTTCGTCGGCTGGTTCTACGGGATCGCGCTGCTGGTCACGGTGGCCGCGGTGGACACCGGCGTGGTCGCCTACGCCGTCGCGCTCGGCCACGACCTGTTCCACTGGAGCTTCGACGCCAGCAGCCACGGGACCATCCTGGTCGTGACGCTGGGCCTGCTCGCCATCCAGACCACGCTGAACACCATCGGCGCCAAGATCATGGGCCGGGTCGCGCAGATCGGCGTATACGTGGAGATCCTCGGCACGTTCGGCATCGCGATCGTGCTCGCCATCCACGGCTTCCACCACGGCTTCGGCTTCCTGACCACCACGCAGAACGTCCAGCACGCCAAGTCCAACCCGCTCGGCCTGGACTTCGGCGGGAGCTGGATCGCCGCCGCCCTGGTCGCGGTGCTCGCGCCGGTCTACATCTTCTACGGCTTCGAGTCGGCCGGCGACATCTCCGAGGAGACCAAGAACGCGGGCCGCCAGGTCCCGCGGGCCATGCGGCTGGCCCTGATCTGGGGCGGGATCGCCTCGTTCGTGCTGACCGGCGCGCTGCTGCTGGCCATGCCCGGCGGCGCCAACTCGGTGGTCAAGACCATCCAGAGCGGCGGCATCCCCTATATCCTCAGCTCCCTGCCCAGCGGCCTGCAGGAGACGATGCTGGGCCTGATCATCATCGCGTTCTTCTCCTGCGGCAGCGCGGTGCAGGCCGCGGGCAGCAGGCTCGCCTTCTCCTACGCCCGGGACGGCGCGCTTCCCGCTTCGAAGTGGATCTCCGCGGTGAGCGAGCGGTTCAAGACCCCGGCCAACGCGCTGTTCGCCGGCGCGCTGATCACCGTGGTGTTCGTGGGCCTGGAGTTTGCCTCGCCCACCCACGACGTCAAGATCTTGTTCTTCACCTACCCGGCCAACACGAACGTGCTGGTATCGCTGGTGTCCTTCGGGATCAGCGGCATCTACCTGTCGTTCCTGCTGACGGTGATCGGGTCGATGATCGCCCGGCGCCGCGGCTGGGTGCCGGCCGGCCAGTTCACGCTGGGCCGCTGGGCCTGGCCGGTGTCCGTGGCGGCGCTGGTGTACCTGGGCCTGATGCTGGCCAACGTGGTCGCCCCGACCGGCCTGGGCAGCGCGCGGGCCTACTTCAACTACGACTGGGTTACCTTGCTGGTGATGGTGATCGTCGCCGTGCTCGGCGTCATCGTGTTCTTCGCCGCGCACCGGGGCCGGGAGATCGGCGAGCATCTGATCGACCGCGAGGCGCCGGTGGCGGGGAAGGATCCAGCCGCCGAGCCGGTGCCCGTGCCGGACACCGCGGTCGCGCAGAGCTCCCAGAACCCCGATCCGGAGGTCTCCTGAGCGCTGCGGTCGCCGCGGTGCAACGGGTCAGCGGCCCGTGGTAATGTGAAACGCTGCCAGGCGACTAGCCGCGGCAGAGAGACGTGCTGCACCCTCAGGCGGCCGTCTCGGGGGATCAACTCTTTGAACCCTCTTCAGCGCTAATTTTAAGGAGCCACGTGCCGCTCGACACCGCCGTCAAGAAAGAGATCCTGACGGAGTACGCGACCAGTGAGGGTGACACCGGTTCGCCGGAGGTCCAGATCGCGCTGCTGACCAGGCGGATCAACCACCTGACCGAGCACCTGAAGATGCACAAGCATGACCACCACAGCCGCCGCGGGCTGCTGCTGCTGGTCGGCCGTCGCCGCAGGTTGCTGAAGTACCTGGCCAAGAAGGACATCGCCCGTTACCGTGCGATCAGGGAGCGTCTCGGCATCCGCCGCTAACCCCCGCCCCTCACCAGCCAGAAAAACTGAATAACCACACTGACATCCCGTAGCCCCCGGCCCCGAGCGCCAAAGGGCCGGTCCTCGGTAGTGGTCCCCGGTCGGCTCGTCTTCCGAAAAAAAAGACAGCACCCGAGGACTTCGATCGAAGACCGGCCGACCCGTCCCAACGGGCGAGCCAGGCCACATGCGGCACGGCGGCGGGTGGGTGCGGGATCTACCGCAAGGAGGTCTCACCCGTGGAGGGTGTCCGAAGCGCCGAAGCCGTTATCGACAACGGTGAGTTTGGCGTACATACAATCAGGTTCGAGACGGGCCGGCTGGCTCGTCAGGCCGCCGGGTCCGCATTGGTGACCCTGGACGGCGAGACCGTGGTGCTCTCCGCCACCACGGCGTCCAAGCACCCCAAGGAGGGCCTGGACTTCTTCCCGCTCACGGTCGACGTGGAAGAGCGGATGTACGCGGCGGGCCGGATTCCCGGCTCGTTTTTCCGTCGGGAGGGCCGTCCGTCCGAGGACGCCATCCTGACCTGCCGGCTCATCGACCGGCCGCTGCGCCCGTCCTTCGTCAAGGGCCTGCGCAACGAGATCCAGATCGTCGAGACGATCCTCGCGCTCGACCCGCAGCACCTGTACGACGTGGTGGCCATCAACGCCGCCTCCATGTCCACCCAGCTGGCGGGCCTGCCGTTCTCCGGCCCCATCGGCGGCGTGCGAGTGGCCCTGATCAAGGGCCAGTGGGTCGCGTTCCCGCTCCATGAGCAGCTGGCGCAGGCCACCTTCGACATGGTGGTCGCGGGCCGGGTACTCGAGGACGGCGACGTGGCCATCATGATGGTCGAGGCCGAGTCCACTCCCGAGACCCTCAAGCTGCTGGCCGACGAGAGCAGCGGCGCGGTGGCGCCCACCGAGGACACCGTGGCCGAAGGGCTGGATGCGGCCAAGCCGTTCATCAAGATCCTCTGCGAGGCGCAGCAGCGCCTGGCCGCCGAGTCGGCCGAGGCCGGGAGCACGGTGCACGCCGAGTACCCGGTGTTCGTCGAGTACACCGAGGACGTGTACGACGCGGTGGCGCGCGAGGTCTCCGACGAGCTGGCCAAGGCGCTGACCATCGCGGGCAAGCACGACCGCGAGGCCGAGACCGACCGGGTCAAGGCGCTCGCCCAGGAGAAGCTCGCCGAGCAGTTCGAGGGGCGCGAGAAGGAGATCAGCGCCGCGTTCCGCTCGCTGACCAAGAAGCTGGTCCGGGAGCGGATCATCCGGGACGGCGTGCGCATCGACGGCCGCGGCCTGGCCGACATCCGGGCGCTGTCCGCGATGTCTCACGTATTGCCCCGAGTCCATGGCTCCGCGCTGTTCGAGCGGGGCGAGACCCAGATCCTGGGCGTGACCACGCTGAACATGCTCCGGATGGAGCAGATGATCGACACGCTCAACCCCGAGCGGACCAAGCGTTACATGCACAACTACAACATGCCGCCCTACTCGACCGGTGAGACCGGCCGGGTCGGCTCGCCCAAGCGCCGCGAGATCGGCCACGGCGCGCTCGCCGAGCGGGCCCTGCTCCCGGTGCTGCCCGCCCGCGAGGAGTTCCCGTACGCGATCCGGCAGGTCTCCGAGGCGATCAGCTCGAACGGCTCCACTTCCATGGGCTCGGTCTGCGCCTCCACGATGTCGCTGCTGGACGCGGGCGTGCCGCTCAAGGACATGGTCTCCGGCATCGCCATGGGCCTGATCCACGAGGGCGGCCAGTACGTGACGCTGACCGACATCCTCGGCGCCGAGGACGCGTTCGGCGACATGGACTTCAAGGTGGCGGGCACCGAGCAGGTGATCACCGCGCTGCAGCTGGACACCAAGCTCGACGGCATCCCCGCCTCGGTGCTGGCCGGGGCGCTGAAGCAGGCCCGCGGGGCCCGGCTGACCATTCTCGAGGTCATGCGCGGCGCGATCAGCCAGCCCAGCGAGATGTCCCTCTACGCGCCCCGGATCATCACGATCAAGGTGCCGGTGGACAAGATCGGCGAAGTCATCGGGCCCAAGGGCAAGATGATCAACTCGATCCAGGACGACACGGGCGCCGAGATCACCATCGAAGACGATGGCACCATCTACGTCGGCGCCACCGACGGGGCCTCGGCCGAGGCGGCCCGCGCCGCGATCAACGCCATCGCCAACCCGCACATGCCCGAGGTCGGCGAGCGGTTCCTCGGCACGGTCGTCAAGACCACGACCTTCGGTGCCTTCGTCAGCCTGCTGCCGGGCAAGGACGGGTTGCTGCACATCACCCAGATCCGCAAGCTGCACGGCGGCAGGCGGATCGAGAACATCGACGACGTGATCCACATCGGCGACAAGATCCAGGTCGAGATCCGCGAGATCGACGACCGTGGCAAGCTGTCCCTGGTGCCGGTCGAGGTCGTCGAGCGTGAGGCGGCCGGCGAGGACCTGTCCGGCGGCGAGCCGTCCCGTGACCGCGGCGACCGCGGTGACCGGCCCCGCACCGGCGAGCGGACCGGCGACCGCGGCGGCGACCGGAGCGGCGACGGGCCGGATGGTCATCGCCGGACCCGGCACCGTACCCGGGGGCACCACGAGTAGATGGCTACCGAACCAAGCCATGTCCGCCGCACCGTCCTGCCCGGCGGGCTGAGGGTCATTACCGAGTTCCTGCCCGCCGTGCGGTCGGTGGCGTTGGGCATCTGGGTCGGCGTCGGCTCCCGGGACGAGGACCACGCGCACGCGGGCGCGACGCACTACCTGGAGCACCTGCTGTTCAAGGGCACCAGCCGGCGCACCGCGCTGGAGATCTCGGCCGAGATGGACGCGGTCGGCGGCGAGATGAACGCGTTCACCGCGAAGGAGTACACCTGCTACTACTCGCGGGTGCTCGACGCGGACCTGCCGCTGGCCGTGGACGTCCTGTCCGACATGGTGACCAGCTCGCTGATCACCCCGAAGGACGTGGACGCCGAACGCAACGTGGTGCTCGAAGAGATCGCGATGAACGACGACGACCCCTCCGACACCGCGCACGAGGCGTTCACCGCCAAGCTGTTCGGCGACACCCCGCTCGGCCGGCCGATCCTCGGCACCGTGGACTCGATCAACGCGATCACCAGGGACCAGATCTTCGAGCACTACCAGGCCCGGTACACCCCGGAGCACCTGGTCGTGGCCGCCGCGGGCAACCTGGACCACGACACCGTGGTCCAGCTCGTGGCCCAGTCGTTCGGGTCGGCTCTGGAGCGTGCCGCCGAGCCCGTCCC
>Ga0210389_10004356_pt1 | contig 11010 bp, 10 predicted proteins | sample IncBWH28OmetaG_FD_160127 | JGI IMG/M metagenome (GOLD analysis project Ga0210389, IMG submission 160127) | Forest soil microbial communities from Barre Woods Harvard Forest LTER site, Petersham, Massachusetts, United States - Inc-BW-H-28-O ... | reverse complement strand
CGGTGGAGCCCGGCGAATCGGACGAAGCGCTAGTAGAGCCGGCTAATATCGAACGACGGGTTCATCAACTCTTCGGAGTTGGGCCGTTTGAGAATCTGTGGTCCAGCGTGTTTCATATTCACTGCCGGACGAGCCCTCATTTTCGCCAGGGCCGAGTCCTGTTAGCGGGTGATGCCGGACATATCAATAGCCCTGCGGGTGGTCAGGGAATGAATAGCGGGATCCAAGACGCTCAGAATTTGGCTTGGAAACTTGCCCGGGTTCTGGCCGGGGCCGATGCCGAGGCGCTATTGACGTCATATGAAGCCGAACGACGAGAGGTAATCGTCAACACAGTGGAGCCGTACACGGACTTTTTGACCAGGACGATTCTCCTGGGCCCTAATTTCATCCGCAAATTGGCGCCCGCCGCCCTCTGGGCACTTCCGCGGCTTGGCTTGCTGTCGATCGTGGCGCCTAAAATGGGTATGCTCGACGCTGCTTACCGTCGATCCACTATCTTAGCCGGAAGAGGCCCCTGGCTCGGGAAACGGGCCCCGGACGGAGATCTTGTGGATCCCACTGGCAAGAATTCGCGCCTGTTAGACCTGGTTGGCCCTGGTCCCGCGCTTGTACTGTTTGATGATGGGCGGCTCCCGAGCTGGAACCAAGGCGAGATGTCCCAGCTTTTTCAGGATATCCACGATTTGCGGGTGGTCGCGTTGTTTCCCAATGAAAAGATAAGGAAAGATGGAGCCTATGCATGCGTCGGCGGAGACGCTCTTTGGAAACAATGGGCCGTCAGCGGCGGTAGTGCGGCGTTGCTCCGGCCAGACGGCTATGTTGGCTGGATGGGACGCCGTCCGACACCGGAAGAGCTGGGTTCAGGGGTGAGGCAAGCCTTGGGGATGGTGCACTAGCTTGCCACGAAGTGGCCAAACAGAATAGCCCAGGGCTTCTAGCCCTGGGTCAGGTTGCTAGAGAAATCGCCCTGAAAGGGCGTCCGAAGCGTAATTTGGGGTCGATGTTCGTCACGCCCGCGATGACCTGTCGGATCTCGGGTCTGCGAAACCAATAGGCGCAACGAAAGTCTTGTGCGGGCTCCCCTTCAGGGCGCACCGATTTGCCAGCACAGCCAGGGCTTTTTTGTTTAGCCACTTTGTGGAAAGCATTCCGGGGAGCAAGCCAACGAAGCCCGGATGGCTTCAAGAGACACAGCCCAGGCGATAATCGATCGGACACAAAACATCCGGATGAGCAGGAGCTCATCCCTACCGGGGCTACTCTTCCGACTTACGCCGGAAGAGCCTCCCGAGGATTGCGTCCAAGGAGAACCAACCCGGGCCGAAACAGAGGACGATCAGCGCTGCCAGGAAAAATGGGAATTCGTCAGCTTTCAGAAATTTATCCGGATGTCCCCAGATGTTCAGGACGGCATTGAGATCCGCGACCCAGAAAGCGACTGCGAATGAAATTGTCACCGGGACCGCGGCGAGGCGTGACGCGAGGCCGACTACAATCAGAATGCCGCCGAAACATTCGGTACAAGCCACAACCCAAGCGTTGATCTCCGGGAAAGGGATCCCCAGTTTAGTAAAAAATCCAATAGGCGTTGCGATGTTCTCCAGTTTGGCGAGGCCAATCTTGAACAACTGCCAGAAGAAGTAGATTCGGATGAGAAGTAGCAGGGCGGATTGACAAAACCTGCCAAAACCCGCCGACGATGAAGAGGTGCGACTTACCGTTTGGGAATCTATGCTCATCTTGGTAAAGAGAACCAGCCGAGGGCAGTCCAGATATCAAACCAGCTTTTAACCGTATCTGTCCAATTCAAATCGGTCTTAGTGCTTTGAGTGATCGCCGCCTCACAGGCGGCAGCCACGGTTTCGCCGCGACCGATCGCTATCAGAATTTGGTATTCCTCGGCTTCCAAGCGCTTTGAATAGACCTGATTGTCATATCGGTGAACGGCCAGGAAAACCTGCTGTTTGGGAAGACGCGCGGGTTTTCTGCGGCTGGAACCCCGGGGCGCGGAATGAATGGCATTGCTGGCTTCGCCTCGCAAAGCGTCTTCCTCATTTTTTTTCACTGCGATCAAAAAGTCGTCCACTGCGTAATTCAATTGTAACAGTGAGAGATAAGGTTGTAGACAGAGGGTTAGCTTATCAGGTGATGTTCCCAAAATGTCATCTGCGCTTATCGGGCGCTGCGAGGGACCATCGAAAGCCACGGTTTGAGCCCATTCGAACTTAGCCATGTCTGCGGCTAAAATTTCGTGTGGAGTTGTCCAGGCCGGCTCTCCTTGGATGAATTGTTCCAAGCGATCACCCAGGTCACGCAGGGTATACGAGTTAGATTGGTACTTCGTAAGATAGGCAGTCGCCAAACGAGTAAATTTCTTTGTGCCAAGCACCGCGCGTACTCCCGGATAGTCATCGTGCAGGCAATCTAATAACCGGAACCAATATTGGCGGTTGTAGATTTCCAGTCGCTCAAACGAGCTGAGCCGGTCGTTTGGCTTGATAAACTCGGCTGCCACATGTCGAGTCGACCGTCCGTCCGTCCAACTTTTTTGCATACCCCAACGGGGAGTTAGTGGCCGGAATAGGGCGCTCGCCATCGTTCGCTGCAACTCGCGCAAATCTTCGCGAGAATGCACGGGTTTAACTGGCGGTGACGACTGATTCTCGGAATTTGTTGGCTTTGAGCGCTTCACGATGGACCTCTTCAAAGGTTGGAATCCGGTCGTCCCATTCGAGCAAAGTAGCAGTATTTCCCACTAGCTTTATGGCATGCGCGTACAACTTCCAAACTGGATCGAGTACCGGATGATCATGCGTGTCTAGGATGTACTTCTCGAACTTGGAATGGCCGGCGATATGAATCTGACCAACCCGATGGTGCGGGATGTTATCAAGGTAGTCGTAGGGATTGAAACTGTGATTCTTAGAGGAGACGTAAATGTTGTTTACATCGAGCAGGATCCCGCAGTCAGCTAATTCAACTACTTCGCTGAGGAACTCCCATTCTGTCATTTCCGAGGCGTGATATTCCGCATAGCTGCTAACGTTCTCTACGCAGATTGGTACCTCCAGCACATCGCGAGCCGCTTTTATTTTCTCCGCAGTGTGTTTGGCTACGGCAAAAGTATAGGGCATCGGTAAGAGGTCGTGGGTATAACGGCCGTCAACGCTCCCCCAACAGAGATGGTCTGAGAGCCAGGGCGTATTCGTCCGGCGCACCAGGCGTTTAAGCTTTCTAAGATGGGTTTTGTCTAAGTCGTCCGCGGAGCCAAAGTAGGTCGCGACTCCATGTTGGACCACGCGATATTGTTCGAGGATTTGGTCCAATACTTCCAGCGGACGTCCGCCGTCGACCATGAAGTTCTCCGAGATAATCTCGAACCAATCGACCACCGGTTTCTCGGCCAAAATATGCCGAAAATGAGGAACCCGGAGGCCGATGCCGATCCCGTAATCAGTGAATCCGTTAAACTGGTTGGCAGGCATTTCTTGGAGGTGAGAAGTGAGAGGTGAGGGTTAGAAGTGAGTAGTGAGACGGCAAACGTGACTAGTGATCAGTGAGGGGTCGTTGCGGGCGGGTGATCAGTAATCAGTAGTTGGCAAAGTTTTGCTATGTCCGGAGGGTTTAAGCGTTGCTGATCGTTGGACGCCCAATCCTTTCGTTCCCGGCGATCACGGCGTTTCCGGCGTTTGCTATGGGCGCCGCCGGAGTGGATCGGGCGGCGCCCTTTTCAGCGCACGATTATATTAGAACGCCAGAAGGCAGAATAGTGCTGTTCTGGCGGTTCTTAGGAGGGTTTGTTGGTGGCGCATCCACCCTTACCTTTGCAAGAGTTCTTGCCCTTGCAGCCATTGTCGCCAGTCTTGCATCCGCCTTGGCCTTTACACGAATTTTGACCTTTGCAGGAGTGCTTGCCCTTGTCGGAGTCAGCCAGAGTACGGACCGAGGTTCCGGCCTTGCTCTGGACACTGGCTGCGTACGTTTGTACTGCCAAAGACCCGCTCAACAAACCGGCAATAGCAGCGCCGGCGATAATCGTTTTTGATGGCTTCATGTTATGATTTTCTCGATTTCTGAGGTGTTGTCTTGAACTGCTTTTCTATTTCCAGGAGCCTACGCTCCGAGGAAGATGATCCGATTCATGAGCATCTTATTCCCGAGAATCGAGATTTCGAGCGCGACGTTGGAAAACGGCGAATTACATGCCGCAAAATGACGGGAGTCGGAATAAAAGAGTTACTCAACCCATTCTATCAATAGCCACCACGGAAGAGGGTCGCGAAATTGAACAGAACGCTTTGATGACTAGCAGATTCGACGATTCATTTGAGCAAAGGCCTAACTCCCTATGTACATTTATAGAGCTCGACGTCGCCCGAGCCCGTTAAAAGAACATTTACAACGAGCCCGGTACACCTGGTTGCGACCTTTCTTCGCACTAGAATGGATTTGGGATTGGCTGTCCTATCTATTGGCCAATTGGTCCTTCTTAGAGGTTTTGGAGTATCTCGGCACCCTTTCTATCCTCTTCGGCGTCATCCTTTATTTTGCTGAGAGCGGCGACCGGGAGAAACAGAGACATTATCAGGCGTGGCAAGTGATCAACACGGCGCAGGGGAAAGGAGGCAGTGGTGGTAGAAAGGATGCGCTTCAGGAGCTGGTGGCTGACGGTGTCGACTTAGTCGGGGTCGATGTTAGTGATGCGTTTCTGATGGGGGTACAACTCACACGAGCGAACCTGGCCCGAGCCAGTCTGCGAGGCACTGATCTCAGAATGGCAGTCTTTGATCAAGCCGACCTCAAGTACGCGGATTTGAGCTCCGCAAATATTCGGAATGGAAGCATGGTAAAAGCGGAACTCGACTATGCCATGTTCGCGGATAGCGATCTTAGCGGGTGCAACCTGACCGAGGCAAACTGCGAAGACTCGGATTTCAGTCGCGCGGATTTGCGGAATTGCGAATTAAAGAACCTCAACTGGAAAGGGATCAAGGAGGTCAAACTCGCGAACCTGTTCGGGGTGAAAGACGCGCCGGAAGGCTTCATTGCCTGGGCGCTGAAAAACGGGGCAGTCTCGATCGAGTCGGATACGGAATGGAACGAGGCGATTCAAAAGGCAGAGGGGAAGTAGCGAAAAATTTGGTGGGGCGAGGCTTCCGAACTGTCGCAGTCTATTAACGAAGCCGCTGACGTTGGGAAATTCGAACGCTGCGCTAGGTCGATACGCGTGCCGAGCCAAGGGTCTGTGGTGTCGCTACTGTCTAATTTTGGAGAAATGGTCGTGTGAATTGTCCACACGACGCGATTGACCTTGTTCACAGGATAGCCCGGCTCGGCGAGCACAATGGTGTAGCCGAAAAGCTTGGGCCTAAGCAACCGAGCGGCTTCGTCAAAATCATTGAGCCATTCAGGAGCCTCGCCCCACCATTTCGGCACCGCACGCCCTAAGTGGGGTGGATCTGTTCCCGAGCTTCGCGCATCTCGTGAAGCACGAGGTTCATCAGCTCCTCAATCGAAGTTTCTTTCGTGGCGCGATCGAAGGTGATCTTTCCATTCTGCAACAAATTGACCCGGTCGCACACATCAAAGACGTGGGCGTAGTTGTGGGCAACGATAATCACCGCGACTTGTGCTGTTTCCTTGAGTCGACGGATGACATCTAAAATCATCGCGCTCTCTTTAACACCCATCGCCGCGGTGGGTTCATCCAATAATAAGACTTTGGCATTGGCATAAACAGACCTGGCAACCGCAATTGCCTGGCGCTGCCCGCCGGAAAGCTTCGAGATCTCGACATCCACGGAGGGAATATTCACCCGCATCTGTTTTAAGTGTTCCTGCGCCAGTCTCCGCATCTCCCGATCATCCAGGATTTGGAAAAACTTGTTTCGCATCAATTCCTTCTGCAGAAACATATTCCGGTACACATTGACTTCGTTGATGAGCGCCAAATCTTGGTAGACCGGTTCGATGCCCATAGCCCGGGCATGGCTGACGGATTTCAGCTCAATCTCCTGACCCTCAAAGAAGATCTTCCCGGTGGTAGGCTTATGAAAGCCGGTCAGGATTTTCATCAAGGTGGATTTCCCGGCACCGTTATCACCGAGAAGCCCCAACACCTCGCCCTTCATTAAGCGAATGGACACATCTCGAAGAGCGGTGACCCGGCCGAACGATTTAGAAATGCTTTCCGTCCGCAAAGCTTCTTCACTCATTTCCCACCTCCTGCTGCCCGAAGTTTACTGAGGCGAACATTAATCACCATCGTGATTAGGATGGCCGCTCCAAGGATCATATCAAAGGTATAAGCGCTGACGCCTGACAGGGTGAACCCATCGGATAAGATACCCAGGACCACCGCACCAAGAAACGCGCCAATGACCGTTCCCGAGCCGCCCGTCAGAAGGGTCCCACCGATGACGGCCGAGGCCGTGGCCCTGAACATATAGTCTGTGCCACCGGCCAGCGGATCGGCCGAGCTGATCCGGAAGCAATCCAGTATCCCCGCAAATGCGCCGAGCAGGCTGCACAGCATGAAGTTTCCGATCTTGATCCAGGCGATCTTGATTCCGACCTCGGATGCGCCCAGCAGGTTGCCGCCCGTGGCCACCGTATGCAATCCCCAGCGCGTCTTGACCAGAATGAACTGGAACAAAGCGGTGATTGCGACCGCCCAGAGCAACTGAGAGACCGGGAACCCCCCAATAGGTCCCCCAAAGACCGCGAAAATAAACGGGTCCGGATGAGGCTGGACCGGGAAGCCACCGGAGATGGTCAGGGTGAACCCGTTGATAATAAAGAGGGTTCCCAGCGTAGTGATAAACGACGGGATCTGCAGCTTCACGGTGATTAGGCCGTTGATCAGCCCAACGACGGCACCCGCGGCCATTCCCAGTACGATCGATAACACGTAGGGGACACCGGCCTCGTGCGCGTTAAACATCACGAAGGGCGCAAGGGCGTAGACCATACCGACCGAAAGGTCGAATTCGCCGCAAATTATCACCATGACCTCGCCGGCCGCCAGGATCGCAATGGTTGCCGCAAAGACGACCAGGTTCGCGATATTGCTCCACGACAGGAAGGCTGGCGCGGTGCTCTGAAAATAGATCACCAAGAGGATACCCGCGATCAGGATGCTGGCCTCTCGGGAGTGTAACAATGAGCGCCAGAGGACGCCCAAGCGATTGGGTCGCTTGGGCGTAGACTGGGATTCCGTTGTTGATTTAGGTGGTTCTGTGGGCACAGCGGGAGATTCGATTTTCTAGTAAGCACCCGAGTGCGGCAGTACCTTTTCCTGCGAGGTGCTGCCTTCGTACCGGCTCTGAGTGCTCAAATACGGATCAACGCTGTCTTTGGTGACGAATTTCAATCCTGTGTTGATCTCCGCCGAACCGCACAATCCGCCGGAGATTTTGATCATGAACAAAACCATCACGGTATAGAATCCCTGCAGATAAGGTTGCTGGTCGATGGTGAAATCCAAATCACCTTTCTTGATCGAATCCAAGGTTACTGGCAGGAGGTCAAACCCTCCGCCATGGACTTTACCTTGGAGATTGTTCGCTGCGATTGTCTGAGCAACGCCCTGCGTACTACCCGCATCCACCGCAAACATCCCTTTTAAGTCTTTATGACCGGTGAAATAGGCTTGGATTCTCGTGAGTTCTTCGTTGACGGTCGGCCCAGTCGCGATCTCGGCCAGATTGATATTTTTGCCTGACGCCTTAATCGCTTCCTTGGCGCCATCTAACCGGGGCTGAATGTTTAGCTGACCAGGCGTCGCGATGAAACCCACGACGTCACCTTCTCCTACCGATTCAACAATTCGTTGGCCGAGGCCTTTGCCGGACTCAAAAAGATCCTGCCCAATATAACACAGACGCTTGTTACCTTTCGCATCCGCATTGTACGACACCGTCGGAATGCCCGCTTTCAAAGCGTTATCAACCGGGTCATTGAACGCGGTCAGATCAACTAGACAAACCGCGATGCCGTCTGCCTTTGCCGATACGGCGGTATTCATTGTGTTGACCATATCGGTGGCGATCGATTTCTCTGAACCGGTCCACTGGTAGGTGCAACCAAGCAGAGCGCAGGCATCTTCGGCTCCGTAGCGCGTCGGGACAAAGAAGGGGTTCGTGGTTACGTGATTTACAAAAACGAATTTCCACTGAGGATGCTTGGGGAATTTACCTAGCGCTTCCTCGGCTGCCTCCGCGTTGGTTACTCCGAATCCGGCCAAAGAGGACAGGGACGCCAGAGCGCCGGCGCCCGCGGCACGCCGGATGGCTTGCCTCCGAGTTAGGCCGGTACTGGGTGAGAAATCGGTTTTTTTCATACTTTTGATTTTGGGGGTAATTATGATCAATGAATATCAGCTCTAAAATATCGTTTGGCGAGCAAATCGCCGCGCCAACGAATTATTTCGGTAGCTGATTTAATTAGCCTAACACTATGCATCAGGATTGGACAACGCAGAATATTGTTGTGACTGGAGCCGCCTCCGGGCTAGGTCGCGCCATTTGTGTCCGCTTCGTTCAGTTGGGAGCCCGGGTAGCTGGACTCGACTTGAACGAGCCGGCACTCCTGGAAATGCAATCAGCCTTCGGTCAGACCTTTTCACCGGTAACCTGTGATATCTGTGACCGCGAGCAGGTAGCGGCCGTGTTTGAACGATTAGGCGCCGTCGACGTACTCGTCAACAGCGCTGGGATCACCGGGCGAACAAATGTGAAAAGCCAGGACACGGACCCGGTTGATGTAGAGCGGGTCTTTCAAGTGAACTTTTTTGGTTCTTATCTGACCAGTAGAGCCGTGCTCCCTGGCATGATTGGCCGCGGGTACGGCCGGATCCTGCACATCGCTTCTATCGCTGGTAAGGAGGGTAACGCCGGGATGTTAGCCTATTCTGCATCTAAGGCCGCCGTCATCGGGATGGCCAAAGTGCAGGGCAAAGAGGTGGCTGGAACCGGTGTGACCGTGAACGCTCTCAGTCCGGCGGTGATTCAGACTCCGATGGTCGATGCCATGCCTCCGGAACAAGTGAAATATATGACCACCAAGATCCCTATGGGCCGTTGCGGCTCTCTGGATGAATTGGTGGCGATGGTGGAGTTCATTGTCTCGCCATCGTGTAGTTTTACGACCGGATTCACCTTCGATCTGACGGGGGGAAGGGCGACGTATTAGTGTGTGGGGCTAGCGGCGCGTTGGGGCGGCACACGCCTTGAACTCCGCTACCGGATAGGACCTATGGGACTCATAGGACCAATATGTTCTGACCCATAAGTCCCATAGGTCGTATAGGTCATATCCGCCAGCGGAGCCCAACGCGAGCGCTGACCCCAACCTACCGCTACGGCTTATCTCGCCAACTCGCCGTGTCGCCCTTTCGCTGCTTCTTGACAGCGACCCGTTTGACGCCTACCGACGAATCCATGCAATGCGAGTGGTGGCGAGGAGCAATTATCTACCAGATTTATCCTCGAAGCTTTTTTGACGGTAACGGGGACGGGACTGGCGATATGCCCGGCATTAATGCCAAGCTCGATTACCTCCGTTCATTGGGCATTGATGCGATCTGGATATCGCCGTTTTATAAATCGCCGATGCGCGACTTCGGCTATGACGTTGCCGATTATCGCACGGTCGATCCGATCTTCGGCACCAATAGCGACTTCAGTAACCTGATCGCCGGCGCTCACGAACGAGGTATCAAGGTCATCATAGACCTCGTGTTACCGCACACCTCGGATGAACATCCCTGGTTTAAGGAGAGCCGCCAAAGTACCAGTAACCCGAAGGCAGACTGGTATGTCTGGGCGGATCCGAAGCCGGACGGCACGCCGCCGAACAATTGGCTCTCGGTGTTTGGTGGTTCGGCCTGGCAATGGGATTCTCGGCGCCAGCAATATTATCTGCACCACTTCTTGCGCAGCCAACCGAATCTAAATTGGTATCATCGACCGGTTATCGATGCGATGTTTGCTGAAGCCCGGTTCTGGCTGGACGCAGGTGTCGACGGATTTCGCCTTGATGCGATCACTACGCTGGTACAGGACCACGAACTGCGAGATAACCCGGCTCGTCCAGTCGGTTCCCGGCCCCTTTCGTTTGCTGATTCCAACAATCCTTTTTCCTGGCAAGAGTCGATTTACACCCGGGACCAGCCGCACACGCTCGAAATACTTGCCCAGCTGCGCACTCTAGTTGACTCGTACGATGACCGTTATCTCATCGGGGAAATCGCCGATGTGGACATGATCACCGTGAGCGCGAAGTACACCCGAACGGGTAGTCATCTGCATAGCTGCTATAACTTCGAGCTGATGCAACTCGTCTTCAGTTGCGGTTTCCTGCGCAGTGTTATTGAAAAGACCGAGTCGGTTCTAGGCGCAGGTTGGACCACCTGGGCCATGAGCAATCATGACAATATTCGGGTGGTTAGTCGCTTCGGAAAACTCGGACAACTCGGTGGCGATGATCGTTCACTAGCCAAGTTACTCCTGGGCGTTTTGCTTTCGTTGCGAGGCGGCGCCTGTCTTTATCAAGGAGAAGAGCTAGGCCTGCCTCAAGTCGACGTCGCGTTCGAAGATTTGCAAGATCCTTACGGCATCGAGTTCTGGCCCGAATTCAAGGGGCGTGATGGCTGCCGGACGCCAATTCCGTGGGCCGGGGATTTGCCAAACGCCGGGTTTAGTAAAGCGAAACCGTGGCTACCGGTCTCGCCGCTGCACCAAGTACTGGCGGTAGATTTACAAGAAAAGGACCCCAATTCGGTTTTACACTTTGCTCGTCAGTTTATTGCCTGGCGCAAGCAACATCCTGCAATTGTATACGGTACCCTTGCCCTTGCGGGTTCCCCGGAGCCGGTTCTCAGCTTCGAGCGAGTCTCCGAAGACGAACGGATTCTCTGCGTTTTCAACATTTCAAATAGAGAAACGTCAACGCAGGTTACAGAAGGCTGGCGACCACTCGAGGGTCACGGATATCAATCCGAGCTAG
>Ga0210389_10004355_pt1 | contig 11011 bp, 20 predicted proteins | sample IncBWH28OmetaG_FD_160127 | JGI IMG/M metagenome (GOLD analysis project Ga0210389, IMG submission 160127) | Forest soil microbial communities from Barre Woods Harvard Forest LTER site, Petersham, Massachusetts, United States - Inc-BW-H-28-O ... | reverse complement strand
TGCCAGGATCGCGAAACCGGGAATGCCCGCTGGCCTGGGATTCCGGCTGTCATGGGTTGCCATCGGTTGACGCCTCCTGCCGCCGCCTACCGGAACCACGGCGGAACTGGTTCCGCCCGAGAATGCCGCAGGGCGCCCCGGGGATCCGGAGCGCCCAGCGATCGGTGGCATGGCTAGTCGCGGTCAGGCGCGAGTGGCAGGTGCCGCTCGAGGATCGCCTGGACGGCCTCGGACAGGTGCCTGCTGTCCCGTGGTACCTGTCCCGCCAGCCGCCTCTCGTGACCTCCATGGCACGGCGCAGGACGTGCCCGGTGATGACGCGCTAATAGCCGCTACAGCATCCGCTGCTAGTGACCTGCGATGTTCCGCTGTAGCGGACCGAGCGCCCAGCCAAGCCGGAACGAGACCCCATGGGGGTAGGGCCTTGATGGGCTGGTGACCACAACTCAACATGATCTGCAGCCGGCCGCGCGGCATGACCGGGCACATCTGCGTGTCCCGCCGCGGCGGCAAGCCGTCACTCAAGCCCCAGCTCGGGTTCGGCACCTGCCCCGAGTGCCGAAAGCGCTACGGGGCTAACCCGCTCCTCCATGCCTGCGAGCAGAAATCCGACTTCCGCAAGCGCAAGGCCGAATTTGAGAAGGCCCAGCGGGAGCGCGAGCGGGAGAAGACCCGCAAAGCGAAGCCGAAGCACGACTACACCGAATGCTCCGACGCCGAGTGCAAGCGCTCCCTGTGCGTCGCCTACAAGTCCGGCCACGAGCTGGGCGACGCCGAGGGCCACGCGCGGGGCTGGGAGCAGGGATATCAGCGCGGGGTCGCCGACTGCCCGCGAGACCACAAGTTAGGGAGTCCCCATGGATCACGTTCTCGTCATCCTCGGGCTGGCCGCCACCTACGCGGTGTTCCTGCTCATCTCGCCCACGATGGCGTGCGGGTCGTGCGCCCGCCACCGTGGCCCGTGCCCGCGCTGCAAGGGCACCGGGCGGAGGTTCCGCCTCGGCGCGCGGCTTGTCCACCGGGGGGCGGTACAGGCGCGCAGGCGCGGGAAGCGCCGGTGAGGTCCGGCCGAATCCGGCACAGCTGTGCCGCTTCCAGTCGGCCGCCGACTGACACCGGACACGCGCTGTCGGACCGCGCGTCGGATTCTCGCCCCGCCCCGAGTCCTGCTGTCAATCGCTGCCGTCAACCGCGAGGCCCTTTTGACAGGGCCGATTGACACCCGCATCGCGCACAACTGTGCGCGATACAGAGCGGAAACCTGGCCGTCAACCTAGCGGCCCCGTGGGTTTACGGCGAGGATTGCCAGCGGAAGCATGAGAACGCCCCCGCCAGAGCCAGCGGGGGGGCGACGCGTTGGCACACGTGCTAATCATGCTAGCGCCACAGGCGGGTTCACCGCCTCCGGTGTCAGGCTTGCGCCCCTAGAGGGACGCTCCCGGCTACGCGCCAGTTCCAGAGATGCTCGGGGCCGTCCTGAACGACCAGGCTCATCTCGCCTATGGTGACCTCGCACGCCGGGAGTGACCTGCCGAGTTCCGCGATGACGGGCGCGGCTGGCTGCTCGGCCGTGCTGTAGCAGAGCGTCAGGTGCGGGGCCCACTCCTCCGCCCAGCCCTCTGCGTCGATGCCGAGGGCCTCGCGCGTTGCCGCGCGGGCCGCCGCGAGGACGGGTGCCAGCGCGGGAGCGGGCGAGACGCGCAGCGCGATGGCCTCCGGGTGGTAGAGGACGCGCCCCAGCGTCACGGTGACTGGCGGCGTCCGGGCCAGGGCAGCCCGCGCGCTGGCGAGCATCTGCTCCATCGCCTCCTCCGTCACCTGGTCGGCGGCACCGATGCGCAGAACGGTCACGTGGAGCCACTGCGGCGGAGTCATGTGCAGGCCGTCGAAGCGCTCCAGCCGTCGCCGCGCGGACTCCGCTGCCGCCCGGACCTCGGCATGGGCGCCGAGCAGCAGGTGCCAGCACACGGCATCTTCGTAGGACGGCCGCGGCCTGCTAGCCTCCCACCGGCCGGTGAACCGCACGGGGAACGGGCTCACGACTCCCCTTCCGTAGCCGCCCCGACCGCGCTGAACTCCCGGAGCTGCTCGCTGAGCCCGGTGGCGAGCGGGCTGTCGGCGAAACGCCGCGCCCCCAGCATCCCGCTGACCTCGTCCAGGTAGCCGGTGACGGTGCGGATGCGCTGGTCCGGGGGCAGTTCCAGCACCCCGGCAAGTTCCATGGCCGCGCCGTCGAGCGAGCCTTTCAGCAGGTAAGCCATGGCTGCCCCCGCCCGGACCTGTGCCCACGTGGCCGTCACCTTCCCGCCGCCCGCGTCCCAGTAGGCATCCGCCGCGCCCGCGGCGCACAGCGCGCCGTCCGGGTCGCCGGTATGAATGCAGACGGACAGGGTGAAGATCGCCTGCCGCCCCCGCGAGAACGACCATGCCGAGGTGCCCCCGTCGTCCAGGCCCTCGGCGGCCTGGTCGGCCCTCCGGAGCGCGGCCCGCGCTCTCGGCACATCACCGAACAGGGCCATCGCGTTCGCCTCACGGTACGCCAGCTCTGCCCGGACGGGCACCTGCCCGCTGGCCCCGAAACCCCGGCTGGCCAGCCCGGCGGCCTCGGCGAAGCGCTCCTGCCACCGGGCGGTCTTTGCCATGGCCGTCCAGGCGAGGCCCTCGTCCGCCTCGCACTCCTGAGCGCACAGCAGCGCAGCGCTCCCGTACGCGCGGGCCACCTCATGATGCCCGAGGTCGCCGAGCAGGAGGCAGGCGTGGGCCAGGAGGGCCGAGTCGACCCGCAGCAGCTCCCGCGTCTGGCTCAGCCGCTGCCGACCGCTGCGGAGGAACGAGTGCACCGCCCGGTGCACTCCCAGGACTTCGGGCAGGATCTTCGCCGCGGGCATCCGCGCGTGTGCCTCGGCGAGGTAGGCCGCAGTGCTGGCCAGCCCCCCGATCGCGTCATCGCTCGCATTGGTCCCGGTCAGCCAGGTCATAACGTCCTGCGCCTCGCTCGCGTCGTCCCGGCCCTGCGCGCTGCCCGCTGGCGGCTGGGGTGGTACGGCCGCCTTGATCTCGCCCCCGGCGCCGAGCGCGTCGTCCAGGCGCCTGGCCAGGTGCGGGGTTGCGGGCTTGTGCCCGTTGAGCACCTTGCTCAGCAGGGTGTGGTCGGAGTAGCCCGCCGCCTTAGCGGTGGCGCGCACGGACAGGCCGCGCTCGCTCATGTACCGCCGCACGACGTCGGCGAAGTCTCCCATGCGTGTGCCAATCGCTCGGGGTGGTGACCGGTGACCCCGGTGACCTCGTAAAGGCGGTCACCACGTCACCATTCCCAGCCTACGCGCCGTAGCGGGACGCTGGCCGGAACACGCAGGCACGCGAGTAACCGGGAGGACGGGATGATGGGCGAAGCTGCAGCCAAGGCAGCCAGCAGCGACGTAAACGATGGCCTGGCACTGGCCAGGAAGCAACTCGCCGAGCTTGAGGATGAGTTCACCCGGGACGGCTTCGAGTTCGGCTTTGACCGGCACGGGTGGGACGCATGGCGCGGGCGCCCGCAGCCTCGCGACCTCCACGCCGACACTGCCGGCGAGCTGCGCAAGGCCGTGCTGGCGGTACTCGGGCGCCCCGTCGAGGACGAGGACGGCGACGAGGCCACCGTGCCCCGCGACGCACCGGCCGGAGGGCGGCTGTGAGCGCCGCGTACCCCCCTGGGGTGGTGGACTGGCTGGAGGACAACCCTGGCGCGCACGCGGGTGAGGTGGCCGGCTGGTGGTACTGCCGGTACCCGGTCGAGCGGTGCCTCAGCGTGTCCGCCGGGCGGTGCACAGGGGAACAGGTCCTGGCGGTGCTGAAGGAACTCCGGGTGGCGGCCCGGCTCGCCGTCCAGGAGGAAACAGGCTGGCGGGTCGCGGACGGCCCGGACGGCACGTGGAGGGCGGCCGAGCGGTTCGGCACGGGCCGGGTCGCCGCCGCCAGCCTTCCGAGGCTCCGCGAGCTGATCGACGGCGCGGAGCCGACCGAGGCCGAGACAGGCCTCCGCGACATGGCCGCGGCGGCACCGTCATGAGCCCCTTGGACTGGTGGCAGTTGTGGCGGCTCCGCCGCCGGCATCCCGAGTGGACGATCCTGCCGCTGCGCCACGGGTTCCGCGCATACCGGATGCGCCCCGATCACGACGTGCACGCCGGGACCTTGCAGTCCCTGGCCCGGCACATGACGGACCTCGCCGCCCCTGGCAAGCCGGGGGTGCCGTCATGAAGGCGGGCGAGATGACTGACGGGGAGATCCTGCGCGAGCTCCGCGACGACGGCACCGGCGCTGCCCGGCGGGAGGAACTGGCCGCCGAGCGGGCAGAGCGCGCCGTCCTCCGCGCCGCCGTCGGCCGGGCCGCGGCTGAGGCGGGAGACGAGGCCCGTGCCCTGGTCGCCGCCGTGCTCGGGACGGCTCCCGCGCCATGACGGGCCTCACGGAAGCGGACGCCATCCGCCGGATCGGCGAGCTGGACAGCCTCTGGTTCCCCGCCGTGATGGTGTGGGACCCGGGGACCAGCGCGTCGGGGAACTGGGAGGCCATGGGCGATGACGGCCGCGTGATCGAGGGCAAATCCCCGGTCGCGTTCTGCGGCGAGCTCGAGAAGCTGGACCCCGGAACGGCCCCTGCGGCGGGGACTGTCCCCGGGGCCTCCGCCGCAGGGTCCGAAGCGGGGCACTGATGCCCGGCGACGATGACGAGGACGAGCAAGAGGCCGTGAGCAAGGTCGCCGCGGCCCTCGCCAGGCGCGGCCACACCGCAGCCTGGGTCAGGCAGAACTTTGATGATGACCCGCTCTGGCCCCTCGTAGTGGCCGAGCTCGACTCGCTCGAGGCGGCGGCCGAGGCGCGGAGCCACTTCCAGGTGATCACCGGAGGCCCGCGGTGACCGGCGACGACACGGCCCCCTTCCCGCCCGACGAGTTCGAGTACCTGGTCGTGGCCGGCCGGCTCGCGGCGCGGATCCGGCGCGGGGAGTTCAGCGACGGGCGGTTCCCCGGCAGGCCGGAAGTCGCCAGGCACTACGGGGTCGGCTCCGGGGTCGTGCGGCACGCCTGGGACGAGCTGAAGCAGCGCGGGCTCATTTACGTCGTCCAAGGGCACGGGACGTTCGTTGCTTAGGATCGGCCTCAGGGCGTCCCTGCCGAGGTTGACCCCGTCCCGTCGGCTCCTCGTAGGCGATCGCGCCGTCTGGCAGCAGCCACTCCGGCCCGGTGCTCCCGTGCCGGAGAACGGGGACCGCAGCCGGGTCCTCCGTCGACCAGAGCCACAGGCCCCGGGCGTGCATGAGCGGGTCCCGCTGCTCGCAAGCCAGGCTGCAGCCGCCCGGCGACGTCGCCGCGCCGCACAGGACGACCAAGTTGGACGCCAGGTAGGCACCGGGCCAAGAGGTGGCCCTCATGCCCCCGGTCCTGCGGGGATAGATGGAGTGCGGGCGCCCGATGATGCTGGTGCCGCAACCGGCGCAGGCGTAGCCGTCCCGCTGACGGACCAGCACCCGGACGCGCGCCGACAGCCCAGTGTCCCTTCGCGTGCCGGTCATCGGCAGGCGCCTGGACAGTCCCCCGCCGCCCTTCATCGGCCTTCCGGGGGCATCGAATCTTCACGCCCCTGGGTCACCCGGTCATCGACGGCAAGCCGTCACAAGTAGTCGCCATGAGGACACCCTGGCATTACCGGCCCGCGAAATGGCTGAATTCTGCAATCACGGACAATTTAGCAGCTTTTCGTACTCGGGCTTTTCGGCATAAGGCATGAGATTTCCCAATGTGCCGTATTAATGACGAGTAAGCAGCTGGCTCTTATCCGCGTGATATTGCCCACGAAATGGCGAGCCACGAGTATCGTCCAGGGCATGAGCGGCGAGCTTGACAGGCGCCACCGGGAAGGCGTGGAGCTGACCGTCACCGTCGACACTGGCCTGCTGGCCTACGCTGAGGGGCTGGTTGCATCCGGCCGCGCGACGTCGGTGTCGGCGGTCGTAAACGACGCCATCGCCGCGCAGGCGCAGCCCGGCCGGGACGCCGCCGCGACCTGGCGAGCCGCTGCAATTCACCTAGACCGCCGACGCCGACCCCGAAGGAGTAGCCGTGAGCGCGCAGGCCAGTGAGGGACCGCTGCGGGGCCTCAGCGGGGAGGCCGTCCCTATTCCGATCGAGGACTACCGGCGGCTGGAGTTCTTCCTGGTCGAGGACCCCGAGGGCGGTGCCTGATGAGCATGTCGCGCGACGAGTTCGAGGTGGCGATCAGGGCGCTGATCACCGCGCGCCGCGAGGCGGTCATCGCGGAGCTGGCCGCATACGAGCCCGTCGGCACCCCGGACCCGGACGAGACCCCCGAGTTCATGGCGGAGGTCATCGTCCAGTATGAGGTGAGCAGGGCGAACGGGGAGAAGGGCACCCCGCACGAGGAGTTCATGCGGGACGTGTTCACGCCCACCTGGCGGTGGGACGCGTACCTCGCCGACGCCGACGAGGTGCCTGCCGATGAGGGGCGCAGGCTGGACGCCGCCGGCGAGATCGTCCAGAAGGCGTTCGGCATCAGCCCCGGTTACTACGTCAGGGCGAGCGAGGCGCCAGGCAAGAGCGCCAAGCTTGCCGACATCATCGCCATCCTGGTCCTGCAGCGCGAGCTGTGGGCGAGAGTGTCTCCGGAATAGGCTTTCCCATGCCCACAGCTGGTATCGCAGGTAAGCACCCTGAGTCAGGTACCCGTCGGGGTGGCGTTCCCGCAGGACGGCGGGCGCTGAACCGCAGGTAATGCCCCGCTCCCTGCGGTAACAGCCGACCGCTAGGGGGCCGGTGCCCATACGATTTGTCGCCATGGATGCTGGCACTTGGGTAGCGCTGGTCGCTGCGCTGATCGCGGCGATCGTCGCGGTAGCCGTTCCCTGGTTCACGTTCCGCTTTGCCATGCGGCAGGACCACGTCCGCTGGATCCGCGAGCAGCGGGCCGAGCTGTACGTGGACATGCTGAGCGAGGCACACGCAGAGCAGGAGTGGCTGAAGCTCGAGACTGCGGACCCGGCTACCCAGGAGAGGGCGCGCCAGTTCTTCATCGATAAGCGGCTGTCGCCTGCGGAGCGCGCGAGGCTCGGGGCGAGGGGGGCGATCCTCGGCAGCCGGGCCGTCAACGGGCGGTTCAACGTAGTTGGCGCAGCGGCGTTCAGGCTGCTGATGGCCAGCCGGATCAAGAACAATCCCGATGCCATCCAGATGCTGATCGACGTGCAACTCAGCGGCCTCATCGACCAGTTGCACGAGGCGGTCCGCCGCGAGCTCGGTGCGGACCGCGTCCCCCTGAGCGGTGCCCCCGAGGCCGGGACGCCCGCCGATGATCCCCAGACGCCAAGTCTGGATAGCTTGCTCGCCAGCCTGGATAACATGCCGCGGTTCGACAGCGACGACGAAGACGAGCAGTAGTGCTTTTACTCAAAAGCAATACAAGATCGCTTGGGAGGGCATCGTGGGGCAGTTCGGCGCGCTCAAGGGGCAGGAGCCGGGCAACAAGGGGCGGAGGTTCCCGCCGGAGCCGCTCACCCCTGATGAGGTGGCCGCGATCATCGGTGAGTGCTCGCTCCGGTCCCGCACCGGGATCAGGAACCGAGCGCTTCTAACGGCGCTGTATCGCAGCGGGCTACGGATCTCCGAGGCTCTCGTCCTCAAGCCGTCCGACGTCGACTTCCGGCGGCATTCGTTCAGGGTCCTGCATGGGAAAGGCGACCGCGCGACCGTCCGCGGCTTCCACCCGTCAGCGGACGACGCCCTAGCCCGGTGGATCGACACGCGCAAGGGCCTTGGCCTGCGGAACGGTCCGTATTTCTGCACGCTCGACGGCGGGCCGCTGTCCGACCGGTACGTCCGGAACCTGCTGCACCGGTTGGCGGAGGAGGCCAGGGTGGAGAAGAGGGTTCACCCGCATGGCCTGCGGCACACGTTCGCCGACGAGCTGCGCGCCGCCGGGGTAGACGTGGTCACCATCTCCAAGCTGCCTGGCCATAGCTCCATCGCGGTCACGAGCAGGTACCTGGACCACTTGACCAACGACCGGGCCGTCGCCGCACTGGCAGCGGTCGAACTGCCGGAGCTGACGGCGTGACCTTGCCGGATGTCCCGGCCTGCTGGGCATGACGACCCCGTCGCTAACGAAGACGCTGCTGAACCACGCTGGCGCGCTCGAGGCCCTGCAGCGCTGGCAAGAACTCAACGACCCGGCGCGGCGGGCGTAGCAGGCCGTTCAGGCCGTGAGGCCCCTCGGCGGCGCTGGCTGCGGGGGCCTTGCGGGGAAGGTCTCCTTGAGCCTGCCATCGGCGTGCGCCCACCACCAGCGGCCAGCCCGGTCCTGGAACGTCACGGAGGCATACACGCCGAACGGGTGTACTGGAGTCGGCCCAGGGAGGGTCATGGAATCCTTCTCGTCAGGCATGAGCGGCTCGACACGGATCGACGCGTGCACGGGCACGCCAGGCAGGTCCCAGACCCACTGCAGGTGGTAAATGGGCTGCGGGCTCGTGTTGTGGACGTGCGCGGTGAGTACCGTCATCTCGGGCTGACCGATCTCGAAGTGCTGCGTGGGGGCGGCCTGCCACACGTGCACCTGTGCCGCCTGCGACTTGCGCTGCTCAGCCGCCTGCTCCCTGATCTGCTCGTTCTGCTTGCCGAACGCGCGGGCGGCGTAATACGCGGTGACGATCGCGAAGACGGCTAGGACGACGTTGGTCACTGCCGTGAGCTGCTCCGTGAAGATCTCGGACATGACGGAAGCCTAGAGGTAGAACGCTGGCATCCTTGCCCGTATGCAATGGCACTACGGCAACATCGGGTCCGCGATCCAAGGCGTCGGCGTGATCGCCGTCGCGGTCGGCGCGCTCATCAAAGGGCCTGCAGTCGTGCGCGCGTGGATCAACGGGAAGAACGCCGAGGCCGAAGAGGCCAGGGCGCGCGCGGAGGCCCTGAAGGCGGAGGCCGCCGAGGTCGCGCTAGACCGGCGCCGCACCCTGTCCGGCTGGTCGCCGCACGGCGTCGCGACCTACACGACCGCCCTGGTCGACGAGAAGGCCGAGATGGAGCGCGCGGTTGAGGAACTCACCGGCCGCGGCCCGACCGCCTATGTGATCCTGCGCGTGGACGAGGGCGAAGGATCGGCGAACCGCGGCCTAGAGCTGCGGAGGCTGGTCGAGGAGCGTTTCGTGGCCCGACCGCCGACCGTTGCTGAGCGGGAGGCGCTGGAGACGGGCCTAGGCGCGCTCGACGTCCCGAGCGGCTACCGGCGGGAGCCTCCAGCGGCGTTACGGGTGTTGCATGAGGCCCGTAGGCCGGACGGAAACGGGACCTTGTCAAGGCACGTCCTCGAGTTGCTCGGCTGCGGCGCACAGAGCGTCGCGGAGCCTGTACGCCGCAGGGTCGCCCGCCCGATCGAGGACCGCCGCGTAATCCTGGTAGCCGCGACTGCGCACCAGGGCGTTCATGATCCGGTACGCCCGAGCCACGGTCAGCCGCTCCTGCGCCTTGCGGCGGACCTGCCGGGCGCCGCCGCCGTGCATGCGGCAGACCCCGCCACCAGCGATGGCGTAGTTCCCACAGGGCTCGCCGTCCTTGCGGCGGGCCGAGCACTTGCGGGCCTGGCGGACGCGGGCCAATTCGGGCCTCCAGTGTCAAGGTGCACGAGGGACGGTTCCGTGGGGTCTGCCAAGCGGGGCGGTTCCATGGGGTCGCTTTCACAGGCTGGCTGGTAGCTCCCATTCCCGGCCGCGGCGAGGAACGCGTCTCTGGCGCTCGGGGCGGCGTGGACCGTGGCGAGCAGCCGTGCCGCCCTGGCTTCCGGGTCCATGCCTGGGTTCTGCCCGCCGTGCGGTGCGCACGCGGTGCCGCCGTTGACCGGCCGGCCCTGGCATGGCTGGCCGTCCCTGCGGCGCTCTGAGCACCTGCGTGCCTCGGTGGGGTCGCTCATGTCAGATTCCCAGGGGGTCGGTCGGGTCGGCGGTCGTTGCCTTGCGGCGCCTCAGCTCGGCCCGCAGCTCGCGTATCTGGCCGACCTTCGCCTCGGCGCGCTTGACGGCGTTGTCCGCTTGGGACAGCTCGCACAGCGCGTCGTACTCGCTGGGGCCGCCTCTCGCGGCCTCGAACGCCTGGGCGGCCTCATAGCGGGATTCGTACAGCAGGGTGAGCGCGGCCTGGACGCGGACTTGGGGGGCGCCCCCGCCGTGACGCCGGCAGACGCTTCCGCCCGGGATGGCCGGGGCCTGGCAGCGGCCCCCGGCGCGGGTGCTGGCCTCGCACTGGCGGCGGTCCTTGCGGAGCCGGTGGAGTCCCGCGGCCTCGCGCTCGGCGGCCCGCTGGAGATCGCCGATCTCGGCACGGGGGTCCTTACGCGCGCGTGCGCGCGCGACATGAGGTTGGACCGGTTCCGGGGAACGCCGGGTTTCTGGCTGGCCGATGCCGTGGAGGCCGTCGATGAGGTCGGTGACCCTGCGGAGGACGTCGCGGGCGCGGGCGACGTCCTCGGGCGGGCTGCCGGCGTCGGCGAGGACGGGCCAGCCGGGCTTCAGGATGCGCTCGATCATGGCGGCGCGTTCGGCTGGGGTCGTTCCCGGTGTTCCCGGCGTGCTCATGTGCTGCCCTCCTGCGCGGCCCAGACGTCGAGGTCGGTCAGCAGCGCGGCACCGCGGTCGTTCGGCAAGAGGCTGCTGAGGAGCGCTGTGGCGAGGACGGCCAGGGCGCCGGTGACGGCGTGGGCGGGGACGTCGCCGGACAAGGGGAGGGCGTCGACGCCGTGGACGCGGGCGGCTAGCAGGCTTACCGCCTCGGCGAGGCCGGGCAAGGTGGCTCTCGCGGGCTGGGGGCCGTGGTCTGCGGGAGGCGGTGCCTGCTCTGGCTGGCGGCCTGCCTGGGCGGCGCACGCGACGTACAGCGCGGCGACGATGTCTGAATGGCTACGACGGCTTCATTTGGGACCACCATGACGGCTTAACTTGGCTCCACCTGGAGGCGCCTGTGACG
>Ga0210389_10004354_pt1 | contig 11011 bp, 7 predicted proteins | sample IncBWH28OmetaG_FD_160127 | JGI IMG/M metagenome (GOLD analysis project Ga0210389, IMG submission 160127) | Forest soil microbial communities from Barre Woods Harvard Forest LTER site, Petersham, Massachusetts, United States - Inc-BW-H-28-O ... | reverse complement strand
GATGAGCTGGGAGTGATCCGGCCGAATATGCAGAAGGCTCTCGACAGCCTGACCGGCATACCGGTGGACATCGAGCCGGTGTTCGTCACCGCGAATCAGTTGACAGCTTCAGCCCGCTAATTTCGAGATGTCGTTATAGAGCACGAACGCGACCACGGCCATCAAAAACACGAAGCCCAGCTTGAAGACGGCTTCCTTGACTCGCAGGCTGAGATCGCGGCGCATGAACATCTCGACTAAAAGGAGTAGGATCACACCGCCGTCCAGGATCGGGATCGGCAGCAGGTTGAAGATCGCAAGATTCAGGCTGACCATGGAAGTCAAGCCTAAATAGGCGGTTGGGCCTTCGCGAGCGGCTTCGCCCGAGAGTTGCGCGATCCGGATGGGGCCTTCGAGTGACCGCGGCGACATACGCCGCTCGATGATTCCCCGCAGAAACTGGTAGATCAAAGTCGCGCTTTTCGCATTTTGCCGGGTCGATTCCACGATAGCTTTCGGAAACGGCAGGCTGACAAACTCGACTTTAGGCTGCAGGCTGACGCCGATCATCCACTTCTGGCTGCCGTCCATGTCCGTCAGCGCAGGAATTACCGTTACTGTGCTGGTCTTGCCATCTCTCGAGTACACCAGTTGCACCGGCTTTCCTCCGGTGCTGCTGACAATGTCGTGAATCTTGGGGGTGGAGCGGACCGGCTGACCGTCGATGCTCACGATGATGTCGCCCGTCTTCAGACCCGCTTTGGCGGCAGGCTTATCGGGCAAGGCGCTAGCGATCTCGATTTGGTTTTGCTCGTCCCAGCCGGCAAAACCGACGCCTGTCCGCTGATCCAGAACCGGCGTGACGGTCAGGTGCTTGCGTTCCCCGCTGCGTTCGACCCAGACGCTGAGTGGATGCCCCGCGCTGGCCACTTCCTTCATCGCGATATCTTCCCAGGTAGGTTCCGGGGTATCGCCGATCTGGATGACGCGATCGCCCTCCTGCACTCCGGCTTTGGCGGCCGCGCCGTCCGGTACAACATAGCCGATCTCGGGCGACGGCGTGGACGGAAGCTTGGGATAGCGCACCATGAAGAGCCCGGTCAGGATCGCCACTGCGAGAATGATGTTCATGGCGGGGCCCGCAAACGCGATAATCAACCGCTGCCACCGAGGTTTGCTGAGAAATGCCCGGGGATCGTTGGCGTTCTCGTCACCCGGCTGCTCGCCGGCCATCTTTACGTAGCCGCCGAAGAGAATGGCCGCAAAGCGGAAATCCGTCTCTCCCCTTTTGAAGCCAAAAAGGCGTGGGCCGAAACCGAAGCTGAAAGTCTCCACCCTGACATCGAAAAACCTTGCCGCCCAGTAATGTCCAAATTCGTGGAGTAAAATCATTACTCCGATCAGGACCAGGAACCACCAGATATTTTGTAGAACGAGCATATTAAGCTTTTGCGGACACCGGCCCGCGCTCCTCGTAAATGGTTTGTGCTCTCTCGCGAACGATCTGCCGCGCTACCGAGCGGGACTGCTCGTCCACTTCCAAGACTTCCTGGATCGAAGCCGGTTGCCGGACCGGAACGCGCTCCAAGGTCTCTTCGATCACAGCGGGGATCGAAGGAAAAGTAATCTCTTCCCGCAGAAACGCTTCCACGGCGACTTCATCGGCGGCGTTCAGAGTGCAAGTGGCGGATCCACCCTGCCGCAGGGCCTGATAAGCCAGCCGCAAAGCGGGAAATTTATCGTAATCGGGCGCATAGAAGTTCCAGCTTCGCGCCTGGGTCCAATCCAGCCTGGGGACCGGCGCGGATTCACGGGCCGGATAGGTGAGGGCGTACTGGATCGGCATGCGCATATCGGTGGCCGAGATCTGGGCGATCACGCTGCCATCGGTGTACTCGACCATGGCGTGCACGGTGGATTGCGGGTGGATCACGACATCCACTTCATCGGCCGAAAAATCGAATAGCCAGCACGCCTCGATCACTTCGAATCCCTTGTTCATCAGCGTGGCTGAGTCGATCGTGATGCGCTGCCCCATCTTCCAGGTTGGATGATTCAGGGCTTGGGCCGGCGTCACGGCGGCTAGCTTCTCGCGAGACGTTTCCCGAAATGGCCCGCCGGATGCGGTCAAGATCAAACGCGCAACCTCGCTCCTTTGGCCGGCTCGTAGGCACTGATGTGCTCCATTGTGCTCGCTATCCACGGGAATCAGCTCAGTACCGGATTTTCTGGCGGCATCGATCACCAACTGCCCACTGGCCACCAGAACCTCCTTATTCGCGAGCCCAACGCGCTTGCCGCTGCGGATGGCCTCGTAGGTGGCTTCCAGGCCCGCCACGCCGACGATGGCCGACATAACGAAGTCCACTGCCGGCTCGATTGCGGCTTCCACCCGCGCCCGCGCGCCCCAAAGCAAATCCGGCCACTCGTCCCGGGGCAACGGGCTTTCAGACAGCCGCTTTATTAGACTCTCTCGGCTCTGTTCGGTTGCGGTGACCGCCAAGGAGGGGCGAAACTTCAATATCTGCTCGACGAGCAGGCCGGTATTATTGCCCGCCACCAGGGCATGCACGCGATACTGTTCCGGGTGCCGGCCAACCACGTCCAGCGTGCTAACGCCGATAGACCCGGTTGAGCCGAGTATGGTGAGGATCTTCAACTGACTTATTATAACGTCAAGAGACGAAACCTAAACCCAGTACGTTTCGACTTTCTGGGAACCCTGTCCTCAATGACTTTGACCCTTGCGGGCGCCGGGGAGGATTGCTTCAGGGGTCTTTTTTATGAGGTTAGTCTCGCTTTGGTGGGAGTTGCCTCCCCGGCTTACTTCCAATAATAGGATATTGAACTCCGGAACGCAACTGTTTTTTGTATTTTTTATTTGGTGCGGACCTGAACCCCGGCCCAACGTTCCACCACCTGGATGGTGGAGCACATGTCAGCATCCCCGTAACCCTCTGCAATTGCAGCACGAAACATCTGTTCTGTCACACCTGTGACAGGAAGTGGCAGGCCCAGCTCATCGGCCGACTCCAGGGCTAAACCGATGTCTTTGTGCATCCATTTTGTGGAAAAATTGGTGGTGAAGTCCCTTTTGAACACGAATGGAGCCTTGTAGGCGATCAGTCCGGACTTGGCGGCGCTGTTGTTGATGATCTCCAGCATCAGTTGTGGGTCGACCCCGGCTTTGGTGCTCAGGGTGAAGCCCTCGTTGAAAGCCTCCAAGATGTTGGCAAGAATGAGGTTCTGCGTCAGTTTCGCCTGCAGGCCCATGCCCGGACCGCCGCAGAAATAGAACTGTTTGCCCATAATCTCGAAGTAGGGCTTCGTTTTTTCAAATACCTGCTGATCGCCGCCGATCATGAACGTCAGAGTTCCGCCGGTTGCGCCGGGAGTGGAACCCGTGCAGGGAGCATCCAGGTACTTGATACCTTTGGCCCCGAGCTTTTGGCCGATGGCGCGGCTGGCGGTAGGAGAGATGGTGCTGCAATCGGCAACGACGGTGCCGGGCTTCGCGCCTGCTATCACGCCGTTAGCGCCGACCAACACCTCCTCCGCCATGGCGGTGTCGCCCACGCAGACGAAGATGCATTCGGCCTTCTCGCCGACCTGTTTGGGAGAATCGCAGGCCGTCGCTTTTTCTTCCTGGGCGAGCTGCTTGGCTTTACTGGTGGTGTGCGACCACACGGCGACCTCGTGTCCGGCGCGGGCGAGATTACGCGCCATGGGGTAACCCATCAGTCCAAGTCCAAGAAATCCGAGTTTTGCCATAAGAAAGCATGGTAGCAATGAAGCTACGCCTTTTGGTGGCCAAGCGAGTCTATCGGACTGGCCGCCGGATCTGCTGCGCGACGAATGGGCCTATCCGGCTCGCATACCGCGAACAGCCTTGGCCTTCGCCTGTGGTAACTGGGTGAGAAAGTGCTTGGTCTTTCGCCGCAGTTCGCTCAACCACCGAAGCTGGATCTCCGAACCAGTCCTCAGTAGCTGGAGCAACTGTTCCGGATGCTTTGAGAAGTCGAGTTTACTGGCGCCCCAGTCCGGCCGCCGTCCATCGGTGTCGGTGAATCGGTATTCGCGCCCGAGTTCCCAAGAGCTGAAGAGCTGTCCCGAACGCTCTAAGATCGCCGGGTCTCCGGCCAGTGCTACAACAGCGCGACCCACGAACAACGGCGACTCTGATTCCAGGAAGTTCCGGTCTTTCTTTCCGCCTTCGCGCCAGGTCTCCTCGGTGACACCGAATCGCTCCAGCATTGTCTCGGATCGAAGAAAACCGGGGGTAACTGCAACCGCAGCTACGCCATGCGGACGAAGTTCCGCCGCCATGTTGAGAGCCAACCCTTTGAGCGCGAGCTTAACCGTCTGGGTGACAGGATTGCCTCCGGCACTGAGTATGTCGTTTTCCGTCACCTCGACAATAAGCCCGCGGCGGTTGCGAATCATATAGGGAGCCGCATGCTTGGCTGTGATGATGTGGGACAGGAGCGACTGCCGGAGGGCGGCCTCCGCATTCTTGAGATCGGCCTTCCAAAAAGAACACCACTGCGCCATCGATGGGTCCTCGCCGGCGATGCTATTCACTAGGACATCGAGGCGACCACGCTCGCGCTCCACTCGTTGGAAGAAGGTCTCCACCTCTTGCTCCACGGTGTGATCGACTCGAAGTGCGACGGCCGAGCCACCGGCCGCGCTGATCATCTCGGCGGTCTCTTCCACCGTTTCAGGACGATTGTACGGAGAGCGATTGCCGCGTACGCTGCGCCCAGTGCAATAGACCGTCGCACCAGCTTCTCCCAGCGCCCGAGCGATGCCGCGACCTGCACCGCGTGTCGCGCCGGCAACGACAGCAACGGCGCCGGCAAGTGATTTTTCTCCCGTGACTGGACGTCTGCGTGGGGTAGACATGTGAATACCCGCAACCTCCAGATGCGGATGATAGCTCAGTCAGGGAATACACATCAACATGGGACAGGCCCTTGTAGTCGACATGTGGCGGGTAATCCGGCCCGGCGTGGTTTGACGGAGGGCACGCAACATAGGCAAACACTACGGCGTCGGGAAGGTATCCGCTCGCACGGCAGACGCTACGCGTGCTTGTTGGTCGAGGCTTCTCTTCGACCCGTTTGCATTCGCAATGTAGAAGCGGTAATTTTTTTGGACGATGCTCCACATTTGGATGCTCACAATAGAGCTCGGTAGTTGGTTACGTCCAGTGGAATATCGATTCAAATTCCGATAATGGCCTGCGTCTGCCCTGAACGCGAGCCGCTTCCTTCAAAGGCCTCTATCCGAAGTGATTCGGCGGCCCCGATTCCACCGCTCCTCGGCACTCGCGCGCCGAATTACTCCAGATAGAGTCATAGCGTCAGCAGAGATCCACCGGTCCGTAGGCCACATATCATCATCGGGTGCTGGACGTCATTTTTGCGTCGGCCCATTTTGCCTCCCGGCGATGCTGCTCACGAGTTCGAAGAGCACTACACTGAGGGGCGTATTGGCGAGGTCCGATTTTTATCCACGACGGCCATGGAGGGTATAGGCGCCCGGTTTGGCATTCTTGTCGTTTTGATCTTGCCTTCGCCGCATGTCATTCACGGCCAGCAACGTCCCTCTGTTTCCGCGTTGCTCCGGCAATTCGAAGGTGAGAGAGTGTTTTGGCGTCAGTTCGAGGTGGCTAAGGCAATCGTCGCGGCGAACGACAAGAGTGTTCTCCCGGAGCTGGAGTCCTGGTTGACCAGCGAAGACCGGCACTTGCGGGGAAACGCTGCGTTCATCTTTGCTGGACTTGGCGATCCGCGTGGATTTGACGTGATTGTAGATATTCTTGGTGATCGTTCCGAAAAACGCAAGGTGGATAAAATTTCGCCGGTAGGCACTCCGTCGGAGCAAGGGCAGATTAGGGAAGACCGGTACTACGCGGCGCACCTATTGGGTGACTTGAAGGACCCACGCGCCATCCCCATCCTCGTGCCGCTCCTAACGGACCCTGAAGTAAACTACATTGTTCCGTGGTCCCTCGGGCAGATTGGCAATCGGTCCGCGATTAAACCATTGATCGGGTCACTGAGCGATCCAAATCCGAGTATTCGGGTTCTCGCAATCTATGCTCTGGTTGAACTCAAGGCTACGGAAGCCCTGCCGCGCCTTCGCCAGTTGCTGGATGACAACGCGAGGTCGAATTTTGACAAATTCGAATCGGTTGCCGAGGCCGCTCAAGCTGCAATCGGCAAACTGCAATCGGAGGCTGCCCGCTAGCTCCTAACGTCGATTGCCGGAAACAACCGGGAATTCCATGTGGCTGGTTTGTCGCCACCTCGGACTTTGGCTCGGCCCGATGATCCGACCCCGGTCCTCTGAGCTGTAATTCCTCACCACTCGTCCGCCGAAAGGCAACTCTACTCGTGCTCAGGAACCGGAGTGAGCTCGATGGCTTGCCGGTCGCCTTCCGCGAGACTGACCGTCTTCCCTAAATCTTCGATGTCTGTCGTTGCGGCCGTATCACGGAAATCGATCTGCCTTTCTTCGGCGAATGCGAAGGCGCGATAGCTGCCAGGAGCCATACCGATCAACCGACATGCGCCGCTGGCGTCCGTTTTGCATTCGCCGTACAAGGCCATTTGCGCGCGACGCGGCGCATCAGGCACCAGCCGGACAAAGCAGTCCGGCAGAGGCTTTCCTTGCGAATCCTTGACACTCGCCTGCACAGTGCCGCCGTTGGCTTTGAGGATTATTTTGAGCAGCCCCCCGGACTGCAGTCCGACGTGAACACCGCTGACCAGGGCATCATCATCACCGGCCTGAATCGCGCGCACGTATAAATCGTCCTGGGGACCGCTACTAGCGAGGACGACATCGTAATCGCCCGGTGCAACGTCCTGAATATGAAATGCTCCGTTGTTGCCAGGCTGGCTCATTCCACCGCCGCCATCACTGCGATTCTCACGCGGTGCCAACGCGACTATCAGACCCGGTGGCATCTTGTAGCCTTCCGGAGGGACAATGACTCCGCTGACGGTCTGCGGGGGCGCGAGCGTCAGTTGGATACCCTCCAGGTCCGCGCTGCCAACATCAACAACCTGATGAGCGGAGAGCCTCTTGTCGCCAAGCGGGGCCGTGGCCGCGAGCACATACGTTCCGGGCAACACCTGCGTGAGTTCAAAAGCGCCATTGGAATCCTGAATTATGCTGTCGTACGCCCGAAAGCCGATTGTTCGCGCGTTTGGAGTCAAGGTGACGAAGACAATTGCCGCGGCAGGCGCTCCCCCGGCTACGCCCACTTTGCCGCTCACATTCACCCCATTGGCTCTTAAGATCTGCAAGTCATAGCCCTGCAGATCCGCGCCGGCCTCCACATCGATAATTTGAGCCAGTTTCGAATCAAGTGCAGCCGGGTAATAGGTGATGGCGTAAGTCTCCTCGCGCGCGATGCCGGACTGGGTTCTTGGACGCTGCATCCTGACCTGGCGCTGCTGAAACCCAGGTTGATACGAGACAGCAATACGATACTTGCCCGGCGGAATGTTGAATGCCCGATACTCGCCGCGATCGTTCGTGACCGCGTTAAATGACGAAATTGCATCCTTCTTCTGATTGACCGACACGACTTGGACCGAGGCTCCGAGGAGGGGCTCACCGTCTCCATCCAATACGCGTCCGGAAATCGTGCCGGTGCGGAGCAGTTTCAATGTGACTTCCGATTCGTCGGGCGCCGGTTTCACATTAACGACGCGTCGCACGAATTCGGGTTCGAGGATGAAACCGTTGCGTTCAGCGGAGAGCGTGTACGGGCCGGGTTCCAAGCCATCAAATCGAAATGCGCCGGATGCGTCGGTTAACGCGCCTGTGCCGGGTTCTTGACCGCGCCGGATGATGACAAGCACCTTCTTCACCGGCTCGCCCGATTTGGATTGCAGCACTTGCCCCTGAATCGCTCCGCGGTTGGTAGCCGCAGCGGCCGGGCTTTGGAAAGAATGAAGGCATGAAGCCCCGGTGATCGCAAGTGTGAGGGCGAGAATGATACGCACGAAAGGCCCTGCTGTTCAATTTAGCGCGTTTTCGTGGATCGAAAAGGAGTGGTGAAACTTCGCGGTTCGGGCATGAACTTCTAAGATTCCTCCGCCCTGGTCGGAAAGGATAGATCTATCTTTTCGCCGTTTATCGTCGCCCCATCCACGATCCCGGCTCAGGCGGCCTACTTCTTGCGGGGCTCCTGGGATTTCAGAATCCGAAGCACCGAGAGTATTGTGGTCCAACTGCGCGTGGTCGCTGGCGCCCCAAAGAGCCTGTCGATCTGGCTGAGACAGCCAATCGTTTTCATGTGGCGGCGGTAGACCCCATACACCAGACGATTCTTCGAGCCCATGATTCGCACCAGCCAATCCCCATCTTCGGGAAGAGCAATCGGAAGAGAAACTCTGCGGCGTCCAGCCTCCGACAGGATGCTTACAAATTGAACAACATCCGCGGGCGGTGGCTCAGTTCCAAACGGATTGTCCTTCTCCAGTCGAATCAGATCACGGCTGTCGCAGAAAGCGATGGTTGCTTCAAACGGCAGCTTCCGGCGCAATTCGGCCAGGAACTTTGCGCGCGACCCAGGTTTGCGAACGACAAGGGTGCCTGCGGCTCCCACGTTCACGGCATCGTAGATGCCCAGTTCTTTGGCGAGCACGCTCGGACGAAAAGCCCGGTGTCCTCCGACGTTGATACCCCGGAAGAAAACGATCAAAGCCATGCTGCCCATTGTTGCAGCACCGAAGCATCAGCCCAGAGCGGTGAGCCGCTCTCGCTGGAGCGCGAGACGTTGCTCGCGCTCTTTGGCGAAGCGCTGGATCCCGGCGAAGATTGAATCCGGATCGAGATGCGCTTCGGCGATCACGTCCGGTTCCAGGCCGCTGGTGAGCCATTGATTGTCCCAGTCGGATGTAAGAGAATACCGGTCGGTGAGCGGGCCGACATGGGGGATGGGCCACACGCGGCGCGTGCCGGTACTGACCACCATGAGGTCGTAATAGGCCTCGGGCGGCAGTACGGATTGACGATAGGCTTTCGGTTGACGATCGAACAGCTCTTCGCTGATGGCGGATCTGACCTTCACGTTGATGCCGGCTTCTTCGAGACGCGGCAGTTGCTTCACCAGATTCACGGTCGAGCTGGATCCCTGGACGACGACATATCCGTGCCTGGGCTTGCCCGCGGCGAAGTCGCGGAGCACGTAAAGTCCCTTGGCTGCGGCCCGAAGATCGGTGTCGGCGAACTTACTTCGATCCGCGACCGGAAAATCAGGGCGCGCAACTTCGAGAGTGATGATCCCGACTTTGGGATCGCGCGCGGCGATCTCAGCCGCGGCAAAATACCCGGGCGCAACGTCGTTGTAATCCCAGAAGTTCAGGTGGACGGTTTGTCCGCGAGGAAAGAGCTTCCAGACCTGGGGCGCAAAAATGCCGAAGTGCGTGCGGCCGTCGGCGGCTGTCTCAGGACCGGAATGGGCCACCAGAATATGCAGCACGCCCATCCGAAACCGGCTGTCCTGGCTCTGCTGGCTCCAAACTCGGGCCGGTGTATACATCAGCGGGGTGAAGGCGCCATAGGTGCCGCTCAGGGCCCAGACTCCGGCGAATTTCCGCGGATCGACACTGGCGCTCTGGCTGATTAAGCCAATAGCTGTGGAAACGTTGCCTGCTTCCTGGATGGCGGCCTTCAATCGCGTTCCGAGCGGGTTTGTCTCCGGATCGTAATGCCCCCAGAGACTGCCATGTTCCACATTGATGGACTCCGAGAGATCGGCAGACAGCGTCAGGAAACGATTGTCCGTGGCGTAATTCATCCATTTGATGATTTCCGAGATCGCGCGGCGTGTCCCCGCCATCTCGCCCGGCTTGCGGAAGAGCATGATCGAAACTTGCTTCTCGGCGCCTGAGAGGCGATTCACGGCGGTCACATTCTGCGGTTCCACCGGAAGATTGGCGACCCGCAGGCGATCGTCCTGAAAGGGATTGGTCTTTACGTCAAAATGAAGCGGCAGGGCATCCTTGACGGTGTCGCCGATCGACACCAGACGTTCCGCCAGCCAATCTCCGAGCCCATTGCGATCGAGCAACGACATCACGACGTCGATGTTGGTCTTGAACTGGATCAGCCGCTCCCGTGGATCGGTCACTGCACCGTCGCGAATTCCCTCGAATTTGACTCCGTAGTGATCTTCGAAGGTCTGGGCGAGCGCCACGAAGTAGGGCGCGTTCATTTTCATCGAATAGGGGTGGCTCTGGTAGCTGACGATCTGGTCGCCATGGCCGGGAATCTTGCCATCGACGACGCGAGGCCAATATCCCTTGGTCGTTATGCCGATCAGGATCATCGGACGCCGATCGCTCGGGTCCCAATCCTCCATGGTCTTGAACGCGGATACGATCTGGCCGTAGTCGTTTCCGTTGTCGAGCGTAAGGACATTCCAGCCGTAGGAGGTCCATTGATCGACCAGCCGGTAAGCTCCGAATTTTCTCGAGACTACGCCGCCGAGCAGGATGTCGTCGATCCCGGCATTGTTGTCCGAAAGCAAGATGCGAAGCCGCTTGCCCACCTGCAATGCCACCGCTTGCGTCTTGAGCTCCTGAGCATGCCCTTCGGTCATGGCGAATTCGCCTTCGAGAGCAATGATCTTAGGGGAGGAATTGGGGGCGCCGATGAAGTCCCAAAAAGCGGCTTTGCCGGCGGCCGTGGCGATCCCGATGCCGGAAGGCCCGCCGTTGACATCGTTGGTGACGTCGGTGCTTTCGGCGTGACCGGCCAGGGCTTTAATGCCGCGCATTTTGGCCTGGGCGAAGAGTGGATGGTCGGCCAGCCCGGCGTTCTTCAGAAGGTCCATGAGAGCGCCGGCGCCGCGGCGAAATCCGAGCGCATCGATGGGTAGGATTGCGACCTTGGGATCGACGTAATAACGCTTGTCGCCCGTGGCTTTGTATTTCCGCTCGAGCGCTTGGCCCAGAATCATCCACAGCGCATAACCGGTGGGGACATCGTGTCCGCCGGCGAGCAT
>Ga0210389_10004353_pt1 | contig 11012 bp, 8 predicted proteins | sample IncBWH28OmetaG_FD_160127 | JGI IMG/M metagenome (GOLD analysis project Ga0210389, IMG submission 160127) | Forest soil microbial communities from Barre Woods Harvard Forest LTER site, Petersham, Massachusetts, United States - Inc-BW-H-28-O ... | reverse complement strand
GAAGATCGCACGCCAGCCGACGCTCTCGGTCAGCGCACCGCCCACGATCGGCCCGAGCGCCAGGCTGATGCCCACCACCGCGCCCCACGCGCCGATCGCCCGCGCTCGCTCGCGCGGATCGGTGAACACGTTGGTGATGATCGACATCGCCACCGGGTTGAGCATCGAGCCGCCGATCCCCTGCAGCGCGCGGGCACCGATCAGGAAGTCCAGGCTGGGGGCGAGGCTGCAAAGCAGCGAGCCGAGCACGAACAGCAACAGGCCCACCTGGAAGATGCGCCTGCGCCCCAGCCGGTCCGCAGTCGAGCCCGACAGCAGCAGCAGGCTCGCGATCACGATCACGTACGCGTCGATCGTCCACTGCAGACCCGACAGCGGCGCGTGCAGATCGTGGCGGATCGACGGCAACGCCACGTTTACGATCGTGTTGTCCATCGCCACGATCAACAGGCTCATGCAGCAGATCGCCAGAATCGTCAGACGCCGACGATCGCTGAGCTGGGGTGTAGCGTTCACGCCCTCTAGTTCTAGCGGCGCGAGCGCTGACGCCCACAGAGGCGCTGACGCACGTAGGCCGCGGGAAGGCACGCGATGGCTGAAGCGACCATTGATGAGCTGCTGCTCGCCGACACGCCCGAGGCGTGGGCCGCGCTCGGCTTCACCGTCTCGGGCGACGAGTGTCAGGTCGGCTCCGTGCGTCTGCGTTTCGCCGGCTCGCCGCCCACCGCTGAGGAGCAGACGCTGCCCGCTGGTGGCACACAGCCGCAGGCCGGTCCGCAGCCGCAGGCCGGGTCGCGGTCTGCGGTCGCCCGCCCGCCCGCAGCCAGCGGCCTGATCGGCTGGTCGCTGCGCGGCATCGACAGCGCCGAGCTCGACGGCCTGCCCACGAGCGTCTCCGCGCGCCCACTGCCTAAACCGGCGCCCACCCACCCCAATGGCGTGCTCGCCATCGACCATGTGGTCGCGGTCTCGCCCGCGTTCGAGCGCAGCGTCGCCGCGTTGCAGGCCGCCGGACTGGACCTGCGGCGCGTACGCACCCTGAAGGGCACAAGCGAGCAGCCGACCCCCGCCGGTGCCCCGCGCCAGGCGTTCTTCCGCCTCGGACGCGAGATCCTCGAGCTGGTGGCCGAGCCCGACGAGGTGATCGAGCGTCACGGTGGCCCGCAGCGACCGTCGCGCTTCTGGGGTCTCGCGCTGCTGGTGGCGGACATCGAGCACACCGCCGAGCGGCTCGCACCCCACGTCGGCGAGGTTCGAGACGCCGTCCAGCCCGGACGGCGGATCGCCACCGTGCGCCGCTCCGCCGGACTTGCGCTGCCACTTGCCCTGATGAGCCCCAAACCGATGGAGGTACCAGCATGAGCCAGGAGCGCTGGAGTGAGGTCGACGTTTTCATAGAGGAGCGGCTGCTCGACCCCGACCCGCTGCTCGACGAGGTGCTCGCCGCGAGCGCCCAGGCGGGGCTACCGGCGATCGCGCTAACCCCCGCGCACGCCAGGTACATGCACCTGCTCGCCCGCGTCCACGGCGCGCGCAGCATCCTCGAGTTGGGAACGCTCGGTGGCTACAGCACGATCTGGCTGGGGCGCGCCCTGCCTAGCGACGGGCGGCTCGTGTCACTCGAGTTGAACCCCCGCTACGCCGAGCTGGCAAGCGCGAACATCGAGCGGGCCGGCCTTGCCGGCCTCATAAAAATAATCGTCGGACCCGCCCTCGACAGCCTGCGCGCGCTGATCGCCGAAGGCACCGATCCGTTCGACTTCATCTTCATCGACGCCGACAAGGAGAACACTCCCGAGTACTTCCAGAGCGCGCTCGAGCTCTCGCGTCCGGGCACTGTGATCGTCACCGACAATGTCGTGCGCGACGGCGCGATCGTCGACGCCGACTCGCAGGACCCGCGCGCTCAGGGCATGCGCCGCTTTCACGAGCTGCTCGGCGCCGACCGGCTCGGGCCGCGACGCGTCAGCGCCACCACCATCCAGACCGTCGGCGCCAAGGGCTACGACGGCTTCACGCTCGCGCTCGTCGAGCGCTAGGCAGGGGCTGTCTTCGCGGAGTCGGTATGACAATGGCTATCGGCGTGTGCGAATGAGCTTCAAGCGATAGGCTCGGCGATCAGTGGGCGGAGATCTGAAGCTGGGGTTGAATACGGGCTACTGGGCCGGCGGGCCGCCCCCCGGTGCCGCCGAATCGATCGCCGAGGCCGAGCGGCTCGGCTTCGACTCGATCTGGACAGCCGAGGCGTACGGCTCGGATTGCCTCACGCCGCTCGCCTGGTGGGGCTCGTCAACCGAGCGCATCAAGCTCGGCACCGCCATCGTGCAGATGTCCGCCCGCCAGCCCGCCGCCACCGCCATGGCCGCCATGACCATGGACCACCTCTCGAACGGGCGCTTCATCCTTGGCCTCGGCGTGTCCGGGCCGCAGGTCGTGGAGGGCTGGTACGGGATGCCGTTCGCAAAGCCGCTCGCGCGCACCCGCGAGTACATCTCGATCCTGCGCGACGTGTGGGCGCGCAAGGGACGCCTGGAGGCGCCCGGCCCCCACTACCCGCTGCCGCTGCCCGGAGGCACCGGCCTGGGCAAGCCGCTGAAGTCCTCGATCCACCCGCTGCGCAACCACATCCCCATCTACCTCGGCTGCGAGGGTCCCAAGAACATCGCCCTGTGCGCCGAGCTGTGCGACGGCTGGCTGGCCATGCTGTTCTCTCCCGAGGTCTACGACGAGCTGTACCGCCCGTCGCTCGAAGAGGGCTTCGCCCGCCGTGGCGCCGAGGACCCGCTCGGCCGTAAGGTCGAGGACTTCGAGGTGTGCGCCACTGTGCCGCTGATCGTCACCGACGACGTCGCCGGCGCCGCCGATGCGCTGCGCCCGTTTTACGCCCTGTATTTCGGCGGCATGGGCGCAAAAGGCGCCAACTTCCACGCCAACGTCCCGATCCGCATGGGCTACGAGCGCGAGGTCGAAGAGATCCAGGAGCTGTACCTCAGCGGCAAGAAGGACGAGGCCGGCGCCAAGGTCCCGACCGCCCTGATCGAACAGCTGTCGCTGATCGGCCCCGCCGAGAAGATCCGCGACGACCTCGCCAAGTGGCGCGAGTCGGTCGTCACCACGCTGCTCGTCTCCGGCGACGCCGCCACGCTGTGCGCCGCCGCCGAGCTCGTGCTTGGCTGATCAAGCCCGCACGACCGGCTGCGAGCGCCCGAGCGCCCTGCCGCGCGCGTCCAGCGCCTGCACCGCCAGGCACGGGCCGGTGCGCGCGTCCAGCGGCAGGGACGTCTCGAAGCCGATCGCCCGCGCGGTCAGCTTGGGGCGCAGGTCGTGCTCCGTCGCGCCCGCCAGCAGCTGCCAGCTGTGCACGTCAGTCGCCCCGTTCCAGCTGGCGTACACCGCGCGCTCGCCGTGCGCGTCGGCCAGCGCGATCGCCGGCGCCTGCGCCGGGCGCCCGCGCCACGGCAGGCGAAACGCGCGGTAGCACTGGTACTGCTCGCCCAGCACCGCGTCGAACACCAGCTCGCCCGAACGCGTGAATTCGGACACCCGCGGCGTTTCCCCCCAACCCACGAACACGTTCCCGCTCGCCAGCAGCTGGACGCTGCCTTGGCTGCCCGACAGCACTCCCGGATGCGTGTACTGATGCACCAGCGAAGCCGTCATCGTACGCTCGTTCACGTCGAGGATCAGCGCCCGCGACAGCGGCTCGACCGCCGGGTCGGCCCCGTTGTCGAACAGGCTGATCGTGCCGTTCGGCTGGCGGCGGGCATCGTGCTGCCATGCGAACACGCTGCCCGGGCGCATCTCGAAGTCACTGCGCTTGCCGCCCAGACGCCATACGATCTCGCCGTTGCGGGCGACCTTATACACGGTGTGCATGCTGCGCCCCGACACCAGCAGGTCGCCGTCGTCATCCACGTCCACCGAGTTGATGTGAAAGAAGTCCCAGTCGGCGCTCAGTGGCGCGTATGACTCTTCCAGCAGCACATGCTCGAGGCTGTGCCATTCCATCAGCAGCCGCCCACTCGCCAGGTCGATCTCCTGGAAGATCGCGTCCTGGATCGTGCCGTTGCGTTCGCCGCCCACCGAGGACATGTCCGCCCTGGTCACTAGGTAGGTCGTGTACAGGGCCGTGCCTCGCGGCGTGATCACGAACTCGTGCAGGTCGCCGCGCAGCCCGCGCTTGGCCTGGATGCGGCGGATCGTGCGGTAGCTCGCGTCCGCGATCACGTATTCGCCGACGCCGTGGCCCAGTTCGATGCTGCCCTCCCACCACGTCAGCACCGGGCTGCCGCGATAGCTCTGCACGCGGAAGTTGGTGGTTACCTTGTTCGCGATCGGGTTCTCCCACATCGGCTCGCCGGTCGCGTCCACGATCACCGCCCCCGCCTGGGCTTCGTTGGGCGCGTTGTACGGCGCGATGAAGATCGGGTCCTCGGAGGCTTGCCACTCGCGGCGGGTGACCGTCAACGCCGGGATCTGCAGGTCCGGGCGCGTGCGCCAGCTCGGCACGTGCGGGGTGCTTGCGCCCAACGCCGCGTCGCTCGAGGATGCCCCGGCCTGGCCCGCGCCAGCGTGGTGTGAGCCGCCGCCCACGAGCAACTCGCCGAGCGCCCCCGCCGTCGCGAGTCCGGCCGCGCCGGCCCCCGCCGCGCGCAGCAGCCCTCTGCGGGTCATCGTCCTCTGGTGCTTTGGCGTCATCGCTCCTCAGTGATCCACACGATTGGAAAAGCTTCCTGACCACGTTCTCAAGCCCACGTCAACTGCAGCGAAGAAATACGCGAGAGCACTCCGCCTGACGCTCTCCGTGCGAGACCTGGCGCCTCGCGCGATGTGCCATTCGGCGCGGTGTAGGGTCTGTCCATGACCGACATCGAGCAGGTGCCCGAGAAGCCGGTGTTCGCGAACTTCCAGTTCGAGATATATGCCCAGGGCCTGGCCGGGCAGACACCCAAGCTGCCGGTCAACTCGGCCGAGCTGCAGCGCCGGGCGCGCGAGCAGCTGAGCGCCGAGGCCTACGGCTACGTCGCCGGCGGCGCTGGCGCGGAGCTGACGATGGAGGCCAACCTGTACGCGTTCGAGCGCTGGCAGATCGTGCCGCGAATGCTGCGCGATGTCTCCGACCGCGACCTGTCGACCACGCTGCTCGGCACCGCCATGTCCGCGCCCGTGCTGCTCGCCCCGGTCGGCGTGCAGGCGATCGTCCACCCCGAAGGCGAGTTGGCCGTCGCCCGCGCCGCCGCCGCGCATGGGCTGACGCCGATCCTCAGCACCGCCGCCTCGCACACGCTCGAGGACGTAGCCGCCGCCAGCGCCGACGCGAGCCGCTGGTATCAGCTGTACTGGCCGCGCGACCGCGACCTGGCCGAGAGCTTCGTCGCGCGCGCCGACGCCGCCGGCTACGAAGCGATCGTGGTCACGCTCGACACGTGGCTGCTCGGCTGGCGCCCGCGCGACCTCGACAACGCCTACCTGCCGTTCCTCAAAGGCGAGGGCGTCGCCAACTACTTCAGCGACCCCGTTTTCCGGGCCGCGCTCGAGCGCCCGCCCGAGGAGGACCCCGGGCCCGCGATCGGGCACTGGGCGTACCAGTTCGCCAACCCGCGCGTCACGTGGGCGGACCTCGAGTGGCTGCGCGAGCAAACCAAGCTGCCGATCGTGCTCAAGGGCATCCTGCACCCCGAGGACGCGCGCCGGGCCGCCGACTCGGGCGTCGAGGGGCTGATCGTGTCCAACCACGGCGGGCGTCAGGTCGACGGCTCGATCGCGGCGCTCGACGCGCTCCCGGCCGTGCGCGACGCCGCCGGCGAGCTCGCTGTGCTGTTTGACAGCGGCATCCGCACCGGCGCCGACGTGTTCAAGGCGCTGGCGCTCGGCGCCGACGCCGTGTGCCTCGGGCGCCCGTTCATGTGGGGCCTGGGTCTCGACGGCCAGGCGGGGGTCGAGCACGTGCTGCGCTGCCTGCTCGCCGAGCTCGACCTGACGCTCGCGCTCAGCGGCTACACCGAGATCGCCCAGGTCGACCGCACCGCCCTGCGGCCCGCCGGCTGAGCGGCGTGGCGAGCGGCTCGCGCCGAGACGCCGAGTCGGTCAAGCGCCTGACGCTGCTCGCGTGCATCCTCGGCTCGGGCATCGTGCTGCTCGACGGCACCGTCGTCAACGTCGCGCTGCCGAGCATCCAGCGCGCGCTCGGCGGCGGCCTCGCGGCCCAGCAATGGGTGCTCAACGGCTACCTGCTGACGCTCGGCTCGCTGATCCTGATCGGCGGCTCGCTCGGTGACCTGTACGGCGAGCGGCAGATCTTCGCGCTCGGGGTCGCGGGCTTCGGGGTCGCGTCGCTGGCGTGTGCGCTGTCGCCGTCGATCGGTGCATTGGTCGCCTTCCGGGCTGTGCAGGGCGTGGCCGGCGCGCTGCTCGTGCCCAGCTCGCTGGCGGTGATCGTCAACACCTTCCCGGCCGAGGAGCGCGGGCGCGCGATCGGCAGCTGGACGGCGTGGGGGGCGATCGCCGGTGTGCTCGGGCCGCTCGCCGGCGGCGAGCTGCTGGCGCTCGCCTCCTGGCGCTGGATCTTCCTGATCAACCTGCCGCTGGTCGTCGTGTGCGTGACGCTGATCCTGACCGTCATCCCCGCCGCCGCACCGCGTGCCGCGGGCGCCAGGCGCGTGGACGTGATCGGCGCGCTGCTGTGCGCCACCGGCCTCGGCGGGCCGGTGTTCGCGCTGATCGAGCAGCCGCGCCTGGGCTGGTCGAGCGCCGCGGTGCTCGTGCCGCTCGCTGTGGGGATCGCGCTGTTCGCGCTGTTCCTGGCCTTCGAGTCGCGCACCGAGCAGCCGATGCTGCCGCTCGGCCTGTTCCGCCGGCGCAACTTCGCCGCTGGCAACGTCGAGACGCTCGCCATGTACGCCGGACTGTCGATCCTGTTCTTCTTCCTGATCCTGTTCATGCAGCAGATCGGCGGCTACACGCCGCTCGAAAGCGGCCTCGCGACGCTGCCGGTGACCGTCGTCATGTTCGTGCTCTCGCGCCGCTTCGGCGCGCTTGCCGACCGCTTCGGGCCGCGCCTGTTCATGGGCGGCGGGCCGCTCGTCGCCGCCTGCGGGCTGCTGTTGTTCCAGCGTGTCGGCCTGCGGGTTGGCTACCGCTCAGAAGTGCTGCCCGCGCTGCTCGTGTTCGCGCTCGGGCTGTCCATGACCGTCGCGCCTTTGACCGCCGCCGTGCTCGCCGGCTCAGAGCATGAGGCCGGGGTCGCATCCGGTGTCAACAACGCCGTCGCCAGGGTCGCCGGGCTGCTTGGAACGGCGTCCGTCGGCGCCGCCATCTCCGCTTCCTTCGCCGGCGCGCTCAGCTCGCGCCTGGCCGGGGTGAGGCTCGGCGCTAGTGCGCGCGTTGCCGTTGCCGCGGCCAGGCGCCTGCCGCTCGGGCGCCCGAACGTCAGCCGTCTGCCGAGCACCCAGGGGCACGCGGTGCGAGCGGCCGCCGAACAGGCCTCGCTGCACAGCTTTCACCTGGGCATGGCGGTTGCCGCCGCGCTCGTCGCCATCGGCGGACTGGTTGGAGCCGGCGGCATCCGCAACCCGCGCACGGCCGACGTGTCAGCCGACGATCCGCGGGCCGTCGACTGCGCCGGCGGACAGCTGGTCGGGGTTGGCAGTCAACTCCCCTCGGCGTGAATACTATGGCGCACCAAGTTGACGAGAGCACACACAACTCGCTCCTTTAGAAAGGGGCGTTCCGAGGGGCGATCGTCAGACCGGCTCGCGCGCGTACTCGCGCATCGCCTCGATCACTGGCCTGAGCCTGCGTCCGCGGCTGGTCAGCCGGTACTCGACGGCGGGCGGGCTGGAGGGGATGACGGTGCGCTCGATCAGCCCGGCGCCCTCGAGTTCGCGCAGGCGCTCGGAGAGCATCCGCGGCGAGATGCCGGCGACGGCGTCGGCGAATTCGTTGAAGCGCAGCGCCCCGGTGAGCGCGGCGTACAGCACCGACAGCTGCCAGCGGCGCTCGAGGAGGTCCGCCGTCTGGCGGACCTCCATCGGCACCGGCTCGCATCTACGCGCGCGTGTCATGGCCTGGCCTCGTGTGGCTCATGCTGGGTCTCGTGGCCTGGCCTCGTCGGTGTCATCGCCGGGTCTCGCTGCTACGCGTGCGAGATGTCGCGCTTGCGAGTGGCGGTGACGGGCGCGGGCTCGAGCGCGCGGTCGAGGACCTCCTGCACGGTCATCACCGGGTGGAAGGTCATCTGCTGACGCACCTCCTCGGGGATGTCGTCGAGGTCGCCGCGGTTGCGCTCGGGCAGGATCACGTCGGTCAGCCCGGCTGCGTGCGCGGCGAGCGCCTTCTGCTTGAGCCCGCCGATCGGCAGCACCCGTCCCTGCAGCGTGACCTCACCGGTCATGCCAACGGTGTGCTTGACCGGGCGCCCGGACAGCAGCGAGGCGAGCGCGGTGACCATCGTGACCCCGGCGCTCGGCCCGTCCTTGGGGATCGCGCCGGCGGGAACGTGCACGTGGAACTCCCGGTTCTCGAACGCGTCGGGCTCGATACCGAGCTCCTCGGCGTGGCCGCGGACGTAGGACAGGGCGATCCTGGCGGACTCCTTCATGACATCGCCGAGCTGGCCGGTGAGCACCAGCGCGTTGCCGCCGGAGCTGCCGCCCTTCATGGTGGTCGCCTCGACGAACAGCACGTCGCCACCGGTGCCTGTGACCGCCAGCCCGGTCGCCACGCCTGGGGTGGCGGTCCTGGCGGCGGACTCCTGGAAGAACTTCTGGCGTCCAAGCGCGTCGCGCACGACCTCCAGGTCAATCTTCACGGGGGCGTTGGCCTTGCCGGAGGCGATCTGGGTGGCGGTCTTGCGCAGGACGGTGCCGAGGTTTCGCTCGAGGCTGCGTACGCCGGCCTCGCGCGTGTACTCGGAGATGATCGTGCGCAGCACCTCGTCTGAGATCTCGACCTCGTCCTCGCGCAGACCGTTGCGGTCGCGCTGACGCGGCCACAGGTAGCCCTTGGCGATGGCGAGCTTCTCCTCGGAGGTGTAGCCGTCGAAGCTAATCACCTCCATGCGGTCGAGCAGCGGCCCGGGGATCGTGTCGGCGACGTTGGCCGTCGCCAGGAACATCACCTGGCTGAGGTCCAGCTCGACGTCGAGGTAGTGATCGCGGAACGAGTGGTTCTGGGCGGGGTCGAGCACCTCCAGCAGAGCCGCCGAAGGGTCGCCGCGCCAGTCGGCGCCGACCTTGTCGACCTCGTCGAGCAGGATCACGGGGTTCATCGTGCCGGCATCCCTGAGCGCCCTGACCAGGCGTCCGGGCAGGGCGCCGATGTACGTGCGCCGGTGCCCGCGGATCTCGGCCTCGTCGCGCACACCGCCGAGCGACATGCGTACGAACTCGCGGCCGGTGGCGCGGGCGATCGACTCGCCGATCGAGGTCTTGCCGGTGCCCGGAGGCCCGATCAACGTGAGGATCGCGCCGGACTTCGGGTCGGCCTCGATGTTGCGGTCCTGGCGCAGCTTGCGCACGGCCAGGTACTCTGTGACGCGGTCCTTGACGTCCTCCAGGCCGGCGTGGTCGGCGTCGAGCACGGCGCGTGCGGCCACCGGGTCCAGACGCTCCTCCGAGCGCTTGCCCCACGGCACGGCGATCAGCCAGTCGAGGTAGGTGCGGATCATGCTCGACTCGCCGGTCTGCTCGCCCATGCGCTCCAGGCGCCCGAGCTCCTTGAGGGCTTGCTCCTTGACGCTGTCGGGCATGTCGGCCTCGTCGATCTTGGTGCGGTACTCGTCGGCGACGGATGCGTCGTCGTCGCCGAGCTCCTTGCGGATCGACTCCATCTGCTTGCGCAGGATGTACTCGCGCTGCTGCTTCTCGGCGCCCTCCTGCACGTCCTCGCGGATGCGCTTACGGATCTGCAGCTCGGCGAGCGACTCGCGCTGAAGCTTGACGGCCAGCTCGAGGCGGTTGGTGACGTCGAGCGTGCGCAGCAGCTCGACCTTCTGCTCGTATGAGAGGTTGGGGGAGTAGCCGGCCGAGTCAGCTAGCGCGCCGGGCTCTGCGATCGCGCGCAGGAACGCCGAGATACGCCCGTCGTCGCCGCGCAGCTCGAGGATCTCCTCGACGGTTGCGCGGTATTCGCGCTCGAGCTCGCGGGTGCGTTTGTCGGTGGGGATCTCGTCGGGACGCTCGTCGATCTCGACGCGCAGCTCGCCGCCGGGGCCGGTCTGGGCGGCTCCGATCAGCGCGCGGTGCTCGCCGGAGAGCGACACGGCGCGCCCGCCGCCGGGCAGGCGGATCTTGTCGGAGACCTCGGCGATGGTGCCCACCTCGAGGAACTCGTTCTCGTGACGCGGGACGAGCACGACGCGCTCGTCATCGCCCACCTCGACGGTCAGCGTGATGCCCATGTTGGGGAACACGACCGTGTCGTCGAGCGGGATCAGCCGCATCCGCGGCCTGGGGTCGGACGGTTGCACCGGGGGGTGCTCTGGGGGAGATGAGGAAGGTGCCATAGGTATCCGCTCCATATGAGCTTACGAAAGTTTAGTTAGTATAGCGCGGTGTGGTTGCGCGCACAAGTACTTTCGAATCATGTCGGAAATGGCGTCGTAGAGCCAAAAATGACTAGTCCGGCTGGTCGAAGCTGACCTCGACGTTCTCCTCGTCGACGCGCTCCTCGACCTCCGCGGAGAACGTCATCGCGCGGCGGTCGGCCTCGAGTAGCGGATCGGAGAAGAAGCTACGGGGCCACAGCCTGCGGACTTTGACGACGTTGACCTCGGCGGCGAGCAGCGTCAGTTGGGCGCCGAGGTAGAGCCAGGCGAGCAGCCCGAGGACCAGCGCGAACACGCCGTACAGGGGCCCGGTGTGCTTGAGCTCGTGGCTGACGTATACGCCGCCGAGATACTGGAGCACCTGCCAGAACACGGCCGCGACGACCACCCCGGGAGCCAGCTCGCGCCAGGAGACGTCGACGGCGGTGAGCAGTTTGAAGGCCGTCATGAACAGCCCCAGGTTGAG
>Ga0210389_10004352_pt1 | contig 11014 bp, 10 predicted proteins | sample IncBWH28OmetaG_FD_160127 | JGI IMG/M metagenome (GOLD analysis project Ga0210389, IMG submission 160127) | Forest soil microbial communities from Barre Woods Harvard Forest LTER site, Petersham, Massachusetts, United States - Inc-BW-H-28-O ... | reverse complement strand
CAGTATGGTGCGGGTTGGCGGGCGGTGGGGGGAGGGTTTGTCGGTCGTGAGCACGAGTTGGATCGGGTGGGTGGATTGGTGATGGGGTCGGCCCGGTTGGTGACGTTGCTCGGGTCGGGGGGGATCGGTAAGACCAGGCTGGCCGAGGAGGCCGCCCATCGGCTGCACCGGGCGCGGCGCACCCCGGTGTTTGCGGTGCGCCTGGCACGGGTGCCCCCGGGCGCGGATGCGGCCGCGGTGCGCGAGGCGGTCGCGGCGGCGGTGCTGGTGGGGGGGTTCGTGGGGGCCTCGGCCTGGGAGGGTGCGCTGCAGAGGCTCTCGCCGCTGGATGCGGCCGGGCGGGTGGTGGACACGCTGCTGGTGCTGGATAACTGTGAGCATGCGCTGGCCGGTGCGGGGGCGGTGGTCGCAGATTTGTTGGATGCGGTGGCGGGGCTGACGATCTTGGCTACCAGCCGCGAGCCGGTCGGGTGGATCGATGAGCAGTTGGTCACGGTGCCGCCGTTGTCGGCTGAGCACTCGCTGGAGTTGTTTGGGCAGCGCGCCGAGCTGGCCGGCCATCCGATCAGCGGGCCCGCCCAGCTTGCGGTGGCCCAGCAGATCTGTCGGCACATGCACGGGCATCCGCTGTTTATCCGGCTGGCGGCCGCGCGGATGTTTTATGAGCCGTTGGCGATGATCCTTGAACAGCTCAGTGGTGAATCCAACGATGCGCGGATGCGGTGGCGGCACGGACGACGGGTCGGGGCCGAGGATCGACACCGCGGCATCGGTGATGTGATCGCCTGGTCCTATGAGTTGTGCAGCGACAAGCAGCGGTTGCTGTTTGACCGGTTGTCGGTGTTCGCCCCGGGCTATGACGTCAACCCGGAAGACGCCGACACCGGGGTGGCCGATGTGGGCGCGGAATTGGAGGCCATCGAGGTGGTTTGCGCCGACGACGTGCCGATCCGGGGTTGCGAGGCTGCGCCGGGCACTACGCACGGTGATCAGGCCCGTCCCGCTGTTGGCCTGGCCCGCACCGAAATTCGTGAGCTGCTCGAGCGGCTGGTGGAACAATCGCTGGTCTCGATCCATATCACCCCCGACGCGGTGCGCTACTTTCTGCTGGAAAGCCTGCGCTTGTTCGCTGCCGATCGGCTGGCCGAGCGCTCCACTGGTGAGGTCGACGAGCCGGCCCGGCTGGCGCGCCGGCACTGCTACCACTACCGCGACAAGATCCTGCACGCGCAAGCCGAATGGTTTGGTCCCGCCGAACAGCAGCTGCTGACCTGGGCAATGGGGGCGTGGTCGAACATCCGGCGCGCCATCGATACCAGCGTGCACACCGCCGGGGAGGCCGTCGTCGGACTGCAAATCGCCGTTGGCCTGGTGGCGCTTCGTGCTCCATTCTTGTTCGGTTCGTTCCCGGAGATCCGCGGTCGAATCGAGCAGACTTTGGCGGCCACGCACGCATTGGAACGCCAACCGACCGGACTTCAGCTTGCCGCGATGGCCCAGATCGCGTGTTTGGCCGTTTACCAGGGGCTTCCTGAGGACGCTGAGGAGCTCTTGGAACGCTGTGTTGCTGCCTGCGGTGCACAGGTGGCCCACGCAGGGCACTGGCGGGACCGGCCAGACACCGACATCGGGTTGCCTGCTGTGGTCGACTACGCCTGGGGTACCGAGCTGATGTGGGTCCGCCGCGATCCGCGTGCGATCGCGGTGCTTGCTCGTGCCCGCGAGAAGTTTCACAACATCACAAACCGCGCCGGTGAAGCGACGAGCGAGATGTTCGCCCTGGCAGCCGGATTCCTCGGGTCAGCCGAGCAGGCGATGAGCATCTGTCAGCGTCACCTCGAGCGCACCACCGCGGCCGGTGCGGGGTGGGCGCGGTCGTGGGCCCAGATGGCGTTGGCGATCGCGCTGACCAAACACGGCGACGCGGACGAGGCGTTGCAGCTGGGTCGCGCCGCGCTGGCCTACCAGTTGCCCTTCGGGGATCAATTTGGCCCCACCTGGGTGGTTCACGTTCGCATGTGGTCGTTGGCACGACTGATCACCGATCAGATTGCGGCTGGAAACACGAGTCGCAGCACCCTAGTCAAGCTGGCCACCGAGATCGCTTACCTGGCCGGAGGCGTGAAGACACAGCAAGCCCGGCTGGGTGTACTGATCGAGAACATGGGTCCGTTCGCCGACGAAACCAGCGCCGCCGAAAACCTCGCGCGCAAGGTACTCGGGCAACAAACCTACGCCGACGCCGAAAAACGCGGGTCCCGGTTGTTTTCCGAGCGCTTCGAGCTGCAGCGACTCGCGCTGGGCACATTGTCGATAGACGCCTCAACCATCGACCGTCCCGCCGCAAAGGGCACATCGTCGCCCTGGCAGACCCTGTCGAAGGCCGAACGCGAAGTCGCCCTCCTGGCCGCGGCCGGCTGGCCCAACAGCGCGATCGCCGTGCGCCGGGGAACCTCCACGCGCACCACCGACGCGCAAATATCATCAATATTCCAAAAACTGATGATCAACGCACGCGAAGAAATCATCGGTTTCGTCCCGAAAGGCCTCCGTAGCCGGGTCTCGACGGAAGGCTCCCATATTCCACACCAACACAGAGACAAACCATGATCCATTCCTTCCCGCCCGGTCGGTGTGTCCAGCGATCAGTGTAACTCGTTGTGATGGCGTTACTTTCGTTCCTTCGCCGGGACTGTAAATTTTTCGGTGTAACTCCTGAGGATGAAGAAGACATCTGTGACTGATGTGATGAACGATGAGAAGGCTGTTGTGGACCTGGATGGGGCGCAGCCGCAGCCGGGTATGGCCAGCGACGAGTTGATGCGATAGCTGGCCGAGCGCGCCCGGGCCGAGGGATTGCGGCTCACCGGTGAGGGTGGGCTGCTGTCACAGCTGACGAAGGTGGTGGTCGAATCGGCGCTGGACGGCGAACTCGACGATCACCTCGGCTACGACAAGCACGATCCGGCCGGCCGTGACGGCGGTAATTCCCGAAACGGCAAGCGCGGCAAAACCGTCTTGACGGAGGCGGGTCTGGTATCCATCGAGGTCCCACGTGACCGCGAGGGCAGCTTCGAGCCGCAGCTGGTCAAGAAGCGCCAGCGCCGGCTGACCGGGCTGGATGATCTGGTGATCTCGTTGTCCGCCAAGGGATTGACGCACGGCGAGATCTGCGCGCACCTGGCCGAGGTGTACCGGGCCAGCGTGTCGAAGCAGACCATCTTCACGATCACCGACCGGGTGCTCGAGGGCATGGCCGAATGGCAGTCGCGCCCACTGGACTCGGTGTATCCGGTGATGTTCATCGACGCCGTGAACGTGAAGATCCGCGACGGCAACGTCGCCAACCGCCCGATCTATATTGCGCTGGCCGTGACGGTGGAGGGCACCCGCGACATCCTCGGGGTGTGGGCCGGTGAGCACGGCGACGGGGAGGGTGCGAAGTTTTGGGTCCGGGTCTTATCGGAAATCAAAAACCGTGGCACGCAAGATGTCTGCATGGTCGTGTGCGACGGGCTGAAGGGTCTGCCCGCGGCGATCGAAACCGTGTGGCCCCAAGCGATCACCCAGACGTGCATCGTGCGCCTGCTTCCGCAACAGCTTCCGCTACGCCTCGAAGAGGCACTGGGCCGCGCTGGCCAAGGATCTCAAACAGATCTACGCCGCGCCCAGCGAGTCGGCGGCGCTGGATGCGTTTACCGCTTTCACCGATACCCGGGGGCAACGGTATCCGCCCATCATCAAGCTGTGGGAGCACGCCTGGCCCGAGTTCGTGCGGTTCCTGCAATTCGACACACACATTCGTGCCGTGGTGTGCACAACAAATGCGATTGAAAGCGTCAACGCGCGCATCCGTCGGGCGGTCAACGCGCGAGGCCACTTTCTATTAGTTACGTGGAATCAGAATGCAGCTGAGAGGGGTCTCAGCCGGATGTGACCACACTGGGAGGCGGGCTTGGCGGTCGGGTTGGAGGACAAGTGGCCGGTACTCGGCCGGCACGAGCATGTGGCGGGCTGGCTGCGGGTGTGGACCGATCTGGGTCGCGCGCCCCGGACGATCGATGCATATGCGCGTGGACTCGCCGAGTTTCTGCAGGTCTGTGAGGACCACGGCATCGACCCAGTTGCCGCGAACCGGGCCGATGTCGCTGTTTTTGTTCGTGAGCTGACCGGGCGGCCCAGCCGACGCGGCACCAACGTGGTGTCGATCGATTCCGGGTGCGGGTTAGCGAACGCGACGATTCAGCAGCGGCTGGTGCAGGTGCGGTTGTTTTTCGATTTCTTGGTCGAGGAGGGCGTCTGGGAGTCGAATCCTGTTGGGCAGGGCCGGTATACGCCTGGCCGGAAGTGGGGTGGCCAGCAGCGCGGCCTGGTGCCGCGGGTGGTGAAACTGCCCTGGATCCCGACCGAGCACCAGTGGTGCGAGATCTTGGCGGTCGCTTCGCAGGCGCGGCGCGGCGCGGCGCGCACCGCGCACCTCAAGATGAGCGGCGCGGTCCAGTTCGAGACCGCGCGCATCGGCGCGCCAGTCCTCTTGGAGCTGGGCCCACGATTTGGATTCCGGCTTGGTCGGCCGGGTGGCTTTCTGCGCGGCCGCGAGCTGCTGCGCGGTCGGCTGTCCGTCAATGACAACCAGATTGTTGTGCGCCTATTGGCGCAGTCGGGTGGAGCGCTGCGACCACGCGTTGACGCATTTCCGGGTGACGGCGGCGATTTCGGCCATCCCTGTAAACGGGTCCACCGACGCCCATTCCGCGCCCAGCTCGGCGTGCAGCTCGTGGCGCAGGGTGGCTTGATAGACGATGCCGGCGGCTTTGGCTTCGTGAAAAAGCGACTTGGAGTCGATCGACACCAGCATGCCGTCGGCGCGGGCCTGGCAGTTGGGGACGATGACGTGGGTGTGCAGGTGCGGGTCTCCCCAGCGCGAGGTTTCATGCTGGTAGGCGATCCCCACTAGCCCAGGTAGCCGCTGCAGGTCCTCGGTTCCGGTGAGTGGGTTGTGCACTCGGGTATATCCGGCGTGCTGGTGCAGATAGGTCATGGCTGCGGTGATGGCCCGTTGATGCGCGGTTTGCATTACTTTTTCGGCGATGTCGTCGGTCAGGGCCCGCAGCAGCGACACGCTTTTGGGCGCGGCGAAGGTCAAATCGAACCCGTGCGCGCTTCCCGTGGTGAAGCCGCGTCCGGCCTCGCCGTTGGGCGCGATCCCGTCATCGAGCCACCGTGGCGTTACCTCGGGGTCAGCCGTCCCGCCGTCGGCGGCGCGCCCATCCAGGCCGACCAGCTTTACGGTGCGGGTGGCGTCGCCGGCGATCAGCCACGTCGGCGCCCGGGTATCGCCGTCGGAGTAGTACTCCCCCAGCCCGCCGTTGGCCCGCCGCCGATCCAAGCTCGCCTGAGTGGCTTGGTGGGCGGTGTCGTTGTAATAGTTGATGCTCCACCGCGATAGCCGTGATGTAATCGCATGTGCCGTGGGTGTTTTGGGGAAGGATTGGGAGGCATGGAGCAGCAGGGGCAGTGTTGGGAGGTTTTGGGAGTTATTGAGAAGTGTTGAAGAGCAGGGTGTTTGGTGGGTTTGTATTCGGGAGCATTGGGAGTGAGACGAGAAAGGCGTCTGGGAACGCATGAGACAGCTTGCAGAATAGGTGATTTCCGAAGACGGGCCAGCCGTTGCGCGTTATAGACCAACGGAGGGTCGACTCGCCGGCTCGGGATGGCGCGATGTGGACGTGCGCAATCAGACACGACTCCCCGTGACATGTGGCGCGAAGGTTCGCTTCTTCGACTTCTGGGAATCCGAGATCGCACCGCAGTTCGCCGCCTGAGACCTCATCATGACCGCAATGAAGGCAACCAGCGCCGAGATCAGGCCACGCGCTTTGACCGAGCGGCAGGTCCGAATATGCTGTCGCCCTTGGTGACTCGGCGAATCAGCATACGCGTGGCTTTTTCCAAGATTTCCTGCGCTGCCTCGGGCCGGCGGGTGCGCTCGGCGCGACGCACCGCTGCGGCGATGGTCTCGCCCTGGTGGTAACCGGTGACGACTCGCGGATCAACATAGGAGCCCCGGGCCACCGTCGGGGTATTGCCGAGCTCTTCGGCAACCTCCCGCATGACGGCGGCCTCAACGCGTTTGGCCACACGCTGCGAGACGGCGGGGTCCGCGTCGGCGAATGCTGCGGCGGCCAGTACCGTCCCATGCCAGGTCCGCAAGTCCTTGACGGTGTAGTCGTCTCCGACCAGCTCTTTGAAGCGGGCATTGAGGTCTTCAGCCCGAACGTCTACCCACCCAGATGCGAGCCGGCACACCAGCAATCGCTCGGTGCGCTCGGTGCGGCGCATGAGTGCCCGTACCGCACGAACCACTGCGGTGTCCTCGATTTCCAAGGTGCGCCGCACCCCACTTTTGGCGGGGTAGTCGAATTCGATCGCGTCGCGACGCACCGTGACGTGCTCACACAACAGGGTGGCAATCCCGTATGACTCGTGTTCCTCGGCGTACTGCTCACCGCCGGCGCGGAAGTAGCAACGATCAAGTAGGCGCAGCGCCAGCGCCAGCACCCGCTCACGGGTCAGACCCCGACCCGCAAGGTCCGCGGCCACGCGATCGCGCCAAGCCGGCAACTGTGTCGACAGTTCCAGGACGCGATCGAACTTCTCCTCGGCCCGCTCTTGCTGCCAGGCCGCGTGGTAGAGGTATTGGCGCCGCCCGGCCGCGTCCGTGCCGACCGCCTGAATGTGGTCATTGGGGCGCGGCGAGATCCACACTTTCTTCCAGGCCGGCGGGATAACCAGCTCCTTGATCCGCTGCAGGGTGCGCCCGTCTGCCACCAACTCGTCATCGGGCCCGTAGTAGGCGAAACCCATGCCGCGGCGCTTGCGCGTGATCCCAGGCTTGCTGAGCGCGCTGCGACGCAGTCGCATCTTGGCCTCCAGTCCCCGTTGGCTAACTGGACAATTACCCGCCCAGCAAGCGCTTCACACGGGTAATGGTTTTCGCTGCCAATGAGAAACGACCCGCCGCGACGGCGCGGCGGGTCGTTTCTGGCAGGATTAGCCGGCCATGAACTCGTGATAGGCCGACTCCAGATTCGGCGGCAGTGCCGTCACATTGCACTGGTGTTCGGTGTCGCCGATCGGTGCCAGGATGCCGCGCAGATCCTGGTATTCCTGCGGGTGCGCAGTGAAATAGCTGCGCAGACTGGATGCGGCCTGCGCGCGCGGCTGGCTGTAGGCGGCGGTGACCACCTGGTTGGCATCCGGATGTCCGGCCAGGTATTGCTGGGCCGAGCCGGTCACCGACGAAAACAGTGGCGTTGACACCGGCAAAACTACAGTCGGGCGCTCCGGCCGCAACGGCGCGGCGACGACACCCATGGCCATTCCCCCGAGCAGACAGCCGGCGCTGATAACGGCGACTCGCCTAGCCGCGACGATACTGCTCATTTTCATGATCAGCGATTGTCCTTCGAATTCGAAACTGATTCGCTGAGGCCCCGAGGCCCGAAATCCAAAGTAACCGAAGCGAACATGGCCGATGTTCGCGCAAGACGAACACGTACCGCGCGCAACCGTTGATCGAGGCACCTTAGACTGCATGAATCCGCGCGACGAGGTGACAATCACAAAGCCAGTGCTGGCGCCCACGTGGTGCTCATCCAGAAGCTGCGCGCGCACCAGCGCCGATAACGACTACGTCGTTGCGTTCCTGGTGCTGGCTGATCGGCTCCGACTCACCGTGAAGGCGGCGCCGGGGACTTAGTGGTTACGCAGCTTGGCGACCAACTTGTCTTTTGTCAGGCTCGAATATCCGGAGATGCCAAGCTCTTTGGCCCGCTTCTTCAGTTGCGGAACCGTCCAGTCGGCGTAAGAACCGGATTTGCCGCCCTTGCGGCCTACCGACGATTTGCCCCGCGCGGCCGCGGCGTTGGAGATCCGCGCGGCCTTTTCCTTGGAGTCACCCTGCTTGCGCAGATCCTGGTACATCTTCTCGTTCTTAATCGACGGGTTCGGCACGATCTCCACCTCCTGTACCTAGACAGACACCGCCGTCAGTATTGCCCGCCTGACTATGATCAAACACCTGGTGTTTGCCTGAAACGGCCTAAGCGGCCACCGGGTCGGTCTGTCGCTGCCAGCAGCAGCGTTGGCCTTAACAAGCTGCCTTTCTCCAGCATGAGCGCCGCGGGGCTCCCGGTAACGGGGCTACGACTTCGCGCTTCCTGAGCCGCCTACCCGTTTTGCGCGAGATCGGTGAGCCCGCTGAGCCGACGGAGGATTGGCATTGTCAAAACCACACTTTGCGGCCGGCGACGGGACGCCCAACCGCGCCCAAGATCCACAGGATGATCCCGATGACGAGCAGAATGCCGCCGATTGTGTACAAGATGCCGATCCCGGTGAAATAGCCGATAACGAGAAGAATGATACCGAGGACGATCACGGTCGCTCCCATCTTCCGGTTGCCGCGGCCGCTGCCGCTGACGTGCGGATACCCATCGCACGGCGCCCTAACCCCCTGGGTCAATTTTGAAGAGGCCCGCATTTGATGATTTGCCCAGCTTGCCGCTGAGGCCTTTTCCAGTCTGGCGAACAGCAGCTCTTGTGTGAGCAGTTTGGATCGCCACGGCGACCGGAATGGCGACCAGTGCGCGTCTTCGTGCGGCTGCCCAATCAGCGGGTGATGGCCCTTGCTGACTGCTGAATCTATTCACAACAGGCTTGAAAATGGCCCCGGAGAATTCTCCGAGGGCCATTTCCGCTGGTAGCGGGGACAGGATTCGAACCTGCGACCTCTGGGTTATGAGCTAGCCAGTCCCGGTTTCCTGGAGTCTCCCGCGTCTCAAACGTACAGGTCGCGGGCCATCACTCGTCCAATCTGTGCCGCTGCCTACGATGCGATCTCGTCAGTTGCGCCGCGTTTCGTTCACAAATCCGTTCACAACACGCTCCGCCGACTGACCGGACCCCGTGAACTGGTCCGCAGATCAACCAACCGGGGTTAGGGCACCGTTACCGCCGTCTGACTGGAACGGTCGTCTCGAACGCGCGGTTGGGCCGCCGGTGAGTCGACGGGAGATCTTCGTCGGAGCGTGGCGTTGCCCAGGGCGACGGTGTACAACATCGTCAAGTGGGCGCGGGAAGCGGAGGGCGTGACCTCGCAATGAGCATCGAACTGCATTACGACGGGAGGGTCACCTGCGAACTCGGCGAGGTGGCAGCAGTTTTTGGCAGCAGTAAGACGCACGGCGTCGTTCACGACGTGGCACCGCTAATCCTCGTGGATGGAAGTCGCGGCTGGGATGACATTGCGCGTGGTTGGGCCCTCGTCGGTGTAGATGTGAAATGTGATGGCCGGTATCTCCGTGTCAGCGCTGACAATGGTTCGTGGGTGTGGGAGCTGGTGGCTGCTCATTGGGATGGCGGCTGGTCACCGCTGCCGAATTGGAGCAGTAACGTTCTGGTCGGGAGGTGGCGTGACTGATGGGTGGTTGGCCCAGGTCATGCATCGGCGCGCCGAGATGGACGGCGGACTACAGCTCAGAAACCCTCAACCACTACGACCACGTTCATATCGCCACCGACGGCGGCGGATACTCAACCGGGCACGAAACCTATTACATCGGATCCATTACCCCACGCCGCCAGAGTGTAAATCTGAGCCCGACTGTCCACCGCGATTCACGCGGTGCCATAGCGTCTTCGAATGCCCAGTTCAGCGGGTTGTTCGTGTCCACTCTGTCCATAGATTGTCGGGCTGCGTCTGCCCGTCTTGGCACACTCTTGGCACAACGGGGGTTTGGTCGTCAGGCGCTCGGTCGCGTTTGCACGGCGGATTTGCCCCTTCGCTGAGGCTTGATCGCTGGATTGTGCGATCCGCCGATCTGGACCGTTCACGAGTCGCTGGCGCGGCAAGGACGTTGTAGCGTTTAGGCACCGCCGCGCAGGGTGGCGCGGATCGAAGCATGGTCTGCACCCGGCGGTCGCAATCGCGGCCGGGGGGAAGGGGGACAGTTCATGTCAGAAACCAAGCCGACCGCCAAAACAACAAACATCGCCGCTGCTCAGGGCGTGGCTCACAGTGTGGACGCGGAGGAACGGATCGGGTGGGTGTCTAAGGCCTTGTGTCGGACCACTAATCCTGACGAACTCTTTGTTCGGGGGGCCGCCCAGCGTAAGGCCGCGGTGATCTGCCGCCACTGCCCGGTGATGCAGGAGTGCGGGGCAGAAGCCCTGGACAACAAGGTGGAGTTCGGCGTGTGGGGCGGCATGACCGAGCGCCAGCGTCGGGCCTTGCTTAATGAACACCCGGAGGTCGTGTCCTGGTCGGACTTCCTCGACAAGCGCAGGAACCGCACCGTCAGCTAAATCTGCCGAACTGCACACACGGAACGTGTTGCCGCCGGCCGCGGCTTTAGCGTGCTGCCCCAATCCACGGCCAGCTATTACCAGCGCCCGGATGTGGCTTGGATGCCGATCACCGATATCCCACCCAACGAGGTGCGACTGGCATGGGTCTCCGCACGCCGAACCCCGTTGATCGCTGAGTTCGTGCGGCTGGCCGAAAGCGCGGTGACCCAGGTGGATGGCTGAAATTCGCCGTTGGCTGGATTCCTTCCGAAGAAGTTGCCCAGACTGCGGCGGCCAGCTGGGCCTCCAGATCCAAGCCCTCCCTTACTATCTGATACCCGGAAGGTATCGATCGTGCACGAAAAGGTCTCAGCGAATCGGATGGACCGCCCCTGGCGGCTGCGTTGACCGGAATGCAACGAAGGGAGCACATCCATGTCAGCACATCCATGTCTTCTGGCTCGACCGATCGACGGGATCACCGCACTGGTCACCGGAGCAAACCGCGGGTTGGGCAAGGCGTTCACGCAGGCACTGCTCGACCGCGGCGCGGCGAAGGTCTACGCAGGTGCGCGTGATCCCGGCACCGTCGACGTGACCGACACCCGCGTCGTGCCGGTGGGATTGAACATCACCAACCCGGGCGATGTAGCCACGGTCGCAC
>Ga0210389_10004350_pt1 | contig 11018 bp, 6 predicted proteins | sample IncBWH28OmetaG_FD_160127 | JGI IMG/M metagenome (GOLD analysis project Ga0210389, IMG submission 160127) | Forest soil microbial communities from Barre Woods Harvard Forest LTER site, Petersham, Massachusetts, United States - Inc-BW-H-28-O ... | reverse complement strand
CTCGGTTTGACCGACACCATCTCCGTCGGCGCGACTACAAACTCCGCGTGGGATCCATCGCGGCCGATACCGAGCTCCGGACCACTACCCCAGACCTCTTTTCCTTCGTGCCGCTTCCCCTTTACGACAACGCCAGCGAAGTCGCGGCCGGGGGTTCGCGGCAGAGTAGTTTTCTTGAAGCGTCCCGCGACATTCCCGATGTCACTGGGATTGATCCCTGCCGCCTGCACATGAACGAGCACTTCTCCCTCGCCCGGATTTGGAATCGCGACTTCCTCGATTCGCAAGACTGACGGCGGTCCGAACTCACTGAAACGCAACGCTCGCATTGCGCTGCTGGCCATCATGGCTCTCCACTCGTGGATTATTATGCTATGAAGCGGCAATCAAGCGGACGTGCAGCACAGGTGCCGTCAAGCGTCGGCTTTTAGGGTTGCAGGAACTTGCATCGGGACGAGAAAGTTGCTGGCGAGAAGATATGCAAACAAGTGTCCAAGGGGCGGCGCGTGCCGCAGCTGGGTGGCAGAAACCAGTCCGTTCGTCTCATCCCATTCCCAACCGCTATTCGGAAAACCCTTCAATCTTTCGCGCAACTCCGCAGAAGTCATCGGATAAGCGTAGATGCGGACGTTCTGCGCGAGAAGACGCGCGAGTGCTTCCAGAAGTCTCCCTTCGAGATTGCCGTAAAAGCTTTCTAACGCTTGAATCATCAGGGAAAGACCAACGACAAAGCGCACAGGCGCCTGCGTGTAGCGGCTTACGAGAGTTTTCATTTCGAAGAGCTCGCCTTTGCGAAAAAGCAACACATCGCCGCCCGCAGCGAGAAGAGCGTTGATGCGACGAAGCAAATCGGGGACCTCCGGTACCGGCTCGTTCGGCGTGAGCGGAGCAGCGGTCAGGCAAAAAAAACCAGCGGGCACCACCTTTGTTTCGCCCAGCTCCTTCTGGAGCTCCTGGGCGGCCGAGGCCAACAATCGCATGTGAACTTGCGAGTGAGATGGATCCCCGTGGCGAAAATATCCCGGGGCAAGCACTACGGTTTTCTTGTAGAGCGCCTCGGTAGGAGGAACTGCGGGGCCCTTAGAGGAGAACAATGCAGCCTCGGCAAATCCTCTACTCACCAAATGAGTTATCAGGGTAGGGCGATCCCAACCTTCAAATGCTGGCCCGCGAAGATCGATGTAGTCGATCTCGATTCGCTCCTTGATGACGTCTTCTGCCAAGCCCGCCAGAAATGATTCTTCGGTTTGCAATTCATAGAGCGCGGCGTAAATGAGATTGACGCCCAGAATACCGACGGCTTCCTGCTGCAGGACATTCGAAGGATCGCGCATATTTATGTGCAGCAGGACGTCGTTAGGAGGACCGCCGGGCTGCATTTGAAACCGGAGGCCGACCCAGCCGTGCGCGTCGTTCGTCCCGGCGTAGTTACGCGCGGAGACGGTATCAACAAAGGAGAAGAAGCGTGTGTGCGGCCCGCGCGTATTGTTTAACTGCGTGAGAAGCTCGGCCCATTCCTTGTCCAGCATTGCCTCGAGCCGCTGCCTGGATACGTAGCGCGATCCGGAGCCGTAAAGATCGTCGCTGACTTCCTTGTCGTAGGCGGAAACAGTCTTGGCGACCGTGTTGGACGCGCCTCCAACTACAAAGAACCAGTGCGAGACTTCCTGTCCGGCGCCGATTTCCGCGAAAGAGCCGAAGGCGGCTGCATCGAGATTCAGTGTGAGCGCTTTATGGTGAGTGTCGAGCTTTTCAGTGGGAGGCATAGTCAGACTCCGCTCCGGCGTGGAGGCGTGTGGTGCGGGCGCGCTGATTTTCGGGGTTTGAGCGTTTGAATTAGACGACGACACCGTTGAGTGAGCTGTTGCTCGTGCTCACGGAAAGACAGAAATTATCACGCTATGTAACGGCAATCAAGCGGACTGCATGTCCGGCGGTGGCTCAGTCTCCGAATTGCCGACTTCCTCCAGGCACCTAAGAAGACGCAGCCGGAAGAATTTGATCTGTTGATTCTCCGAGTGGCAACAGCTCGCACGGTCGACTCAGGCTTAGTCCGAGCCGAATCGGCCGCTGCAGAACTACGTTTGCTTCGTACGACTGCAGAAATGCTTCGATTGTTTTCTGCGACGGCGATGATTATTTTTCTGGCTTCGGGTAGTCGAAGCGGAAGATTTCGCCGGCTGGGCCGGCCACGCCTCTAGTGTTGTAGTTCAGCATGTAGTCCAAGTGCTGTTTATCTTCTGGGTACGCCACGCCGTCGGGATATGGGTAGGGGACATTTGTGTGGAAGGGGAGCGGGGTTACGGTGTCGCCGTGGGCGGCGTAGAAGTCCATGTCTTTGGCGAAGCCGTTGGCGTAGATGAAATAGTCGCGGGTCCATCCGTTGAGAATGTCGGGTAGATGCGTAGAGTCGAAGTCTACCGAGACTTCGTCGCCTGAGCCGAAGATTACGTATTCATCGTCGGTTTTCTGTATCAGATCGGTTACGTCGCCATAGCGAGTGTAATTCCCGATTTGGCGGGCGTAGGGGCCTGTGGCGCTCACTTCATCATAGATGTAGGAGAGATCGTTTGTCGGATTGCCTTCGACAACGCGCGGATAGCCGCGGAATTGCAGCTTGGCTTCGGCTAGCGGGACTTCGGTGAGTTTGAATTCGGTGTCTTCGGGAGAATTATCCACGCGGATGCGATCCCAATAGACGCGGAGATTTGTGGAGATGCGGATGAAGCGTGCGCCGGGAGGAATTTTTCCGGTTAGGTCGGCGACCATTGTGCGGTAGAGACCGGCGGGGAAACCCATGTCGTCAATCACTTTGACCCACTGGCCGGAGCCGTCTTGCACTTCCACGTAGGGCGGGACGGGAGTGATTCCGGCTTGCCAGGCGGCGTACATGGAGCTGGCGCTGAAGTAATCGGTGAAGCCGTCCATGAGCAGGCGAAGGGGACGCGACGGATCCCAATCGCCGAGATCGAGCTCGATCATGTGCATTTCGGCGAAGCCCGCGTAGGGCGCTAGCGGGAAATTGGCGACGTATTTGTGATCTTGCTCGCGGAGGAGCGGGAGGAGATCGCGACTGTGATCGTCCCATGCGCCGGCGGGAAGATGCGCGTCGCGGCTGGCGATTACCTTGAATTGCGGGAAGGGCAGCTCGCTGGCTAAATGTTCGTTCGGGTAAACCTCGACGTCAATCGGATGATCTACCGCTAGCAGCCGGGCTTGATCGAGATAATCGAGTTCTTCCATCGGTTCGAGCATTTTGAAGCGCAGGCGGCCTTCTTGTGGCTGCGCGAGCGAGCCGGTGACCTTGAAATATTCGGCGGGGTTGGGAATATTGCGCTGGTTGGGGCCGGTCCAGTGGCCGACAATTCCGGGTCCAATCATGTCGGCGAGAAATTCAAATTTTTGGCCGTTCCAGACGAACACGATGGGGCAGGAGCTGCCGCGGCGATCAATTTCAGTGATGAGTTCTTCTTTGTGGGCTGGGATCTCGAGTTCGTCTTGCAGGACGCCAGTGGGCCAGAGGAGGCGGATCACGTCGGCTTGGCGTTCGGCGCCCAGGCCGGCGACGATTGGCGCAGGACCTTGGCCTAAATAACCGGATGCGCCAGAGACTTCCCACTTTTGTTGCAGCGCCCCCGCATACATTTCTACTTTTGTGCCGATGGCGGATTTATTGTCGTTCTCACCTTTAAACGCGATCTTTAGCCAGTTGTAGCCATTTCCGCCGTCGTTCTTTAGTAGCACGGGCGGGAGATTATTTTGCGTGATTAGTAGATCGGTTGCGCCGTCGTTGTCGAAATCGAAGGCGATGATGCCGCGGGGATTTTTAAGCGCGATTTTGTCGAGGCCGGTGGAGGCGGTGACGTCGCGGAACCCGGCGGCGCCTTCGTTGCGGAGCAGGACGATATGTCCAGCGCCGGAGAAATCTTCGCCTACTGCCACCAAGTCAATCCAGCCGTCGTCATCGTAATCAATTGGCGCTACACCCCAGCCGCGCATCCAGTCGAGATCGGGTAGATTCACGCGTTCGAAGGATTTTCCGTCGTTGTTGCGCCAGAGGCTTAGGCCCGGCGCGCCCCAGTGCGTGAAGGCCAGATCCATCCAGCCGTCTTTATTGAAATCGAGCGCTGCGACGCCTGCGGTGGGCGCGGGCATGTCGCTGCTCCACGGCGTAGTGGATTGGAAGGCGCCTTCGCGCGGATTTAGGTACGCGACGGGGGATTTTTGCCAGCCGGTTACTACGAAATCTACGGCGCGATCGTTGTTGATGTCGCTGGCGAGTGCGCCTACGGATGGCGCGCTGCCCGCGAGCGCGGTTTCGGTGGTCCAATTTGTGAACGTGCCGTTGCCATTGTTGCGCCAGAGAACGTTGCCGGGGGGCGGGACGTCTGTTGGGAAATCAAATAGGGCTGCGGGATTGACGAGAGGGAAATTGTTGAAGCGGGTGACATAGAGATCCAGGTCGCCGTCGTGATCGAAGTCGATGAATGTGAGGCCGAGTATAAGCGCGCCCTCTGTGGCTTCGGTGTCTATTCCCGCATCTTTGGTTGCGTCTTTGAATGTGCCGTTGCCTTCGTTATGGAATAGGACGACTTTTCCGCCGGTGCTAACGGCCAGGTCAGGCTTGCCGTCGTTGTCGTAGTCGCCGACGGCGCAGCCCATTTGTTGCCCGTGGATTTCCAGGTGAGCTTCGCGCGTGACGTTCAGGAATTTTCCGGCGCCGAGATTTTTGTAGAGCGCGGAGTTGCCGCGGCCGTCGGCGTCTGCGAGGAAAATGTCGGGCTTGCCGTCACTAATGTAATCAACGATGCAGGCACCGCTGCCTAGGAATTGGGCGAGGCTGTGGGTGTTGGATTGCGTGGCGGTCCTGGGGCTGCGTGTTTTTCGAGCGCCGATTGTGGCGCCGCCGGATACTGTCGCGCCCGTCGTTGAGTCGAGTGTTGCGTTCACTTGCGCCGTTGCGAGGCGTGCTGCGGCCGCGGACGTCGGCAAGTTCGCGTATTGAGTGACATTGACGAAATGGACCGGCATCGCTTGCGGCACAGGTTCGGGCGCAGGTTGCAGGATTTCTGCGAGCGAATATTTTCCTTGCTCGCCGTAGATGAAACTCACGGGCTTGCCGAGTTTTTGCGAAGTCATGTGCTGGAAGCGGTCGAAGTGAACTTTGGCTTCGGGGGTTTTGCCGCTGCGTTGCAGTGCCTGGGCCATGCCGAATTCCGCGGAGACTTGAAAGGGATTTAGTTCGAGCGCGCGCTGGAAGGCGGCGATGGCTTTGTCATATTGCTGCTGCTGGGAATAAATCAGGCCAAGAAAATATTGCGTGTCAGCGTCGTAGGGATCGAGCGCGGCGACTTTCTGGAAATCGGCGATGGCGGCGTCGGCGTCGCCTCCGGCTTTTTCCATCAGGCCGAGGTTGAACCAGGCCCAGGGATTGCGCGGGTCGCGTTCGGCGGATTTTTGCAGTATTGCGCGTGCTTCGTCGAAGCGCTGCATGTTGAGGAAGGCAATGCCGGAGTTGAGGCAGCCGATATCGGTTTGAGGGTCAAGAATACAGGCGCGTTGAAATTTGCCGAGGGCTTTTTCGAATTGCTGGCGATTCATCAGCGAGACACCGAAATTATTCTCGCGGATTACGTCGGCGCGGGGGTTTGGCGGCTGTTCTTGGACGGCAGAATCGTCGTCGGAGTTCGCGGCTGCGGGCTTCGCGCGGGTGCGCGTGTGATGCTGTGATTGCGTGGGTTGCTGCGACTGCGACTGCGGCTGATCTTGTTGCTGCTGTTGCTGCTCTTGGCTGGCTGCGATGAGTGTGCAGGTGAATAGCGCCAGGAAAATTGTTGCGCGGGTGAAGCGGATCATTACTCTCCCTTTCTGAATGCGTTGGACATTCTACCGCGTCAAAGTCAAAGTCGCCCAGCTAAAGCTGGTCACTACAACGTCAACACCTAGGTCGCGCCGGCGTGCGTGCTAGACTTGCGGGCGCGTTTGCGTGCTTTCTGATGAGATCGCTATGAATGATTTGAATTTTCTTTCCGCGGTGGAGATGGCGGAGCAGGTTCGGGCGCGGACGGTGTCGCCTGTGGAATTGGTGGATGCGCATTTGAGGCGGATCGCGGAGCTGAATTGTGGGCGCGAATCGAAGTTGAATGCGTTTGTGCATGTGGATGTGGACCGCGCGCGAGAACTGGCGAAGGTCGCGGAGGCCGCGGTTGGGCCCGCGTCGCGTGCGCATTCTGATTCGCTCGGGCCTTTGCATGGCGTGCCGATTTCTGTGAAGAGTTGTGTGGATGTGTCGGGGTGGCCTTGCGAGTGTGGGAGCCGTTTGCGTCGCGGCTATGTTCCTGCGGAAGATGCGACTCTGGTTTCGCGATTGCGCGGGGCCGGCGCGATTTTGCTCGGGAATACTAATGTGCCGGAATTTTTGATGGCTTATGAGACCGACAATGCTCTGCACGGGCGGACGAATAGTCCGTGGGATGCGGAGCGGACACCCGGCGGGTCGAGCGGTGGGGAAGCTGCGGCGATTGCGGCCGGTTGTTCGGCGGGAGGAGTGGGGAGCGATGGCGGCGGTTCGATACGAGTGCCGGCGCATTATTCGGGGATATGCGGATTGAAGCCCACGGCGGGGCGCGTACCGTCAACGGGACATTATCCTGTGTCGGCGGGCCCGTTTTCGCAGTTGGGCGTGGTGGGGCCGATGGCGCGAACCGTCGCGGATGTGGCCCGATTATTTGCGGTGATGGCCGGACCGGACATTGGGGATCCCGCGTCGGCGCCGGTGCCATTGCGCGTGTGGAGCGAGGAGGAAATTCTCAAGCTACGCGTGGCTTATTTTGAAGATGACGGCGTGACTCCTGTGACTCCAGAAACAGCGGCGGCCGTGCGGGCTGCGGCGGATGCTTTGCGCGCGCAGGGATTTCAAGTGGAAGCGTGGCGGCCGCAGAATTTGGATCGCGTGTGGTCGCTTTGGTGGAATTTATTTGGGCGCGCGGTGCAGATGGCGTTTGCTTCGACGGTGGAGGGGCGCGAGGCGGAACTGAGTCCGATGTATCGTGCGTGGCGGGAGCGCGTGGCGCTGGAGCCGGCGATGGATGGGCGGGAGTGGTTGAACACTTTGGTGGGCCGCGACGCTTTGCGCGAGAGATTGCTGCGGCAGATGGAAACTTTTCCAATTTTGATTTGCCCCGCTTGCGCTGTTCCGGCGTTCCGCCATGGCGAGCGGGAATGGATGGTGCTGGGGCGCAAGGTCGAGTACTTGAAGGCGATGAGTTATTCGCAGTGGTTTAATTTGCTGGGGAATCCGGCGGCGGTAGTGCCGGTGGGGCGTTCGCCGGAAGGTTTGCCGATCGGGGTGCAAGTGGTGGGGCGCCCTTGGGAGGATGAGGCGGTGCTGGCGGTGGCCGCGAAGATTGAGGCGGCCACTGGTGGTTTTCGCAGGCCGCCACTTGCGTAACACCGGGGAACCGAACGGCATTATCGGCGACTCAACTATTCGCCGCCGTACTTTCCAGGGCAACGAATCTTCTTGCGATTTTTCTCTTCAGGCATCTTCCTGATCTCGACCCAATATTCTTCTCGCGCGTCATCATCAATCTCGATTACGCCGGGATAAAGACGGTCGCCGCCCTTTTTCTTGCAGCCGGAAATCCATACCCTTTCTCGGGTCTCGCTGTCGAAATAGTTAGTCTTAAATCCACCCCTGAAGCTTTCGTAGCAACGTCCCCGGTAGGAAAGGGACCGTCCGGTCTTTGAGAATTTCACACGACCAATTCGGGCTGGGCCGCTCACACCGTCTGGCTTGGTCTCGATATACATGATTCGCGTTTTCATTTGTCGAGATCTCTGCTTCGATGCGAGCCGAAAATTTAACCGGCGGTGTTCGCGCGCGCGATCAGAAAAATCGCGAGGAAGTAGAAGATGAACATCAGCGCAAGAAAGGCTTGCGCGCGTTTATTGGCACCGGCGAATTCTTTCCAGACGAAAATGCCCCAGAGGGCCGCGACCATGGGAGCGGATTGGCCGATGGAGTAGGAGATGGCAACGCCGGTGAAATTCGCGGCCACTAGATTGAAGACCGTGCCGGTGGTCCAGATGGCCCCGCCGAGCAGGCCGAGTACGTGGCCGTTCACTGGCCCGCGAAAGAATCCGCTGAATGCCACCGGCTCACCCACCAGCGGCTTCTTCATGAAATATAAATTCCACCACAGGCAGGAAAGCAGCGCGCCGCCGGTGAGAAATACGGCGATGCTGTAGGGGCCGAGCGTATTTCCGTGGGTGAGCGCGCGAGTGGAAAATGGCGCCCAGAGACCCATCAGCACGCCGGAGATTACGCAGACGACGATGCTTTTGCGCGAGGCTTCTCTGTTCGTGCCGAGCTCGCCGTAGGCTTTGCCGTCGAGGATCACGGCGACTACTGCGCAGAGGACTCCGGCACCGAGCATCGTTACGTTGCCGCGTTGCTGTTGGACGAAGCTGAGTACGGTGCCGACTACCAGCGCGATGCCGATGGCTACGGGGAAGGCGATGGCGAGCCCGGCCATGTCTATCGCTGCAACGAGCAGAAGGTTTGCGAGATTGAAGATTATTCCGGCGAGGAGGGCCCAGCCGATGTTGGAGAGGTCGGCGGATCGGACATTATTAAGGAAGCTGCTGGGGCCGCCGTTTGTCGAGCCCATGGTGAGGGCGTAGATCAGTGCGGCTAGGAAAATTCCTACGGCGTAGTCCCAGTAGAAAAGTTCGAAGCGGTAAATTTTCACGCCTTTGTAGGTGTTGGCCCAGGAACCCCAACAGGCGGCGGAGACGATCATCATTAATAGGGCCGTGCCGAACGTTGTTGGTGTGAACATTAGGTTCCTTTGTTCGGATGCGATTGAAAAGTAAGGCTACTAAAACGCGGCGGCGCCTCTTGGGCTTTGATGTTTGATTAGGGCTACTACTTCATCGTGCCTGGCCATGGCGCGGGCGCCGATTTTTGTGCAGCAGAGCGCGGCACAGGCGTTTGCGAACAGGCCGACTTTCTGGCAATCCCAGCCTTGCAGCAGGGCGTAGGAAAGGCCTCCCATAAACGCGTCGCCCGCGCCTGTGGTGTCCACGACGTCCACTTTGAAAGCGGGAACTTTGGCGAATTCTTTTGGGGTGGCGATGAGGCAGCCGTCGGCGCCAAGAGTGATGGCGACTACCGACGGGCCCATACGCAAAAGCGCGGTGGCGACTTTTTCGTAGTCGGATTCGCCGGTGAGTTCGCGAGCGGCGGCTTTGCAGGGCTTGAGGACGTCCACCAGGCGAAGCGCGCTGCAGAGTTCGGCCTGCGTACCGAGATTCGATTCGGCGAAAAAACTGGGCGATACGTCGAGATCGAAAATCACGCGGACTTTGGCGTCGTGCGCCACCTGCATCGCTTCTTTCACGGGAGCGATGGGGAGTTGCGAGGCCTCGGTGTGGAAATGTTTCGCGGCTTGGATGTGCGGCGCGAAGCGGTGTAGGACTTGATAGACGGAAATTTTCCCGGTGACGTTCGGGAACATGTAGATGCAGCGTTCGCCGGCGACGTCCACGGGAATCCAGGTGAGGGCGGACATCTCGCCTTTCACGATTTCGATGCCGGAAAGATCCATGTGATCTTCGGTGAAGGCTTTCTGGATGATGCGGCCATTCTCGTCGTCGCCAATGAGGCCGAGCCAGCCGGTGCTGACGCCGAGGCGCGCGACCTGCGTGAGATTGTTTGCGGTAACGCCGCCGGCATGAATTTCCATGCGCGTGGCGTTGATTTTTTCTTCTGGGCCGAGAAGACGGGGCACGATGGCGAAATAATCCACGGTGCAACTGCCGATTCCGACGACGTCAACTTTTGCTGTGGTGGCTGACATAGGCTCGATTCCGGCTACTTTGCTCCCGTTTGTGAATGCCCGGTGGGCGGCAGCGCCATCAGGTCAACGAACATTTTGTAGAATTTGTCTTTGTTCAGCTCTTCAGGGATGTTGACGAGCTGCTCGCCGAGGCCGGGCTGCGCGCCGTCGGTCCAGACCAGAACATTGCCGTAGCCCGCGGTGTGCGAGATGTCTATGTCCATGAAATATTGCGTTTGCTGGGTGATGACGCTGGGGTCAAGCCATCCGGCGACGGCCAGCTCGTCCCACATGAATTCTTCGTCGGCATATTTTGCCAGATATTGCGAAGCGGGGCTGGACGATTTCGCGATTTCCGCGATCAGTTCCTTGGTCATGCGAGTTTTTACCGAAATGTCCACGGTGGTGATGGTGATTTTGTGCCAGGGCGCGGTGAGGACGATGTGTACGGACTCGGGGTCCCACCAGAAATTAAACTCGCGGCGATTTTCAGCAATCCAATCTCTGGGAACGATCGGAGCGATGCTGCCGCCCATGACGACGAGCTCTTGCGCGAGTTCAGAGACTTGCGGATCGAGGCTGATGGCCTGGGCGATGTCCGTCATGGGGCCGCCGGCGTAGATGGTTACTTCGTGCGGATATTTGTGAACCATGCGGATGATGAAATGCGCGGCGTCTTCCTTTTGGGCTTGCAGCTTGGGATTGCCTTCGGCGAGATCGGGAACTTCGAAGGGCAAATGATATTTTCCGCGCAGGCCGTCGCCGAGATTCATCCCGGGGCGGTGGCCGTTCCACGCGCCTTGATAGTGGACCGTGCCGTAGAGCTTTTCCCAGCGTTCGATCATTTCCATGCGATTGATGAGGGGATAGACCGCTCCGGGATACACGGGGATATCGGTGTGGCCGGTGAGTTCTAACATGCGGAGGGTGTGGGCGACTTCTTCGTCGCGCCACATATCGCCGCTGACGACGGTGATGCCGAGAGTTTCGACGTTGGGCGATTGCAGGAACATGAGGATTGATTGCTGGTCGGTGGTGGCGGCGCCGCGCGCGTCCTGGTCAATGATAACTTTTCGTTTGGTTTGCGCGGTGGTGACGGTGGCGGAGACCAGCGCGACCACTGCGATGACGGTTAATGACACGATTCTCTTCAGGCCCATGGCGATGATTGATCCC
>Ga0210389_10004347_pt1 | contig 11024 bp, 10 predicted proteins | sample IncBWH28OmetaG_FD_160127 | JGI IMG/M metagenome (GOLD analysis project Ga0210389, IMG submission 160127) | Forest soil microbial communities from Barre Woods Harvard Forest LTER site, Petersham, Massachusetts, United States - Inc-BW-H-28-O ... | reverse complement strand
ATCATCCACCTGATCTATCACGCCCGGAATTACGAGGGCGCGTCGAAGGACTACGAGTTCTCCCGCCGCACGATGGAGGAGCACTGGAAGACCGGCTACAGCGACATGGTGCGCACCTTGCGTCATTCCGAGGTGCTCGAGCGGCCGAAAAGTCCCGATGGCGTTTTCACCTTCGACCTCAAGCACCAGGGCCGCGAACAGGAGAAGTGACGATGAAACTGGCCGATGTCCGCAAGAACGCCTTCGCGATGCCGCTCAACGACCCGTCCTATCCCAAGGGTCCGTACAAGTTCTACAACCGCGAATTCGTCGTCATCAGCTACCGCACCGACCCGGAACGGCTGCGCTCGGTCGTGCCCGAGCCGCTCGAGGTGGTGGGCGATACGGTGAACTACGAGTTCATCCGCATGCCCGATTCGACGGGCTTCGGCGACTACACTGAGACTGGCCAGGTGATCCCGGTGCGCTTCAAGGACAAGGACGGCACGGTGCAGGAAGGCGGCTACGTGCACGCCATGTATCTCGACGACAACTCGCCGATCGCCGGCGGCCGCGAGATCTGGGGCTTTCCCAAGAAGCTCGCCAATCCGAAGGTCTGCCACGAGAACGAGACCCTGCTCTGCACCCTGCACTACGGCTCGGTGCTCTGCGTCACCGGCACCATGGGCTACAAGCACCGCGAGATCGATCCCGCGCCGCTGCTCAAGAGCCTGGCCAAGCCCAGTTTCATGATCAAGATCATCCCGCACGTCGACTGCACGCCGCGCATCTGCGAGCTGGTACGCTACTACCTCGAGGACGTGACGGTGAAGGGCGCCTGGTCGGGGCCGGCCGCGCTGCAGTTCTTCGACCACGCCATGTGCGACGTCAACCGCCTGCCGGTGCGCGAGGTCGTCTCGGCCAGCCACTTCGTCACCGACCTGACCTTGGGCCTGGGCGAAGTCGTGTTCGACTACCTGGCGAAGTAACCCCAGCGCGAAAGGATTCCCCATGTCGAATTTCAAAGGCAGAGTTGCCATCGTCACCGGCGCGGCCAGCGGCATCGGCAAGCAGGTGGCACTGCGGCTCGCCGCCGAGGGCGCCATCCCGGTCATCGCCGACTTGAACCTCGACGCCGCCAACGCCACCGCCAAGGAGATCAAGGCCCTCCATAAAGATAAGGGTGGCATAGGCGATTCCTTCGCCGTCGCCATGAACGTCACCGACGAGGCCCAGGTCGAGAAGGGCATCGCCGACACCATGACCAAGTACGGCAAGATCGACATCCTGGTGAGCAACGCCGGCATCCAGATCGTCAAGCCCTTGGTCGACTTCCCCTTCGCCGACTGGAAGAAGCTCCTGTCGATCCACCTCGACGGCGCCTTCCTCACCACCAGGGCCTGCCTCAAGCACATGTATGCCGCCAAGTACGGCCGCGTGGTCTACATGGGCTCGGTCCATTCCAAGGAGGCTCGAAGCTCAAGGCGCCCTACGTCACCGCCAAGCACGGCCTGATCGGGCTGGCCAAGGTGCTGGCCAAGGAAGGCGCGGAATACAATGTCGCGGCCAACGTGGTCTGCCCGGGCTTCGTGCGCACGCCCCTGGTCGACAAGCAGATCCCCGAGCAGGCCAAGGAGCTCAACATCAGCGAGGATGACGTGATCAAACGCGTCATGCTGAAGGACACGGTCGACGGCCAGTTCACCACGACTGACGAAGTGGCCGACGCCGTCCTCTATTTCGCCGGCGCCGGCAGCACCGCGCTCACCGGCCAATCGATGGTCGTCAGCCACGGCTGGTTCATGCAGTAGGCGTGCGTCGAGCGTTGTGTTGCAAGGTTGCAACGCTCCCGGCTGTTAATCGCCGGAACCTGTGACCGCGGGCAACCGCGGTCTTCGGCCCCTCGTTGGTCGGGCACTAGCGCCTCCAACAAGGGAACCTCCCGACAATGTCCAAGAAGGCACTTCTGGCCGCCGCAGCGTTCCTCGCCCTGCCGGCCGCCGCTAATGCGCAATCGCTGTTCGATTCCGCCGGCCCGACCTATCCGGGCGTCTATATCGGCGCCGAAGGCGGCCTGAACTGGCTGCTGAACAACAACAGCTACATCATGAATACGGGCTGGGCCGTCGGCGGCAAGGTCGGCTACGACTTCGTCGGCCCGCGCGTGGAAATCGAAGGCATGTACCATAACAACACCGGCAGCGGCGTCGTTGCCTTCCCGAACGGCGGCTTTGCCAACGTGAACGGCCGCATCGAGCAGGTCTCGCTGATGGGCAACCTGCTCTATGACTTCTTCCCGGGCGCCACCATCACGCCGTACGTCGGCGCGGGCCTGGGCGTCGCCTTCGTCGATTCCACCATCCAGGGCTGCAGTCTCTGCAGCACGCAGTTCGCCTACCAAGGCATCCTGGGCGTGGGCTACAACGCCACGCCGGCGCTGCGCGTCGCGCTTGAAGGCCGCTACTACGGCACCACCAACCCCGGCGCCTACACCAACAACAACATCATGGCGTTGCTGAGCGTCAGCTACAAGTTCGGCCAGCCCGAGGCGGCAGCGCCGCCGCCGCCCCCGCCCGCAGCGGTGACGCCGCCGTCGTTCATGGTGTTCTTCGACTGGGATCGCTCGAACCTGTCGCAGCAGGCGCTGACCACCATCCAGCAGGCGGCCAACGCCTTCAAGGCGAAGGGTAACGCGCGCATCACGGCGACCGGCCATACCGACACGACGGGTCCGGAGAGCTACAACATGGCGCTGTCTCTGCGTCGTGCCAACGCGGTCAAGGACGCGCTGGTGCGCGACGGCGTGCCGGCGCAGGCGATCACGGTCATCGGCAAGGGCGAGACGCAGCTGCTGGTGCCGACCGGCGACAACGTGCGCGAGCCGCAGAACCGCCGCGTCGAGATCGTCGTCCAGTAAGGCGACGCGCGAACCCTCCACGCGCAGAAACGGCCGGGCACCCCCGGCCGTTTCCTTTTGCCCACGGCTCTGCGCCGCGCTATCGCCTTGAGGATGGGGAAGGCACTGCTTGCGGCACTGCTGGTCGCCGTGTCCTGGGCGGCCGGCGCGCAAACCCGCTCCCCGGGCAGCAACGTCCAGAACGACGGCAACGACCCGCTGACGCCGAAGGCGTGGGCCCGCTGCTCGTGGCACCGACATCGACCAGCCGGGCGCTGGGCGACGGCAAGTGGCAGGGCGGGGTCGAGGCCATCGCGAGCGCGCAGCACGATTGGGGACTCACCGCCGGCCTGCTCTCCTACCAGAAGGCCTTCGACGGCGGCGCCGAGCTGATCAATGCCCAGCCGCTGCTCTTCTACAATCTCGGCAACGGCTATTACCTGCGCTCGAGTGGCATCGCCGCGTTCGATCTCGTGAAGCACACGTCGGTCGTGCCGGTCGGGTTGGGACTGGGGCGCGTCTTCCCCCTGGCGAATGGCCGCGTCATCAACACCTTCGTCGAACCGCAATACGCCGTGCTGCGCGCGGGCGACGGCGTTCCGACCTTCCAGGTCTTCGTCGGCTTCAACATCCAGTTCCCGCTCGGCAGCTTCGGCCGCTGACCGGGCAATCTTGACACCGCACATCCTCACGCGCAGCGTTGCCGATCGATCGTTCAGGCAATGAACGACTTTCCCGGGAGGGAACATGACACCGACACTCGGCTCCGTCGGGGCACTTGCCACCGCCCTCGCCCTGTCGATCCCGGCACTGCCGGCGACCGCCGCGACCTTCGTCTATGTCGGCTGCACCGACAGCAACGAAATCCACGTCCTGCAGCTCGATCCGCAGAACGGCGACCTCAGCCCCGTCGAGAAGGTCACGATCCCCGGCATCGCCAAGACGGCGGGCTCGACGCCGATGGCTGTCAGTCCGGACAGGAAATTCCTGTTCGCCGCCACGCGCGGCGAGCCGATGGTGGCGGCAAGCTTCCGCATCGATCCCGCCACCGGCAAGCTGAGCCACGTCGCCAACGGCCCGCTCGACGGCAGCATGGCCTACATCGCGACCGACCGCAGCGGCCGCTTCCTGCTCGCCGCCTCCTATCCCAACAACAAGGTCACGGTGAATCCGATCGCGCCCGACGGCACGGTCCAGCCGCCGAAGCAGATCATCCCGACCGAGCCCAACGCCCACGCCATCCAACCCGACGCCGCCAACCGCTTCGTGCTGGCGACCAGCCTCGGCGGCAACGTGGTGCGCCAGTTCCGCTTCGATAGCGAAACCGGCACGCTCTCGCCCAACGATCCACCGGCCGCACAGGTCAAGGGCAACGCCGGGCCACGGCACTTCGCCTTTCATCCCACCAACGGCCGCGTCTACCTGGTGAACGAGCTCGAGGCCTCGGTGTATGTCTTCGCCTACGACAGCGAGACCGGCACCCTGAAGGAGCGGCAGGTCATCAGCGCGCTGCCCGAAAACAAGCCGGACAAGATCTGGGCCGCCGACCTGCACCTGACGCCGGACGGCAAGTTCCTCTATGCCAGCGAGCGCGGCACCAGCACGATCGCGGGCTTCACGGTCGGCCCCGCCGACGGGACGCTGTCGCTGATCGGCCACACGCCGACCGAGCAGCAGCCGCGCGGCTTCGCCATCGATCCCGCGGGCCGTTATCTTCTGGCGGTGGGCCAGCTCTCCGATTCGATGACCAGCTATGCGATCGACGTCACCACCGGCAAGCTCACCAGGCTCAAGCGATATCCGATGGGCAAAAATCCCAACTGGGTGGAGATCGTCAATCTGCCCTTGGGAGACTAGACTTCGGCCGGGAGGCCCGACATGGCACACACTCTCGATATCGAACCGATCGACGCCAGCTTCGGCGCCGTCGTCCGCGGCATCAAGGTCACCGAGCTGGACGACGCCACGTGGCGCTCGCTCTACGCCGCCTGGCTCGACCATGCCCTGCTGATCTTTCCCGACCAGCATCTAAAGCGCGACCAGCAGATCGCCTTCGCCAAGCGCTTCGGGCCGCTCGAATTCGAGATGGCCGCGATCAGCAACGTCAAGCCGGACGGCACCCTGCGGCTGGAAGAAGACAACGACGACATGATGAAGGTGCTGAAGGGCAACATGGGCTGGCATTGCGACAGCACCTACATGCCGGTGCAGGCCAAGGGCGCGGTGTTCAGCGCCGAGGTGGTGCCGAGCGTCGGCGGCCGCACCGGCTTTGCCGACATGCGTGCGGCCTACGATGCCCTCGACGACGATCTCAAGGCCAGGCTCGAGGGCCTGGCGGCGCATCATTCGCTGCACTACAGCCAATCCAAGCTCGGCCACCAGACCAAGAAGGCCGACGGCGAATATAGCGGCTACGGCTTCCATGACGGGCCGGTGCCGCTGCGGCCGCTGGTCAAGACCCATCCCGAGACCGGCCGCAAGTCGCTGCTGATCGGCCGTCACGCCCACAACATCCCCGGCATGGACGCGAAGGCCTCCGCGCAATTGCTGCAGGAGCTGGTCGACTTCGCCTGCCGGCCGCCGCGCATCTACCACCACGACTGGACGCCGGGCGACGCGGTGGTGTGGGACAATCGATGCCTGATGCATCAGGCGACACCGTGGGACATGACGCAGCCGCGCGTGATGTGGCACAGCCGCATCGCCGGCGATCCGGCGAGCGAGGCGGCGCTCGCGGCTTGACTCTTCGCTGGGGGCGCGCCACTCCAGTGGCGCGTCTTCTCATGCTCATATGGACCGCGAGCCTCCGGCTCGCTCATGATTCATGATGCGAGCCGGAGGCTCGCGGTCCGGAAGACCATGACGCGCCACTGGAGTGGCGCGCCCCCAGCGATCAGTGCGGCGGCATGGGGATGAAGACGGGCGGCGTGCCCGACATCTTCGAGCGCGCCTTGATGTCGGCGTCGTTGGCGCCGAACGGCTTCAGATAGACGTAGAACGGCGTGCGGCGCTCGGCGATGTCGTTGCCCGGCTGGGCGCTGCGGCTGATCAGCATGTCCGACTGGATGCGCACATGCATGTAGCCCGGGATCAGCTCGGCCCAGCTCGCCACCTCGGGCGTGAAGGACACGTCGTAGGAATAGGCGTCGACCAGCCTGACGACGCCCCAGCTCGTGCCCGCGCCGGGGCTCGACGGCACCTGCTGCCAGCTCATGCCCGCCTGGACATAGACGGCGACCGCATTCAGCATGACGTAGAGCGGCGCCGTGGGATCGATGTTCTGCATCGCAATGGTCATGCGGTACGACTTGCCGTCCGGCTCCTGGACGATCCGCTTCAGCTCGACATAGAGCGAGGTGAGCGCTTCGTGCTCCAGCAGCAGGCGCGCCTGGCGCTGCTGCTGGATCGCGCGCGCCTGGTAGATGCCGATGCCGCCGTCGATGGCGAAGGCCGCCAGGATGATGCCGACGACGCCCAGGACCACCGGTGAGCGCCACAGGCGAAGCCCGCGGCCGAGCTTCACCGCGATGCCCGACGGCGGTTCGACGGACGGACGGGGCGCGGCGTCCCGCAGTTTCTCGAGCAGGACGTTCTCGGACCGCTCAGCCGCCGTCTGCGCCATGCCCAGCCGCCGCTTGAGCAGTCTGGCCTCCGACTGCACCGCCGCTGCCTGCCGCCACAGATCGCGGATCAGCGCGTCCTTCTGCTCGACCGACAGCTTGCCAAGATCGGGACGCTTGTCGGTCATGCCCAGTCACTCATGGGACGACCGCGCCGTTGGCGATGTGGACGATCTGCTGGGCCTGCTCGGCCAGCGCCAGATTGTGGGTCACCAGGACGAGCGTCGTGCCCGTCTCACGGTTGACGCCCAGAAGCTCGTCCATGATCTCGATCTCGGTCTGCTCGTCGAGGTCGGCGGTGGGCTCGTCGGCCAGCAGGAGAGCGGGGTCGTTGATCAGCGCGCGGGCGATCACCGCGCGGCGCTGTTCGCCGGCCGAGACCTCCGACGGATAGGCCTCGAGATAGTCGCGCAATCCTACGCGGGCGAGCAAGCTCGAGGCCTTGGCATAGAGATCGGCCGCGGCCTGTCGCTTGCCGAGCAGGGCCGGCAGCGCGACGTTGTCGATCAGCCGCAAGGTCGGCAGCAGGCTCGCGAACTGGAAGACGAAGCCGATCTTGCCGTTGCGGAACGCCGCCAGCGCATTCTCCGACAGGCTCCAGATGTCGGTGCCCTCGACCGTGACCGTGCCGTCCGACGGCCGGCTGAGGCCGCCCAGCATCGCCATCAGCGAGGACTTGCCCGAGCCCGAGCGGCCGATGATGGCCGCGAACCGGCCGGCCTCGACGTCGAGGTCGATGCCCGCGACCGCCGTCACGGCACCGCGTTCGGTGACGTAGTTTTTCCTCAAATGGCGGCACGACAGCATCGGCTCAGCCCTCGCTGCGCACGAGGTCGTAGGCGTCGCGGCGGCTGGCCCGCCAGGCCGGATAGAGCACGCCCAGGGCGCCGATGACGGACGCCAACACGATGGCGCCGACGGCGAAGGCGATGGTTCGCGGCGGACCGAGCCAGAGGAAGGGCACGCCCAGCTTCTCGAGGTAGTAGACCAGCGAGCGCTCGAAGAGACGCAGCATCAGCCCGCCCAGCACGACGCCCAAAAGGCCGCCGACGCCCGTCGCCAGCACCGCCTCGGTGACCATCATGCCGATCACCTGGCTGCGGCGCGCGCCGATCGCCTTCAGGAGGCCGAGCTCGCCCCGGCGTTCGGTGACGATCGCCGAGAACAGCACGCTCACCATCAGGGCGGTGCTGGCGAACATCAGCGCCATCAAGGCGAGGATGCCGTCGAGCAGGGCGGCCAGGCCCTGGCGAATGCCGCTCATCGTCGTGTCGCCGGCCACCACCTTGGCCCCACTCAGCGCCGAGAGGATGGCGAAGCGCGCCTGCAGCGCCGTGGCGCCCGGCGCCAGCTCGACCAGGAAGCCCGTCACCTTGCCCGGCGCCAGCACGGCGGGCGGCCGACCGCCCTCGCCATGGATCGCGCCGGCCAGCGCCTCGAGCGTCGCGAACGGCATGAACACGCCGCGCTCGTGGGTGCCGACGCCGGTGCGGCCGAGCCGACCATAGACGGTGTGCGGCTTGCCGAAGATCAGCAGCTGCGAGCCCAGCGGGGCGTCGCGTTCGGCGCCCAGGATCACGTCGCCGGGCTGCAGGCCGCGATTGATCCGCTCGGCGAGCCACGGCTGGATGGTGAAGTCGCGCGCCGGATCGAAGCCGATAAGGTCGACCGAATCGTGATGGCTGCCGATGCCCGAATGCTCGACCCGCACGATCTTCTGGGCGGCATAGCGTCCCACGCTGCCAAGCTTCGCCTTGGCCAGCGCATCGGCATCGAGCACCAGTTCGGTCGGCTCGACGACCAGCAGGGCGGCCGTGATGTTGGTGAGCGCGCCTTCGGGCACCACCATCATGTCGGCGCCCATGCGGGTGAAGCCGACCGACATGCTGCGGTCGATGCTCTGCATCAAGGTCGCGCCGGTGAAGACGACGGCGCTGCCGATGGCGACGGCTGAGATCAGCAGCAGGCTGCGGGCCTTGCGGCGTCCGAGATTCTGGAGGGCGAGGCTCAGAAGCAGCCAGCGCACCCCCCGGATCTCACCAGCCATGAATTGCCGGCGCGCTCAGAGCGTGCCCATCACAGAGTACACGAGCGCGTGTGCTTCATGTGCTCCAGCTCGGTCGGGATGATCACGCAGTCATGGTGCCCGCCGTTGCTCGGCAGGATGCCGATCAGGGTGTCGGTCGAGGTGTCGATGACCGCGATGCCGCTCGACTGGCGCTGGAAGCCCGAGAACGGCGTCAGCACGTACTTGCCGTCGTAGGTCAGCGCCGGCGTCTGCAGGTCGGGGCCGATGCCCTGGATCTCCTTGATGATGGTCCAGCTCTTGGTGTCGACCACCATGATGCCGCTGAAGGCGGGCGAAGGATGCAGGATCGACAGGTAGAGCTTGGAGCTGTCGAGCGAGAACACCATGTGGAACGGATTGGGATACTTGCCGCGCCACAGCGGGTCCTCGACATGCGCGACCTTGCGCCATTTGGTCGGGTCGGGGTCGGTGCAGCTGAACACCGAGGCGTTGTTTTCCCTGAGGTTGTTCATCATCACCAGGAACTTGCCGTCCGGCGAGAAGCCGATCTCGTGGCCCGGCGAGTGGATCTTGTCGAACACGACCTTCCACGTATCCTTGTCGATCTGCTCGACCGGATACTGGTCCTGCGAATCCTTGTTGAACTGCAGGAAGGCGGCCGGATCGAAGTTCTTCTCAGGGTCGAGGATGGCGATGCCGCCGCACAAGCGCACGACGGTGGCCGCCCAGCGGCCCTCGGGATGCCAGATCGTGCCGTCGGCGCCGGTCAGCGTGAGCGGGCTGTCGCCGGGCGTCGAGCCTTCCTCGACGAACAGCTCGCCCATCGGCACCATTTCCCAATCGATCTTGTTGCCCTTGGTGCCCCTGTAGTCGTAGCGGCCGGTCTTCGGATCGGGATAGATCTTCTTGATGGTGAGCGTGCCGCCCTTCATCCAGGCGTCGCGCAGCTCGGGCACGTTGGGCGTCCAGTCGAACCGCAGCGCCGCCTTGACCTTCGACGTCGTGCGGTCGAAGCAGGCGGCGATGTCCTTCTGGCCGTCGGTCACGAAATAGGACTGTGCGTCCTTGGGGTTGACCGTGACGTGCACGCCAAGCCCGAGGCCCGTGCTCTCCGAGACGTTCTCCATCAGCTGCATCTGCGTGCCGTCGAAGCGCACGCGATAGATGTTGGTGCCGGGCGGCGCGGTCTCCGCCGTGACCGGCGTCGGCATGCCGTAGATCAGCGAGTTCTGGCCGCCCTGTGTGCTGTTGACGAACTCGAAGCCGTGCAGCGGATCGGCGCTCGGGAAGGCGCAAAGATGGTGGCTGATCGGATTGTAGTCGCCGTAGTTCCAGTACCAGATCGAGGCCAGCACGCGGTTCGAGTTGAGGTCGATCGCATAGGTGCCGCCGCCCAGCTTGGTCGGCAGCAGGGCGACCCAGTTGCCGAGGCTCTGGCCGCGGAAATCGGCGCGGCTGTCGACGACCTCGCGGACGATGTTGTGGCGCTGCGCCTCGGTGTAGTTGGCGCCGGCATGGCGCAGGCCCTGGTCGGAGACCGAGCCGCCGCCCAGGGCGTTGTATCCGATCACCGCGGCCTCGGCGGCGGCCGCGGTGCCGACCGCGACGTTGAACATCGTGCGCCGGCTGAGACCGCGGGCCTTGGTTGGCGCTGTGGCGGCCGCGACCTTGGCCTTGCGCGCGTCGGCTTCCTTCTTCTCGGCCAGATAGGTCTGGAATTCGGCGTGGTCCTTTTCCTCGACCTCGATGCGCCGCCTGACGAAGTCCTGAGCGGAACTCCTGGCGGGAAGCTTTCCGCCCTCTGAAACAACCTTGACGCCCGGCCCTCCCCGCTGAGGCGACTTGGTCTTCGTCGGCTTGTTACGCTTCGCCATCTAGACTCTCCCCCTTTAGCGTTCACCGCCACATACTACTCACGCACTTGCCGGAAGAAAACTCGAAGATGCCGGCCCGCTTGCACATCAGATGTAGGCGACGAGGGGCTGGCGTCCGGCCGCCGCAGGAGTAGTCTTGCGCACTCTGTCCGCGGGACGTCGTGGGAGTGTGTTGATGGACTATGCGGTCGTGATCAGTGCCGTCGTGCTCGGACTGTCCGTGCTGGCGACGATCGCGAAGTTCCTGGACTGGTTCGTCCACAGCGATCCCAGGACCATGGTGCGGACCACCCGCTGGATGCTGCTGCTCCTCGTCCTCGCCTGCATTCCGCTTCTCGTCCTGACGATCGCCAATCAGCAGTGGCCGGCCGCGATGCTGATCGGCGCCGGCATGCTGATCGTCCCCACCCTTCTCAAATGGCACGCGATGTTCGCGCCGCTGCGCGCGGCGTTCGACTATTTCCGCCCGAAGGCGCGGCCCTTCGACATGGAGATCCGGAACGACGAAGCCGCCCGCGACCCCGAGACGGTGCGCCGGGCCGCCGCCATCCTCGAGGCCTATGTCGGCAAATCCTCCCTGGTGGCGCTCGGCGACGGGCGTCGCGGCAACCGTGACGACGGCGAGC
>Ga0210389_10004346_pt1 | contig 11025 bp, 10 predicted proteins | sample IncBWH28OmetaG_FD_160127 | JGI IMG/M metagenome (GOLD analysis project Ga0210389, IMG submission 160127) | Forest soil microbial communities from Barre Woods Harvard Forest LTER site, Petersham, Massachusetts, United States - Inc-BW-H-28-O ... | reverse complement strand
AAATGCCAAAGCGTATCGCCTAAGTCAGATGTGAGCACTCCGCATCAGGAGCAGCGTCCACGTGCCACAGTTGGCCCGAGTATCTGGTTACTACCATGCGCAAACGGCTGATGTCTCCGACTTTGCAGGACCGCTTGCCATTCGATGGGGATGGGCTCGATCTGGCCAAGTTGGGGATGGTCGAGATTACATCGGAGGATGAAGCCTATCCCATCGAATGTGCGCTGCAACTGGGCGAGGCACTGGGCTGGCGCGCTGCTGAGTCCGGACCTCAGATCATCCGACTCCTGTTCGACCAGCCACAAAAGGTCAGACGCATCTGGTTAGTTTTCGAGGAAAGAGAGATCCAACGGACACAGGAGTTCGTCCTGAGATGGTCTGATCACGGGCGCTCCTTTCAAGAAATTGTTCGCCAACAATGGAATTTCAGCCCACCTGGGACAGTACGGGAGACTGAGGATTACACCGTGGACCTTTCCGACGTGACCGTGCTTGAATTGAGGATTCTACCTGACCAGAGCGGCGGCGAGGCTCGCGCATCGCTCGTAAGTTTGCGTTTGGCTTGACGAAGGCGTTAGGAAGGGGCCGGATGACTTGAGCAACGTCGCACAACCACGTCCGGCGGCTCTCCGCACACGCGCCCATCATCCGGTCAGTCTGGGTTTGTTAGCGATGGAAGCGCCTGCACAGTCGATCTGGCGACGGGAGGAGTCGGTAGACGCCACCAGCAGGAGGTTGGAAAGGTTACGAATGACCGCAACTTGAGAGCCGAAAGAAAGCCGAAAAGAAGGCAGGCAAAGGTCAACAGCGGATAGGCCATGCCAAAGAAGCCGTCGCAAAGTTGAAGGAACAGCTGGCAGAGTTAAAAACCGGATAGCCCATCTTGCGACAACGAAGACTGGCAACCCAGTTTTATCAGCGAACCTATCGGTCCCGAACTCAGTAGAGTCAATACCTAACTCTACCTACCTCATTGGTCTGGTATCGCTTACCAATCTCGGGTGCAAACCCAATTGCACCCATGCACCCAGAGCGGTGGTGCTCCGACGGACAACTCCGCCGAGAATCCGTCGTCCTCACGCTTGCATGACCGAGCTTCGATGACATAGCCCTTGTATCCCTGTCTGCTCTTCACGACGGCGACCAAAGAAGGTCTAACAAAATGGTATGGGCGGCTATCCACCCGCAAAGGGATGAAAGTGGTACGCTGCGGAGCTCTGCTTCAAGTTGGGCGGTCTCCTTGTAGATTGCGGACAGCTCCTCGTGGTCCTTCGCACTTTGGGTCAAGCGCGTTGCTTCTCGCCGATAGTACTCCGCGATTCTCCGCTGCTCCTTTCGCAGTTTTCAGCAGAACTATTTGTTCTTTCTTGCTGATAAATGTGGATTTGCTCTGAGCAGCTGCCGGATGAGACGAGGTGAAGAAGCCAATGCTAAGGTAATGATCGCTGAAACTGCCCGCAAGCGAGATTGAACGGTTTTCATGATTCCTCCAGCGGAGCTAAAGCCACTTTGGATGATTCCCCATCCCTACTTCATGCCCAAGTCGGTCAGGACCTTGGGATTTTCTTCCCCCGATGCTAGAACTTGATGGCACGCTGAGCAGTCGTTGGTGATGGTCTGGCCACCAGCACTGGTATGACTGCCGTCATGGCAGCGGAAGCAGCCCGGCGAATCATTGTGCCCAAGATTGTTCGGATGGGTGCCCCAGGTCACGCGCATGTTCGGGAAAATATTCCGCAGGTAGATCTCTGAAATCTCCTCACCCGCTTGTTGTACCAGCGGCCGTCGCGTTTGATAGATCTGAGGATAATTCGTCCGATAAAAATTGTTGATTTCCTCCGTAATGCTCTGCTTTGCCATTTCGCGGGTGGGATAATTCACCTTCAGAACCTCGACTGCCTTCTTCCTGATGTAAGGAAGATCCGGACTAATCCGGCCCAGCGACATCCGCTTGTCCACTGCGTTGTCAGGAAGGTCGAAAGCATGCGTGGGCCGGTTGTGGCAATCCACGCAATCCATGACCCGATGCTCTCCCTTATCCAACTGTTGTTGGGTTGGCTTGGCATCACTGGAAACAAATTCGGTGGTTTTTCCCTGGTCGTCGATGTAATACACGACCGGGATCGTCTGCCGCTCGGCATCGGTGGAAATGTAGTGGATGCGCGCCGCGTCGGCGAGGTGACGCCCATGGATTCCGACCGAACCCTGCGAGGTACGCCCGCCGACTTTCAGTAGCAATACGTCCGTCTGAGGAGTATTTTTTTCATCGTCCTTGTAGCTGGTGTTCACCAGGAATTTGTCGCCCATAAAACGCTGCGGCCAGTGGCATTGCTCACAGGTCTCGCGCGCCGGGCGAAGATACTTTACCGGCGAAGGGATCGGCCGCGAATAGGTGTGGAACGTCACCGCGTAAACCTGACGCAGGCCGGAGACCTTTGATCGGACAAACCACCCCGCTCCGGGCCCGATGTGGCACTCGACACAAGCCACACGCGAGTGCGGAGAGTTTTGATAGGCCGTATACTCAGGGGCCATTACGCGGTGGCAAGTGGTTCCGCAGAAACTCACCGAGTCCATGTACTCCACGCCACGGTAGGAGGCGGTCCCAATGATAAGGAGATTCAGCGCCGTAGCCACGACTACCCATTCCAAAGTACGCCGGACCACCGGCAGCTGCAGGTTAATGGCAGGATAAGTTTGCGGCAGTTGCCCGGTCCCAACCAGACTCCGTCGCTTGAGCCAGATGCCCAAGGGAATCAGCAGCAGCCCAAGAACGAAGATGCCAGGAAGAATCAGAAAGACCAGAAGGCCAATGTAAGGATGCGGCGGACCCGGAAGAAAGATGTCATAGAACCAGAAGGCAATGGTGGTAAGGGCCGTACTGGTCGTGATCACGGCACCCGTAAGTGTAACGGGATTCTGTCCCAGGAAATAGATCGGTTGCGCCCAGTCCCGGATGCGTTCTCGCAGTTTCATGTGAAACCGTTGTTCCTTTCTGCTTTCTGTGCGCCGCCTCGCAGACTCACCTCAGGGTCCGCTGCGCAAGCTCCCCTGCCCCGAACAATCGCTCTGCACGTTGATGCCGCAAGGACTACTTCTTCAGCGTGCGGATAAAAGCCACTAGCCCTTTGACCTCTTCCGGACTCAGGGAGGCGTACTTCGGCATTTTGTTTTTCCCGTTGGTGATGATATCCGCGAGCTCGGCGTCCGACATTTTCTGGATGTCGGCACTCGTGAAGTCGTGGGCGCCCAATTTCTTCCCCATCGACGTACCGGTTCCGTCGGCACCGTGGCAAGCGGCACACTTAGATTTGAAGAGCGTCGATGCATCTTGCGAACGCAATGATGCGGGGTGGACAAGCATGACGGCGACTAGTGTCACAACGGCGAAAACGTTGATATTGATTTTATTCATATTCGAGCTCCATTCGAGTGGGACGCATTTTTTGTGTGCCTTCTAGAGATCAATCGCGACCTTGTAGTACTAACGATTGTCGATCGTGCATTGATAGTGCGCAGTCGCGGTTGTCATCGATATCTGCTGGGAAAATGAACAACTCTACAGCGACTGACAACCATGTTGCTGCTCAATATTGCACACTTTCAAGAACTAAAAGAGAGTGTCGTGTAGTGCGCACTCAGGTCAGACTGCGGGAATCGGATCAACCACAAGTTAAGGTTCGGCATGTGAGAATTCTCCGATGCCGGCGTCGGGAAACCGAAATTCTTGAGGGAAGAGGAGTTAAAACCCTGGGGTTGGTGTACATTTCTGCAAGCGGCGTGCCCAGCTCCGATGGGCAAGAAAACAAATTGTTAAAACTGTTCACTCTTGACCAGACTTATTTATGTCGTAGGTGGTTGACTGAAGCGGAGCGGAGCGGTGCGGTGACTGTGGCGTCTTTGCTGCTGTCTGAATCGGAGACTTGAGCCGACTTTCAGCGCGCGCGTATGAGGAGACTTTTCTGCATTTGGGGTGAATCATTCTCGCCCTTCAGTCCATCTTAGAGCGTTCATTCTGTTTTCCGTGAATCGTGAGATACCCGGCTGGATCCTGGTGCCGGTTTGTTCTAGGCGCGATTTTCCGCTTGTGATCGAGTTGCATTTTCCGAATCCGGTTCGTGTCGACTATTTCAAAATAGGAACCTCCTCCTCGCCACCATCCAAAATACGCCGCTGTGAGACCAAGATCCAGCGTGGGCTCCCAGTTGGCATGTGGCTGGACATCTCAACCATTACGGAAATGCGCCGGCAGCCACTGCGTTTCTCTTGGTTGGTGCGGCTTGCATCGACAGTCCGGGCGGCACTGCCGATGCGTGAACTTTCCGGGATCGACCCTCGCACTGGGGCTATACTGGGGAGCCCTGACTAAGCTTTGTCATGTTCCGATTACGACGCCGCCGTCCACGGAAATCACAGCCCCGTGAACGAAGCTTGCCTGGTCCGAAGCCAGCCAAAAGTATGTGTTGGCCACGTCTTCCGATGTTCCTGCTCGTCCCAGCGGCGTTCGTGCCACCATGGCTTCGAGGACTTTCGTGGGCATCGCCCTCACCATGTCGGTCGCAATAAATCCCGGAGCGACGGCATTGACACGAATCTTGTACCTGCCCAATTCCCGGGCCCAGGTCCGCGTCATTCCGATGACACCGGCTTTGGAAGCCACGTAATTCGTCTGCCCGAAGTTCCCCAGAAGTCCCACCACGGAGGCCGCGGACAGAATTACTCCACCTCCACCCTTGATCATGTGGGGTACCACCGCGCGGGTCACCAGGAAGACGCCCTTCAAATTGACCCCGATCACCGAATCCCACACATCCTCACTCATGATTGACTCGGGGCTTCCGCCATTCCACTTCACCAGTTGCGCATCGCGAACGATGCCGGCATTGTTGATGAGAACGTCGATGCGGCCCCACCGCTCGACGACTGCGGCAGCGGCAGTCTCGACCGCGCCGGCGTTTGTGACGTCAACCGCTTGAAAATGAGACTCGCCCCCCGTCATCTTGATCTCAGATTCGAGCTGAGGCGCGGTCTCGGCAGAAACATCCCAGGCGGCAATTCTTGCCCGTTCCTCAGCAAAGCGCAACGCAGTCGCACGTCCGATTCCAGCCACGGCTCCGGTGATTACGACAACTTTCCCACGCAGCCCGCTCTCCCTGGCTGGCCGCCGTTTTTCCCGGACGACCGGCGCGTCCACTGGCGTAAATTCCATTGGTTGAGTCGCGTTGCGGACCGCTTTGTTCCCCGCCGGTTGCGGAACGCCTTCAGTAGCCGGGTCTTGCTCAGAGCGAGGCATGGAAGCTCCTAGTCATGTCATCCTGTTGGGGGAAAGCGCCCTGGTTGGGCAGAGTCAATTTCGCTCCTCAGCGAAGGCGCCGCAGAACAGAGTAGCTGCTTTGCCGCAGTGCGTCAAGCCTTGCGGCGAGATTTCGCCCTGGGTCGGCTCTTTTTCGGTACCCGTTTAATCAATAAAGATTCCAGCTCTTCGATTCGCCGCTTGAGTTCGACCGCCTCACTGGCGTTCACCGGGGTTTCGGACAAATCTTGCTGCGACTTGGGGGCTCCGCTGGTTCCATTCGCGGCGAGAGGATTGGCCCAGCGCCCCTGTATGAACTCGAAAGGATTCACCGGCGACGGCAAAGCGCGGGAGGCATTCTGGTACATGTCCATCATCGCCTTCATGTACCGCAATGCATTCTCCTGAGTCGCCCTTCCGGAAGCGAGGATCATCTGCCGCAGTACATCGAGCGGGAAAACGGAATTGGGCGTTTTGGCGTCCTCCAACACGATTTGCGCCAGGACCAGCCGCGTCAGGTCTTCCCCGGTTGCCGCATCCACTACGCGCACGTCATGGCCATCACGCACCAGCTGGGCAACTTGACCCTGGTTTATGTATTGGCTGGTTAAAGTGTTGTAAAGACGCCGGTTTTCGTATTTCTTGATAATGAGTGGTTGAGGAATATTTTGTTTCATGTTTGCACTTGACAAGCCGCCAAAGAGGAGTAGGATTAGATTATGTTGCAGTGCAGCATAAGTCGCAACATGACTAAATCCCGTTCTCTAAAAAGGAGCAGATCATGACAACCACCTCTAAGTCAACCCACAAGGCTGCGGCAGCGGTAAAACCCGAATTCGTGGACACCTTTTCTCCCCTGGTTCTCAACAGTGTGGAGCGGGTCGCCGACTTGCAAAAGAAGACCCTGGACATCGGTGCCGAACAGACCGGCGAATGGATCGGGGCCTGGAAGAAAGCACTCAGCTACTTTCCGGTAACGACGCCCCCGTTCCTCTTCGATGTTGCCGGGCAGGCACTCCAAACCGCTGTCGAAACCCAGAAGAGCGCCATCGACCTGGTGCTCGAGCAGACCAATGCCGCCAACGGTATTGCCAAAGTGCGCGGCGAGGCGTATTCCAAGATCGCCGATGGCGTTACCACCTCCATCCAGAAGTCGGTTGAGCGCTCCATGGAAGCCCAAAAAACGATCCTTGAGTTTGCCAGCGAGCAAAACACGGCCGTTTTTGAATCGACTAAGAAGCAGTTCGGCGCGGCAGCTGGTCCAGCGGCTGCGATCGTCGACACGTTCCAGCGCGGGACGCACGCTGTGATCGAAGCGCAAAAGGCGTTTCTGAACATTGCTTCCCAGTCGTTTGCCGCCACCAAGCGCTAACGGTTGTCGATTTCAGGGCGTGCAGTCACCAAGGATGCCAGCCGGGCGGTACAAGACACCCGGCGGGGTATCCTCTTGACTGTCTCTGGTGTATCGTGCTGAAAGGAGTCGTAAAATGGCCGAAGACCCAACCCACGATAGTAAGCGGCTTGATCCGATGGAACCCTGGCGGGCGGCGCGCGACCTCTATATGGATGCCTGGAGCAAGACCATGGTTGACATGGTGAACAGCGAAGCCTACGCGCAAGCCACGGGCACGATGCTCGATACCTACATGACGATGTCGGCACCATTCCGCGAAGCGGTCGAAAAAGCGATGCTCAAAACTCTCGAGCAAATGGCCATGCCTTCCCGCGCTGACATCCTCTCGATTGCCGAGCGGATGACCAACATCGAGATGCGCCTGGACGACCTGGATGCCAAACTCGACAATATTCAGCGGTTGATTGTGAAAGTCGGCGGAGCGCCGCGTCCGCGGTCGGCGAAACCGCCCCAGCCCAGTCGGAAGAAGACGACCAAAGCAAAACCGGCGAAGACAGGAAAAAAGTAGGATGGCAGAAGCTACGGTTACCACCGACCCAGTTACCACCGCCGCGGACCGGCTGCAAACCCTCAACAAGGCAATGACCACTAAAGCTGCCATTGCTCAGACCCCGAAGGAGTTGGTCTGGACGCTGAACAAGGCGAAGCTCTACCGCTACGTACCCGTTCTTCGCAAGGAGAAGCGCCATCCCATTCCCCTGTTGCTGGTTTTCGCCCTCATGAACCGACCCTACATTCTCGACCTGCGTCACGGTCACAGCTTTGTCGAGTACATGCTGAACAAAGGTTATGATGTCTACTTGCTCGATTGGGGAGTACCCGGGCCAGAAGACAAGAACCTCAGGTTTGACGACTACACCCTGGATTACATGCCGCGCGCGATCCGCAAGCTCAAAACAATCTCCGGAGTGGAAGAGTTCAGTCTCCTGGGCTGGTGCATTGGCGCCATTCTGACCACTATCTACGCCGCCCTGCGCGGCGACGAGGGCTTGCGCAACCTTATTCTGTTGACCGCTCCCCTGGACTTTTCCAACAAGCAGAGCTTGACCTTCGCGCGGTGGACCGACGAGCGCTATTTTGATGTGGACAAGGTACTGGCGGCGTTTGGCAACATGCCCGGAGAGATGATCGACTACGGCGCCAAGGCGCTCAAGCCGGTGGAAAACTATGTCGGCAACTATGTGAAGCTATGGGACAACATCGACGATCCTCGCATGGTGGAAGGCTGGCATGCGATGAACACGTGGGTGACCGACAATGTGCCTCTGGCGGGAGGCGTCTTCCGCCAGCTCATCGTGGACCTTTATCGCAACGACAAGCTGATGCGCGGTGAGCTTTTCATCCGAGGTGAGCGCGTCGAACTCAGCCGCATTCAAGCCAATCTTCTCACCGTGATCGCGGAGGGCGACCACATTACGCCGTCGTGCCAGTCTGAGCCTGTGATGTCGAAGGTCAGCAGCCCGGACAAGGAACTCTTCCGAGTTAAGGGTGGTCACATCGGAATCATGGCAGGCAGCGGAGCCAGTAAATATACTTGGCCGCACATCGATAGCTGGCTGGCCCCACGGTCTCAGTAAGTTCAACACTTCTTACATGTGGTATCCGCCGTTGACATTCAATTCCTGACCAGTGATGTAGTCCCCATCCGTGGCAAGGAAAGCGGCGGCCTTGGCGATTTCCTCCGGCAACGCGAACCGTCCCAAAGGAATCTTCGCCTTGATCTGCGCGGCAATCTCTTCCGGAATGGCATCCACCATTTCGGTAGAAGTGAATCCGGGCGCGATGGCATTGGCGGTAATATTGAATTTAGCCATTTCCAGCGCGAGAGTTTTGGTGAAGGCGATGATGCCGCCCTTGCTGGCTGAGTAGTTGGCCTGCCCAAATGCGCCCATTTGCCCGACCACCGAGCTGATATTGATGATCCGCCCAAACCTCTGATTGATCATGGCCGGCAAGGCCGCGCTGGAGCAATAAAACGTACCGTTCAGGTTGACGTCGATTACCTCTGCCCAATCTTCGTCGGTCATCTTGCGCATGCTTCGGTCGCGCGTAATACCTGCGTTGTTCACCAGGATGTCAAGGCGCTGCCATTTGTCGAGCACTTCTTTGACGATGCGCGCGGCGTCGCCTTTCTTGGCCACGTCGCCCTGGACGAGCAAGCATTCGCCACCCAGTTCGCGGATTTCATCGGCCGCGCTTTCGGCGTGCTTGACATCCGCCCGGAAGTTCAGTGCAACGTTCGCCCCCCGGCGTACGAGTTCAAGCGCGATCGCACGCCCAATGCCGCGCGAGGCTCCCGTCACCAGCGCGACCTTACCCGCGAGCGAAGTCGGCTGGAAATCTCCACGTACATCTGAAACGTTTGCCATTTCGAGACTCCTGTCTTCAGAATTGCAGCTCACAATCGCGGGATCGATCCGCATGACGACGTAGCCCCCAACGGCGCCGGCACCGAAGCCGGGCGCGAAAACCCGCATGGGACGGTTAATCCTGCCTTCTCGCACCGCGTCATGGACAGCCATGAGAATACTGGCGGAAGAGGTGTTGCCAACCCGTTCGATGTTGAAAAAAATGCGGTCACCCGGGATCCCTGCTGCCTCGGCCAGCGTAAGCACCATGTTCTTGTTGGCCTGGTGCGGTACAACTAGATCAATCGCGTCGATGAGCGACCCGCCGCCACCATTAGAGTTCGGAAGCTGCGCCAACTCACCCATCATCTCTTTCAGATAGCGAGTCACCAGCGCCTTCACCTCCGGCCCGTACACGGTAATGTTGTTGTCGAACTCCGGGTTTGGCCAGATGATGGAGTTCACTTCCGACCATGGCCCGCTGGCATACGTTTGGAAAAACTCGATATCGGACGGAGTTCCTTCCGGCGCCGGCGCCACTACCACGGCCGCTGCGCCATCACCGAAGATCATGCGCGAGGTCCGCACCGTTCCGATCTTGTCGGAGAATTTTTCCGCACAGATGAGCAGCACCGGCCGATCGATTTCTTGAAGCAGGCGCACCGCCTCCGCCAGGCCATAGGGCATCCCAGCGCAGGCGGCAACGATGTCGCACGAAGTATGCGTCTGTAAGAGGCCGAGCTCCCCCGAAAGCCAGGTGGCAATCGACGGAATCAGGGTGGTGCTAGTGCAAGTGCAGAGCAGGACGGCCCCGATTTCCGCCGGCCGCCGGCCGGACTTCGCCAGGGCCTTCTTGGCCGCAAGCAGGGCCATATCCTCAAGCGGCAACTGGGTGTAACGCCGCTCCTCGATCCCTGTTTTCTGGCTGATTTCTACGGCGCTCATGCGCGACCAGCAGTAGGCATGGTTGCGGATGAGGTCTGCGTTGCTGCAGGTCACCTCACCTTCATAAACGGCAATGGCCTCCAACCGGGGAAGAATTGCGAATCGTTTGCTGACCTCCACCGGAGGATACGGCTTGATGGGCTCACTCAGTGCCAGAGTGTCGGGTCGTTTTGTCCGATACGGACGAATCCGCGGTCCCCAGTTTTCGTCTTTCTTTACCCGCTGGATAAAACGCAGCACCTCCTGGCTCCGGGGATGGAATGCCACCACGTAATCGTCGTCCTTCAGTTTGCCGACTTCGATTTGAGTACTGGTAGATGGGTCCCAAGGATATTGGTTGTAAAGGATCATGCACTGCCGCATCAATGCTTCCAGTTCGGGCACAGGATGCAAGCAGTCGATTACATCGTCGAACGTATAACGCAGAGAATCGGGGTCGTACGCCAGCAGGTGGCAGGTGCGGTTTGCAGGGTCGGCCAGCGCCTCCGACACCGTCGGACGGATAGGGCGGAGCTCGCCACCGGAGCTGAGTTTGTTGCGAAAAACATTCAGCAGAATGCTGAAACTCCGATCTTCCAGATCTTCGTCCCACGATGGGGGCAAAGCCTGGCAGCCAGCCCCGATCGCCGTTGCGATGGCGGATGCATCCCTCGGCTTGTACATCGGCAGGAAGACATCCTCCCGCTGACGCGGGAGATCTCTCCAGCGGGTGGGGCGTTTCTCATACATCGTGAAGGTGTAGCGATTCACCCAGAAAACATTCAACGCCAGATCACGGCAAAGCTCATACCTGCTTTTGTATTCACCCGCTCGCACGCGCGCAGCAATCTCCACGTCCGTCAGAGCTTTCTCCCCGAAGTCCCGCCGGATCACTGCTGCAAATTGCTTCAGGGTCTTAAAGACAGAAAAGTCCAACTCTGGGAAAAAGTTCCCAGGGAAGACAATGCGGCCGTGAGAGTTGATCACGAAAGGTTTCAGCAGCATTAGCTATCCTTTCCTTTTTGGGTTCCAACCACGCCGCCCCG
>Ga0210389_10004342_pt1 | contig 11029 bp, 8 predicted proteins | sample IncBWH28OmetaG_FD_160127 | JGI IMG/M metagenome (GOLD analysis project Ga0210389, IMG submission 160127) | Forest soil microbial communities from Barre Woods Harvard Forest LTER site, Petersham, Massachusetts, United States - Inc-BW-H-28-O ... | reverse complement strand
AACTTCTTCTTCTATTTTCAGGCGGGTTATTTCGACCATGCCGCGGTGGAGAAGCCGCTGCTGCACACCTGGTCGCTGGCGGTCGAGGAGCAGTTTTATCTGGCACTGCCGGTACTGCTGTTTGCCGTGATGCGGTCGGCACGCGGTAGCCGTATTGCTTTGCCCGTCACTCTTGGCGCGCTGACGCTGATCTCCTTTGCTTTCGCCGTCTATCTGATGCGGAACGATGCCGCCGCAAACGCCTTCTTCATGAGCCCGCCGCGGGCGTGGGAATTCTTGATCGGCAGCATCGCGGCACTTCCGGGCGTACCATTGCTGCGCCATGTCCTCGCACGCTCGGCCGTCCGCGCGTTGGCGCTGGTGCTGCTGGCGATCGCGGTTTTCGGCTTGCGGAAGGAGTCGCCATTTCCCGGGTTGAACGCGCTGTTGCCCTGCATCGGCGCAGCGCTGTTCATCTGGGCGGGCATCGGTGTGCCAACACGCCTGCGCGGTCGATACTCGCCGTTCAATTTGGCAAAGTTCTTCGGGCAGATTTCCTACTCGCTCTATCTCTGGCATTGGCCGCTGTTCACCTTCGCGCGGTTTTCGAAGGCGAGCCTGACGCTTGGCCCAGGCGACAAGGTCGCGCTGTTCGCGCTGACGGTCGCGATCTCCTATTTGTCCTGGCGATATGTCGAGCGGCCGTTCCGCGAGCGGCGCCTCGCGCCCACGCGTGTGGCGGCGTTCGGCCTGGCGGGCGTGAGCTCGATCCTGTTGCTGGCGGCGGGTGCCGCGGGCTACGCGGTCAGCCGCACGCCAGCGGAAGCCGACCGCATGGCGGCGCAGCTCGAGACCTACAACAATGCCGACCGGTACAAGCCGAGCTATCGCTTCGGCGAATGCTTCATGCCGGCGAGCGGCACATTCGGCGAGGCTTGTCTCGCTGTCGCATCCAGCAAGACCAACGTGCTGCTGTGGGGCGACAGCTACGCCGCGCAGTATTATGACGGACTGCACCGGAACGTCGATCCGGCGCGCGTCAACATCCTGCAGGCGACAGAGCCGGCCTGCATGCCGACGCTGGACGCGGCGGCGCAGTTCACGGGCTATTGCCGCAGCTTTGCGACGCAGATGCAGGCGTTCCTTGCGAGCCATAAGGTCGATCTCGTCATTATGGCCGGCGACTGGCTGGAATATTCCCGGCCGCCGCACTACGAGGGCATGATCGCGGACCTGAAGAAAACCATTGCCGCGCTGACGCCATCAGGCACACGCGTCGTGTTGGCAGGGCCGGCCGTGCAGTTTCGCAGCGAGCTGCCGTCGATGCTGATCCGCGCCCATTTGCGCGGCGTCGAGGCGAGAGCGGATGATTTCGTCCTGCCGGATATTTTTGACCTCGACGAGAAGATGCGAGCGGCGCTGCCGGACAGTGAGCAATTCACCTACCTGTCCGTGCTCGATGCAGCCTGTCCCGCGCGGCAATGTCCGCTCATGCTCGGTGGCGGCGTGCCGATCGCCTGGGACCACGCCCATCTCACCACGGAAGGCTCGGCCTATGTGATGGGCAAGCTCGTGCCGAGGCTCGGCCTCGACGCTCCCTAGGCTTAGGTCAGGAGTCCCACGATCGCGCCCATCAAGCACGTCGTCAGCGTGCCCGAGACGATCGACTTCACGCCCAGCGAATTGATCTCGTCCCGCCGCCTCGGCGCCATCACGCCGAGGCCGCCGATCATGATGCCGAGGCTGCCGAAATTGGCGAAGCCGCACATGGCATAGAGCATGATCAGCCTCGAGCGCGGATCGAGCGTGCCGGGCGCGAGCCTGGAAAAGTCGACATAGGCGATCAGCTCGTTCAGCACCGTCTTGGTGCCCATCAGGCTGCCCGCGGTGACCGCCTGCGACCAGGGCAGGCCCATCAGCCAGCACACCGGCGCCATCACATAACCCAGCATCCGCTGCAGCGAGATTTTGGCGCCGCCGATCTCCGGCAGCAGGCCAAGGATGGCATTGGCGAGATGGACCAGCGCCACCAGCACGATCAGCATCGCGATGATGTTGAGCAACAGTTCGAGGCCAGCCGTAGTGCCCTGGACGATCGCGTCCATGGTATCCGACACTTTCAACTCGGGATTATCCAGCGCGCCGCCGGTGCGCTTGCCTTCCGTCTCCGGCACCATGATCAGGCTGATCAGGATCGCGGCCGGCGCGCCGAGCACGGAGGCAATGACGAAATGCGCGGCGGCGTCGGGAATGAGTGGGGCAAGCAGCGTCGCATAAAGCACCAGCACCGTGCCCGCAATCCCCGCCATGCCTCCGGTCATCACCAGGAACAATTCGCTGCGTGTCATCTGTGAGAGATACGGCCGCACAAATAACGGTGCCTCGACCATGCCGAGAAAGATGTTGGCGGCGGTGGAGAGCCCGACCGCGCCGCCGACACCGAGCGTGCGTTCGAGCAGCCAGGCCATGCCGCGTACGATCGGCGGCAGCACGCGCCAATAGAACAGCAGCGTGGTCAGCACGCTCATGACCAGCACGATGGGGAGGGCCTGGAACGCCAGGATGAAATCAGCGCCCGGCGCTTTCAAGTCGAACGGCAGCGGTGCGCCGCCGACATAGCCGAACACGAAGGAGGTGCCGGCGCGCGAGGCATCGGCGATCGCGCCGACCGCGTCGTTGATCGCGGAGAAAGCGTGCGCAACGATCGGCAGCTTGATCAGGATCACGGCGGTCACGAGCGTCGCGACGAGGCCGATTGCGGCCTGCTTCAGCGATACTGCACTGCGGTTTTCGCCAAGCGCCCAGGCGATCAGAAGCAGCGCGGCGATGCCGAAAGCCGATTGCAGTTGAAGCATGATTTCCCTCGCGAGCTCGCGCCGACTATGGCAGCGCGGGCGTTGCAAACGCAATGCCATGTTGTTGGGAGGGGCGTTGACAACGCTGTCTCCGTCGTCCAACCGTCATTCATGTCAACTCTTGCCCCGGCGGGCGCAGCCACGCTGCTCCGGCAACCCTCGCTGATCTTCTTCCTGCTGTCGCGAAGCCTGTCGCGCTTTTCGAGCCAGATCGGCGCAGTGGCAATCGGCTGGCAGGTCTATGACATGACTGGCCGCGCCTTCGACCTCGGCATGGTCGGGCTGGTGCAGTTCCTGCCGACGGCGCTCCTGATATTCGTTGCGGGCCACGCCGCCGACCGTTTCGAGCGCAAGCGGGTGATGCAGGTCTGCCAGCTCGCGGAAGCCGCGACCGCGCTGTTTCTCTGCTGGGGCTCTTATGCCGGCTGGCTTACCGAGGTGCACATCTTCATCGCGACCTTCGTGCTCGGCACTGCCGGAGCGTTCGAGAGCCCCGCGACCTCGGCGCTACTGCCGCTGATCGCCCCGCCCGGAACGCTGCAGCGCGCGACTGCGCTGTCGAGCGGCGCTGCGCAGGTCGCGACCATCACGGGCCCCGCGCTGGGTGGCCTCGCTTACGCGCTTTCGCCCGCGGCGCCCTATGGCATCATGCTGCTGTTCTGGCTGGTCGCCATGGTCTGCACCGGTGTGATCCAGCAGATGCAGCAGGCGCCGGCAAAGGATTCCGCGTCGGCGGGCGATCTCTTTGCCGGCGTGCGCTTCGTGCGCTCCAATCCCGCGATCCTCGGCACCATCTCGCTCGATTTGTTCGCGGTGCTGTTCGGCGGCGTGGTCGCGCTGCTGCCGATCTATGCCCGCGACATTCTCGATGCCGGCCCGCTTGGTCTCGGCATATTGCGCGCCGCGCCCGCGGTCGGTGCGCTGCTGACAACCGCGGTGCTGGCGCGCCACACCATCAACCGCAAAGTCGGGATTCGCATGTTTCAGGCCGTGATCATCTTCGGTGCGGCGACGGTGGTGTTTGCGCTGTCGCACTGGATCTGGCTGTCGCTGCTGTCGCTCGCCGTTCTGGGGGCGGCCGACACCGTAAGCGTGGTGATCCGATTCTCGCTGGTGCAGCTGCGCACGCCCGACGAGATGCGCGGCCGGGTTGGCGCCGTGAATTTCCTGTTCATCAACGCCTCGAACCAGCTCGGCCAGTTCGAAAGCGGCGTGACGGCGGCGCTGTTCGGCACTGTGCCGGCGGCCGTGCTCGGCGGCGTTGCCACCATCGCGGTGGCGCTGCTCTGGATGAAGCTGTTCCCGACGCTGCGCGACGTCGAGCGGCTGGAGTAATTACTCGGCCGGCACGGCGATGGAGGCTGGCTTGAATAGGTTTCGCAGCAGATAGAGCGCAAACAGCGGCGCGATGAAGCCGGGGCCGGGCAATTGCACATTGCCGAACAATAGCTGCAGCGCCGGAATCCAGAATACGAGCTGTGCCAGCCGCCGTCCGGTGCCGTCAAGCTTCTCCTCGGCAATCAGCGCAACTGCTGCGAAGGTCAGCGGCAACAGATCGTAGGCGCCCATGTAAGGCGAGGCCGACACAGTGCAGGCAAAGAACAGAGCCTGCAGCATGCGCGGATCGCCATTCCGCCGCCAGCGGAAAGCGGCAGCGACGGCAGCGACAGCCGCGAGCGTGAACGCGAACTGGATGATCTCGCCGATGTGGTTACCGACCACACCGCGGATATTCATGAAGATCGACGGCTGGAACGGCATTGCGGTGCCGGCGGCATCCTGCAGCACCTCGCGCTGCAGCGGCAGCGCCTTGGTGATGTAGTCCTGCCAGCCCTCGATACCGCCGATGGCGACGCTCGCGGCAAGCAGCGCGAGCGCCGTGGCGGCGGCGGCGGAAAAAACCTTCCAGCGGCCGGAGGCGATCAGCGCGAACGGAAACAAGATGCCGAGTTGCGGCTTGACCGTGAGAAGCCCGATCAGCACGCCCGCCGCGATCGGACGCTCGTCGAGGGAAGTGAAGATCGCCAACAGCGCGGCGGTCGTGAGCAGCGAGCTCTGGCCCGACAGCACGCACATCAGCGCCGCCGGCGAGACCAGCACGATGGCGAGCGTGCGCCAATCAGCGACCTCGCGGCGGCCGGCGAGATAGAAGGCGAGCCCACTCACAGAAAACCACGCCAATAGCGCGGGGAAATAATTCAGCAGGCCGAACGGCGCCATCACCACCAGCGCCGTCGGCGGGTTCGGCCAGTTCTGGCCGGGATAGCCCGGGCCCAGCATGTGGGCGAGCGCATTATTATAGGTGGCCAGATCATAGTAGCGCGCGGGATCGGGCTCGAATGAAGCGACGCCATACATCCACAAATTCAGGAAGTCGCGGCCGAGCACCAAAGTCGCCTTGTCGCGCGGAAAGGCGCCGGACCAGTTCGTGGTCAACAAATAGGAAACGAGCGTCAGTACGAACAATGCACCGCCGAGGATCGCGAGCGCGCGCAGGAATTCCGCGTTTTGCGGCTCGCGCGTTGCGGGCGCGAGATTTCGGATGAGCCGGCGCAGGCCGGTGGTAGCGGCGTCTCCGCCGGACAGGCTGAGCTCTTGCATGGTGATCCCGGGGCGGCCGAGGGGCGGAAAGCAGCTTAGGAAGGGCCAATTAAGATATTCTTAGGCGGAACCCGTAAAGCTGGGTCGGGCCGTGCCCAAAACGCGCGTCATTTCACGGCGTGGCACGGCAGCGGGCTTTCCATGAATTGCGTCGTCATCCCAGCATACCGCGCGGCCGGCAGCATCCTGTCGGTGATCGAGGCCGTCGGCCCTGAGATCGAGCTGATCGTGGTGGTCGATGACGGCTGTCCCGAAGGCACTGGCGTTGCCGTCGCCAACCGTTGCAACGATCCGCGGGTGGTGACGCTGATGCATGACGCCAACCAGGGCGTCGGCGGCGCTTTCCTCACGGGCATGCGCTACGCCATTGCGCGTGGCGCCGACATCATCATCAAGGTCGATGCCGACGGTCAAATGGACCCGGCGCAGGTGCCCGCGCTGATCCATCCTATCACGAGCGGGCAGGCCGATTACGTCAAGGGCGACCGCTTCTTCTTCCTGACCAATTCCGCCTCGATGCCGCCGGTTCGACGCTTCGGCAATCTTGCGCTGTCGTTTCTGGCAAAACTCTCCAGCGGCTACTGGACCATCATGGATCCGACCAACGGCTTCTTCGCGATCCATGCGCGCGTCGCCGAATTGCTTGATGACGAGCGCATCGCCAAGCGCTTCTTCTTCGAGACGGACTTGCTGTTCCACCTTGGCCTGATCCGCGCCAAGGTCGTCGAATTTCCGATGCGCGCGAGCTACGGCAATGAAGTGTCGAACCTGCGGGTGTCGCACCAGCTCGGCCCGTTCCTCGCCGGTCATCTGCGCAATACGACGCGCCGGATTCTCTATCGCTATTTCTTTCGCGACCTGTCGCTGGCCTCGCTGCAGCTTGTCGCCGGCTCGGTGCTGTTCCTGTTCGGTCTGATGTTCGGGCTCTATCACTGGTGGGCCGCGCCGCCGGATCAGTTGGTGCCGACCGGCACCATCATGATCGCAGCGCTGACATTCCTGATCGGCTTCCAGCTCGTGCTGTCATTCCTCAACTACGACATCAGCGCCAGCCCGCGCGAACCGCTGCACCCGTTCTTGAAGGGATGGCAGGCGAAAGCGAGCGAGCCGAAGAAGGCCGATATCGCGGAGGATCGCGGCGAGAAGGCCGAGCCCGCTCGCCGCAAGGCGTAAGCCTTAGCCCCGTCCCACGAACGGCATCTTCGATGCCATCACCGTCATGGTCAGCACGTTGGCGTCGAGCGGCAGGGTGGCCATATAAGCCACGGCGTCGCCGACGGCCTTCGCGTCCATGCGCGGCTCTTGTTTCATCGTGCCGTCGGGCTGCATCACGCCGGGACCGGCGACCATGCGGTCCGTCATCGGGGTCGCGGCATTGCCGATATCGATCTGGCCGACCGCGATGTCGTACATGCGGCCGTCGAGATTGGTGGCCTTGGTGAGGCCGGTGATGGCATGCTTGGTCGAGGTATAGGCGGACGAGAACGGCCGCGGCGCATGCGCGGAGATCGAGCCGTTATTGATGATGCGGCCGCCGCGCGGCTTCTGGTCCTTCATGATGCGGAAGGCGTGCTGCGTGCACAGGAACGGGCCGGTGAGGTTGGTGTTCACCACGGCCTGCCATTGCGCCAGCGGCAGATCCTCGAAGTTGACGGGCGGCGCCCCCATGCCGGCATTGTTGAAGAGCACGTCGAGCCGGCCATAGGTGTCCTGCACCTTCTTGAACAGCGCGGCGATTGAATCCGGGCTCGTCATGTCGGCCACGACCGGGAGGCTCTTGCCGATATTGTCGCCGAGCTTGGCCGTCTCCTCCAGCATCTCCAGGCGGCGGCCGGCGAGCACGACCGTGAAGCCGACCCGCATCAAGGCGAGCGAGGCCGCGCGTCCGACACCGGTGCCTGCGCCCGTCACCACTGCGATCTTGTTGGTTGCTTCAGTCATCGTTTCCTCACTTCACTTTTTTGCTTCAGCTTCTGACTTGTAGGGTGGACGTGGAATGTTCTGGTGCGCCGCGCGCAGCGCCGCCGACCAGCGCGAGCGCAGATCGTGGAAATAGGGCTCGCCGGCCTCGATGCGGTGATTGAGGTCGGCGTCCTGGGCGTCGGCGCGCACCACCAGCACATCGATGGGCAGGCCCACGCCGAGATTGGAGCGCATGGTCGAATCCATCGAGATCAGCCCGGTCTTCAGCGCCTCATAGAGCTCGACATCGTAATGCATGGCGCGGTCGAGCACGGGCTTGCCGTATTTGTGCTCGCCGATCTGCAAATAGGGCGTGTCGGTGGTGCATTCGATGAAGTTGCCGGCGGTGTAGACCATGAACAGCCGCATCCGCGAGCCCTTGATCTGGCCGCCAAACAGAAACGAGACGTCAAAGCTGACATCCTCGGATTTCAGCGCCGGGCCTTCGGTCGCGTGCACGGCGCGGATGGCGCGGCCGATGCGCTGCGCGGCCTGGAACATGGTCGGTGCGTTCATCAGGGTTTCGATGTCGCCGGTGTCGGGGTCTTCGAGGCCCTCGGTCAGGGTCGAGAGCACCGACTGGCTGATGGCGAGATTGCCGGCGCTCGCAATCGCCATGATCCGCTCGCCGGGCTTGGAGAAAATGTGGAGCTTGCGGAAGGTCGAGACGTTGTCGAGGCCCGCATTGGTGCGGGTGTCGGCGATCATCACAAGCCCGTCCCGAACCAGGATTCCGCAACAATAGGTCATTTCAGCGATCCCCAAACGCTACGCGGCGCGGGCAAATTACTAGCCAATTTCGGTGCGGGGTCCAACCCCAATTCCCGTATGGCGGGGCGTCTTGCGGCGCGTAAAAAGGCAGAGCCTGTTATTCCCGGTTTGGAGACCCGCCGACGAGGAATGCGTCGTCAACCGGCACCCCGAGGGCGGTGACCAGCCGGTTGGTCTCGGCCGCCATGCCGACAATGGCAAGCAATTCGCGGTACTCAGCCTCCGTCATGCCCTTCGCGCGGGCGCTCGCGGTGTGCGAATGGATGCAGTAGCTGCATCCGTGCGCCACCGATACCGCGACGTAGAGCATTTCCTTGATCTTCGGATCGAGCGCCCCCGGCGCCATCACTTCCTTGATGCTCTCCCAGGTCCGGCGCAGGGTTTTGGGATCATGCGCCAGCGCCCGCCAGAAGTTGTTGACGAAGTCCGATTGCCGCGTCTTGCGAATGTCCGCGAACACGGCGCGCGCGTCGGGCGAGAGTTCTTCGTCGGAGAGCAGAGTTACCGTCGCCATGGCCTTACCCCGGGTTGTTGCTACGCCCCGGGGTTATAGCACGGCCGGACGGCCGCCGGCTTATGCCGAGCGCATCAACGGCAGCTTGCCGGCGCCGACATACTGTCGCTGCTGTCCTGCGGCGTGCTGGCCTGCGACGTGAAGGTCGCGCAACCGCCGCTGCAGTGGGGACGTTTCGTAAACCGCACTGGCTCCGGCGAGTGCAAAGCACGCATCCGCGATGCGGGCGGAGGTGCAGGCGATCCACACCGCGGCCTGCTTTCCCTCCATCATGAGCGCTTCATCGTTCAGCGTTCCCGCCAACACATGCTTCCAGTGGCTCGCGACCTGCACCTGCAGGAAGGCCTGTGCGGCGCGGAGATCGGCGTGAATTCGGCCGAGCTCGAACTGGAAGATTTCGGACTCCTGCATCGGCGTGGCGGCCTGATATTGTTGGTGGCCGGTCCGGGCCAGCGCTGCCAGTTCGTCGAGCGTGCCTTCGGCCATGCCGACCGAGAACGCGGCGTGAAACAGCGGCAGCAAGTAGAGAACCGCGGCATAGAGCTGGCCGGGCACGCAGGGCCCGCCGCCCTCGAGGTCAAACAGGCTTGCTTCGGAAACCAGCGCGTCCTTCAGCACGACGTGATGGCTGCCGGTGCCTTTGAGCCCGGCCACATGCCAACTGTCCTCGATTTCCCAGTCCTGCGCCGGCAGTATGACGCAGCGAACCCGCGGCCGCCCCTTCGCGTCAAGCACCGGATGAGCATTCGCGGTGACGACGCAAAATCCGGCGATCCACTCGGCATGCATGCAACCGCTGGCAAACGGCCAGCGGCCGTTGATCCGCCAGCCTCCTACCACGGGCTCTGCCGTTCCGACGGGCTGCGAGGATCCGCAGACCGGCACGTCCGGCCCGTTCCGATAGATGCGATCATAGGTTCCGCGTTGCGCCCAGGCCGAGAAAAGGGCGGACCCGCAGGCGATCATCGCCGTCCAGCCGACCGAGCCGTCGATGCGGGCAAGTGCAGAGATCACCGCAAGTGCCGCCGGCAAGTCGAGCTCGAGTCCGCCATGACTCCGTGGCACGAACATCCGGAACAGGCCGAGCGATTTCAGTCGATCGACCAGATCGGACGGGATGCGGCGTGCCGCTTCGATCTCGGCCGACCGCGCCTTGATCTCCGGCGACAATTCCCGGATGCCGGCGAGGATGCTTTCGCTGCCATCGAGCGCTCTCAGGGAAGGCGGATCGCGAAACTCGTTCTGAAGCTGCATCTCTCTCATTCTCCCTGGCGGAAAGCACCAAGGAGTGCATGGAACAGCGGGGCTACAGGATGATTTCAGAGGAGCTGTTCGCGGTTACGCCTGTAACGGATGGTCGCGCTGGAACGCATGTGCGTCGACGATTGCGGGAGGAACGGTCTTATGCTCGACTGTCGGCCATAAGAACAAAATTCCGGGAGTCGAAATGCTCAGGAAACTTGTCGCATCCACCGTTTTGGCGGCAGCAATTTTGGCCGCAACTCCCGCGCTGGCCCAAAAGCGCGGCGGCACGCTGCGCCTCTATCACAACGACACGCCGCCCTCGACCTCGCTGCTCGAGGAATCCACCATCGCCTCGGTGACGCCGTTTGCGGCGATCTTCAACAACCTCGTGGTGTTCGATCCGGCCAAACCGCATGAAAGCCTGGACACCGTGATCGGCGATCTCGCCGAAAGCTGGTCATGGGATGCGACCAACACCAAGCTCACCTTCAAGCTGCACCAGGGCGTAAAATGGAACGACGGCCAGCCGTTCACGGCGAAGGATGTGCAATGCACCTGGCGGATGCTGATCGGCAAGGGCGACAATGCCGACTTCCACCGCAACCCGCGCAAGGTCTGGTACTCCAAGCTCAAGGACGTCTCGATCAACGGCGACTATGAGGCGACGTTCGAACTGTCAGAGCCGCAGCCGAGCCTGCCGGTGCTGCTCGCGAGCGCTTTCTCAGCCGTCTATCCCTGCCACGTACCGCAGCAGGTGATGCGCACCAAACCTGTCGGCACAGGTCCTTTCAAGCTGGTCGAGTTCAAGCGCGGCGATACGTTCCGCTTGGCACGCAATCCCGATTACTTCAAGAAAGACCGACCCTATCTTGATGAAATCGTGTTTCGCGTGGTCGACAACCGCGCCACGCGGCTGCTGGCATTCTCAACCGGCGAGTTCGACATCACCTTTCCCTCCGACGTGACGGTCGCGCTGACAAAGGACATCAAGGCGCGCGATCCCAATGCGATCTGCGAGCTGGACGCGCCGAACACGCAAATCAATCTGATGGTGAACCGCGCCAATCCGCCGTTCGACAATCCCGACATCCGCCGCGCCATG
>Ga0210389_10004339_pt1 | contig 11030 bp, 10 predicted proteins | sample IncBWH28OmetaG_FD_160127 | JGI IMG/M metagenome (GOLD analysis project Ga0210389, IMG submission 160127) | Forest soil microbial communities from Barre Woods Harvard Forest LTER site, Petersham, Massachusetts, United States - Inc-BW-H-28-O ... | reverse complement strand
GCTGGACACCGACGCGCAGTTCGGCGTCACCCGCGCGCTCATCGCCAGCTACGTGCGGCACGAGATCGAGGACGAGTCCGCCCCGGGCCCGGACGTGACCGAGCCCTGGTACACCATGGACTACACCTTCGTAGTGGAGCCCGGCGAGGCGTGGCTGCCGACGCCGCCGGTGTCGGCGAAGTCGGAAACACAGGCCGAGGGGCAGATCGAGGCCGCGGCAGCGGCGCGGGCGACTATGCAGGCCGGCACTGCGCAGGCCGGGGCTGGACGGGAGAGCGCGGAATGAGCGAGGCGACCGAGCGCGCCGGCTGCGAGCTGACCGCCGAGGGCATGACGGCCTGGATCAATGACTACTTCGCCGCCTGCAACTCCGGCGACGTGGACAGGATCGCCGCGTACTTCGAGCCAGACGGTGTGCACTACTTCCCGCCGGGCATGTACGCGGGACCGTTCCGCGGCGCGCGCACGATCGGCGAGCGGTGGCAGGCCGCGGTCACCAACGGCGGCTCGTACTGGACGGTCGACCAGGTGATCACCGACCCGCAGACGCGCCGTGCCGTCATCGAGTGGACGCACTTCAAGCGCAAGGTGGGCGTGATGCTGCGCGGCGACGAGTGGTACAAGTTCAGCGAGCGCGGTCTTATCCAGGAGATCCGCGCGTACTACGCCTCCCCGCAGGACCAGAGCCTGACCGTGCTTGAGATCGGCGGCTACGACTACGCGGGACTTGGCTACCCGACGTCCGCCCCGCCCCTGGAAGCAGAGCCTGCCGAAGCACAGCCGGTCCCGGCACGGGCCGCTGACGAGCCGGGGGAGGCGTCGTGACCGAGGAAACCCGCCGCATCCTCCTTGACGGCGCGCCGGTCGAGATGGCGCTGTCCGGCGGCGTGCTCGTCGCCAGGGACGGCCGCACGATCAGCCCCGACGACGCGATCCACCTGCCGCCCTGCCAGCCGTCGAAGATCATCTGCGTGCACCTGAACTACCAGAACCGGATCGACGAGCTGAAGACCGAAGGGCCGCCCGCGCCCAACTACTTCTTCAAGCCGCCGTCCTCGCTCAACAGCCACAAGGGCGTGGTGATCAGGCCGCGCGGCACCCGTTTCCTCAACTACGAGGGCGAGGTCGCGGTCGTCATCGGCAAGACGGCCCGCAACATCCGGGTCGCCGACGCCCTCGACTACGTCGAGGGCTACAGCCTCGCCAACGACTTCGCGATCCACGACTTCCGGCACGCCGACCGGGGCTCGATGCTGCGGGTCAAGGGCGCCGACACCCTCGCCCCCATGGGCCCGGGCCTGGTGCGCGGCTGGACGCCTGAGGACCAGGTGATCCGCACGCGGGTCAACGGCGAGATCGTCCAGGAGTCCAGCCTCAAGGGCATGGTCTTCTCGGTGTCCTACGTGGTCGCCGACCTGGCCCGGATGATGACCCTTGTCCCCGGCGACGTGATCTTCTCGGGCACGCCCGCGAACTCCCGCCCGGTCGAGCCGGGCGACGTCGTCACCGTCGAATGCGACGGCCTCGGCGTCCTGGAGAACCGCATCGCCGAGGGCGAGCACGACATCAGCGACGAGGCGGGCTGGATGCCCGAGTCAAGCGACAAGGCCCTCGGCGTAGCCCTGGGCATTCAGCTCCGCGAGTAGCGGCACACGCGCGCCCTCACGTCCTGGCGCCGAGGACGGAGCCCGTGCTCGCGAGGACGACCGTGCCGATCGCGGCGATCGCGATCGGCCCGGTGCGCTGTGACAGCAGGAGCCAGCCGGCGAGCGTGGCCACGGCGGGCTCCATGCTGAGCAGGATGCCGAACACCCGACGCGGTGCCCGGCGCATCGCCGCGAGCTCGAGCGTGTAGGGCACGACGGAGCCCAGCACGGCGGTGCCCAGCGCGATGAGCAGCAGGTGCGACTGGCCCGACTGGCCGGCGACGTGCCAGGCGCCGTATGCCCCGAACGGCAGCAGGACGAGCGCGCCGACGGTCATCGCCACGGCGAGGCCGCCCCTGCCAGGAACGGCGGTGCTCGCCCGGGCGCCGGTGACGATGTACATCGCCCAGAACGCCGCGGAGACCAGTGCGCACGCCACGCCGACGGTGTCGAGGGGGTGCCCGGTCTCGCCGCGGCTGGCGGTCAGGCCGAGGGTCAGCACGCCGGTCACGGCGAGCAGCACCCAGCCGATGTCGCGCCCCCGCCTGGACAAGACGGCCGCGAGGGTGAGCGGGCCAAGAAACTGGATGGTCACCGCGGTACCGAGGGGGAGGCGGGCGAGCGCGGCGTAGAAAAACCCGTTCGTCCCCGCGAGGCTGATGCCGTACAGCACTACGGCCCGCCACTGCGACGCCTGCCAGGCGCGCACGCGTGGCCTGGTCGCACCGAGCAGCACGGCCGCCGCCACCCCCAGGCGCAGCAGCGTGGCGCCCGGCGCGCCGGTGACCGGGAACAGCCGCATCGCCAGGGCCGCGCCGATCTCCACCGACGTGCACGACCCCAGCACGAGCAGCATGGCCGCCGCGGGCCGCGGTTTCGTCCCGCCGTGCCCCGCGCCGGGGGCGGGCGGCCCGCCGACGGTGCCCTGGGCGCCGGACGGGACGGACGATGGGGCGGACGTGGCGGTGGTGGTCATCGGGACAGCCTGTTCGGGTGCATATATAAACAGATATCGATAGAAAACCGATTCGTCCAGCGAATGTTTACGGGTGATAATGGTAAGAAGAACTAATCAGTGTGAGCAGGGGAGCGCAGGATCGTGCTTGATGTCCACCGTCTGCGGCTGCTGCGCGAGCTGGACCGCCTCGGTACCCTCGCCGCCGTGGCGCGGGCCCTGTCCTACAGCCCGTCAGCGGTCTCCCAGCAGCTCAGCCAGCTCGAAGCGGAGACCGGGGTGGCGCTGCTCGAGCCGGTTGGGCGCGGTGTGCGGCTCACGGCCCAGGCGCGGATCCTGGTCACGCACGCCGAAGCCATCCTCGAGCGGCTAGAGGAGGCGGAGGCCGACCTGCGGGCCTCGCTGACCGAGGCGCGCGGCACGCTACGGGTCGCCTCTTTCCAGTCGGTGCTGCTGGCGCTGGTGCCCGCGGTCCTCACCCAGCTGGCCGAGCGTCATCCGCGGCTGCGCGTCGAGATCACCCACCAGGACGAGGGCCCGGCCTTCGCGGGCCTGCTGGGAGGTGACTTCGATATCGTGCTCGGCGAGGAGTATCCGGGCACCGTCCGCCCGCCGGTGGCGGGCGCCGACAGGCAACTGCTCGCGCTCGATGAGTTGTTCCTCGCGATCCCCGCATCCGGCCCGTACGTCCGCGCGGAGGCGGGGACGGGGTCCGTCCGGCTGGCCGACCTCGCCGACCTCCCGTGGATCCTGGACGCGCCGGACACGGCCCCGGGACAGTGGGCGCGCAACGCCTGCCGGGAAGCGGGCTTCGAGCCCGATGTGCGCTACTCTGGTTCTGACCTGCTGCTTCAGATCCATCTGGCGGAGACCGGGCATGCCGCGGCGGTGATCCCCAGCCTGCTGCTCACCGCCATCCCGCCCCCGGTCGCGCGGATCCGCGCCATCTCCGGCCACCCGCGCCGCAGGCTCACCACGGGCGTCCGCTCCGGTGCTGCCGGTCAGCCCGCGGTCCGCGCCTTCCGCGCGGCCCTCAGCGAGGCCATCCGCTCAGCGACCGCGAACCCCGCGACCGGCACCACCGCAGTCAGTTAGGCGTCGGAGCGACTAGTCCCCGGATTGCGGTGACGCTCGCCGTCCTGCTACTCCTACCGCCGCAGCAGGCGAAGACGCGAACGGCCCGTGTGACGCGCGTGGCGCTGGCCTGCGCTGGCACTACTTCACCGACTACGTGGCCGGCGCCGCCGTCGGCATAGGCACCGTGCTGGCCCTGGCTCTCCTCCTCGGCCTCGCCTTGGCCGCCATCGGCCGAACCGGGGAACTCAGCGACGAGTCCGCTGCGCGACCGCAGCAGGTCGGCCTCGCCGGCGGCCGCTAGCCCGTCATCGTCAGCAGGCCGGCGCTACGCGGTGAGGGAGACGCTTGCCTCCGCGGTGTAGACGGCGAAGGTCAACGACTCGGTGAAGTACAGCTGCACCGCGGCCGCGTCGTGGGACAGGTAGCCGATCGACAGGTCCTGGCCGAGCCGCAACTCGAAGTCACCGCCGCGGCCGGACACCAGGAGCGCGCCGTCGATCGCCGGCGCCCAGATCATGTCGCCGTCGAGCAGCCTGGCCAGGTGCTCGCTGAGCGGGTAGCCGTGGTCGGAGGTCTCGCTGACCGCCGTCCACGCGTCGGCCGACAGCAGCAGCGAGTACGGACCAGCGACGCCGACCTCCCGGAGCTGGCTGACCGCCTTGCTGACCGCGTCCGGGTACTCTCGCACCTCGGCAGGCAGCGCCACGGCGGGGTTGGACGAGGCCGGGCGCACCCCGGTGATCTTGGCGGCCGGGTAGCCGTCGAAGATCGCGCGGTCTTCCGCGAAGGCGATCTTCTTCGCGGCGTCCTTGACCGGCTGCCAGTCGGGGTCGAGCGCGCCCCGCTCAACGGAGTCGATCTCGGCACGGGAAAGCGTGAAGGGCACCCGCAGTTCGACGACGGGACGCCAGTCGCGCAGCACCGCGGTCACCCCGTCGTCGGGCGGGTCGATCGCCGTCACGTGCCCGGTGCCGATCCCGGCGAGCGCCAACCCGTCCGGGCCGGTCACATCGACCGCCTTGCGCGCGGCGGCGTGCAGCGCGAACGTGCGCTTGGCCTCTTGCTCGATGCCGGCCCACGCGGCGGCCGAGACCGGGGCGAGCTCGCGGTACAGGTTGTTCATCGCTCCCCATTCCTCTGTATTGGGCTATCCAACGGCTTTCCCGCGCGGTCCGGCCGGCCAGGTGTCGCCTGACCCGGTGCCGGTTAACTACCCTTGAGCGATCCGATCCCGAGCGACCCGTCCCCGTGGGCCCCGGAGGCACCAAGCACCCCGGAGGCACCAAGCGCCTCAGGGGCTTCGGACGCCTCAGCGACACGACCCAGCGCCGGCGGACCCGGCGGGTCGTCGAGGAAGTCCGCGGACGGGGCGAAGAACAGGCACCCGGTGATCGCGGTTGAGAAATCGAGGATGCGGTCGGTGTTGCCCGCTGGCAGTCCGATGAACATGTTCGACAGCATCTCCTCGGTCACCGCGGGCGTGGCGGCGTAGGCGATGTAGTACGTCCCGAACTCATCCTGCCCTGGGCTGCCGAACGGCATGTTCGCCCGCACGATCTGCCGCTGCTCGCCGTCCGGGCCGGTGATCGTGTTCAGTGCGACGTGCGAGTTCGCGGGCTTGATCTCGTCGGGCAGCTCGATGTCGTCCAGCTTCGTGCGGCCGATCACCCGCTCCTGCTCTTCAATGGACAGCGCATTCCACGTCGTCATGTCATGCAGGTACTTCTGCACGATCACGTAACTGCCGCCAGCGAAGTCCGGATCGTCGTCCGCGCCGACGATCGCGGCATCGATCCCGGCCGCCCCGCCCGGCGACTCGGTGCCGTCGACGAAGCCGATCAGGTCCCGCTCGTCGAAGTAGCGGAAACCTTGCACCTCGTCGGCGACCTCGACCGCGCCGCGCAGCCGCTTCATGACCTGCGTGGCGAACTCGAAGCACAGGTCCATCCGGCTCGCCCTAATGTGGAACAGCAGGTCACCGGGGGTAGCCGGGGCTCTGTGCCGTGACCCGGCAAGTTCGCGGAACGGATGCAGCTCACGCGGACGCGGCCCGGCGAACAGCCGGTCCCACGCGTCCGAGCCGATCGCGGTGATGACCTGTAGCTCGGCCTCGGGAATGCGGAATCCAACGGAGCGCCCCAGACCGGACAGGTCTGGTATCAGGTCGCGTACCGTGCCCTCGCCGCCCGGGCTGATGGTGAGAACGAGGAAGACCGCCGCGGCGGTCAGCGGGCTGACCACCGGCTGCGGCGCTGGCTCCTGGCCTGGCTGCGCTGCCACAGACACTCCTCCTGGGTATCGTCCGCCCCTAGCCTTTCATATCCGGCGCTCGGGCACCGTCGGCCGCGCCGTGGATGTGGCGCTGGTGTCGCTATCGTGGCACCCTGCAGGCCGGCACACGCGGCTGAAGATCGTTTTCGGGTGCCGTTGTCTGCTGCGGGGGCGGCTGCCCGCGCGGCGGCAGCAACGGCGAGGGCGGTGACGATGCCCGGGGTGGCGTCGGTGATGTTAGTGCAGCGGTCGTGACCCGGCGGCTAGCCAGGCCAGGAACTCGTGCGTGCCGCCGCCGGAGTCGGCCCGGACCAGGGCCCGGCCGCGCAGCCGGCGGGGCAACTGCGCCAGCGCGAGCCGGCCGCCTCGATGTGATCGGCGGCGGTGGTTCGAGCCGGCGTTGCCCGGCCTGAGGACGATGGCCAGGGGCTCCCCGTTCCCGTCGGCGCCGTGGTCCGCCCAGGCGGTCATCGTGTGGAAGCCAAAGGACTTCCCCAGGTGGGAGCGGCCTGCTCCTTCTCCGAGGCGACGGCCGCCGTGAGGTCCGCGATTATCTTCCCGGGGTCGCGCACTGCCCGCGGTGCCCGCCACCGGGCCAGCTCCTGCGACAGGCCCCGGCCAGGCCCGTGACCCGCATCGTCTCCCACGGCAGGACCGCCGCGGCCTGGGACACCAGGCCGCAGCCGTCCGCGGACACAGCCACGCGGGCAGTGCGTGCGGTATTGTTCACTTGAAAAATGCCTTCGGCTCGCTGGCGGATAAGACCTTCGATAAGCCCTATCCTTCCAGGTCAAAGGCACTTTTTCATGCCAACAATCAGCTCGGACTTATCCCAGACGAAAGCCCGAGGCTAGCGTGCGGCTCGGTGAGCAAAGCTCCCAGTTCTAAGCGGTCCAGATTGGACGACGACCGCTAGCCCGCTTCGCTTGCGGAGCTAATGGTCTCAGTCTTACGGTTTCGTCGATTGTCAGTCGGCGATCCGAACACGTATTTGCTGCCCAGCGCTTGCTGGAATAGAAGCGGTCTGGGGGTTTCGTTACCGCATTTGGCGGCCGCTTCCATCTGTACGGGAGAATCATCCAGAATCGCACAAAGCCAGGAACCGGTCACGCATGGCATCTATCGTCGGCTTAGGAGCTGGAGGGAGGAGGTAGAGGTGGCAAGGCTCGACGAGTTCATGGATCGGTATGCTCCGCCGAGAGGCATCGATCCCGCATATGACAGGTATTACCAAGGCGGGCAGAGTCGGCGCCGTGCTCCACTTGCCGAGGCGGGGCCTGCCAGTCAGCGGATTGCCCGGGCGGCGCGGCGCCCTGAAATGGCCGAGCTGGCACTCGCATCGCTGTTCTGGTGGTGTTACGTCCAGACTGACGACTTCAGGCTGGACACCAGGCACATCGGTGAGCAGGGGCAACGCCAGATCGTCGTGCGCCATGGGGACGAGGCCTATGACCTGCTCGTTCTCACGCCTGATGCCGCCGAAGCGTACGGCGTCCGGATCGGATCTCAAGACGTCTCCCACGCCATCACTCTCGATCCGCCTGGCCAGGGTCTTCGTTCGGATCGTGGCTTGCTGTCCGCTGTTGCGCTGCGGGAAGGCGGGCGGATGCGGGGGATGCTCGCACGCGCCGGGATCGATATGGACGTCCGCTCTGTGGTCATCGCCGTCCGCGAAGTCGCGGAGCGCGGTTACTTCCAGATGGTGATCGCACCGCAGCCCCCCGAGACACTAACCCAGGCGGTTGCCACGGCTAGGTCGCCCCAGGCCTCGTTCGTGGCCCCGGTGCCAGCTCTCGCAGTGACCCTCCCGGGGGTCCCCCGCCCGGTCGCTACTGCCGGCATTATCGGCTCCAACGTAACCGGTGACCTGCTGGCCGTTACCGCACGGCACGCGCTCGATACCGTCGCGGACAAGGACGAGGTCTTCGTCGGCGGCGCGCCCGCCCGGATCATCAGGACCAACGGCTTGACTGACAGTTGCCTGCTCAGCGTCTCGTGCCGGGCCGGAGTTGGGGCTGGGCACGCCGGCCCGCTCCTGTTCCCTCCTGCAGAGCACCGGCCTGCCATCTTCGACGGTGCTGCTTCTGGTCACAAGCAGACCATGATCCGCGCCTACGACCGCAGTGTCCTAGACACAAGTCTCTACCTGAGCAGCAAGATTTACACCGATCCGGACACCATTCCGGGCGACTCGGGAGCGGCCCTCATCGACAGCGACGATCACATCGTGGGCTTCGCGGTCAGTCGCACGCCACTTGGCGCGCCGCTTGAGTTCTCCACGTGGGCCTGGGCCGCGCAGGTACTCACCGCACACGGATTGGCGTGACCATGGGACGCATCAAAGACCTGCTCCGCAAGGAACCTCGGGACTGGTTCTTCGGCCCGGTGGAACCCGCCGACGCTGTCCTGCCAAGAACTAAGCGAACCGCAGTGGAAGCCGAGTCGGCATATATCAGCCTTCACCTGGAATCCATGCGAGTCTCTGTCGGCCGTGTCCGCGCCCAGACCTTCTACGGGGCAATGACCAGTACTGTCGGGCTCGCCTCACGATCCGGGCAGCACGCCGAACTCGTGGCGGTCGCCGCGCCTTCGGCGCTGCGGGGCGTCGACCCGCAGCACCTAGACCGCGTCGTCATCGGGACGATCCCCTTGGCCGGCCCAGTGCCTTACCGGGGCAGCGGGCTGGACATCGAGATCGGCCTTTTCACGTTCCCTGCCAATTACCTCCTCGCGCCGTACCTGGATTTCCTCGGCGAGGTCGCGACCGTTGCCAGTGCCTTCCTGCCGCCAGCGGGGGCACTGGCCAGCGCGGCGCTGATGCCGCCTGTCCGTAAGGGTCTCGATCTGCTCTTCGGCGCCGCAACGGACGCAAGGCTTGAGGTCGGCCTTGTGCACACCTGGCACCAGCCACTTACCGGGTATTACGCCGTAGTAACCGCCCCCGAACCGCCTGGCGGATTCCGTATCAGCGCCGGGGGCCGCCTCTTCAACCCCGACGGCAGCGAAGTCCACGCCGCTTACCTAATCATCAGGCTCGACGCACACCAGGAGCGGCACAACTGGGAGAAGATCCCAGACATCTTCGCCGCGTACCAGGTCATCGACGACGCCTCGCGCCGCGGTGACCTTGTGGCCGCCAGGGATGCCCTGGCGGCCTTCCGCCGGATCGCCGTGTTCAGCCCGGACTTGCTCGCCATTGACGCGCAGCGACTCTACGATCTTGTAGAAGGCTTGGTAAAGCAGGCCTTCCCCGGGACAGGCACAGCAGGCGGCACGTACACCAACGGTCTCCCGCCCCTAGCCGACGTTCCGCTCTTCTTACGCGAACCCCGGCCGGGCGGCCGCCCGGCGACGTGATTGCCTGGGTGGCCCGGGCTTGAGTGCCTGGGCCAACTTCGCCTCCAGGAACCACCGTCACTGCCCCCGTAGTCATCGACGACCTGTTGTATAAAACCAGGTCAGAGGGTTACGGTTTCTCGATCGTCAGTCGACGAACCGAACGAATGTTTGCAGATCCGGCGTGCCGGTATCACGACATCAGCGCCACATCCGCGCGGCGGCCCGGCACCAATCCGGACTTATAACAGCAAGAAGCGCTGTGCGCCTGCGGGCCGGTCGTGTACTCGCGGATGAGCGTGCCGTTGGAGTGACAGCGGTGGCACTTCCCTAGGGGGTGACTCGGTCAGCCACCGCCCTCCCTGACCGGCGCGAGGCGCCGCAGCTGGGTGACGTGTCCGGGGTTCAGCTCGGCCACGCTAGCCACCTGGAGCAGCTTCATGGTGCGGATGATCTGGTCGCGGAGGATCTCGATCGTGCGGTCGACGCCGGCCCGGCCGCCGGCCATGAGGCCGTAGAGGTAGGCGCGGCCGATGAGGGTGAACTGGGCGCCCATGGCGATCGACGCGACCACGTCGGCGCCGTGCATGATCCCGGTATCGATGGCGATCTCGGTGCGGCCGCCGACGGCCTTGACGACATCGGGCAGCAGGCGGAAGGGAACGGGGGCGCGGTCGAGCTGGCGGCCGCCGTGGTTGGACAGCACGATCCCGTCGACGCCGAGGTCGGCGAGGGTCCTGGCGTCCTCGACGTTCTGCACGCCCTTGACGACGAGCTTGCCCGGCCACAGCTCGCGGATGACGTCGAGGTCACTGAAGCTGATTGTGGGGTCCATCGCCGCGTCGAGCAGCTCGCCGACCGTGCCGCCGGTGGAGGTCAGCGAGGCGAACTCCAGCTTGGGTGTGGTCAGGAAATCCCACCACCACCAGGGCCTCGGGATCGCGTCGACAACAGTGCCGAGCGTGATCTGCGGCGGGATGGAAAAGCCGTTGCGCTTGTCACGCAGCCTGGCGCCGGCGACGGGCGCGTCGACGGTGAAGAACAGCGTGTCGAACCCCGCGGCGGCAGCCCGGCGCACCAGCTCGTAGGAGACCTCCCTGTCCCGCATGACGTAGAGCTGGAACCAGTTACGGCCACTGGGGTTGGCGGCTTTCACGTCCTCGATCGAGGTGGTGCCGAGCGTGGAGAGCGAGAACGGGATGCCGGCCGCGGCGGCCGCGCCGGCGCCGGCGGTCTCGCCCTCGGTCTGCATCAGCCGGGTGAAGCCGGTGGGGGCGATGCCGAATGGCAGCGCCGACGAGCCGCCGAAGACGGTCGTCGACGTGTCCACCGTGGAGACGTCCTTAAGGATGGACGGGTGGAACTCGACGTCCTCGAACGCCTGCCTGGCGCGGCTGAGCGAGACCTCGCCTTCCGCCGCACCGTCCGTGTAGTCGAATGCGGCCCTCGGGGTGCGGCGTCTGGCGATGTCGCGCAGGTCGTAAATTGTCAGCGCCGCCTCAAGGCGGCGTTTCTTCGCGTCGAGTTCCGGTCTCTTGAACCGCATGAGCTCGAAGATCTCGTCTGGCTTAGGGAACTGGCGTTGCATGGGGTCAAGTCCTCGGGGTTCGGCTGCGGGGGCGGGGGCGGGGGCGGGGGCGGGCGGGTCGCCTTGGTGGGCCGGCTGGCATGCCTGACGCGCCCTCGCTCTTGATTATCCCCGCGGACCAGCGGGGAATCCTAGGCCCTCCCCACCGCGCGCTGGC
>Ga0210389_10004338_pt1 | contig 11031 bp, 4 predicted proteins | sample IncBWH28OmetaG_FD_160127 | JGI IMG/M metagenome (GOLD analysis project Ga0210389, IMG submission 160127) | Forest soil microbial communities from Barre Woods Harvard Forest LTER site, Petersham, Massachusetts, United States - Inc-BW-H-28-O ... | reverse complement strand
GTGCTCGTGACGGTGTTGTTTTGTACAGAGGGAATGCTCGACACGCTGTAGGAGAAGTGCTCGCGATAGACATCGAGACCCTTCTCATCAGTGCTGGAACTGGAACCGCAAACCGGATTGAAGGGGACGAAGTCCGGTACACCTGTCCCAACGCCGGCGACAGTCTGCGCCTTCGCAACCAGGGACTTCACGTTCGCTGCATGGGCGTCGTCGCTGATAGCACGATAGATCGACCAGGCTTTGTATGTGCCATTGCGAAGGGTGGAGAAGGAGGCATCGGGCGTGATCGTGCACTTGATGGCGCTACCGGTCAAGCAGGTTGGGAGTGCGCCGGTTGTATAGGTCCCGGTGAAAGGATCGATTCCGTCCAGCTTTACATATTTCAGATCCGACTTGCCATTGACGGCTTCGTAGCTGAAGAAGATGTAGCCTGCCTGGTCAGCAGTCGTGCCGCTGACACTGCCGACGATCTCACCCGTGCCGATGCCACGCTTACGCGAACCCTTGCCCATAGTGCATGTCTGGTTCAACGGATTGGTGGTAACGCCGTTTTCTTGCGCGCCACCGAACACAGTCCAGTTGGCAGTGTTCATGGTTCCCGACAGGCCTTCGCGCAGCCATGCTGTCACTGGCACGGCGCTGCTTCCGCCAAAAAGGCTGGCATCGCATTCGGCGCCATCAAACAGCTTGGTCGCGTTTGCCGAAGTGATGTTGGTGACAGCACTGTTACCCAGGTGGCCCGAGGTGGTATTCGAGCTGTTCACCAGGAAAACAATGGGTGCCGCGCCCACCGGAATGGTGACGAAGGGAACGGTCGCAGTGGATGTTGAGCAAGGATCGTTGCCGGTGAGAGCGAACTTCACAGGAGTGGCCGTCGCGGTAGAACCACTGACCGTGCTTTTGATTGAAGTGCCTGCGCAGGTCGTAGTGCTGCCCAGCAGATGTTTGGTTGTATACAGGGCATCCTCAGGACGGATATCGGTAAATGCCGCAGTGAACTTTGTACCCGAGAGCGCAGCCCGCACATTTGCATCAAGGGCGACGTCGGCGGAGTTGTCATCCCAAGTCGTGACGATGTTCCCCGGCGCCGGAATCGTGGTAGGGAAGGTCAGCGAAGCACGTGGAGCGGACTCAAAGGCGCGAACGCCGACCGTGGAGTCGACAGCCAGATAGGCCCAGACGTCGACCACGGTTCCGGCTGCGTTCTTGCTCCAGACGATCCAGACATTCCCTGTTTCGTCGTTCACACTGGCGGAACGGTTGTCATGCACAAAGCCGGCATTCTTCGCTGTATAGTGACTGGCCGTGCTGCCGCTGAATGCCTTGGCTTGCTGATAAGCGGCTTCTGCCAAGACGTAGAACTGGGCCGAGGACCCTGCGGCCGAAACCTGTACGTTGTAGGTGACCGCGCTGGCCGCGACTGGTGCAGCGATGGCTGCAGCAGCAACGGCACCCATCACGATCGATTTGAGAGAGAGTAAGTTCATACGAGAAAACTCCTTGGTTCGGATTGAGGGCTGCGATCGCATGGGGGATGCAGCCGTGGGACCTCAATGCCACACACGTATCCATATATGTGGCAGACACACCTATGTGCTCCATCGATATTGGGATTATGGTTCGAGATACAGATAGCTTCTGTATCCCGATCGCTACGACAGAGGCATGTCTGTCTACATCTGCCGTGAGGATTTGCGAGTTGTTGTTGCGCCAAAAGTCCGGCGGTTGGCCGGTGGACCATGATCCTGGCGTATCTGGATGCCTGAAATCCAGACAAGTACAAGTGAATTCATTCACGTGGTTGGATAATTCTTGCCCGTGATAGCGGGTTATTCCTTCATGAGAACCAACCGGAGGTAATCATCGCTCGATTCCGATCGGCACGGCGGTTAATCTTCTCGAAACGTTGGATGAATTTTCAAGAAAATCTCGCCCGGTATCGTTAAAAACTAAAGACATTTACTAAGATTTAAATTCCATGACCTATAGCTAGCGCTTAGGGAAACTAACAACGGAGCCTATATGCCTGGAGGCATATCCGAATAAATGTAACTAAGACGATTGCTAATTAGTTCATGCACGCAGTAGACAGTTACCTGCAGCGATAGTTGGTCGTTCTTTGATGAGCGCAAGCGGTGAGAGTATCACCGCGCCATTTAAACCAGACCGGTGGTTAATGTTCCAGAAAAGATGAATGAATTTTCAAGGAATTCTTCCTCAATATCGGGGAAACTAATGACACTTATTAAAGATTAAAATTTCATGACTTAAGCTAAGATTTAGCGGATTAGTGGAACGTATTCAGTAGAGATATGCCCCTCCGCAACTTCATTCCCGAACCTGGCACGCCAGCCGAGCTATTCATGAGCCGGTACAAATGGCTATCGCAGTGGGCCATGCAGTTCGCACGAAATAACAGAGCTACCGCCGAGGATCTGATTCAGGATACCTACCTCCGCTTTTCACAGGCGAATCTGAAAGTTGAAGATATCCGGGATGCCGAAGCTTTACTCTACACCTATCTGGAATACGTTCATCTTGCCCATCTTCGCGAAGTTGCACGCCACTCGTTTAACAGTCTTGCAGACGCAAAACTCGATGCGCTGGCCCTCGGGCTTCCAACTGGCCCAGACGTGGATCGTATCGAAACACAAAACGTTCTTCGACGCATTGCAGCCTATGTCGCATGGAGAAAGCAAACTTCGAAATCGGCCAGTATCGTCGCCCTGCGATTCTTTCATGGTTATCTGCCTGAAGAAATTGCACATATTGCATTGGTTTCGCGTGAAGCGGTGGATGAACGTTTGCACAAAGGTAGGAGCGAGGTCAGGCTCTACTTGCTCGACGCAGAGAAACTGCGAGAAGTTCAGCATGGGGGGCCTGTTGAGATTTTCCCGTCCAAGGTTGTGGCTCCTACAGACGAACTTCTCGGTGAGCTACGCGATCAGCTTTTCTATGCCTCGCATGGCGCTTGTATGTCGGCGCAACAACTCACGATGCGTTACCAGAAGAGCCCGGATGTACCGATTCGACGTGACTTACTTGCGCACATCGTCAGTTGCCGGAAATGCCTGGCTGTAGTCGAACAAATTTTCCGGCAGAATCAACGTCCTGACGGTTCTGGCATTGCTGGTGGAATCATCGCAATGGGGCGGCGCAGCTCCCAGAGGGAACAGCCATTTTCGTTGGCCAAGGATATTGAGAACGTGGTGCGGCGTTCGGAGCGCCGGCTGAAGGAGATTTTCGAGCACCGGCCCACATCGCTCATCGTTGCAGTCAACGGTGAGATTCTTGCCTCAAGGGATGTTGGCGCAGCTTTCAACGGACTTAAGGTAGAGGTCCTGACTCGAGATATTAAGTTCGTCGAGATTCTCAATGAGTATGGTATTGCTCTCTTATCCTGGGCAGTAGAGTCGACGCCCCCCTATGGCGCCCCCGTGGTTCAACGTCTCGTTGAATTCAGTCTGGGACGCCGACTCGAAGTCGACCTTCGGTTCTCCGCACAAAAGCTGGTGATTGAGGTGCAGTACCATGACCCGTCGTATAGGAGTTTTCCTTCACCTGCTCGTACAACGGTGGACAGTATCTCCAACGAAGAGGATGAAATCGAACCGGCGCTTGTGGAAACGGAAGATACCAGAGCGATACTGCCTGGTTCAAATCTCCTGAAGCAATGGCGAAGGCTCAGCTTGACGCCTTTGACCGCCACTGGGTTTGTCTGTACGGTGCTGGCGATTTCCTTCTTCTGGCTAAAGGAATCTAGCAGGATAAAGCCTGCTGTGTTCTTGCAGCGCGCAACCGCTTCAGAAAGACGGGCTGTGCAGAACGCGAAATCAGGAATCATTCTGCAACAAGTAAGTATTCGAAGTAGCCAGGGAGCATTTGAACGCTCGACTTATCGCGATCCTCAAGGCAAACACCATCTCAAAGAGCAATTCTTGGACGAAAATAAAATGCGCTTGAAGAAGCGGCTTGCCGAAGCAGGTATAAGCTGGGATGCCCCACTATCTGCAACCTCCTTCCAGGAATGGCAGATGCACAGCCATATCAAGAGCGAATCGGTACACAATGTCAGCGAAAAATCCCTGACGCTCCGTGTGGATGTAGACGGAAGTGATATAGAGCAAGAGACGATTACCATACGAGCGACCGATTTCCATCCGATCGAGAAAACCGTTGAGTTTCGCGATCTTGGAACGGTCGAAATTGCAGAATTGAATTACGCTGTCGTTCCCTGGGCAGCGATCAATCAAGATCTCTTTGAGAGCGACAGCGGCGGAAGCTCCGGCACAGCTACCGATGCGCCGCAATCATTGCTGCTACCGCAGCGACCGCTTTCACTTTCAGATGTAGAACTCGACATGATTGAACTGGAGGCGCGGACAGCGCTCCACGAACTTCATGCTGACTCTAACGATCGCCTAACAATTTCACGTAGCGTGATCGGAGTGCAGGTCAGTGGCCTGGTAGAAGACGAAAAACAGAAGTTAGATATCAAGCGCCGATTGGATCTCATCGTACACGTCTCGACCCATCTGAAGACCGTGAATAACGCGTCCGAGCATCCGGAGGGAACCACAGCGGCTACAAGTGTACAGCTTGTATCAGCGGTGGCGGAGCCGAGCCTGCTGGAAACTTTTCTCCTGAAGCAAGGCGGATCCCGGGAGAGTTCCAGCGATGTTGCGGACCGGTTATTTACTGCCTCTACCGACATTCTCCGAGCGAACAAAGCCCTGTCCCAGCTCCATGAGCGTTTTACCCGCGATAAGCTCTCGCCCAATGCATTAGACCTGTACAGCCATCTGCTTCTTTCCTGGCATAGCGAATTAGAAGCGGCACTCAAAAGCGAGTCGGAGGCAATCCAGCAGACTGGAATTCAAATACCGCCGGATGAAGCGGTGAGATCTCGACCAATCGACATGAATTCGGAAATTGAGTATAACCGGGTGCTGCTGAAAGAACTGATCGGGCACGATAGGCCTGATGCGCGTACGGCCCCGGTTGTTCTCGGAGACTTGGCCCGCTCTGTTGCATCGCTGCGCAAAGCGGCAAACGAGGACGACGAGGAAGTTTCTCGGACAACATCCCCCGATGTTCCCTCTGCAACAAATATGCACCCCTAACTGAATCTACGAGGCAAAATGCCGCAAAGATTGCACAGATACTGGACGCTTGTCTCGCTGCTGTTCGTGTGCGCAACTACGTTGGCGCAGACTAGTCGGATTTCCGGTCATATCACCGACCAGCAGACGCTCCCAGTTCCGGAAGCTCAGATCCATGCACTGAATCAAGACACAGGAGCAACCTACAACACGAAATCCAACGAGTCCGGAGAATATACGATTCCGTACCTGACAGCGGGCAAGTATCAGGTCGAAGTTCGTGCGGGTCAATTCAATACTGCACTCAGCAATGACATCAGGCTTGACGTGGGTCAGGTATTCGTCTACGACGTCCAACTCACAGTTGGCGCGACGACTGCTACGGTGAATGTTAACGCTGGCAGTGAAGTAACCCAGGTACAAACGCAGAATGCCGAGGTCAGCGGTACGATTACCGGCAAAGAGGTTGCGGGGATTCAACTCAACGGACGCAACTTCACACAGCTTATCGCTCTGACGCCAGGGGTGAGCAACCAGACTCAACAGGATGAAGCCAAAGTAGGACAGGCGGGAAGCGTGGCCTACAGCGTTAATGGCGGACGGACCGAATATAACAGCTTCTCGGTAGATGGTTCCGAAACGTTGAATGTGGGCATCAATAAGGACCACAGCACGCTTGTCGTTTATCCCAGCATCGATGCCATTCAGGAAATCAAGGTGTTGACCTCCAATTATGGCGCCGAGTATCCCAGCATGGGAAACGCGACCACGATTGTGACTACCCGTTCGGGGACCGACAGCTTGCATGGCAGTGTTTATGAGTTTTTCCGCAACGAAGCGCTCAATGCCAAGGGCTACTTCGATGTGACCAAAGGAGCGCCACTCTACCGCCGCAACGACTTCGGCGGCACTGTTGGCGGGCCCATCGTCATTCCGAAAATCTACAACGGTAAAGGCAAAACGCATTTCTTCTTCTCGGAAGAAGCTCGGCTCGAAAAATCACCGACCGCCTACCGGCAAGGCGTGCCCTCGGCGGCCGAGCGCAACGGGGACTTCAACGACGTCTGCCCTTCATTCGGTTCAGTTTCGTCAGTAGACCCCGTGGCCTATCCCGACTGTCCGGTTCAGACCGGCGGTGTACCTTTCCTGTATAACCAGCTTAATTATGCGATAGGGAACCCGGCCTATGGTGTGAACCGTAATGCGGTTGCGTTGCTTAACACTGGCATCATTCCCTTTCCCAACGCAACGAGCGGCTGCAACTCCTCGATCGGTTCGTGCTACAACGTCGATGTCTCGCTCCCTACCTATTGGCGCGAAGAATTGTTCCGCATTGATCACGCGGTCAGTTCGAAGGTGCAGGCGAGCTTTCGCTACATCCATGATGAATGGGATGAGACCACTCCAATCCCGCCCTACGCATATTTGACTAATAACTTCCCCACCATCCAGAGCCGCTACTATGCACCCGGTATAAGTATGGTCGCCCGGGTTACGGCTGCCCTCACGCCGTCCTCGCTCAACGAGTTTGTCGCCAGCTACACCGATTCCAAGATCAAGTTGACAAACATCCCTGCGCCAGGCGTTTCGCTCCAGTATCCCTCGGACCTCACGGCCCCGTGCGGGCCAGACGTGCTGGGCAATATCCAGTGCGGCGTCTCCACTATTTTCAATACCGGCTCGACGAAGCTGCCGGGAATCTCGATCGCCGGCAACAATGCCGCGTATGGCGGCCTGGGATTCAACATCGATCCGGCCTACATTCCCTGGGAGCATACGAACCCCACGTACAGCTTTAGCGATACGTTCACTGAGATGCTCGGCCGCCACAATCTGCAGTTTGGAGCGCAGTGGATCATATTCCAGCGCAACCAGGACAATACCCCGATCGGAGCTGCCACGGGCGATACACAGGGAATCTATACCTTCAGCAATGTGCAGGGAAACAGCACCGGATCGACTGGAAATGCATTTGCAGACTTTCTCTATGTCGATTTCCTTCGTGAGATAAACCCTCCAGTCACGCCCGGAGATCTGGATGGAAAGATCGCCAGCTTCCAGCAGGATAGCGACCAGGGCCGTTACCGGCAGCGATACCAGATCGTCGAGCCCTTCATCCAGGACGATTTCAAAGTTAATTCCCGGCTGACCATCAATGCCGGTCTCCGACTGAGCCTCTTCGGCACCTATCAGACAGCAGACCGGAACGTCTACAACTGGGACCCGACAAGATACAACAAAAGCGTCGCGGCCAGCCTGGAAGTGAATGGGACCTACGGAGAACTGGTGGATGTGGCCAGCGGCGTATCGCTTGCGCTGAATCCGAACAATCCTCAGGCAAACCTCGATCCGCGCATCCTGAACGGACTAGTGCAGTGCGGCAGGAGTGGCGTGCCTGCCAGTTGTATGTCCGGACACCTCTTCAATCCATCGCCACGCGTGGGTTTTGCCTGGGATCCTACAGGTACTGGGAAAACGGCTCTGCGTGGTGGTTATGGAATTTTCTTCGAGCATGGAACCAGCGACGAAGCGAATACGGGCTCGCTTGAAGGCTCTGCACCGATGGTCCTGGACATGACCGCTTACAGCCCTCAAGGGTGGGGATCCATTGGGCGCAATGTGGCTTATCCCCTGAACGTAACATCGATTCCCAGGAAGGCTGTATGGCCGTACGTCCAGCAGTGGAGCGTAAGTGTAGAGCATGAGTTGCCGGGCAAGACCCTGTTGAGCACTGCATACGTGGGAAGTCGCGGCAATCATCTGACTGCCGAGCGGCAGATCAACCAGTTGACTCCGCTCAGCGCGGCCGCCAACCCGTTCGGCCCTCACGAACCAATTATTCGCAGGGGATATAACTCGTCGACAGGTGCACCGGATGGTGGCGACTGCGGCAACCGGACTGTCGGAGGCGGTTTTAACGATGGAGGGCCCGCGTACCAACTGCTGAATGGCGCAGTCATCAGTGGAACAGCGGCTGCACTGAATTTCGAGGCTGCCTGCTACGGCACCGTCGACAGTATGGCGCGCAATCCGAACGCTCTACGAACCTATGCGCCGTCGCTCGGTCAGATCTTCTCGCTCGAGAACATTGCCTTCTCCGATTACCACGCCTTCCAGTCGAGCATTCGCAGGATACAGGGCCCGCTTACCCTCGGTGTTGCTTATACCTATAGTCACTCGCTCGACGATGCCTCGGACCGGTCGGACGCGACATTCGTCAACTCTGCGGATATCCGGTCGAATTATGCAAGCTCGAATTTCGACCAACGCCACTTGCTGCACATCAGTTACATCTACAATCTGCCCCTGCTGACCTTCTGGCAGCACTTCATCAGCACGATAAACAGAGACCCTGATTCGGAAAACACGGCTACGGTGAACAAGCCTCCTTCCGCATACGCGACGAGTTCTACCGCCAAACAGCTTCTGAATGGGTGGCAGCTGTCCGGAATCACCTTGTTCGAAACCGGTATTCCGTTCACGATTGTTAACAATGGCAGCCCGACCGGCATATCGGTGTTGGACAACGCTGGCGTAGCCAACGGAATCGGTTCCGGATCCTATCCCGATTTGATCGGGAATCCGCGCGGTGGCCGGCCGCGCGGCGGAACGAACGCGACCAGCTTCGGCCCGCTTTTGCGCAATCCGGGCGCTTATGCGGCTCCGCGTGGCCTGACCTTCGGCAACGCGGGCCGCAACTCCCTCAACAATCCGCAGCGATGGAATTTCGATGTCGCTATGCTGAAGAACTTCCCACTTCTCGAAGGGCTGAATATGGAGTTCAGGGCGGAGGCATTCAATGTCTTCAACCACACCCAGTTCCGCATCTTCAACCCCACGCTCGGCAACCAGGCGCAGAACACGGTCAGTTGTTATGGAGGCCCTGTGGCCAACTACAGCGCCGCGGGCGGAGATGGCACAGACTGCCTTACCGGTAGCTCCTTTCTCCACCCGGTCGATGCCCATCGTCCCCGAACCATCCAGTTCGCATTGAAGTTGGCCTTCTAGCTATGGAGCGAAACATGCCGTCCTTCCTATCACTCTTGTTTCCCTCTCCTTTGCTTTCCTCACCAGGAGCAGCAATCGCACGCCGCCAGCGACAGGCGTCGCGGATCCTCCTCCTGTGCGTCGCAGGGATGGGTGGTGCAGCTCTCATCGGGTGCAGTCCTCAACCTTATACGGTGAGTCCCACCTCTGGTTTGCCACCTACCGCCCCGACGTCGAACAGCAACGCCTATATCGGGACACAGAGTCCACTCAACTGGACGCTGACCGTGGATGACAAGCAGAACGCCTACAGCTACCAATCGCTGCCCACGGATGGCTCAACACCAGCCGCGGCATCGGGAACCTTCGTTCCGCAAAATGGGTTCCTCAACCTCGGCGCCGCCGGTTTGGCACTGGAGATTCCCGGAGCCGGAGCCATCCTGCGGCCGGGCGACAACACGACAGCTCCGGTGATGATGGTGGAACAGGAAGATTGCTGGGCTCTTACCAGCAAGCAGCGCTATCTGCTCCAGGGCATGGTAACTACTGCCAGCGCCTCCTCGGCGTTCATCTATCGGCGCGGCGATCTTGTGGCCAGCACCACCTCCGATGGCAAGACCTGGTCCTTCGCAGACGCGGAGTACTTCGATTCCAACGGAAACCAGATATCTCTTCAGTACCAGGGCCAGCATTCGGCCGCCTCGTTTACTGGTACATGCGCAACCGCCCATGGAGCGTCTTCGGTCAGCATCGATACGAGCGGCGCGTACAACCTTCCCACAGCCTTCCGCTTTGGCTCTGCCGGCATGGCCATTGTGGACTATATGACCTACACCTCGGCTATTGGCTTTGCGCAGCCGCTTAACCCGATTAGCACTAAGCCGCTGGCGGCGGCCAGCTTTCTCGGCTTCCAGATCGAGTACTCTTCTACGACCGTCACACAGCCGGTCGCTTTTGGCCCTGCTACAGACGGCTCGGTGGCTTTGAACGGGGGAACCTATCCCAACGACGACGTGACCCAGACTGCCGATTCCTCAGACCTCTTTCAGTTCGGCTCGCAGAGCAGCTCCATAAACGGCCTGTTCACGAGCGCCACGATGACAGTGCTGGATCCGCAAGGCGGTTGTGCCGTGAATGGCGTAAGCATGAGCGATATCGGCATGACCTCCAACAGTACCCCGACCTGCCGCTTGCACCTGTCTGCCATGGTGGGACAGGTAGGCGGCAAGGCCTTCATCGTCGCCAGCGGTATTGATTTTACGGTTCCTTCCAGCCCTCCCGACATTCAGTTCTACCTGATACAGCAGTAGAGGCCAGATGGAGATAAGACTCATGAATGCGAAGGCAATATATACACGCCAAGCCCTTTCCCGTGCTATCCGCCTGCAATCCGTGGTCAGGACTCTGCTGGGTTTCCTGACCCTGCTCGGCGTGTTATCGCTTGCGGCCGCCGCCCAGGCGCAGAACGCCGCGCAACTCATCGGCGGCAGCATCAATAGCTTTGCCGGGTCAACGGACCCAAATGCTCCGGTCACGTTCGACGACGTTCAGGCGAACACCAGTCGAATTGGGCGCCGCCGAGCTTTATGGTACTGGATGCTGCCGGTAACCTTTATTTCTCCTACGGTTCCGGGAACACTGCCGGCGTGTCAGTGATCTATGGGGGCAATAAAGTGCCCCCTATCCTGGCGCTCAGGTTTCCCTCCCCGCAAAAGGGATATCAATACAGGGTTGTCGGAACCTTGGCTGCCTCACTCGGCTCTGACAGTCCCTGCTCGCCGCCCAGTTCTTGCGGAGATGGCGGACCGGCCCTACTACCCGCAGGATCGACGAATCCTCTAAACACACCTTTCGGTCTTACTGTGGATGCTGCCGGAAACCTGTATATCGCAGACGAAGTAGAGCAGAGTATCCGCAAGGTGAGCGCCACCGACGGGACGAT
>Ga0210389_10004337_pt1 | contig 11032 bp, 15 predicted proteins | sample IncBWH28OmetaG_FD_160127 | JGI IMG/M metagenome (GOLD analysis project Ga0210389, IMG submission 160127) | Forest soil microbial communities from Barre Woods Harvard Forest LTER site, Petersham, Massachusetts, United States - Inc-BW-H-28-O ... | reverse complement strand
TGCTGTCCCGCAATTTGGGCATACGAGAACCACGTTGGAAATATTGATCGGCGACTCGTGCTCCGCAATGCCGCCCTTGGTCCGTTGTCCGCGCTTGCTCGACACGGTCTTCTTCACGACCCGCACGTGCTCCACCAACAGCGTCCCGTTGTCGGGAAAGGCGCGCAACACGCGGCCCGTCTTGCCGCTATCGGCACCCGCGATCACTTTGACCGTATCGTTGCGATGAATACTCAAACTCGGCATCTGTTTCTCCGAAATCAGCTGCCAGCCTCAGGCTGCCAGCTAGTTCAATTCCCGTCCGGCTCGTCTCATCTTCCAACCGATCTCGCCAAGTGCTAGAGGCTGGAAGCTAAAGGCTCACGAAATCCCGCGCTACACAACCTCAGGAGCTAAGGACACAATCTTCAGGAACTTCTTTTCGCGCAACTCGCGGGCCACTGGTCCGAAAACGCGCGTGCCCACCGGCTCATGCGCGTCGTCGATCACCACCGCCGCATTCTCATCGAACCGGATATAGGTTCCGTCGCGGCGCCGATGCTCTTTGCGGGTACGCACGATGACCGCCTTCACGACCTTGCCCTTCTTCACCGTGCCATCCGGCGAAGCTTCCTTGACCGCAGCCGTGATGACATCGCCGAGACCGGCTTTCTTGCCCAACCCGCCGCCCAGCGGCAGAATCATCTGCAGCTTTCGCGCGCCGGAGTTGTCGGCCACCGCGAGCATGGTTCTCATTTGCACTGCCATGGTTCTTCTCCTTACCCGCTTGCCTTACTTGGCGACTTCGACCTGCTCCAGCGTCGCCGTGTCCTCGAGCTGACTCAAGGTCGAGCGCCGCACAATCTCTTCAAGCGACCAGCGCTTCAACTTGCTCAACGGCCGGCACTCGCGAATGCGCACTACATCCCCCACACGCGCCGAGTTTTGCTCATCGTGCGCATAAAATTTCTTCGAGCTCTTCACAATTCGCTTGTACTTCGGATGAGCCTTGCGCATTTCGACTTCAACCACGATGGTCTTTTGCATCTTGGTCGAAACCACGTTGCCCACCTTCTCGTTGCGCCGCGAAAGGGGCGCCGTTCCCTGCACTGTCTCTGCCGCCGTCATTTACTGGCTCCCTTTCCTGTCTTCGCCGCCGCATCTTTCTGTGAGCCGCGTATTCCAAGTTCGCGCTCGCGAACGACTGTCTTGATCTGCGCAATCTCTTTGCGCAGCTGGCGCAGCTTCTTCACACCATCGTTCTGCCCTAACGACACTTGAAAGCGCAAACGAAACAACTGTTCCGCAGCCGTCTTCTCCTGGTGCTCCAGCTCGGCGTCGCTTAAATTCCTGATCTTTGCGAGTTCCATCTTTTCCTGCTCCCAGCTCCTGGCCTCCAGCGGCCATTCACTGCATCTCTTACTTGGCCGCGGCCACTGCCTTTTCGGCGCCCGGGCGCTGCACAAACTTGGTTCTCAGCGGCAGCTTGTTCGACGCCAGCCGCATGGCTTCCTGGGCGATCTCGGGGGTTACCCCTTCCATCTCGAAAAGAATCTTGCCCGGACGGACCACGGCAACCCAATGGTCCAACGCGCCCTTGCCCGATCCCATACGAACTTCGGCCGGCTTCTTCGTAATCGGCTTGTCAGGAAACAAACGCAGCCAGATCTTGCCGCCGCGCTTAATGAAGCGGGTCATCGCGATACGGCTGGCTTCAATCTGCCGATCCGTAATATACCCGCACTCCAGAACCTTCAAGCCATATTCGCCGAAGGACAGCGAAGAACCGCGCCACGCCTTGCCGCGTCTCTTGCCCTTCTGCTGCTTGCGAAACTTCACCTTCTTTGGCATCAACATAACGAAAACCTCAAGACACAGCTACTAGCTTCTAGCTATTAGCTCCTAGCTTCATATCTCTCGCTGCAGCCCGACTTCCCACGCGCTAGCTAAAAGCTAGTGGCTAGAAGCTGAGAGCTGCTTTTAAAACACCGACGTTCCAACCGCGGGAGCCTGCCGGCGCTTCTGTTCATAGATATCGCCGCGATAGATCCAAGTCTTCACGCCGATCTGGCCATACGTGGTCTCCGCCTCGGCGAATCCGTAATCGATATCGGCCCGGAGCGTGTGCAGCGGCAAACGTCCCTGCAGATACCACTCGGAGCGGGCAATTTCGTTGCCGTTCAACCGGCCGGAAACGCGCACCTTGATTCCCTTGCAGCCGAAGCGCAGCGCCGAATCGACGCTCTTGCGCATTGCCCGGCGAAAACTCACGCGCTTTTCAAGCTGCAGCGCGATATTCTCGGCCACCAGTTGCGCATCCAACTCCGGCTTGTTCACTTCAATAATGTCGATGAACACATCGCGGCTGGTACGCTTGCCGAGCTCGGTCTTCAGCTTTTCAATCTCCGCACCCTTGCGGCCAATCACAATGCCCGGACGCGCGGTACGAATCAGGAAGCGCAGCTTGTTGCCCGGCCGCTCAATTTCCACCGAGCTCACGCCGGCAGCCTTGAGCTTCTCGCGCAACTCCGCTTTCAGCTTCACGTCCTCGACCAGGAGCTTGTCATAGTCGCGCTCTGAGAACCAGCGCGAACGCCACGGCTTGTTCACTCCGAGCCGGAATCCATAAGGATGGACTTTCTGTCCCATGCTTTTACCTCAATCCTCTTTGGCCGTCTTGCTGGCCTTCTTCTTCGGCGCCGGCTTCGCCTTCTTGGCGGACGCCTTCACTGCCGGCTTGGCTTTCTTTGCAGCCTTGGGGGTTTCTACCGCCGGCACCTCAGCCTTGGTTACCAGGTGCGACCCGTTGTCGCGCTCGGCTACCGAAACTATGATGTGCGCCAACCTGCGCTGATAACGATACGCGCGCCCCATCGGCGCCGGGCGAATTCGCTTCATGCGCGGACCATCATTGGCCAGAGCCTGCTTGACGTAAAGATTGTCCACGTCCAGATCAGTTCCCTGCTCGCCGGCTACATACTTCGCGTTGTCCACCGCGGATGTGAGCAGCTTGTGGATCACCGGCGCGATGCGCTTCTTGGCGAACGCCGCCGTCTCCAGCGCTTCCTGCACTCCCCGGCCCTTGATCAAATCGAGCACCAGCCGCGCCTTCTGCGGCGACACGCGCTGAAACTTGGCTTCGGCCCGGTATTCTTTTGTCTCGACTGCCATTGCTCTGTCCTCAACTCAGCCACCAGCTTTTCGCCGCCAGCTTCCTCTTCGATTTCCCGCAGCTCCCGAACTACCTACAGACCGGGAACCAATCGCGTATTCTCTTACCGCGCCGGCGGCGCCGGTGCCGGCTTCGCTGCAGCCTCGGCTGCCTTCGATCCACCGGTGTGCCCCTTAAAGGTGCGGGTCGGCGCGAACTCACCCAGCTTGTGTCCCACCATGTTTTCCGTTACATAGACAGGAACAAACTTTTTGCCGTTGTGCACCGCGATCGTGTGCCCCACAAACTCCGGGAAGATCGTCGAGCGGCGCGACCACGTCTTCACGACTTTCTTATCGTTGGCCTTGTTCAGCACCTCGATCTTCACGCTGAGATGCGCATCCACAAACGGCCCTTTTTTCGTCGAACGTGCCATACCTTCTTAGCTCCTAGCTTCTAGCCTTTAGCTTCTAGCCTCTCCCTACTCAAGCTAGCTGCCCGCTATCGCCTTGAAATCTCACTCGCCCATGTCGTAGCCAGTAGCTGAAAGCTAGAAGCTAGCGGCTGTCTTGATTACTTCGCCCGGCGACTGACAATAAACGAATCAGTCCGCTTGTTGTTGCGCGTCTTGTATCCGCGTGTCGGCTGGCCCCACGGCGTCACCGGGTGACGCCCTCCCGATGTTTTGCCTTCGCCGCCGCCGTGCGGATGGTCGACCGGATTCATCGTCACGCCGCGGTTCGTGGGCCGAATGCCCATCCAGCGCTTGCGTCCCGCCTTGCCGATCGAGATGTTCTCGTGGTCGGTATTCCCCACCTGTCCAATCGTTGCCATGCACTCAGCCAGCACTTTGCGCGATTCGCCGGAAGGCAGCTTCAGCAAAGCATAGTCGCCTTCTTTTGCCACCAACTGCGCCTGCGCACCCGCCGAACGCGCCATCTGCGCACCCTTGCCGGGCCGCAGCTCAATCGCATGTACTGTCGTGCCAGCCGGAATATTTTTAAGCGGCAGCGCGTTGCCAATCAGGATGTCGGCATCGGGACCGGACGTCACCGTCGCTCCCACTTTCAATCCCACGGGCTGCAGAATGTAGCGCTTCTCACCATCGGCATAGTGCACCAGCGCGATGCGCGCCGAACGGTTCGGATCGTACTCGATTGTCGCTACTTTGCCGGGCACGCCATATTTCTCGCGTTTGAAATCAATCAGGCGCAGCTTCTGCTTGTGCCCGCCGCCCTGGTGGCGGATGGTCAGGTCGCCCGAGTTGCGACGTCCGCCGGTGCGCTTGCGCGTGGTCAGCAGCGGCTTATGCGGCTTGTCTGTCGTCAGGTCGTCGTTCACCAGCGTGGTTTGAAACCGCAACGTCGGTGTGACGGGTCTGTATGTCTTGATCGCCATCGTCTTTGTCCTGGAGAGTCGGCCGAAACTTCGCTCCGCCTCTCACTTCTTTTCCGGGCCGTCTCAATCTTTCCGGTCCCGATAATCTTTCGTGTCACCCTGAACGATGAGCTCGAATCTTTTCAAAGCTCACTGTTCGCTTTTTACTGCTGTTACAGGTTGCTCACGTACTCGGGCATCTTCTCGCCCGCCTTTAGACGAACGTATGCCTTCTTCCAGTCCGGACGGAAGCCCGCAAACTTGCCGCGGCGGCGCTCTTTGCCCACAACATTGGCCGTACGAACCGCGGCCACTTTCACTTTGAACAGAGCCTCCACGGCCTGCTTCACTTCAGTCTTCGAGGCATCGGGCGCAACATCAAACACCAGCGTCCCCTCGGTTTCCTTCACGCCCAGTCCCTTTTCGGTGATCAGGGGACGGCGAATTACGGAATATAGAGTCGGCATTACGCAGCCTCCGTGTGCGCAGCTCTGCGCTTCGATACGGACTTCACGAGGGACTCGGAGAGCTGCTCGATAGCGGATTTCGAAAAGATCGCCCGTTCATAGCGCAGCAGGTCGTAAGGATGCACCTCGTTGTTCAGCACCAGCTCCACGCCTTTGAGATTCCGCGCACCCAGCACCAGCGCCTGCGAAAGCGTCTTGCCGTTTTCGACCAGCAGAACCGTACGTTTCGCATCCAGCTTGTTCAGCGCGTCGCGATAGAGCTTGGTCTTGGCATCTTTAATCTCGAGCGAATCCACCACTGTCAGCTTGCCATCCGCCAACTTTGAAGCCAGAGCCGAGCGCAAGGCGCCCAGCAGCTTCTTGCGCGGGAAGGCGTACTCATAGCTGCGCGGCTGCGGTCCATGCACCGTGCCGCCATGGCGCCACAATGGAGAACGCACCGAGCCAACGCGCGCGCGGCCCGTGCCCTTCTGCTTCCACAACTTCTTGCCGGAACCGGCGACCAGTTTGCGGTTCTTGGTGGCGTGCGTGCCCTGGCGCAGCGAAGCGCGATAGTGCTTCACCGCCTCCCAGAGCAGATCCTCGTTCACCTGGCCAAACACCGCGTCGGCCAAATCGAGCGAGCCCACCCTATCGCCGTTCAAATTGACTACATCCACTTTTGCCATCGTCTTTTCTTCTTCCGAGCACTCGGCAAGCGCCTTCGTGCCCTTCAATCTTTCACGCCCGTCAGAGCGCTTTGCCTGCACGGCTCGTTCATTTCTTCTTCGGCGCTGCCTTCTTCGAAGCCTTCAACGGATCGACAGTGGTCGAGCCAGCGAATCCACGACGCTCGCGCGGCGGAGCCTTGGCTTTCGAAATCAGCACATAACCCTCACGCGGACCGGGCACTGCGCCTTCTACCATCAGCAGGTTCTCTTCGAGATCAATGCCGCGGATGCGCAAATTGCGCACCGTCACCTGATCTGTGCCAAAGTGGCCAGGCATACGCTGACCGGGGAACACACGCGACGGAAAGCTGGAGGCACCAATCGAACCCTGCACCTGGAACATGTGACCATGCGACTTCGGTCCGCCGGCAAACTTATGCCTGCGTACCACGCCCGCAAAACCGCGGCCCTTCGAAGTGCCAATCACATCGACAAACTTGGCTTCCGCAAAAATATCCACCAGGACACGATCACCGGCCTTGGTCTCTGCCGAACCATCGGTTGCCGCTTCAATATCGACTTCCTTGATGATCTTCACCGGCGGTGCTTCGGTCTTCGCAAAATGACCAGCCTGCGGCTTGGTGATCCGCGAAGCCTTCACAAACTCGACAAGCCCGATCTGCGCGGCGTCGTAGCCGTCTTTCGAAGCTGTCTTCAACTGCGTAATGACGCAAGGACCAGCCTGCAGCACCGTAATCGGGTGCACATCGCCCTTCTCATCGAAGACCTGCGTCATGCCGATCTTTTTTCCCAGAATCCCTGTAACTGCCATCTCGTCCTCACCTCATCATGCGAGTTTGAACACTTCGCACTGCCGGGGTCCTTTCGGACCTTCTTGCCATTTCGCTTTGCTGGCGCTGTGCATTTGCGCTCGAAGAGCGCGTCTGCCGCAGGTGCCTACTTTTCGAAGGCCTTGATCTCGACATCCACGCCGGCGGGCAGATCGAGCTTCATCAGCGCGTCGACGGTCTGCTGGGTGGGCTCGAGAATGTCGATCAGCCGCTTGTGCGTGCGAATCTCGAAAGCTTCACGCGACTTCTTGTCCACGTGCGGCGAACGCAGCACGCAGTACTTGTTCTTGATCGTCGGCAAGGGAATCGGACCGGCCACTGTTGCTCCAGTGCGCTTGGCCGTCTCCACAATCTCGCCGGTCGAGGTGTCGAGCACACGATAGTCGTATGCCTTCAACCGAATTCGTATCCTTTGACCTACCATGGCTCTACTTTCCAGTGATCAATGCATCGCTGTCATTGATCAGTTTGTAGCTTGCCGCGCCTTGCTTACGCCCGACGCGGCAAGTGTCTACTTGATAATTTCCGAAATCGTTCCTGCGCCCACGGTGCGTCCGCCTTCGCGGATGGCGAAGCGCAGACCCTTCTCCATGGCCACCGGCGTGATCAACTCGATCACCAGCTGCACATTGTCGCCCGGCATGACCATCTCGGTACCCGCCGGCAACTCCGCCACACCCGTTACGTCCGTGGTGCGGAAGTAGAACTGCGGACGATAGCCCTTGAAGAACGGTGTATGACGGCCGCCTTCTTCCTTGCTCAGCACGTAGATCTCGCCCTTGAAGTTGGTGTGCGGCGTAATCGATCCCGGCTTGGCCAGCACCATGCCGCGCTCCACGTCTTCCTTGGCGATACCGCGCAGCAGGATGCCGGCGTTGTCGCCCGCCAGGCCTTCGTCCAGCTGCTTTTTGAACATTTCAACGCCCGTGCAGACCGACTTGCGCGTCTCGCGGAAGCCGACGATCTCCACATCCTCGCCGACCTTCACCTTGCCGCGCTCGATGCGGCCGGTCACCACCGTGCCGCGTCCCGAGATCGAGAAGATGTCTTCGATCGGCATCAGGAAGGGAAGGTCGATCGAACGCTGCGGCTGCGGCACGTTCTTGTCCACCGCATCCATCAGCTCGTCGATCTTGGCTTCCCACTGCGCTTCGCCGTTCAAGGCGCCCAGAGCGGAACCGCGAATCACCGGCACATCGTCGCCGGGAAACTGGTACTTGGTCAGAAGCTCACGCACTTCCATCTCGACCAGGTCAATCAGCTCGGTATCTTCTACCGCGTCGCACTTGTTGAGAAACACGACAATGTACGGCACACCCACCTGGCGCGCCAGCAGTACGTGTTCCTTGGTCTGCGGCATCGGACCGTCGGTGGCCGCAACCACCAGGATCGCACCGTCCATCTGCGCCGCACCGGTAATCATGTTCTTGATGTAGTCGGCGTGGCCCGGGCAGTCGACGTGGGCATAGTGACGGTTGGCCGTCTCATATTCCACGTGTGCCGTCGCAATCGTAATGCCCCGCTCCCGCTCTTCCGGCGCGTTGTCGATCGAGTCAAACGACCGAAATGCAATCTTCGGGTTGTGCTTCGACAATACCTTCGTGATCGCCGCCGTCAGCGTCGTCTTGCCGTGATCGATGTGCCCAATCGTTCCCACATTCACGTGCGGCTTCGAACGGTCAAACTTTTCCTTCGCCATAAAACCCTAAATCCCTTTCGTAGCTCCTACTGCACGTTGCTTCCAAGGGCGCCGGCCATCCGGCTCCAGCCCCAAAACCTCAGCTAGCTTTTCACTTTCCCTGAGCCCGGCCGATAATTTCATCGGCGATCATGCGCGGCGCTTCTTCGTAGCGCGCAAACTGCATCGAGTAAGACGCGCGGCCCTGCGTGGACGAACGAATCTCGTTCACGTAACCAAACATTTCCTTCAGCGGAACAATCGCCTTGATTACTTGCGAACCGGCAGCATGCTCCATGCCTTCAATGCGTCCACGGCGCGAGTTGATGTCGCCGATAATCACGCCCATGAACTCCTCGGGAACCGTGACTTCGACAGCCATCACCGGCTCCAACAACACTGGCGAAGCCTTCCGGGCTGCTTCTTTGAATGCGATCGAACCCGCAAACTTGAACGCCATCTCGTTCGAATCCACTTCGTGATAGCTACCGTCGAACAACGTCACCTTCACGTCGACAATCGGATAGCCGGCCAGGATGCCCAGCTCCAGCGCACCCTGTACACCCTGGTCGATCGGCTTGATGTACTCCTTCGGCACCGAACCGCCCTTGATGTCGTTGATAAACTCGTAGCCCTTGCCCGGTTCATTGGGCTCGATGCGCAGTTTGCAATGCCCATAGTTACCCGAACCGCCGGTCTGGCGAATGTACTTACCCTCAGCCTCGGCCGTCTTCCGAATCGTTTCGCGGAAGGCGACTTTCGGCTCGCCCACATTTGCTTCCACCTTGTGCTCGCGCTTCATGCGGTCCACAAGAATCTCGAGGTGCAACTCACCCATGCCGCTGATGATCGTCTGCCCCGAGTCCTCATCGGTCCGCACCTTGAAGGTGGGGTCCTCATCGGCGAGGCGCGACAACGCGATGCCCATCTTCTCCTGATCCGCCTTAGTCTTCGGTTCAATGGCCACCGAAATCACCGGCTCAGGAAAAGTGATGGCGCCCAGCGCAATCGGATGGTTCGGTGCGCTTAGGGTATCCCCCGTCTTCAAATCCTTCAAACCCACGCACGCGCAGATATCGCCGGCATAGATCTCGGTGATGTCTTCCCGCTTATTGGCATGCATCTTCACCAGACGTCCGACCCGCTCCGTCTTGCCGGTACGGGGATTCAGGATGGTATCGCCGGTCTTCAAGCCACCCGAGTAAATCCGAATGAACGACAATTTGCCGAACGGATCGTTGATCAGCTTAAACACCAGCGCCGAGAGCGGCTCACTGTCTTCTGCCTTGCGAATTTCGATCTCGCTGTGGTTCGAAGGATTAATGCCTTCGACTGGAGGCTTATCGAGAGGGCTCGGCAGGTAATCGACCACCGCATCGAGCAGCGTCTGCACGCCCTTGTTCTTGAACGCAGAGCCGCAGATCACGGGAAAAATCTTCAGGTCAATCGTCGCCTTGCGAATGCCCGCCTTCAGCTCATCAATGCTTGGCGTCTCACCTTCCAGGAACTTCTCAAGCAGCACATCATCGGTTTCGGCGATGACCTCAATCAGCTGCAGGCGGAACGCTTCGGCCTTCTTTTGCAAGTCTGCAGGAATAGGCTCTTCGGAGTACTTCGCGCCCATCGTCTCGTCGTGCCACAAAATGGCCTTCATCTCGATGAGATCAACGACGCCCTTGAATCCAGCTTCCGCGCCCACGGGAATCTGCAGTGCGACGGGCCGCGCGCCCAGCCGCTTGCGAATGGTCTCAAGAACGAACTCAAAGTCCGCTCCGTTCTTATCCATCTTGTTTACAAAGCAAATGCGTGGAACCTTGTACTTGTCGCCCTGCCGCCAGACCGTCTCCGTCTGGGGCTGTACGCCGGAAACAGAATCGAACACTGCGACGGCGCCATCGAGAACGCGAAGAGAGCGCTCCACCTCGGCAGTGAAGTCCACGTGGCCGGGCGTATCAATAATGTTGATCCGAATATCGCGCCACATGCAGGTGGTGGCAGCCGACGTAATCGTAATGCCGCGTTCCTGCTCCTGCTCCATGTAGTCCATGGTCGCGGTGCCTTCATGCACTTCGCCGATGCGATGCGTGATGCCCGTGTAAAACAGGATGCGCTCTGTCGCTGTCGTTTTCCCGGCGTCGATGTGCGCCATGATTCCGATATTCCGGCAACGATTCAGAGGTATGGTGCGTGCCACGGTAATTCTTCCTTGCGAGCCTCAAGCCCGCCGTTGTTCGTACTGCTTTCAACACTCCGACTCACGTTCGTCGGAAGGTAAACTCAAACGCGCCCGATCTACCAGCGGTAGTGCGCGAAGGCCTTATTGGCCTCGGCCATGCGATGCACGTCTTCTTTCTTCTTCATTGCTGCACCGCGACCATTGGCCGCGTCCAGCAATTCATTGCTCAACTTGTCGATCATGCCCTTCTCGCCACGGCTGCGCCCGTAGGTGATCAGCCACCGAATGGCCAGCGAGGTGCGCCGGTCGGGATTCACTTCGATCGGCACCTGGTAGTTCGCGCCGCCCACGCGGCGAGTTTTCACTTCGAGCAGGGGCTTGCAGTTCTCCACGGCCTTCTTAAAGAGCTTGAGCGCTTCCTCGCCGCCGCCCTTTTCTTCCAGGTTCTTCATCGCCTGATAGAAGATGCCCTGGGCCGTCGACTTCTTGCCACCCCACATCATCGAGTTCACAAACTTGGTCACCAGCGTGGAGCCGTAGACCGGATCCGCCGCCACTTCCCGCTTCGCAATGTGCCCTTTTCTCGGCATAATTCCTCAAAACAGCTTCTAGCTCTTAGCCGCTAGCCCCACCACACAAGAGGCTGCGATTTCTGCTCCCGAAATTGACGAACTAAAAGCCGGGAGCTAGCGGCTAGAAGCTC
>Ga0210389_10004335_pt1 | contig 11034 bp, 9 predicted proteins | sample IncBWH28OmetaG_FD_160127 | JGI IMG/M metagenome (GOLD analysis project Ga0210389, IMG submission 160127) | Forest soil microbial communities from Barre Woods Harvard Forest LTER site, Petersham, Massachusetts, United States - Inc-BW-H-28-O ... | reverse complement strand
AAATAGGCCTTTGCTTCCTTATGCAGTTCATGATTGTTGTCTGAATTGTCAATGATGATTTGGTAATATCTTTTTGCTTTGCTGTAATCTTTTTCTTCGTTTGCAATCCTTGCCAACTCGGCTGCCGCGAATAAATAATAATTCATTTCTGTTGCTTCCGACTGTTCTGCAAATACCATGGCCTTTTCAAAATACAACTTGGCTTTTTGTTTGTCGTGGTAATAATATTTATTGATGTGACCTAAAAAGAAACTGGCATATCGACCCGATATGGCTTCATAGCCTGGCATACCGATGTTGATCTTGTAAAGAATATCCAAAGAAATTTTTTCTGTCTCCAGCCATTTGCCTTGTGAAAAAGACAGCCGTGCATGCATGCGTTGAAAGTATGGATTGTTGGGAAAGGTTGTCCCCAGGTATTCGGCCATAGGGTACGCCAGGTCTTCTCTGTTTTCTTCGTTGTAATAAATACGCATCAAAAAATATTGTGCTTCGGTACGTGTGTAGAAGGCATTGTATGCGACTTCTTTGAGCTGTTTGATACCGAGGGTTTTGTCTCCTTTGGGAAAAAAGGCAAGAATTGGTCGAAGCAATGCGTACTCTTGCTTTAACCATTCTGCATAATAATTGAAGAGGGCGTCTCCAAATAAAAATTCAGGACTGAGGTCAGATCTGCCTTTGAATTTAAATAAATATTGTAATGCTTTATTGCCAGAACCTGCGGCTTTTACAAAGGCATGCCTCTCCGCGTAGTAGCGACCTTTAAATCCGTAGGTTGCTGCTAAGATGAAAGCAAGCTCTTCGTTTTCATCGTCTTCTTTAAATGCTTTTTCACCCTTTTCAATGGCGATTTCTGTGTACTTGAAAAAATCACCGACATATCTCTCCGTAAATTTTTCATTCTCCAGATCCGGCATCATCTTCCACCAATTGCTTAAGGCCATTAAGAAATAAGGCATAGGATGATCAGGATAGCGTTCCTGAAATTCCATGAACTTCGTCTCTGCTTCATCAAACTTGAAATTGTACATCGCGTTCAACGCGTCCGTTGCCTCTAGCTGGATGGCCTCATTGGTCAACAACATGACACGCTCTTTTTTCTGAGCCTGTGCAGCGAAGTGGATGGATAACAAGACGACAAATGCAAAAAGCAATCTCATGTTTTTATTTTCTAGTCTATTCAAATATAGCGATATTGTCCTTTCTTAAACGTAGAGTTAACAATTACGATATGGATTTGTTACAAAAATTATGTGCCTTGCAGGCTCCTTCAGGAGAAGAAGGTATTGTCAAATCTTTTTTACTGGACTACCACGCTGAAAACAACGGACAATGGGCGGTGAAACCTGAAATCATTCAGGATAATTTTCAGGACTGCATGATCTGGAAATTTGGCAATCCGCGCACAGCTGTTTTTGTACACATGGATTCCATTGGTTTTACTGTGCGTTACAATAACAAGCTGGTTCCGATCGGCTCACCTCATATCGAACAGGGCGACTGGCTGGTGGGTCAGGACAAGGACGGTCCCGTGGAAGGACAGGTGTATCTCACCGAAGAAGAAGAATACCAGCTTAACTTTTGGAGACCTGTGGAACGAGGCACTTCGCTGACGTTCAAACCTAAGTTCATAGAAGATGAAGAATCGGTTCAATGTTGCTATATGGACAATCGATTGGGTTTGTATGTAGCATTGAAATTAGCGGAAACACTGAAGGATGGATTGATCGTCTTTTCAGCTTGGGAAGAGCATAGCGGTGGGGCTGTGCCTTATCTTGCCAAATATGTGTACGAACAATGCGGTGTCAGCAAAGCACTGATTTGTGACATCACCTGGGTAACTGAAGGGGTAGAACACGGTAAAGGTGTGGCTATTTCCATGAGAGATCGTTTGATACCGCGCAAAGTGTATATCAATGAACTGATCCGCCTTGCAACAAATTCTGCTGTTCCGTTTCAATTGGAAGTGGAGGGCTTTGGCTCCAGTGATGCCCGCGAATTACAGTCGTCACCTTATCCGTTTGACTGGTGTTTTGTAGGTGCTCCTGAATCCGGGGTGCACAGTCCAAGGGAAAAAGTATTTAAAACAGACATTGAGTCTATGCTTGCGTTGTACCGGTATTTTATGGAAAAACTCTAAAAAAGCCAGGAATGAAGGGGAACCGGTAAGGATTTTTATTTTTATCGTTCCTTGCCCCTCATTTCTCAGTGTTGAGTGTAGTTCGATATCATTTGATTTCGTATTTTTGTCCCCTCATAAATTTTATTTCTAACTATGTTGAACATTGTTTTGTTTGGCCCTCCGGGAGCCGGAAAAGGAACTCAAAGTGAAAAAGTTATTGCGAAGTATTCTTTAACTCACCTTTCCACAGGAGATATTTTCAGAGAAAATATTGCAAACGGTACAGACCTTGGGAAAAAAGTAAAAGAATATACGGAAAACGGATTGCTTGTTCCTGATAGCGTTACGATAGATATGTTGAAGTCCGCTATGGAGGGGCACAAGGGTGCCAAAGGCTTTATCTTTGACGGATTCCCCAGAACGGTTGGACAAGCAGAGGCATTGGATAAAATGTTAGCGGGCTCCGGTTCTAAAATTTCTACGGTAGTGGCATTGGATGTCAATGAAGCAGAACTGAAAAAAAGAATAGAAGAGAGAAAAAAAATATCGAACCGTGCCGATGACGAAGAATCAAAAGTGTTGAAGCGTATCGACGAGTATTTCAATAAAACTGTTCACGTATTGCCGTATTACGAAAAGCAAGGCAAGCTGCACAAAGTAAATGGAATTGGTAATATCGATGAGATATTTACTTCCATCACCGACGTGATTGATGCGGCAAAATAATTTAGTAGTACGTTGTAGGTGATAAGCAGTAAGCTGATAATGCTTGCTTCTTCTTACTTACTGCTTACCACTTATCACTTACCACTACATTAAATGGCTTCATCCAATTTTATAGATTACGTAAAGATTTACTGTAAATCGGGAGCTGGCGGAGCCGGCTCTTCGCATTTTCTCAGAGACAAGCACAGTGCCATGGGAGGCCCGGATGGTGGAAACGGAGGGCATGGTGGACACATCATGCTTAAAGGAAATACGCAACTGTGGACTTTACTTCACTTAAAATACCGTAAGCATGTTTTAGGTACCGATGGTCAAAACGGTCAACCGGCGAGAAGAACAGGCGCTGACGGCGAAGATGAAATCCTGGAAGTACCTTTGGGTACTATTGCCCGCGACGCAGAGACAGGAGAAGTGTTGATGGAAATTACACAGGACGGGCAGTTGGAAATTCTTGTTCCCGGTGGTCTGGGTGGTTTGGGAAATGAAAATTTCAAAACTTCTACCAATCAGGCTCCACAATATGCACAACCTGGGCAACCGGCACAAGAGCGTGTGATTGTTCTCGAATTGAAAGTACTGGCTGACGTGGGTTTGGTTGGATTTCCCAATGCTGGAAAGTCAACCTTGCTTTCTGTTGTCTCTGCGGCTAAACCTGAGATAGCGGATTATCCTTTCACGACGTTGGTCCCCAATCTGGGCGTAGTGCAGTACCGTGATTACAAGTCGTTCATCATGGCAGATATTCCAGGTATCATAGAAGGTGCTGCAGATGGCAAAGGATTGGGTACTCGTTTTCTCAGACACATCGAACGCAATTCCATCTTGTTGTTCATGGTTCCGGCAGATTCAAGTGATATCAAAAAGGATTATGAAATCCTGTTGGGAGAATTGCAAAAATACAATCCTGAATTGCTCCATAAAAAAAGAATTCTGGCTGTTTCAAAGTCAGATATGTTGGATGATGAATTGGAAGAGGCCATGAGAAAAGAATGTCCCAAAGGCATTCCGTTATTATTTATATCATCTGTTACAGGTAAAAATATTCAGGCTTTAAAAGATTTGATCTGGAAAGCAATAAACAGTTAAAGCCAGTCAAAATGTCAGCAAAAAAGCGAATGGCAAAATAATTGATTGAATAAAGAACGCGACAAAAGTAAATACCATGCAAGACAATAAGACAGAGAACGGGATCAATGAAAATGAAGTCAATGATTCAATAGAGAATCAAGAATTGCCGGCAGAAGAAACGCAGGAGACGGTTTTGGATCCTATCCAAAAAATAGAGGCTGAATTAGCTGAAATGAAGGATAAATACATTCGTTTATATTCTGAATTTGAAAATTTTAGAAGAAGAACATCCAAAGAAAAAATGGAATTGGTCAAAACGGCAGGCGAGGATATCATGATCTCTGTCTTGCCTATTTTAGATGATTTCGAAAGGGCATTGAAAGCTATTGGCAACGACGATTCTACTAAAGCAATCAGGGAAGGAATTGAATTGATTTACCATAAAACAGTGAAGACACTTCAATCAAAAGGGTTGGTGAAAATGGAAAGCATTGGAAAGCCCTTCGATAGTGACTTACACGAGGCCATTACCCAAATTCCGGTTACTGATGCCCAACAAAAAGGTAAAGTAGTGGACGAAGTAGAAGCCGGGTACTTTTTAGGTGAGAAGGTGATTCGATTTGCAAAGGTTGTTATAGGAGCGTAAGTCATGGCAAAAAGAGATTACTACGAAATACTGGGTGTGTCTAAAAATGCCTCAGCAGAAGATGTTAAGAAAGCCTATCGCAAATTGGCGATCAAATACCATCCCGATAAGAATCCGGATGATCCGTCTGCAGAAGAAAAATTTAAAGAAGCAGCGGAAGCATACGAAATATTAAGCAGTCCAGAAAAACGTCAACGTTACGATCAGTTTGGACATCAAGGAAACCAAGGTGGCTTTGGTGGGGGCAGCATGAACATGGAAGATATCTTCTCGCAATTCGGAGATATCTTCGGCGGCGGCTTTGGTGGAAGCTTTGGCGGCGGCGGGGGACGTGGCCAGCGTAAAGGATCAAACTTACGCATCAAATTGAAACTTACACTGGAAGAAGTAGCGAACGGTGTCGAGAAAAAAATAAAAGTCAAAAGGCAGGTAGCTTGTGATCATTGCCGAGGCAATGGGTCTAAGAATGGAACTTCTTTGAAAAAATGTACTACCTGTAACGGTACTGGACAAATTCGGAAGGTGGTCAACACCATGCTGGGACAAATGGTTTCTGCTACTACATGTACTACATGTAACGGCGATGGACAAATGGTTTCAGAACGTTGTGACCATTGTCATGGAAGTGGCACCGCTGAAAAAGAAGAACAAATCTCAATCAAAGTGCCAGGCGGCGTAGCCGACGGCATGCAGCTCTCCATGAGCGGGAAAGGCAACTATCCTCGAGGAGGCGGTGTAGCAGGAGATTTGATCATTCTGATCGAAGAGCAAGAAGATGATGTTTTGAAACGCGATGGTTTGAATGTCATTTATGATTTATACATCAGCTTCACAGATGCAGTATTTGGAACATCATTGGAAATTCCAACCATAGATGGCAAGGTGAAAATTAAAATAGACCCGGGCACTCAAAGCGGTAAAATATTGCGCCTGAAAGGGAAAGGCGTGAAAGACCTCAACGGATACGGTAAAGGTGATCAATTGATTTATGTAAACGTCTGGACACCGCAAACTTTGAGCAAAGAAGAAAAAGATCTCATGGAGAAAATGCGAGGATCAGAAAACTTCAAACCTAATCCGGGTAAAAACGATAAAGGGTTTTTTGAAAAAATGAAAGAATTCTTTTAAGACAACATTTTCATCCAATCATTATAGCGAAGCTTTTGTTCATCAGAAGCATCGCTATTTTTTTGTACGCTTGTTGTAATCCAATAATCATGGCCGTCTTTTATAGGGATGGAAAAAGTGATTGTTCTCCCTTTTCTCAACACAGAAAATTGAGGATGTGAGGATAGTTCGAGTGCTGCCTGTAGTTCCTCCAGAGTATGAACCGGAACGTCATTTACAGCTACTAAAAGATCTTCTGCCATAAAACAATGACTAGAAGGAGAACCAGCATGTAATTTGGCAACTTCAAGTTTAGAATGTGATGGTTTGAGTTTGATTCCTAATATACGTTCATGGCAATAATTGGAAGAAACGGATCGAACCGAAATGCCGAATTGTTCGAGTGCTTCCGTTGCATAGCTATCTACTGAATGACCGGTGATACACTTATTCCAAAATTGTTTTTCTTCTTTTCCTCCTATGAGGGTATGGATCTCATTTTGTAGATAAGATTCAGTATATCCTTCAAATCTCAATGCTTTTTCTTGATAGAGTGTTCGCATCAAATCAAAAAGAGATTTGTCCTTATTGGCTAATCGAATGTGTAAATCAAGAGCGATGGCAGCCAAGGCTCCCGCAACATAAATGGAAACTTTATAGTCAGTGGAGCTTCCTATGTATCCATCTACCCAAAGATCAAAAGAAGAATCCGCAAGAGAAGCGCGTTGAAATCCTCGATGCATGCGGTGTCTGTTAAACCATTGCTCTATTTCCAAAAGGAAACGCTCTTCGCTAAAGAAACCACTTTGTCGCAAAAAATACTCACCCAGATAAGTCGTAATACCTTCTGCAACGAAACCTGTTCGAAAATAATTTTCCTGCTGCAAGCGATACGGGTACATTTCGCGTGGACGTATTTTACAGATGTTCCAGGCGTGATAAAGCTCGTGTGAAGAAATGCTGATTAGTTCTTCATACAAAGAAGTATCGCCAAATTCTTGTGTAGGACCGAATGTAATCACCGTAGATTGATGATGTTCTACACCATGGTAGTGTCTGAAAGGGAACAGAAGCAATAAGAAATGATATTCTTTTTCAGGGAAATGTTCCATCGCTTTCAATTGCACCTTGGTGAAAGCTTCGAAATCTTTTGTCAATGAAAATCCAATCAAACCGTGTGTCCATATATGAAAAGTAACACCGTTAATTTCATAACGCTCATGACCTTGTTGTTTGGAGATAAAAAACGGACTATCTGCTAAGCGAAAATAATTTTCTGCTTGTGCGGTTTTGTTTTTGAATACAAGATTGGAAGCAGTTTGTTCAATTGTATCATGAAAATCAAGCGTCAATTGACAAGGCAGATGATCATGTTCTTTTAGGTAGAGTAAGCAGTTGATGGGATTAATGTATACCAATATATCGTCTATCCAGGATCCACCAGCGTCCAGCTGAACACAGGAATATTGATAGGTGATTGTGACGAGTCCTTTTACCGGATTTAAAATCTGCCAACTGTTACGATCGGTTTTACAAGTATGGAGGGGCTGGTTTTCAGGACCGAAAGCTTTGACATCAAAAATATTCCGGGCGTATGTCTGCAATTCATATCTCCCAGGCCTCCAAGCCGGTAGCCCAAATTCTAATGAATCATTTAGATCCGTTACTTGCGTAAAAATGGAAATTTGAGCGATTTGGGAAGATCTATTGGCGCAAGAGATGGTGTAATCGATCATAAGAATAGTAATTTCTTTGGCAAATAAGGGCTTACTGATTAATTTTTCAAAATTGTTTTGAAAATGTACGCAATTAAGTTAGTTTTGCACCCCTACTTTATGTGAATAGAGTTGGACAATTGAGTCGGTCAAATATTAATAAAGCAATACAAATATGAAAAGGACATTCCAACCTTCGAATAGAAAAAGAAAGAACAAGCACGGTTTCATGCATAGAATGGAAAGCGCTAACGGTAGAAGAGTTATAGCTGCTCGCAGAGCCAGAGGCCGTCATAAATTAACAGTTTCTTCGGAGAAACATAGTAAATAACCCTTGCGTTCCTTTTGGAAATCCCAAAAGAATACGACCCCTTGTTTATTTTCCCTTCAGGCGAAAAACTGAAGAGTAAGATATTGATAGATGAACTCTTTAGTAAGGGTTCATCTTTTTTTATTTACCCCTTTAAATGTTGGTATCATAAATCTGGGAAACCAGAAACCAATCCCCTTTTTCTTACCGGCGTTCCTAAGAAATCCTTCAAGAAAGCAGTAGACCGTAACTACATGAAACGTTGTGTGCGTGAAGCATACCGTTTGCATCATAGGAAAGAGGCTTTGACTTATGCAAAAGGATACAGCATTGGTATTGTTTATGTCGGTAAAGAAAAAATGTCTTATAAAGACATTGAAAAGAAATTAAATGTAGTTTTCAACCGTTATATTGAAGACATTAACCGCGCTGAAAAATCATCTCTATGAATAGTTTGAAAAAACGTTGGTACCTCCTTGTCCTTGCACTTTTGGTTGTTGTAAGTACAGCTTTTTCTCCTGCTGATAAATACTTTGAGATTGTTCGCAACCTCGACATCTTTGCTACTTTATACAAAGAAGTCAATGCGTATTATGTAGATGAAGTCAATCCTTCCACATTGATGAATACTGGTATTGAGGCGATGTTGGAATCGTTGGATCCTTATACCAATTATATTCCGGAAGATGACATCGAAGATTACCGTACACACATGACGGGTCAATATGGTGGTATCGGTTGCGTAATCGGTAATCGGGAAGAAAAATGTTTGGTGCTAATGCCTTATGAAGGATTCCCTGCGCATAAGGCGGGGTTGACAATTGGAGACGAAATAGTGAGCATTGATGGCGTCTCGATCAAGAGCAAGAATACCGGTGACATAAGTAAATTATTAAAAGGGCAAGCTGGTACAGCGGTAAAAATTTCTCTCATCAAGGTAGGGACTTCAACACCTGTTGAACTGACTCTTCAAAGGGAGAGAATTAAAATAGACAATGTCCCTTATAACGGTATGGTGAGTCCTGAGACTGGTATTATAAAGCTATCGGAGTTTACCGCCAATGCAACGAAAGATGTACAGAAAGCAGTGCATGATTTAAAGCAAAAAGGTGCAAAATCTATTGTGATAGATTTAAGAGGTAATCCGGGTGGGTTATTAAGTGAAGCCATTGGCATTTCCAATTTATTTGTTTCTAAAGACAAATTGATTGTAAGTACAAAAGGGAAAATCGCGGAATGGAACAAAGAGTATTTTGGTACAGATGTACCGGAAGATACAGAAATTCCAATTGTTGTATTGATCAATAGCCGGAGTGCTTCTGCTTCTGAAATTGTGTCTGGAGTAATCCAGGATTATGACAGAGGAGTTATCGTAGGGCAACGTTCTTTTGGAAAAGGGTTAGTACAGGCTACTCGTCCGTTGAGTTATAACTCACAGTTAAAAATTACAACGGCTAAATATTATACACCCAGTGGAAGATGCATTCAGGCAATTGATTACAGCAACAGAAACGAAGATGGGAGTGTGGGTAAAATTCATGATTCATTACAACACGATTTTAAAACAACCAATGGACGTATTGTAAGAGACGGTGGAGGTATAAAACCGGATGTAGAAGTAGAAAAAGAAACTGTACCTCCTGTAGCGATTGGTTTGATCAATAAAAACTTATTGTTTGATTACGGTACGTTATATTATTTGCAGCACACGACGATTCCTTTCGCACGTGATTTTACTTTATCAGATCAGGAATATGCTGATTTCGTAAAATGGGTAGAGACAAAAGACTACGAATATTCTACGCAAGTGGAAAAAACCTTGGCTGAGTTGGAAGAAGAATCCAAGGAAGAGAAGTATTACGATGCAATAAAGGTTCAACTCGAAGCAGTTAAACAACAGATTAAACACAGTAAAGAAAACGACTTGGTTACGTTTAAAGCTGATATTAAGAGAATGCTCGAAGAAGAAATCATTTCACGTTATTATTTGCAAAAAGGGCTGATAGAAGCTTCGTTCAAGTACGACAATGAATTGAAGGCTGCTCTTAAAGTATTGGAAGCCCCTGCTGAGTACAGGAAAATTCTGTCTGGCAAATAATGTCCTTTGAAGTCTATGCTTTGCTTTTAACAGCTGGAATTGCAGGAGGTTATCTTTCTGGACTAATCGGTATTGGAGGAGGAATCATATATGTTTTTGTGATTCCTTATACCTTACATTTTTGGAACATTCCTGTTGAATGGCAGGCGCAGTTTACAATAGCCAATTCATTAGCGGCCATATTCTTTTCTTCTCTGGCTGCAAATTATGCGCATTATCAAAAAGGGTATTTTTTTCTAAAACCTGTATTGATCATTGGTATCGGGGCAATTATTTCTTCATGGGTTTCGTTGCAATTTGTAGTCAATACTCCGTTGTTTTCTATGAAAGTTTTTCTGATTTGCTTGATCCTGTTGATGGCCTACATGCTGATTTTAACTATAAAAGGTGCTGCTGTTAGAGAGGATCAATCGGTTGAAAACATTCCTACATGGGCTTTGTTAATGATAGGTGTTGTAAGTGGTTTTGTGGCCTCGGCTTCAGGTTTAGGAGGAGGAATCGTAGTGATTCCATTTCTTAATCGGTTCTTTAAAATTGATATTCGCAAAGCAGGAGCAATAGCCATTGGAGTCATCATGTTATCTTCCTTTGTAATGACTATTATAAACAGCACTTCCACGTTGCCATTGAAGATAACAGGAACATGCGGACTAATTATTCCAGTAGTATGTCTGGTCTTGTCTTTGTCTGTAATCATTACATCTCCAATAGGAGTAGCTTCGGCACATAAAATGAATCCACGTTGGATTTCTCTTTTTTATGCCGGATTTTTGTTGTCGATTATCATGGATAAAAGCATTCGTTTATTATTTCTATTGGGTTATACCTCATGATACTTTGTATAGAGACTTCTTCAACGGTATGTTCTGTTGCTATCTTTAGCGAGCAATCGCTGTTATCTATAGAAGAGCATGCGGTTTCTAACAGTCATTCTGTTTTATTGATTCCTATGATTGATGCGGTATTACAAAAGGCAAAGATCGGATTTGATGAATTAAAGGCTGTTGCTGTTTCTGCTGGACCCGGCTCTTATACAGGATTACGGATAGGGGTTTCTACAGCAAAAGGATTTTGTGACGCATTGAATATCCCTTTGATTGCTGTCCCTACACTAGAAGCTATGGCCAAGGGTTTTGTGGATAAGAACAAGATTACGGAAGGATTGATTTGTCCGATGTTTGATGCTCGGAGAATGGAAGTTTACTATTGGTTAGGAGACTGTAAAGGAACTGCCATTGAAAC
>Ga0210389_10004334_pt1 | contig 11034 bp, 15 predicted proteins | sample IncBWH28OmetaG_FD_160127 | JGI IMG/M metagenome (GOLD analysis project Ga0210389, IMG submission 160127) | Forest soil microbial communities from Barre Woods Harvard Forest LTER site, Petersham, Massachusetts, United States - Inc-BW-H-28-O ... | reverse complement strand
GGCCAGTTTTCCGGTTTCAAACGAGAGTTGCTTGCCGCCGGCTAGGTCGACGGTCACAGTGCTAACTTCTGGTTTCATTTTTCATCCTTTTATTGTGATCACTTCGTGTGATCAGGAGAGCGGTCGCGCTTTCCTGGTTGCGTCCTGCAAAAGGTGCGGGTTGCCTGACAGTTGGCGGATAGGTAGGCGCGTTCATGGAAGAATGGATGCCATGAGAGCTGAATGCCCGTATGTGCGCACATTGGAATTGGCTCAATGTTGTTCCGGCTTCAAGAGGAAGGCGGCGGTTCTCAGAGAATCAGTTCAGGAAATATCCTGCCTGGAATCCAGTTCCAGAAAGATCAGGATATTGCTTTCCTGGGTTTACTTGCGGATGCCGAGTTTCCCGATGACGGTTTTGTAACGCTCGGAATCGTATCTCTTGAGGTAGTCGAGCAAGCGACGCCGCTTGCTGACCAGCATGAGCAGGCCGCGGCGTGAGCCGTGGTCCTTCTGGTGCGCTTTGAAGTGATCCGTCAACTGGCCAATGCGTTCACTAATGATGGCGATCTGAACCTCGGGACTCCCCGTGTCAGTCGCGTGCGTCTGATACTGGTCAATTACGGATTTCTTTTGCTCTCTGGCTAACACTCGCCTGATGCACTCCTGTTCTGGTTTCGATTTATCTTGGTGACAGTAGTGAGGATAACATGCGGGAGCGTGGGGGGTAAAGGCAGGGGCGCGGAGTTGGGGATATGATCAAGGTGCGACCACATTTCCGGACGATTTATGCCACCGAAGTTCGCTACGTACTTTACCTTCTCGGAGTTCAATAACGGCGTCAAGGCAACGCACGACCAGTTTCGGGAAGAGCTCTCGAAGTTTAACTGCCTCCTTGCTGTATACGTCTGTGGCGTTATGAATTCCGTAACCAGAGACTGGCAGGGCCACACCCGCTTTGACGCTGTGGAACAACTGGTAAGAAATTCATTCACTCCTCAGGCAGCGGAGCGAATCGTCGCAGAATTAGGTAATCCGCAGAGACCTCGCGGGCTCTATCACCGACAACAATTGCTGTTTGTTGCTAAAGAGGCGCTGCTGGCTTGCCCGGAGATTGGCGGGAAAGATCCACTAGTTCCTGCTCACAGCGGAGAGATGGCGCGAGTGCTCCTAATGGCGAACGACCTGCTCCCCAAGGGATTAGCCGGACCCTCTCCAACCATCGATCAGATGATCAACGTTATGTCGGAGTTCATACCGATAGCCGAGGCGAGCGGATTTCAAAAGCCAATGAACAAGATACTCAGAAGTCGCCTGATGATCGAGCACTTCTTCCCCGACGGTAACACTGAAATTCGGGGAATTTTTGAACGGGCGATCGGCGTCCCGCTCGACGAGTATTTTGCGCTATGTTTCGCGACGCTCTGCCGGTATGTTGATTTGGACTTCAAGAAATACCAGACCGACCCGGGCAGCTACGTTCTGTCGGCTGGCTGGTACCGGACCACTCCGGTCAATGCGACCGCCATTGGCAACTTTCTCCGAGAGATATCTGCCACGGTAGGCGAATTTAAGACTGCCCTCGGAGGGCGTAACACGGCAGTAAGCGATTTCACCTGTTTTCGGACGAAGCCCTGCCTGAAGGACGATGAAAACTACCTACTGATCGACCCCGTCTTTCTGGCGGAGAAGAGCGAGACCGGCGTGTTCTGGAGCATTAACCAGGCTTTGCCCGCGAGAGCGTCGACTTCAGTTCCACCAAGACTGGGGCATCGCATTCGAGCGGTACGTCAACTGGCTGCTGGAAGAGTCAGTTGACGGGAAGCTGAATCAGGTCTACCCAAATCCCAAGTTCGCGGACACTGGCGAAGAGGTGTGCGATGCGCTCTTGATCTGCGGCGACTCGGCTGTACTAGTCGAATCAAAAGGGGCGACGTTCACTGCGGAGGCGAAATACGGTACGAATCCTGCGAAGCTTCGCGCGGAGATCGACGAAAAATTCGTCGAAACGGACGGACACAGGAAGGGCGTCGGGCAACTGGCGAATCGGATTGAGCAAGTGTTCAGCCGCACCCGACCCCGAAGAATCGAGGGCGTGGACGTTTCGCGGGTGGTCAAGGTCTATCCAGTTCTCATCTCACGGGACGACATCGGAGCTGCTTTGGTGATCAACGCATACCTTGCATCGAGATTCCGGGACATGTTCCACCGAAAATCCGTCTCCGTGACCGTTACACCGCCTTTTTCCCTTTCGGCTCAAGACATCGAGATGATCTGTGGATACTTCCGTGACGCCAGTTTTTCCGATCTGCTTGAGGCGCGGTACCGCAGTGAGACCAGCCTCCTTTCGAGCTTCTGGCTGGTCGATAACCCGACTATTGATCTGATTGGCGACCGCGATTGCAAGGTCCTCACGCACGCAATGCACGAGTACTTCGACAGCATAAAAAACCTCCTCTTCCCTGGCATCGAGATTCCGACACCATAGCGGGGCTGGCCCATCTCTCGCTCGATAGCCGGCACTGCCTTAACTTGAGGCTACCCCGTCCGTCGCGGTTTTCGGCGGGCGGGTGACGGCGGGGGCGATCAGTAAGGTTCGTCCGCAGAGGCGACGTGCGTAAGTCGTGCAGCCGGAGGCGAGTTACATAGGTCCTTCGTCGGGAGCCGCTCGCTTCGCGTGCGACTCCGCTTCCTCAGGATGACAGCGCGGGCGCTAACCGCCAGGAATCTTGCCGGCATACAAGAAAATCAGTATCCCGACTGCTGCGAGCCAGAGTTTTGAACATAGGTCCTGCGTATACTTGAAGGCTTCAATATCGGGCAGATTCTTGTCTTCCCGGCGGCCGACCAGAGAATACTCCAGCAGGAAGAACAGCGGGGGACCGATGACCCAGAGTAAGATGAAGGCTAACGAATAGTGGTTTTGAACTGTTTCATTGGCGTTAGTAGTCTGCCTGTGAAAGGCAACGAAAACGGCTGAGCCAACGTACGCCGATGCAGCTGCGATGCTAATCAGCCGATTCCAGCGATTGATGTGTGCCTTGAAAAACGCAGCGCGCCGTTTTTCTTCGTCCATTTCGATGCTCCTTCCAAGGCTCGTCCACCGCCTCAGGCCTATTGTGGGCACTATCTTAGCTTGAGGTTGCACCGTCCGTCGCGGTTTTCGGCGGGCGGGTGGGGCTAAAATGCTCGGGCCTTAACTATTTTCGAGTCCGACCGGTCGGAATTTCCGACTGTTCAGGTCTCATTCTGATCGCGAATGGCCCAGTGTTTACGCGGCTTCCAGCTAATGGTGACCTTCGATACATGTCCTCGCGAGAATGTCTGAATTCTTCACAGGCATGTCTGATATCCAGTGAGCATTCGTTGCGGTTCTGAGTTGGAAACGAGGAGGTGCGCTAAAAACACTAAATTGTTGAAACGAATGTTGGTGAGAGTTTTTCCGAGCGTGAGGCGGAAGCGTCCGGAGAGCGTTTATGAAAAGATCGAGCGGGTTACGGTTCGGATTTCAGGCACCGTTGTGTTCGTGGTGTTCGTTCTTTCAGAAACGGCCCATGCAATCCGGCATTTGCTTGGTTTCTAGCGTTCGGAATTGATGCGGGCCTGAGTTGCTTTTGGCCCGCATCGATGTATTAAGAGGGCCTAGGAACGGCGACGGCGGCCCTCAGCGGCTGAAGCCGGGTTGATTTGAGTGGGTCTTTTCGGCACGGCTCAAGCCGTGCCCTTCCAGGGCAAAGTCAAGGTCAAAGGCGTCGGACAGGAGTGTCCGACCCACACGGGCAAGGGCAACATCAACGTCAACAGCGGAGCTGCGGGCGTTCGTGGTTCCCATCTTTCGCAAAAACCACGAAAGGTGGGGCAGCCTCTTTCGTGGCGCTACAAGCGTGCGCCAGCCCGCCGGTTCACCTATTGGGAAGACCCACCCTTTGCAAGGCCGCAAAACGTGGGTCACCCAGCGGCGCTTTCGTCTATTACCTCTGTGGCTTATTTGGCTTTGTCTGCTTTGTCTGGCTTACTTGGTTTATCTGGCTTGTCTGGTTTGCTTGGCTTGTCTGGTTTGCTTGGCTTTTCCGGCTTGTCAGGTTTACTTGGGCGGTCGATCATCGCGGGAGATGACCCCGGGTTTACGTTTCCAGCGTTCCCGCGCCCGCTCCCGGATTGGTCCTTCGTCTTAGCATCACCCTGAGGTTTTTCGATCTGCTGTGCGGGCAAAGGAATCATGGTTGATATACAAACTGCAAACGCAAGGCAAATTGTTTTCAAGAACCTATGCGAGTAACTCATCAGCCCTTCTCCTTTCGGCATGGGATTTGCAAGCTGCAATGGCTCGATGAGTGCAGATTGTCCTTCGACGCGTGAGAACTGTCAAGCAACAAAAAAGTCACGCTAGAATCGGGGAGGAGAAATCTGGGAGGCTGGCCCACCCTTCGCGGTTTTCAAAGGGTGGGTACCTCGGACGACGGCATCAGGGGACGTGGCGAGCGCGGCCCTCAGCGGCTGAAGCCGGGTTGATTTCATGGGGAGCTTTGCGTCACGGCTGAAGCCGTGCCCTTCCCAAGCGCTTTACGCGGCGCTGAAGCGCCGCTCTTCCACGGTGCTGCATGCGGCGGTGGTGGGAGCAAGGCGAAATTCAAAATCAAAATCAAGATCAAAGGCGTCGGACAGGAGTGTCCGAGCCACACGGGCAAAGGCAAGAGCAGAATCAAAATCAACGTCAAAGACGGCGGATAGTTTGTGTACGTCCTGCACGTGTGGTTGTGGTTATAGGGATCCTTCGACTGCGCAACCACTCCGCTTCGCGGAGTGGTTGCTTCGCTCAGGATGACAACGCGCACGGGACGCCTGCTCCACAGGAGTGTTTGCTTACGCGAATTCGAGGCCGTCGGGTTGGTAGAGGAGGTGCCAGGCTTCGCGGTAGGGGTCGTTGATGTGGGGCTTGCGGCGGCGTTTGGGGCTTAGGGTTAGGGCGGTTGAGCCGAGGATGTGGGGCAGGGGGAAGATGAACCAAGAGTCCTCGGGGATGACGTAGGCGGCGAAGAAGTCGATTTCGTCGAGGGTGTAGGGGACGGCTTTGCCGTAGATGCGGCGGTGGGCGTTGACGCGGTAGAGTCCGTACTGGAGTTGGGTGGTGGCTTTGACCTGGACGCGGATTAGGCGGGTGCGGGTGGAGTAATCGGGCGGGGGGGGACGTGAGTCGGGTCGAGGATGAGGTCGTAGCGTTCGCTGTCGCCGTAGGGGCGGGAGATGCCGAAGCCGTGGCGGGCGGCGGCGAGGGCGAAAGCTAGTTCGGAGATCTCGCCGCGGCGTTTGGTGGTTTGTTCGCGCTCGTAGGGGGTTTTAGGGTGAGGAGTCTGCGAGGTTGGTGGCAGGGGCGGAGTCTCACGGAGAGATCTCCGGGTGAGAGTGGTTGACGAGTAGGCGCGGGTAGGCCGGGATCGGGCCGGACGCTGGTTGCGTCCGGGGGACGAGGCCTTGCGTCTGCGCATAGATTTGAGGGTTTAGGATCGCAAAAAAAGGTCCGGAAAAGCAAAAGGCGCCAGCCCGGTCGGGGCTCGCGCCTAATTTCACTCTATATGTTCAGTATAGCATTTTGGCAGGGGGTGAACCGTCACATTTCCGGAATTTATTTTTGGATTGGAATCATGGAGTTACGGGGAAAAGCTCAAATTTAGGGTCTTGACAAGATTTTGGCGATTGCCCTGTGCATGAGGCAGTTTCAGCGGGAGGATGAGCTAGGCGGCGGAGTGTTCGTATTTTGTAACAAGGTTGGTGTGGGGAAGGGACCGACCGCGTCCTCTGCTACCATTCGCCTCCGCTTGGCGAATGCTCAGGAAGAAGGAGTCCCCACATGGAGGCAAAGGGCGGTGAGTCCGGACCCAGCACGAAGATGATTCGTTCCGTCGACACGCTGAAGGAGCTTTATACCGTCGCGGTTGGCGTGGCTTTGGTAATGGCAGTGGAGAAGTTAGCCAATGCAGCTGAAAAAGAACCGGTTTTTCGCACGGAGCAGTTCTTCCTGTTTGTGGTGGTGATTGTAACTTTGATCCCGTTTTACCATGGAGCCTTCCGGCACATGGATGACATTTATATATTTCCAAAAGAGCCTGCCAAAAGGCCGGGACCGCTAGTCTTGCTGGGCGATTATTTGGTCCTGATGTTTGAAGCCGGGCTATTGGTATGGCTGGCGACCAGTATTTCGGACCGTGCGATCTTTGCAGATGGCTTCTTGTTGTTATTGCTCGTCGACATATGCTGGGCCGTAGCTACCGCCATATTTACACCGGCAGGATTCGACGTGGTTTGGTGGGGCGTGGTGAACCTGATCACGCTGTTGATCCTGCTGGCCCTGTGGTATTGGCCGGGTGATATGTTGATCAACGGATTCTACTTGATGTTAATTGCCACTGCGCGCAGCGTGGCCGACTATGTGTTGAGCCGGAAGCTGTATTTTCCTGAAGATTAATTGGCTGAGTGCGCACACAACTCTCTAGCTGCGTGTGGCGGCGAGCATACCGTACAGACCACGAAGAGCCCACACCACGTTCAGCAGTGCCGGTACCCAAGCTCCGTGATGTCCAGAATTTAGTGCGATCAAACTTGCTCCGATGAAGTTAAGCAAGTGGCTTTCCCTTGCGTTGCTGGGTAATGATTTGGAAGACATCAACCAATACGCAGCCAAGAGAAGAACAGCTCCCGCGACACCGAGGATTTCGATCATGGAATTCATCAGAGATGATCCTGCCTTTCGTGGCTACCGGCGGCACTATCTTAATTCGTGGTTGCCTCGTCGGTGCTAAAGTCTTCGATATCGCATGCCCCACCCCATCCTCCTCTACGACGGCGTCTGCGGACTCTGCAACCGACTCGTCCAATTCATCCTTCGCCGTGATCGCGAAGCCATCTTCCGGTTCGCCGCGCTGCAAAGCCCTTTCGCCGCTCGCATTCTTTCCCGCCACGGCGCCAATCCAACTGACCTCGACACGGTTTACTTAGTCCTCAACCACGAACTCCCCGACGAATCCTTGCTCTCGCGCTCCGACGCCGTGGTCTTTGTCCTCAAGAAGCTAGGCCGCTTCTGGCGCACCGCTGCATTCCTTCTGCAGCTCCTCCCCATGTTCGTTCGCGATCCGCTCTACAATGCCATCGCCCGCCACCGCTACCGCATCTTCGGCCGCCTCGACACATGCCCGTTGCCCCGTGAGCAGGATCACAGCCGCTTCCTCGACCACTAGTAGTAAAATGTCGCGGTACTCCAGCAGTTCGACCAACGACGAGGCTCTCATCCATGTCCGATAAAGCAATCGCCGATCTCCAGGCCAGCAGCATCGACTCCATTCTGCAAGAGCAGCGTAGCTTCCCGCCTCCGCCGGAATTCAGCAAGAACGCTCACATCAAGAACCTCGAGGAATACGAGCGCCTCTATAAAGAATCGATCGACGATCCCGACAAATTCTGGAGCCGCATCGCCAGCGAACTGCACTGGTTCAAGAAGTGGGACAAAGCCCTCGAGTGGAATCTCCCCTGGGCCAAATGGTTCGTCGGAGGACAGATCAATCTCTCCTACAACTGCCTCGACCGCCACGTGCAAACCACGCGCAAGAACAAAGCCGCCATCATCTGGGAAAGCGAGCCGGGCGAAGTCCGCACGCTCACCTACCAGCAACTCCATCGCGAAGTCCAGAAGTTTTCCAATGTCCTGAAAGGTCTTGGGGTAAAGAAAGGCGACCGGGTCGCCATCTACATGGGTATGACCCCCGAACTGCCAATCGCCATGCTCGCCTGCGCCCGCATCGGTGCGCCGCACACGGTGATCTTCGGCGGATTTTCCTCCAATGCCCTCATCGACCGCATCCACGATTGCAGCGCCACCGCCGTAATCACGCAAGACGGATCCTACCGCCGTGGCGCTGAAGTCAAACTTTTTCCCGCCGTTGAAGAAGCGCTCAAGTCCTGTCCCGGCGTGAAGAATGTCGTGATCTACAAACGTACCGGCACCGCCATTAACACGACGCCAGGCCGGGATCATTGGTGGCACGAACTCATGGCCACGGCATCCGACGTTTGCCCCGCCGAGCCCCTCGACGCCGAGCATCCTCTTTATATCCTTTATACGTCGGGCACGACCGGCAAACCCAAGGGCGTAGTCCACACCACCGGCGGATATTCCGTCGGCACCTATCTCACCATGAAGTGGATCTTCGACCTCAAAGAAGAAGACACCTACTGGTGTACCGCCGACATCGGATGGGTCACCGGCCATAGCTATATCGTCTACGGCCCATTGCAAAACGGCGCCACCAGCCTGATGTACGAAGGCGCTCCCAACCATCCCGAGCCCGACCGCTTCTGGTCCATTATCCAGCGCCACAAAGTAAATATCTTCTACACCGCCCCCACCGCCATCCGCACCTTCATCAAGTGGGGCAGCGAGTGGCCGAAGAAACACGACATGAGCAGCCTGCGCCTCCTCGGCACTGTCGGCGAACCAATCAATCCCGAAGCCTGGATGTGGTACCGCGAAGTAATCGGTGGCAACCGCTGCCCCATCACGGATACGTGGTGGCAAACAGAGACGGGGCACATTATGATTGCGCCGATCCCGGGGGCGGTTCCTACCAAGCCCGGATCTGCTACGCGGCCATTTCCCGGAGTCGCTGCTGAGATTGTCACGATGGATGGGAAGCCGGTACCGCTGGGGTCGGGAGGATTTCTTGTCATCACGAAGCCTTGGCCCGGAATGCTGCGCACCGTTTATGGCGATCCGGATCGCTACGTGAAGAATTACTGGTCGCAGATTCCCGGCTACTATTTCACGGGCGACGGCGCACGCAGAGACAAGGATGGATATTTCTGGATCATGGGGCGTGTGGATGATGTGCTCAATGTGAGCGGACATCGCCTCAGCACCATGGAGGTCGAATCCGCTCTTGTCGCGCACGAAGCAGTTGCGGAAGCAGCCGTGGTCGGCCGTCCCGATGAACTCAAGGGGCAGGCTATCTCCGCTTTCGTTACGCTCGAGCAGGGACGAAAGCCAACGAACGAATTGAAGGAAGAATTACGCAAGTGGGTGGCAAAAGAAATCGGAGCGCTGGCTAAGCCCGACGACATCCGCTTTACCGATACATTGCCCAAAACCCGCAGCGGCAAAATTATGCGCCGTCTTCTGCGCGAACTCGCCAGCAGCGGGGACGTGAAAGGCGACACTACCACGCTGGAAGATTTCGGAGTGATCGCCAGGTTGAAGGAGAGCGAGGAAGTCTAGGGCACACCGCCGCGTTGGGCCGACGAAATGCGCACCCTTCGAAAGCTCAGGGCTGGCTCTTTCGAAAACCACGAAAGGTGCGGCAGCCTCAGTTGTGGTGGTGCAGGCATGAAAATCAAAGGTGTGTCAGCCTGCTGTTGCAGTTCACCTCATGCGGCGGAGATCTGGGCTCCTCTGGTCTCGACAAAGTTGTGCGCTGACGCCGCGGATGAGAACAGAGATATGAGACCCTCGACCAGCGTTGGGTGAGTCAGGACCGCATCGCGTAGCGCGGTGTAGGGCAGCCCGGCGATCATCGCAATCTGGACGGCGGCCAGGGTTTCCCCCGCGCCGGCACCGAAGGCCGTGAATCCGAGGATGCGATCGCTATCAGCCTCCACCAGGGCCTTCACAAAGCCGCGCGTCTCAGAAAGCGTGTGTGCACGCAGGTTGGTTTCCATTGGGACCTTAAACAGGCGATATGCTATCTCTTGAGCCTCCGCTTCTGTTTCACTCAGACCGATACGAGCAAGTTCGGGGTCGGTAAACAGACAATAGGGGACTTGCCTGCCCGTGGTCACACGGTTGCCGCCGGTTAAATTGGCATGGACTACTCGGAAATCGTCGATGCTGATGTGCGTGAATTGCGGGCTACCTGCGACCTCGCCGATCGCCCAGACGCCGGGCGCGGTGGTTTGAAGCCGCTCGTTGACCTTAATGTATCCCCGGTGGGTGAGCTCAACACCGGTCAGTTCCAGGCCGAGTCCTTCGGTGTTCGGAGTGCGGCCTGTGGCGACCAATACATGACTACCCTTTAGGACTTTCTCAATTCCATTCTGCACGACGACGACACTCACCGAGTCCCCGCTTTTGCCCGACACTTGCTTGATTCGTGCATTCAATACAATGTCGATGCCTTCATCTGCGAACAGGCTGCGAAGAGCCTCGCAAACGTCCGGGTCTTCTTTGGACATCAGCCGCCCGTTGCGATCGATCATCGTCACCTTGCTGCCGAAGCGGCGCATCGCCTGGGACATCTCCACTCCGACGTAGCCGCCGCCGATAACAGCAAGTGTTGGGGAATTTCATCGAGTTCAAGAGCCTCGACATGCGTGAGCGGCTGCGCTTCCGCAAGACCGGGAATTTTCTCGACCGCGGCCCGAGTGCCCGTACTAACGATCACATTCGCGCCCCGCAGTTGACGTGTGGTCCCATCGGCCAAGGTGACTTCCACCGTTCTCGGAGCCAGGAACCGGCCCGTTCCTAATATGAACTCGGCTCCCGTGTTCCTGTAATTTTCCATGTACATGTCGTTCAGGCCAAGCACCATCCTGCGCTTGCGCTCGCGCACGCCCGCCATGTCGATCGCGAAGCCATCGCATGTGATGCCAAACTCTTTGCTTCGGCGAAAGTACGTTGCGACTTTCGCACTGTGGATAATGTTCTTGCTCGGAAGGCACGCAATATTAGGGCAAGAGCCGCCAATATACTTTCTATCGACGACTGCGACGCGCTTGCCTTCGCCAGCAAACGTCCACGCAGCGATGGTCGAGCCGGTGCCGCCACCGAGAATCACCAGATCAAATTCTTCCGGCTGCGACTTGCTAAATGCGTGATCGGATGAGGTGCTTTCGGCGCGCTTCATGCCACTTTTCCCTTCTGTGTGACAGGTTCATTCTGAGCTTGCATTGATTTCACCAGGTCAGCCGCCGACGCTCCCTCGAGCGACAGTCCATAGCCGACTTCCCGGACAATGCGCTCTTTCAACGGTTGAATGAAATGTACACGCGTATTGCGGCGGGTCACTTCGGGAG
>Ga0210389_10004333_pt1 | contig 11034 bp, 13 predicted proteins | sample IncBWH28OmetaG_FD_160127 | JGI IMG/M metagenome (GOLD analysis project Ga0210389, IMG submission 160127) | Forest soil microbial communities from Barre Woods Harvard Forest LTER site, Petersham, Massachusetts, United States - Inc-BW-H-28-O ... | reverse complement strand
TCTGGATGCGCTCCGAGTACTTGCCACCGGTGCGTTGATCGGCGACCGTCGCCACCTTGTCGACCGCCTCGTGCAGCTTGTCGCTGTGCTCAGCCGCCGCGTCCGTCGCCTTCGTCTTCAGATCCTTCAGCCTGTCTGAGATACCCATCGCCACTCCCTTCAGAGCTTTCGCGCCGGCGCCGCATGGTGGGACCGCGTCAGGACCATGCTACTTCGACCAATGCTGGGCTGAGGGGCCAGGCGTCGGGTGAACGCAGATCGCATCGGCGACCAGCTCCTGGGGTCGGCGATCGCCCGATCATGAGGCGCCCTGCACATTCCGGTTCGCCCCAAGTTGCCAACCACCGGCTTGGTAGGCTCGCCGCGAAAGAGCGTTCAATAGGCGGGCCGTACCCAGCGGGCGCGGCCCGGGCGCGGAACAGGGGGCAGGCATGCGGGCGAGAAGGCACAGTGCACGGGTTACGTCGGTGCTGGCCGCGGCCGCGGCCGCGCTCGGAGCGTGATCGCGGCCGGAGCGGCGCAGGCTTCGACGTGGCACCTGGTGTCGTCGTTCGGCAAGAACGGCGTGGCCGGCCTGCCGGTCAGGGAGCGCGCCGCGGCACCCCTCAACCAGGGGGGCGCGCCGCCGCCGGAAAGGTTTCGCTCGCTGGTCGTGCCCGGGCCGCAGGGCTCGGTGCTCGTCGGCGGCTACGCGAACAGCAAACCGGGGACGTTCCTGGTCTCGCGCCACGCGCTCGGGGCGCCCGACCGCCGCTTCGGCCATAACGGCGTCGCCCAATACAAGGTGGTGGGCAGGCACGGTTACTCGATCGTCACAGCCGCCGTCGTCGAGCCGAACGGCGACATCCTGGCCGTCTACCAAAAGGAACTGCCCCAGCCGCCCAGCTCGTCCCCGGGCGTGCCCGAGGGCCAGGGCAACGGCGCGATCGTGTATACCCGGCTGCTCCCGAGCGGGGCGCTCGACCACTCCTTCGGCCAGGGCGGCTTCCTCGACGCGAGCGGGGAAAAAGTCGGGTTCATCGAAGGCGAATCGGGGACGGTCGGGGCCTGCGGGGAAACCTTGTCCACGAGTGGGTCGCTGCTGGTCGCCTACGAAAGCTTCGCCCTTGAAGAGCTGAGTCCGGCTGGCGTGGTGGTGACGAGCTTCGGCGATGACCCGTACCGACGTGCCGGCCGAAGCCGCCGCGATCGCAGCCAACGGCGAGATCTACGCGGCCGGAGAGTCCGGGCGCTCGCTGATCCTCACAGGCATCCTCGCCGACGGTGAAGCCGACCCAGCGCTCGGTGGCGTAAAGGGTCAGCGCTTTGGCGTGAAGGTGCCGCGCGCCATCGGCGCGGTGCCCGGCGATGAAGAAGCTCCGACGTGGGAAGTCGTGCCGATGCCCGGCGGACTGGTCATCCGCGTCGGCGAAGAGCTCATACGGCTCGCCGGCTGAGGTGCGTCAGCGGCCAGTTCGAGCGCGTACTGCGGCCACCATTCGCCTGGGCCCGGCTGACCCGGCTGGCAGATCCCGTCGGAGAAGCCGGGGGGCTTGACCCACAGGTAGGCGTCAAGACCGGGCACGCCCGTATTGGTGGTGGGAGGCGTTCCGAGAGCCCGGCCGGGAGGGTTACACACGTTTGAGCCATCTGGACCGTTGCCGTTCCTGCCGGTGTCGATAACGAAATGGGCACCGCCCAACAGGCGCGAAAGTGCGTGTCCGTATGCGATCGTCGCCGCATTCGTCTGGAAGTTGGCGACGTTCAGGGAGAAGCCCGCGGCCTGGTCGACGTCCGCGGCACGCAGCGCACGCGCGAGCTCGCTCAGGGCCGCGATCCACGACGAGTTGCCCGCGTCGATGTACACCCGAGCGCCGGGCGCCTCGGCGAGCTCTCGCACGGCACGGCCCAGCAACCCCGACTGAATCGGACATCCTGAGATGGCGAACGGGATGGCGTCGGGCTCGAGGATGACGAGCGTGTCTCGCCTACCGATCGCGGCGGCCACCCGCCGAACCCAGCGTAGATAGACATCTTCGCTACTGGCACCGCTCTGCGCCACACAGCCGCGCCCGGGAATGTCATAGAGGACTATCACCGCCGCCGCCCGGTGCCGGCTGGCTGCCTTCGTCAGCGCCCCGACCGCACGCCACGAGGACGACCCGTCGACAGTGAACCACGAGGCGGTCGGCTGCGCCGCGACCTCTTCCATCAGCTGCGCGTCGTAGCTGTCCCGGCTGGCGCGCAAACGCGCCGCGTCGAGCGCCGCCGGCGTATTCGGTGAACGGAACAGCGTCCAACCGGCAAGCGGATTCGGCTGCTGGAGCGCGCTGACGTGCGAGACGACACGCGAACGGTGGCTCGCGGGCGTCGCTGGGCGCGCGCGGAACAGAGGCTCGGCGCGCTGCGTCGCGGTGAAGACGCCATGTGGACCAGACCCGCCGGCTTCGTCCCACAAGACCACCGCGTCACCGTTGCCGTCGATGCCGGCCGGCACTGGATGGCCGGAGACTTCGCCTGAGACCACGAGGTGCGCAGCCCCGAGGCCACCGGCGCTGCCGCTCACGGCGACGATGCTCGCGTTGCCGGCGGAGTCCGATCTCCGTGGCATCCCCACGATCAGGTAGTCACCTGACGTGTTGGCCACGAGCGTCGACGGTTCGGGTGCTTCCAGGCCGGGCACGACGGTGGGTCGTGTCAGGCGGGTTCCGGTGGCGGGCAGCGTCGAGGTTTCCAGCCGGTTGCCGAGAAAGTGAAGCCGGGGTGTCCAGAAGTGATCGAAGAGCACCATCGCGGAGCCTTCGCCGTCAGCCACCGCGAGCGGCTCTTCACCGGCTCGGGAGAGCTCTTGGGGGGCGCTCCAGCGCTTACCCGGGCGGCGCACCGCGGCCCACAGCCCAAGCGGTGTATTGGCCGCGGGATGCTTTGGCAGCGCCGAGAAGGCGGCGAGCACCGTCACCGTCCCGTCGTCGGACAGCGCGATCGTGTCGGTCTCGTCGGCCTTGGCGGGAACGTGGCCGAAGTGCAACTCGTGCGGTCGTGAACAGCGTCCGGCGGCGTTGCACACGTGCACCAGCGGGGCAGGCGGAACTGTGCCTTCCTCCTCTTGACCGACGATGTCGACGGCCGCGAATTCGCCGTGGTCGTTCAAAGCAAACGGGGTCCCTTCGATCGGGCCGTTCCAGCGGCCTACGGTGACCGCTCGCCCCAGGGTTCCGTCTGGACGCAGCAGCGCATAGCGCAGCAGGGATGAGCGCCCGAACCACACGGCTGCGACCGGCCCCGCCGGGCTTCCCACCAAGCGCCAAAGCTGGTCATCGCTCGGCAGCAGCGTGTGCGGACTGCCAAACGAGCCTCCGGGGCCTGCGTTCGAGATCATCCAGGCTCCGCGCCTCTGTTCCCAGGCGGCGTAGGCCACCCCGGCGCCGGAGATGGCGACCTGTAGGCCCTCCGGACCATCGCTTCCATGAGCGCTCACCACCACCGGCGATCCGAAGCCTCCATCGACGGTGCCCGGGTCGAGCACCACCTCCGAGCCGCTCCATGGGGGTGCGGGAGCACAGACCATCCCCCCACAGGGGAGTGGCGGAGGCGTTCCCCCGAACCAGCCGGCGAGCGTCCGTCCGTCCGCGGCCACCGCGAGCTGGGAATCGAAGGCGTACTGCGACGCCGGCGCCAGCACCTGCATGCCTCCCCACCTCGACGAGTGCGAGCCGCTGGGACCTGCGCCCGCGCTCGCGCCAGCTAGGACCGCCGCCAGCACGACGACGAACACGATCGAGACAAGCGCCAGGCGCGCACGCACGGCGTCAGTATCGCTCACGCACGGCAAGCGATCAACGAGACAGCAGAGCGTGAGCGCCGACGCGGCGGACTTGCAGCGGAGGCGCGGCGCCTCATGCAGAACGAGGACTACGTGCAAGAAGCACGCGATGTCGCCGGGCTGATGGAGACGCTGCGTGGTCCGTGGTGATGTCCATCAGATCAAGATGCCGGGCAAGCGCGGCCACGTTCAGGAAGGTCGCCGATTCGCGGTGATCGTCCAGGCGGACGACCTGCTTGCCCTCTCCACTTCATCTGCGCCTACGGGATTCGTGGAAGTTATGATCTCGAACAATGAGTTGCTCAAGGGCCCGTGATTGCTCTGTTGTCACCGTGGGCGGAAGTTCGTTTAGCAGATCAAGGATGTAGTCCGTTGAGGTAGCGACTAGCTGCACCGCGACGTTGTGGCAGCTTCCCACGCGGGATTTACGGTGAGTGAGCAGAACGACCCTCTGGACCAGTAGCCCGTGACCGCGTTCTTGGAGGAAATTTTCGAGTAGGTCGGCTGGCTCGTTAAGTTGTTCACTCGGAGAGCGTCCGCGCCGGTCCGTGAGCTCGCCGCGGCCCACGTGATTGCCGTATTTGTCGTACTTGTCATACCACCAGCTACTGCCGTCGCAGTGGACGGTGGCATTGCGATGCTTGACCTCGATCGCAACGAGTCCGCGTGGCCCTAGCAGTATGTGGTCGATCTCGCCGCCGCGGTTCTTGTAACCACGAAACAGCATCCATTCGTCGCCCAGGTTGTGGCCGAGCTGTGCGGCGACCAGCTGCTCGCCTTCCATGCCAGCGGTCAGGCTTGCCTCTAGGTTCGCGTTGCCGGCGGACCCCGTCGGACGCAGAGGCGCTTCCAGTAGCTGCGCTTTCCAAAGCGCGAAAGTGAGCGGTATGGATCTCCACCAGCGAAAGCCCGTCAGTGCCGCGTCTCGCTCTTGGCGGATGCTGGCGACTGACGCTCGGTGTTGCGAGGCGGCTGCTTCGTAATCCTTCTTCGCCGCCTGTTCTGTTGCGAGGCGCTGCCGATACGCCTGTTCGCGCATCAGTTCGGGATGATTGGATAGCTCTATGACTCGCATCCTGGGTCCTGGGTGCAGGCGTCAGCGGCCGATCATTCTAGACATCGGCTCGACGGTTACGCCCGCAACGCTGGGGACCAGGCGTATCGAGCACAGCGACCATTGCATCCCAATGGCCGCGACCACCTCGGCCTCTGTGGCCTTTCCTACCGTGGTAGCATTGCGTCATGGCGAGCCAAAAGCGATCCATCTCATTTGATGAGTCCGTGCTGAATGAGACCGAGCAACGCCTCGCCCTGACCGGCGGGAGCCTGTCGGCATTCGTCAACGCCGCGGTGCTACGTGAGCTGAGAGTCGCTCGCGGCCTGGAGCTGCTGGCCGAGGACAACGCAGAGTTTGGGGAGGTGCCGGCCGACGTGCGAACCCAGGTCGCAGCCGAGTGGCCGGCCTGACTCTCGATGCCGGCGCGCTGATCGCTTACGAGCGAGGCGAGGAGCGCGTGCGTGAGATCCTCGCAGTGGCATATGCCCGTGGCCTTGTACCGACGATCCCGGCGGTTGCGCTTGCCGAGGTGTGGCGGGGCGATACCAAAGACGCACGCGTTGCCCGCCTGCTCAAGGCGTGCTCGATCGAGGCGGTGGACGAACGACTTGCGCGAGCCGCGGGGCGCCTGCGCAGAGTAACCCCTGGGGCGAGCACCATCGACGCGTGCATCGCTGTCGGCGTGAGCCAGCGGATCGATGCCATTGCAACCTCCGATCCGGACGACCTACGGAAGCTGCTCGGGCCAGGTTTCACGATCCTCACGGTTTAGGCACACCGAAGCGCGCGGCTCACCTTCCAGAACCGGGGGCGAGTTCGAACAACGGCCAATCTCTTCATCGTCTCCCCGAACGCAACCTCGTGGACCTTGGAGAGATCCCCCCACTCGTCGCCGTTGTCGCCAGAGTGCTAGCGCTGAACCGCTCGCAGCGCGATCTGCGCATCGTGCTCGCTCTGGGATCGACGCGACGACCCAGCCGTCCTCGCCTGGCTCATAGACGATCGTCAGATCAAGCTGCTCAGTCATCACGAACAAGATACCGCGCCCAATCCTCCAGTTGGCGCCGGAAAAGATCATCGCGGTCCCCCAATCGGTGGATGGCAGATGATGACAACAACAGCGGGCATGGCTTTGGGCGATCGCTAGAAACCACCTGTGGGCAGGCGCTCAAAATGTACTTCGAGGAAGGGCTCGACTACGCCACCATGAGCAAGATTCTCGACGAGACCGCGGCGACTATGCGCAAACGCGTCAGCGACGGCCTCCGATATCTCCGCCGCATGCTCGAGTTGCCCGAGCGCCTCAACCGCGCGAGGATGTTCAGTTCCGGCCGCTCGCCCAAGGCGACGAGAAGAGCGTCGGCCAGACTGGCTCGGCTCGTGTCTTCGCCAATAGCTCGAACCGGGTCAGCGAGCGCCCGTCGAAGCACCGTTCGCTTGGAGCGCATCCGCAAGCTGTACACAATGCGTTTCGCGGGGCGCTAGGAATAGAGCCGTAGCGGCGTGCACTCCGCGAGCCTGTCGAAGTCAGTATCGGCGTGCAATATGGGCGCTCCAGTGCGCACGCAGGGCGCGGCGATCAGACAGTCCAGCGTCTTGCGGATCGTCACACCCGAGCGACGGGCACGACGATACAGCTCCGCCGCCAGGGCAAAATCGTCCAGACCATCAAGACGCAACACAGGAAACGCCTTCAGGTGACGTTCAACGAGGCGTGCTTCTCTGTCAGAGCGAAAGCCCTGGAGGATCTCGGTGAACACGACGTCGGTAAGCGCGATCGGCTCTCCCCCCTCGATCAGCTCGACGCAACGTAGCGCCTGCGGTGAGCCCGTCTCGTTCAGAACGTCGATCCAGACGCTCGTGTCAACGACGATCACGAGCGACCGCTACGGCTCTCGTCAAGGTTGCCCTCCCAACGGACGCGCCCTCGCAAATCGAGCACGCCGATGCGTCGATGGCGAGCGACCAACTCTCGCAATGCCACGTCGACCGCTTCGCGCTTCGTCCGTGCTCCGATCAGCTCCTGAGCTTCGTGGAGCACACGGTCGTCGATCTCAATGTTCGTCCTCATACACCACAGAATACACATCCAAGGGTGTATATCGGCGCGAAGTCGGGACGGAGAGGGCGGGATTCGAACCCGCGATGGAGTTGTAACCCCATACTCGCTTAGCAGGCGAGTGCCTTCAGCCACTCGGCCACCTCTCCTTGAGATCGGCCTGGCCAGTCTAGAGCGTCGCCGGAGCCGAGTGCGCGCACGGCCCCGGCACGCACGGCCCAGCCCACGCGACCCGGCCCGCACGGCCCAACCGCTCGACGGACCCAGGGAGGGAGGCCGCCAGGCGAAAACATAGCCAGCCGGCCCGACGATGCGGCGCACGGGTCGGAGCGCTAGCGTGCAGCCATGCCCCGCGAATGGCCCGCCGCCTCCTACGAGCAGTGGAGCGCCACGTGCGACACGCTGCACGCCCACACCCAGGTGCTGGGCAAGCTGGCCGTGGCGCTCGCCCCGCCCGAGCCCCAGCTCCAGCACGCGGCCCTACGTCTGAGCGCGCGCGGATGGGAGACGAATGCGCTACCCGCCCCCGACGGCTCCGGGTCGTTCGTGGCCGGCCTCGACCTGCGCTCCCACGAGGCGCTCGTCGAGCACAGCGACGGGCGTGCGCGACGCATCCCCCTGGCGCCCGACCGGGCCGTCGGTGAGGTCGCCCGTGAGCTGCTCGCCGCCGCCCGCGAGCTCGCCGGCGCCGTCGAGATCGACCCCACTCCCCAGGAGGTCTCCTGGAGCGTGCCCCTCGACCAGGACGACGAGCACGCCAGCTACGACCCCGCCCAGGTCGCCGACTACTTCGCCGCGGCGACGCAGGCGGCGCTCGTACTGGCCGCGTTTCGCGCGCCCTACCGCGGGCGCTCGACGCCTGTCAACGCGTGGTGGGGCTCGTTCGACCTCGCCGTCAACCTGTTCTCCGGCCAGCCTGCCGAGCCACCGTCCAAGGACTTCATCATGCGCAACGCCATGGACGCCCAGGAGGTCGCCATCGGCTGGTGGCCCGGCGACGGGCGCTACGGCAAGGCCGCCTTCTACGCCTACGCCCACCCCGCTCCCGATGGGTTCGCCTCCGCGACCGTCTCACCCGAGGCCGCTCGCTGGGACGGCGCGCTCGGTGAGTACGTCCTCGACTGGGACGACGTGCGCGCCGCCCAGGACCCGCACGCGTTCGCGCTCGAGTTCGCCCGCTCCGCGTTCCGCCACGCGTGCACCGTGTGCGAGTGGGACCCCGCGCTGCTCGCCAGCGCCGAGGGCACCCCGCCTCCCGTCGCGTGACGCTCTAGCGCAAGGAGTCCATGGCGGTCGCTACGTCGCCCGCCCACGCAAGGCCGCCGTTGGACTCTGACGATCGTCCGCAAGAGAAACATATCTTCCAGAATTTCCACTCATTCCGGCAGAATTCTGTGTACACAAACCATTACGTAAGCTAGAAGTCATCATGCACCAGTGTGGTCGGAGGTCCTGTCCGTGGCATTGCCCCACAGAGCACGCACACCGATCGAGGTTCGCAGAGCAGAGCGCGAGCTGTTCTTCTGGACCGCCCATCAGGTCATCAAGCTGATCGCGCTCGTGGCCCTGGTGGCCTTCCTCGTGGCCTCGCTACTACAGGGAGAGCTCCCAGGCGCACAGCTGCTTCAGCGCGTTCTATAGGCGCGAGCAGGTTGACGAGCTCACCGAAGCCGATCGGCTGCAGGGCGAAGCTGGTTGCGAGCGCGCGGTGGCGGTGGCAGTGGCTTGCATGATCGCCTTAGGTGAACAGCCCGAGCTGCTGTGAGAATCCGAGCAGGTCGTAGTGAATGGCGTAGTTGGCGAGCACGCCGTCGTGGATCTCGTACAGGTCGATGCCCTCGATGTCGAAGCTGTTGCCGGTGGGCGCGATCATCGCCGGCGAGGCGCCGAGCTGCTTGCTCCAGATCTGAAGCTCACCAGTGAACGTGCCGGTCATCCGCCAGCGCACCCCCATCCACACGCCGGCCAGATCGACGAACGGTCTGCCGATGCCCTGAAACGTCACGTCGGGAAAGGCGCGGAAGAAGGTCTCGGTGAACGCTTTGAATTGCGCTCGCCCGCACACGGTCTCGCCGTGCATCGCAGGGTCCTCCCAGACGATCTCCTCACTGACCATCCGCTGCAGCGCATCCAGGTCGCGCGTGTTCCACCCCTGCTCCCAGCGCTCGAGGAAGTCGCCCAGCTCCGCGCCTCGCGGCTGCCAGCTCGCGGACAGATCACCCAGTTCGTCGTCCAGGTGCTCGAGGGTGGTGATGGGGGCGTCTCGTGGCGGGGACATCGGTGCTCCTCTCGGATGATGGTCTCAGACAGACGGTCTGCAAGGTACTATATTCTTTATAGATATGCAAGCGATCGAGCTGACACCCACCTCGTACATCGTTCTCGGGCTGCTGAACCAGGCCGGCGAGACGACGCCGTACCGGCTCAAGCAGATGGTCGACGCGTCGGTCGGGCACTTCTGGTCGCTACACCGCTCCCAGCTGCACGCGGAGCCGGCGCGCCTGGCGCGAGCCGGCTACCTGAGCGAGCGCCAGGAGCCGGCCGGGCGCCGGCGCAAGCGCTACGCGCTGACCGACCGCGGGAAGGAGGCGCTAGCGGTGTGGGTCGCCACCCCGACCGAGCAGTTCACAGAATTGCGCGACCTGGCGTTCCTGAAGTTGTTCTTCGGCACCGACCCCTCGGCCCAGGCAAACGCCCAGCTCACCGTGCTGCGGCCACTGCTGGAGACCTACGAAACCATGCTTGCCGCGGCGAGAAGCGACGATCGGTTCACGGGCGATGCTCAGCGCGGCCCCCTGCGGACGCTGCAGGCGGGCATCGACCAGACGCGCAGCGCGATCGGCACGTGGGAGCGGATCGCAGGAGAAAGTCGCTCGGCATCGCGCTGATAGGGCCTGCCGACATCGCTCAAGCCGCGCCACTCGAGCGCATGAACTGCTGAACGTTCGTGGCGCGCATGAGCTCGAGCCCCCGAGGGGCGATGTGCCAAGCGTTCGAGGCTCCGAAATTGTGGCCGAGACCGCGGTTCTCGATCAGCGCCAGCCGCTCCAACCGCGACAGCAGCTTCGATATCTGGCCCGGGTCGTTGATGCCGCATCCTTCAGCGACCGTGCGGTTGTTCACGCCGGGCTGCTCACCGATGACATCCAGAGTCCTGATCGTGCGGTAGGTGAGGCGAATGTTCATGTCGGACAGCGACTCTCTGCGCCGTGTGTCGAGCGCCTTCCTACGTGGCCCCTGCACCGACGGCTGTCGTCGTAGCTCGGCCCTCGCCCGCTGGACTCCCAAGTAGGGCAGAACGATGAGATACATGCAAGGTGCGAGCAACTCGACGAACGACTCTCGACTGCCGTTCATGAGGCGCGTAGAGATGATCTGGGAGATTCCGCCGACCGTCGCCTCCGCGGTCAGCTGCGACGGCGGCCGCTTCTCGCTGGCCAGGCCCCGTCCAAGGTCGACCGCGGCTGCCAGCGCCGCGGTCACCTCCGCCTTGTGCTCGTGAACCGCCTGCGGCCCGGCCATCGCATCGACAAACCAGATTCTCGCGAGCCCCGGCTCCTCGTCGATGAGGCACAGCAAACTATTGAGGGCCGAACGAGTCGCCGCGAGCCAGCCACTCTCAGCCTCGAAGGCACTCGCCACGAGCGACAAGGCACGAGCGGAGATCTCCTCCACGACAGCCGCGAAACACTCGCCACAGTTCGCGAACACCTCGTAGAAGGTCTTACGTGAAATCCGCGCTCGCTGGACCACCGCGAGCACCGTCATTGCGGCGTAGCCTGACTCCAGCACCGAATCGACGGCCGCCGCTAGGATCCGAGCCCGCTGGATCCCCATCACCTGCTCGTGTGACAGCCATCCCGGCCGTGCGCCCGGCAAGGCATGAGGGCTCATCTGCGCGACCGGCGCAGGTACGTGCCGCACGTCGTGCCGCGCGCCGGTGCGCATCCGACGCCGGCCCGCCGCGGCCGCATGAACACCCATGTGGCGACGCCGTTCGTACGGAGGCTGAACCTCGAGATCGAGGCAGACGGGCCCCGCGATACCAGCCCACACCAGCCCGCGCACACGCCGAGCTCGATGAGCGCGACGCTCTGCCTGCGCCACACCACCCGC
>Ga0210389_10004331_pt1 | contig 11037 bp, 8 predicted proteins | sample IncBWH28OmetaG_FD_160127 | JGI IMG/M metagenome (GOLD analysis project Ga0210389, IMG submission 160127) | Forest soil microbial communities from Barre Woods Harvard Forest LTER site, Petersham, Massachusetts, United States - Inc-BW-H-28-O ... | reverse complement strand
CATCCATCCCGCAGCCGCCCGCCTCGGCTCCATGCTCGCTGCAGCAATCGCACAGCTCGCCCCGTATGCGCCGTCTGACCTCCTTGTTATTCCGGTGCCGCTGCACCGCACAAAGCAAAGCCAGCGCGGATTCAACCAGGCCCGGGCCCTTGCAAAATCTGCCATAGACGCCTTGCGTAAATCGCACCCCGCCTGGCATCTCACGCTTGCGCCCACCACCCTCATGCGCCTGCGTTCCACCGAAAGTCAGGCCGGACTCACGCCGCGCCAGCGACGCAACAACGTCCGTGGCGCCTTCAAGGTCTCCGATGCATCCGCCGTCGACGGAAAGCACATTCTGCTCATCGACGACATTCTCACCACCGGTGCTACCGCCCGCGCTGCCGCACAAGCACTCATCAAGGCCGGAGCAGCCTCTGTGTACGTCGCAACCCTGGCTCGTGCGCGCCGCATCCACAACGCGCAACCGCATTCATTTGAAGTGAGACGCACCCAACCCGGCATTGAGCCGGCCAGCCAGTTCGCAAGCTTGCATTCGTCATCATCCACTCACCAACTTTCATAAAGAGGGGAAGAGATGTCGCTCGGAAAAGCCATGATTCATGCACGCAAGCAAAAATCCGCCGCCCGCGCTGCCGCTTATGCTGCTGAGTCAGGCACTCATACAGCTGTGCACGCCAACCACATTCTGCAGATGCCGGTGCTGGTTCTCAATGCGTCCTATGAGCCCATCAACATCTGCGGAGCGCGCCGCGCCCTCGTGCTGGTGCTGAAAGGTATCGCGCGCACTGAAGAAGAGCACGGCCTAACCCTCCACGCGCAGCGCAGCCTCATCGCCATGCCCTCGGTCATTCGCCTGCTTGAATATCGCCGAATTCCTCACCAGACCCGCGCGCTCTCGCGCAAAAATATCCTGCTGCGCGATCGCAACCAGTGCCAGTACTGCGGCGTGGTGCTGCCTTCCGGCGAGCTTACCCTCGACCATGTCGTGCCGCGTTCCCGCGGTGGCAACTCCACGTGGGAAAATCTTGTCGCCTGCTGCCACGCCTGCAATCGCCGCAAAGGCAATCGGATGCTCGTTGAGATTGATGACATGATCCTGCTCCGTGAGCCGCGCCCCTTCTCACTGCATACCAGCCGCCAGATCATGCGCATGTTAGGCCGCGGCGACGACCGCTGGCGCAAGTACCTTTTTTATTAGTCCGCGTCACCTCACGAAGGTTGATTCAAGAAATTCTGAAAGGGGAGGGAGCAGGGGGCTTCAGCCCCGCGAAAAATGTGAAACGCCTCTGCGGGCTTTAGCCCCGGCGTCCTCTTCACTCTGTCGAAATACCTTGTGCGCTCTTCCCAGCTCCGACCTGCGACGGGATATACTGAAGCACCCGACCCACCAATTCATGCAACCGGAGCTTTGCGTTTGTTTACACGCGCCATCGTTCGCATTCCCGGCAGCAACTTTGCCGACGGCCTCACCACCGTCGATCTCGGCATTCCCCACTTTGACGAGGCCCTTCACCAGCATGCGCGATATTGCGATGCCTTGCGCGACTGCGGTCTCTCGCTCACTGTCCTCGAGCCTGATCTCCGCCACCCGGATTCCACGTTCGTTGAAGACCCTGCCATCGTCACGCCTCATGCCGCCATCCTCACGCGTCCCGGCGCCGTGAGCCGCGAGGGCGAAGTCGCAGCGATCCGTCCCATTCTCGAGCGCTTCTACTCCCGTATCCTGACCATCGAAGCGCCCGGCACCGTCGACGGCGGCGACATCTGCGAAGCCGAAGACCACTTCTTCATCGGCATCTCGCTTCGTACGAATGAAGAAGGAGCGCGCCAGCTCGCCGCGCATCTCGGCGCGCTCGGCTACACGGCATCCACCATCGATATCCGTTCCATGACCACGATCCTTCACCTCAAGAGCGGCATCAGCTATATCGGTGATAACACCCTCGTCGTGATGGATGAGATGACTTCCAATTCGCAATTCGCCCGCTTCCACCGGATCAGCGTTTCAGCCGCCGAGAGCTACGCCGCCAACTGCGTCCGCGTGAACGACCGCGTCCTGACCGCCCAGGGATTCCCGCGCCTCCACGACGAACTGGGCGCGCGCGGTTTCAGCCCCCTGGTCCTGAACATGTCCGAGTTTCAAAAAATGGATGGCGGCCTGAGCTGCCTCTCGCTCCGCTTCTGAGGGGCTGCGAACTCAGAACTCACAACTACTGCTGCGGCTTCTGTGGCTGTTGCTGCTGCTGCTGTTTGGGCTGAGCCGGTGTTGCCGGCTGTCCCGGCTGTTGGCCGTTCTGCGGACCAGTCTTCGTAATATCCTGTCCGTCGTAGATGATCTTGATCGTCGAGCCGAATCGTTTGTAGTCGGTGTACTTGATCGTGTCGCGAATATGGACGTCCTGGCTCATGTACCCGTTCCCGCCCGAAAAATGGAGCACGCCCTCGCCCTTTGTATATACGGGGAACCAGTAGTGCCCATCGATCTGCTGCCGCCACGTCATGAAGGGAGGATGCAAGTCCTCTTTCCCCTTGCGCGTGTCATCCGGAACCATCCGGCCATTCGTCACTACGATCTGCAGGTCGGTCGCATCCACCCAGATGCGTCCCAGAAAGTACCGTTTGTTCTTCTCGATCTGTTTCGGTCCCACGTCGAAGACGTAGCAATCTACCTCGTCGACCTTCTGCCGCCCCACGTACTTCGTGTTGTACTGCGCAATCTCCTCTGTCGTCAGCACAAAGGGATAGCCCTTCTGAATGTCCTGCAGGTCCGACGGCGACATCATCACGCGCTGTAGTGAGCTCTCCGGGGCAAACACCGTTTTCTCCATGCGCCGCCCGGTCGGGTCAAAGGTAACATCGTCCACCTGGTACCATTCGCCATCTACCTTGTGAGTGTCGTCATCAACCGTCTGCACCCGCGCCATGCGGCGGTACGTATAGTGGTTCAGCGCCTCCTGGAACTCGCTCTCCTTGGCCGCAAACTTCTTGATGATCTCTTCGGGCGGCGTTGCCGGGTCCGATAGATCCAGTTTCCCGAATCCTGCATCGAGCGCCATCGGCGTAAAGGAGTCATTTTCCTGCGCGCTCGCCGTCAGTCCCAGCAATGTTGCAGCCGCCAGTGCCAACCACCATCGATTCCTCACCGTCGCATGTCTCCCGCGCGTCTCATCCGCAGCCTTCAAGTCCCATCTCTGGTTCCCGGCCTCAACCGATCGCGCTCTTCCCGTTACCACATTAGACGTATATACAACTGGCCCGGGTGGCTGCAAAATCGTCCATTGGTGAAGCTGTCGCTTCGCGGCGACCGGCGCAACCCGGACAGATTCTTCGCGAGGGTGCTTGAAGGTTCCCCCACCTCAACTCACCATTTACCTCGCGGCATCAATAGTTTAAGCTCACTCATTAACGATCAGGACATGCCCCGGGGACATTTGAATCTGGCGCCCGTCCTTGGGGTGGCACTGTTTTTGCTACGCGGTCGTCTTGGAGACTCTCGTATTCCCATGCCTGACAGCTACCACCTTCCCGCGCTCGTTCTGACGGTGCTACTGCTGCCGGCGTTTTTCCAGCTCTATCTGCGCTTCCGCGACACCCGCACCCTGCTCTGGTTCCTTGGCTTTTTCTTCGCCGCCATCCGGATGTTGCAGTTTTACAACTTGGGATGGTGGAACTACTCCGACGTCACCGTTCATCCCTGGATCGCTTCCATTGGTCAAGCGTCCATTCTCATTAGCTCCGGACTCTTTCTCGCGTCCCTGGCTCCTGCGGCCTTCCGCATCGGCCGCGTCCGCATCCTCTATGCTGTCCCCTTCACCATTCCTCTCGTTGTCTACGCCTTCCTCATCTACGGTGTTTACGGCGGCAAGACTCCTGCTGGATTTCCTTTCCTGATCTTTCCCGCACTCGGCGGACTCTCGCTCTTTGCCGGATGTGCGTGGGCCTTCTCTCAACGTGGCATTCCTCGGGCCATTCCCCTCGCCCTCTGCATCACGCTTGGCGGCGCCGGTCTCTGGATCTGCGTTCGGGTCGGGGGCGTCTGGCCTCTCGTCTTTGTCGAGTGCGCCATCCACGCCGTCACCGCCCTTCTCGTCTTCTACGTGTTTCGCCGTCTATCCCCGGGAACCATCCTTGCCAGCCTTGGTTTTCTGGCCTGGTCGCTGAATGTCGGACAGACCCTCCCGTTCTTCCATCATGGCGAGCCCAGCATATGGGTGATTCGGGCCATCGCCATGTCCAAGGTTGTCGCCGCCATCGGGCTGATCCTCCTGGCCCTTGAAGACCAGCTTGTCGCCAACGAGGCCGGCCAGATCCGTGAACGCCACGCCCGTGAGGAAATGGAAGCCTATACGCGTCTCAATCTCGCTCGCCGCCGTATCGATGATTTCGACAGCCAGGCGAGCGTCATCTGCCAGTCCATTGTCTCCAATAGCCGGTTCAAACAGGCTGCGCTGGTCCTTCTGCAAAGCTCAGGCCATTACCGCGTTGCCGGCGCATCGGGCTTTGACGACGCCACCATCAACGCCCTTGAAGCTCTTGTCACCCGTATCCCCGTTCCCGGTTTCCTCGAACCGGGCTCCAGTCCTGCCGCGGTGGAGCACAGCCTGGCACTCAGTCTCGATCTCAGCCCGTTCCTGGTGCCCGGCGACGACCTTACCCGCCTTAAGCTCACCACCGTGCAGGCGATTCCCCTGCGAGGCCGCACCTCCACTGAGGGTGCCATCTTCCTCACCGGCGTCGAAAACTCCAAAGAGCCCGTCAGTGCCGTCGATCTGCTGCCGCTCGAGGTTCTCGCCTCCCGCCTGCAATCGGTTCGCGGCCAGACCATGATGCTCGAGAAACTCATCGAAGCCGAAAAGTTCGTCGGGCTCGGCCAGCTCGCCGGCAACGTCACCCGCCAGCTCAACAACCCCCTCACTGTCATCCTGGGCTATGCGTCGCTGCTCGACGAAACCGAAGACCTCAATCCCCAGGCACACAAGGCCATCGAGGCCATCCTCAACGAGGCGCGCCACATGCGCCTTACGCTGGAAAGCCTCGCGCGCATGTCGCGACCCCAGGGCGACCAGATCGCCTCCATCTCTGTCACCGAGCTTCTCAACGATCTCGAGCAGCTCCATCGCTCCGAATTCGTCCAGCGTTCCATCGATTTCCGCGTCCACATCGCGCCCGCCCTGCCCCGCATTATCGGCAACGCCCAGCAGGTCCGCCAGGCCGTCCTCTACGCCCTCCAGTTCGCTATGGAAGCCGTCGAAAAGCTCGACACCACCAACGAGAAATCCGTTCGCCTCGAAGCTGTCGCCGAAAAGAACCAGGTGCAGATCCTGGTGGCCCATTCCGGTGCAAAATTTCTCGTGCCCGCTCGCGCCTTTGATCCCTTCGTTCCTGAACCTGCCGGCGACGACTCCAGCAGCCTGGGCCTGAGCATGTGCGCCAGCATTCTCCGCGAAAACAATGGCAAAGCTTCCGCCATGAATTTCGAACCCCGCGGCGCCGGCATCCTGCTCGAACTCCAGGCCGCCTAGAACAGTTTCGAACGGAGGGAGTGTGGGGCTTCAGCCCCGCGAATAGCGGCGATACCCATTACCGCGTTACGCTGCCACCTGGTACAGTCTTAAGCTGCCAGTCAGTACGTGGGAATCCTGCCCCGGGAAGTCCGAAGAACCGAGCAGCGTTATCCACGCCGAGAGCGTGCAGCGATGTTGCACAACCAGTAACGTCAGGGTAGACGGTGATCCAACTTCACCAGTGGTTTTCGTATTCGATGAGTGCATCGGCGATTTCGCGTAAATCGAGGCACACCCTGGCCATGATTACAAATTCGTAGCGCGTCAGTGAGGAACTATCGAGCCAGACCCTGCCAACCGCTTGCATCAGTTATGTGCTGATAGGCAGGAAACCCAGGGTGCCGATCGACCCCGCGCGTCTGTGGAGTTCTTGACAGAACCCGCTCGATGCTGTGACGCCGAGTAAGACTAGTTTGGGCGATTCTCGCTGGCACACGATAAAGCTTACTCATACGTAAAGCGCATGGAAGTCGACCGAGTGAAAATCCGGGTTGATCATCTTTATACCCATTTTGATCGTACCCGCATCGATCGGCTGCCAAAGAAAGTTCGAGAGAAGGAGCGCGCCGCGGCGTCTTTTTGTCGAGAAACCAATAAACGTATTGCAGCCGAAGGACAGACCAGACTTCCAGGCAATTTCCTCTTTCCCGTCCGATGAGATGAACCAGCCCAGCCCCACATCCGTTCCGGCAAGGGGTGTGGATTTTCGCGTTTCAAGCAATCGCCCAATTGGTGCACTTAGCGAGGTTTGCGTGAGCCCCATGCACGCCTTGAGGAATACTGTTAGATCACTAGCGGTCGAGCGGACGTAGCCCGCCCCCGGCATGGCAGGCAAATCCCACACCTGAGTCGGCTTCAGGTCGAGATCGTGGCCTTGCACCAAGTGCCGCCGCATCTCGCTGGTCAGCGTGATTCGAGTGTGGCTGAGGCCTAGCGGACCGCAGACTCGCTCGACAAGCAGCTCTTCGTAGCTCTTGCCGGCGCGGCGGGCGAGCGCTATGCCAAGCAATCCGAAGCTGAGATTAGCGTATTCGTAATGCGTGCCTGGCTCATATTCCGGCGCATAGTTCGAGAGAAACTCATAGAGCTTGGCTTCAGTGTAGTCTCTCATCGGCTGGGGGGTGGCATACCAGTCCGGCGGCACATTGCCGGGCATGTTCGGCAGGCCCGAAGTATAGGTCGCAAGATCAAGAAGCGTAATCGGACGAACCTTCTCATGCAGTGTCACCGAAGGCGAAAGATACTTCGCGAGGGGATCTTCGAAGGCCACCTCGCCGCGCGCGGCCATGTCCGCAAGCAAGAGCGAGGTCAGCACCTTCGTGATCGACATGATTTCAAAGACGCTATCGCGATCCATGGCGAGATTGGGCACGCCGGAGCTTCCGTATGAAGTCATCCGTGTGCCGGATTCGTCGACAACGACGGCAATCATGCCAGCTACCTTGTCGCGCGTACCCACAGTCTGCTGCAGCGCCGCGCGAATCGGATCAGTCGCCGGTTCAGCAAAACAATTGCCTCGAAGAGCGACGATCCCCGCACCAATTGAGCTCAACAAGAATTCACGCCGATGCATTATTCCTCTCCGTTTTCTCTATTTGTCCACCATTCCCCAGTAAAACACCGAAGCAAAGTACGTGAATCATATGCGGCGATTCGAAAGAGTGCAGAGAATATTCAATTAGGAAGATTCCTGTTCTCCCCCAAGCTACGTCGGCGGCAGCCATGCAGTAGCTCATGTACGGTCGTTGGTTGACAAAAGTTCCGCGAATTTGCCGGTCTCAGGCCAGATTTCATGTGTGGACAGGCGGGACGCCGAGTCGAGCGGTCCACACTAAGCGCCGAAAGCACTCGATATTGCCGGTTCAGTCTCGACAAGTCTGCATAGCCCAGCCAATCGGCTTCCGCTCAGTCGTGGGTTTACGCCAACAGGCCAAATCACTCGGCGAGCATATCAAGCCTGCGAAATCGGCCGTTCTGTGCTTCGTGATCGAGTGGTGGGCAACTCGTCACTATGCCGTTTCTTCGCCTCGGTCCCGGCAAGCCAGTTGGGGTTGGGGACGAGTCGGCGATGATCCAACCGCAATCCGCAGATCTGCTGATCTTCGGTGCTGGTGGAATAACTTGACGCCACGCCGTTAGATTATGGGCCATCGGGGCGTTGCAAGCCTGGGCCTAAAGATGCTTGAGAGCAAGCCGTGCGAGCGACTCTTCCGACGAACGCTGCTGATCCGGACTCTTTGCGCCATAGACCGTCAGAACGATGACACTGTTCCCCTGCTTCACTGAAAGTGTCCAGATATTCTGCATCCCCGAGAGCGACGCCTCGTCACCAATTCCGCTGACATCCGTCTTGGTCACGCCCGGAACGGGCATGATAATTCGCCCCCAAGCCGAGGCAGGACGCTGAACGATGCTCACATACTGGGGGCTGCCCTTCCACATACAGCCAGTGGTGCCGACTGGCGTGGGTGATACTGGGTTACCGAGCACCTGGGCAATCTCTTCCAGGGTCAAAAGATCGCACGGTCCCGCTGCGCTTGCGGCCCCGGGCAGCGTAAACAAGAGCCCGAGCGCCACGAACGTTGCCCATCGACGCGCTGTTGCTTGCATGCTGAACCTCTCCCGCGTTGAAGGATTTTAGCATTGCACAGAAAACTTGTGGATTAGCCAAAACCCGACGATACCAATCGTCCGAATCTCCATGGAACACCTCCTGTGCTTACCTCTACACCCGCGGGGGGCTTAGGCGGCGGACCATGCCAGTAATTACCACTCAGTAAACATTTCGGGGGCGCAGATGCTCTCCAGACTCGGCAACGGATTAGCGGGCGGCTGGACAAACCCGGGTGGCAGCATAAGCCTGGAACGAGTGGCAGCATAACACTGTAACCAGCATTGGATCGGTCTTCTTCCGCAAAGCTGTTCAGTCGTGCCGTATGTTGGGGGAATATAGACTCTACCTTCAGCACCTGAGGTTCCGGAACTAAACTCCCTCGCCCACCGCGCCGATCACCGCAACCTTGGCGCGCTTACCCAATCGCACCACCAGCCGCGTGGGCAACATGTCAAGCGGGACTGCGGAATTGCTGACAACTTCGCCGTCGATCTTTACGGCCTTCTCCGCAAGTTTCCGGCTTGCCTCGGCGCCGCTTGCAGCAAGTCCAACCTGCAGCAGCAGCTTCGAAACGCGAATCTGCAACTCTCCGGGTGGGCACGACGGGTTTACCAAGTCGGCGTAGGCGATGTGAACCTCTTCCAGATCCTCCGCCGCCTCTTTCTGCTGAAACATTCGCGCCCAGTTCTCCTCCGCATGCTGCGCCGCTTCCTCGCCGTGAAAACCCGCCGTAATCGTCCGCGCCAGCCGCTTCTTCACGTCCATCGGGTGCGCCGTACCGGCTGCCGCTTCCGCCTGCAGTGCATCCACCTCAGACTGCTTCAGGTCCGTCAGAAACACCCAGTACTTCCACATCAACTCATCCGAGATGCTCATCAGCTTGCCATACATCTCCGCCGGCGGTTCATTAATTCCAATGGCGTTATTCAGCGACTTCGACATCTTCTGAACGCCGTCTGTTCCCTCGATGATCGGCGTCATCAACACGATCTGCGGCTTCTGCCCGTAGTGCCGCTGGAGTTCGCGGCCGGCGCCGAGGTTGAAGCGCTGGTCGGTGCCGCCGAGCTCGACGTCGCACTCGAGAGCGACGGAATCGTAGGCCTGCATGAGGGGATAGAGCAGTTCGTGAAGGCTGATAGGCTGCTCGGCCATGAAGCGTTTGTGGAACTCGTCGCGCTCGATCATTTGCGAGACCGTGAAGTGGGACGCGAGTCGGATGGTCTGCTCATAGCCAAGCTTGCCGAGCCACTCGGAGTTGTAGCGGACCTCCGTCGTCTTCTCGTCGAGAATCTTGAAGACCTGCTGCTGGTAAGTCTTGGCGTATTCGTCAATCTGCTCCCGGCTCAGCGCCTTGCGGGTCACATTCTTCCCAGACGGGTCGCCGATCAGGGACGTGAAGTCCCCTACAAGAAAAATGACCGTGTGGCCGAGCTGCTGAAAGTGCCGCAGCTTGCGCAGCAGCACCGTGTGTCCCAGGTGCAGGTCCGGCGCCGTCGGGTCAAATCCCGCCTTTACGCGCAGCGGGCGTCCGGTCTTGCGGCTTTCCTCAAGACGCTCGCGCAAATCTGAAACGCGAATAATCTCCGCCGCACCCTTCTGCAGCAGATCCATCTGTTCATCAACAGGAAGAAACGTACTCATTCTGACTTGAGTATATAAAGTGGAGCCCGGGGCACGTAGCGGGATGAACCGAAGGATCAAGGCTGAGCCGCTTGTTGTTTCTCCGCCTCCACGATCAGCTTTCGGAACGCATCCACGGCCGGAACTCCCGGAGAGCTGAGCGCATCCTTGGCGGTGTAGCGCCATACCGACGGAGCAGCGAGCGCATTTTCGCGTTTTCCGCGATACACCGCAAACACATCGTCTGTCGCGCCTACCTCAGCTTGCGGAGAAGGCTCGGGGCGCTGGGCTCCGGCCGGATTATTGCCGCCCAACGGCGAAATTGTGCCCGCGCTGGTCCGGCTTCCTGAATCTGTGGGTTCATAGACCGCGGGACGGCTATTCGCCGGCAGTCCTCCGATCGTCTCCTGCGCGATCTTTCCGCTTCCCTTGTGAACCTCAATCACCAGGTCGGCAGTCGAGATGTCAGTGGCCAACTCAAACCGTCCCCACTTCATCAAGGCCTTCTCCACGTCTTCTTGGGCGGTGCGATTCGCATGGGGAGCATCCACTGACATTCCGGCATCGGGATCGATAACCACCAGTACGGTTTTTGCCTGCAGCACATCTGCCGGCAACAGGATCTTTTTCTTCTTGTCCTTGCCCGCAGCCACCGCACAACACATCATCAACACCAGCGAACCTGCAAGAGCCTTCTGAAACCGCATAGCGCACCTCCCTGGATGCATTGCAATCGGCAGTCAGTCTAGCCCATTTCGCACGCTTCTGGGAAAGTCACTTCTATCGTCGCCGCGCACGTTCTATATCCTCTATGCGAGAGTCCTAAGCGGTCTCTGGGAGAAACCGAGAATGCTTGTTCGTGCTTCGATGAATGTTGTGCTCTCCATGATCGTGTGGGCTTCCATCGGGATTGCGTTGCCCGTAGCTCTTCGCGCGCAGCAGCCTCCCTATCCCCCGTCCAACCATTGCTACGGCTGCCACAACAATCTCAAGACCGCCAAAGGACAAGACGTTTCCATCGGTTCGCCATGGCGCGCCAGCATCATGGCCAACTCCGCCCGCGATCCTTACTGGCAGGCCAGCGTCCGCCGAGAGGCCACCGATCACGTCTCCGCCGCATCGTCCATTGAGAACGAGTGCGCCACATGCCACATGCCCCTCCAGCACTTCATTGACAAATCAGCCGGACGCGACACCGCTGTGTTCTCCCGCTTGCCCCTCGACGCGGCTCATGAT
>Ga0210389_10004330_pt1 | contig 11037 bp, 9 predicted proteins | sample IncBWH28OmetaG_FD_160127 | JGI IMG/M metagenome (GOLD analysis project Ga0210389, IMG submission 160127) | Forest soil microbial communities from Barre Woods Harvard Forest LTER site, Petersham, Massachusetts, United States - Inc-BW-H-28-O ... | reverse complement strand
TATGAGCGCGAAGGTTTGGTTGGGATTGATCCGTGGAGGCCGGGTGGAGGCAAATCGGATCCTGGCGACATGGCCAACCCTTCATACGCTCTAGGGATCGATGAATTGCTGCGACTGGAGGATCAGCCGTTCGTGCTGGAAAGACGATTCGAGCGGCGGGACGGATCGGAATTTTGGGGGCGGCCTCGGGCGTTTGTGGCCCGGGACGACGGCGGGCAGCCGGCATTTCTGGTGATGGTGTTGGAGGATGCGAGTGAGCGGCGGCGGATGGAAGAGCAGCTGCGTCAGGCCGAGAAGATGGCAGCGATTGGCCAGCTGGCGGGCGGGGTCGCGCACGACTTCAACAATCTGCTGACGGGAATTTTGCTTTATTGCGATCTGCTGATCCCGGAGTTGGAACTGGGCGGGCCGCTTCATCGTTATGTGGAGGAAATCCGGCTGGCGACCGAGCAGGGCGCTGCGCTCTCGCAACAATTGCTTGCGCTGGCGCGTAAGGAAGGGCTCCAGACGCGCGTAACTGACGTTAATGAGGTTGCCCTCGGGATGGAAAACTTTTTGAAGCGGCTCATGGGGGAACAAATTGCACTGATCGCGATGTGCGATGCGGCGCCAGGAACGGTGGTCGCCGATCCGGCGCAGTTGCGGCAGATCCTGTTGAACCTGGTGCTCAATGGGCGTGATGCGCTGGGCCGGGAAAGAGTGCTAGGAGGAAAGATTCGGGTGAGCACTCGGGTTGCGGAATGGCCGGCAGGGCTCGGAAAGAGACGCGCGCCGCTGCGCGCTGACAAGAAAAACCCCGCCCAAGGGGAGCCAGGACGGGCGGGCACCCACGGACGACGCAGCCACGGAGGGGATATTCGCAGCGTTTCAATGCCTCGCCCCGGCGTGGACAATCAGCGACCGTTCGCGGTTCTGCTCACCGTCGAGGACAACGGCTGCGGGATGAGTGCGGAGACTTGCGCTCATTTGTTTGAGCCGTTCTTTACGACCAAGGCAGCGGGCTCCGGCACGGGAATCGGGCTTGGGACCGTGCAACGCATCGTTGGCGAGTTGGGCGGGGCGATCGAAATCGCCAGCGCGCCGGGTTCCGGGACGCGGGTAGAAGTCTTTCTGCCGCTGGCCGGGAGTCGGAAAGGACAAGCGTCGCAACCCGGGCTTGCTTCGGGTCTGCCGCGCACGATCCCGACATCCGAAGTTTTTGATACTCACGTTCCTAAATCGAAGATCGAAGTTAAAAAGGGAGGTTCGCAATGTTAAGTGCAACTACTGGAACGGCATTGGGACATGCTCCACAGGGGCATGTTCCACCGAATATTTCGCAAGCGCACGGTCCGCAAATGCAGGGGGCGAATTTCTTGAACCTACTGATTGTCGACGAGGATCGGGCGGTGCGGGAGGCTTCGCGAGAGATCGCGCATTCGCTCGGATTCAGCGCGCATGTGGCGGACTCGGCGGAGCAGGTCTATCGCATGATCGAGAGTGACGGAATCGACGCGGTGCTGCTGGATTTGCGACTACAGGGCGCGGACGGGTTGGAGGTGCTGCGGACGGTCAAGCGGAATCGACCGGACGCGGTGGTGGTGGTGCTGACGGGCTGCGGGACCGTACAGTCAGCGGTGCAGGCGATGAAAAATGGAGCGTATGACTTTGTGACGAAGCCCTTCAGCATGGAAGAGCTGCGGCAACTGCTGACAGGAGTGGCGGGGCATCTACGGGTAAAGACAGAGAGCCGGTTGCGGCACGAGACCATCAAGTCACGGCAGGGGTTCGCGAACATCGTCGGGCATGCGCCGGAGATGGAGAAGCTCTACCGGATTATTGCCAAGGCTGGCCAGAGCACGCATCCGGTGCTCATTTTGGGCGAGAGCGGCACGGGCAAGGAGATGGTGGCGAAGGCGATTCATTCCTGCGGGCCACTGCGCAGCAAGCCGTTTATTCCGGTGGATTGCGGGTCGCTGGTTCCAACGCTGATTGAAAGCGAATTGTTCGGACACGTGCGCGGGGCGTTTACAGGGGCGGCCGGTCCTAAAGACGGACTGCTGGCGATTGCCGAGGGCGGGACTGTGTTTCTGGATGAGATCGGGGAGTTACCCATTGATTTGCAGGCTAAGCTGCTGCGGGCGATTCAGGAAAAGGAGATTCGTCCGGTGGGGAGCGTGAAGCAGGTTCCGATCAATGTGCGGATTCTGGGCGCGACCAATCGCGATCTGGAACAGGGCGTGAATGAAGGGACGTTCCGGCGCGATCTGTTTTTCCGGCTGAATGTGCTGGCGCTGCGGATTCCGCCGCTGCGGGAGCGCCGGCAGGATATTCCGTTGCTGGTGGCACACATGCTGGAACGAATTGGGCGCGACTCAGGGGCCGAAAAGACGATCTCAGACGAGGCGCTTAAGGCTTTGCTCAGTTACGACTGGCCGGGGAATGTACGGGAGCTGGAAAATTCACTGGAGCGGGCATGTGCACTTTCGAGCAACCGGGAAATTCAGCTTCGCGATTTGCCGACGCATCTTTCGAGCGCGCCGTCGAACCAGATGGACCGGCCCACGAATGGGATTGTCCCGATGGCAGAGCTGGAGAGAAAGACGATTCTCGATGCGCTGGCTCAGGTGAATGGAGACAAGATGATGGCAGCGCGGCTGCTCGGGATCGGGAAGACGACGCTCTACCGGAAGCTGAAGGAGTATGAGACGGAGTCAGCAAATTGATGGCCTAAGGATTTCGGATCCGGCGCGGCGAATAGGAAGTTAAACAAAGTACGGCCGAAAGTACATCGGAACGAGAGTATTGGACATCAGTATTTCCGAGTTTGAACCAGGACGCTAATGGGCCGTGCTGGAAAGGGAATTACGCCTTGTGATCTGGCGCGTAAGTCGTGTTGATTCAAGGAAGCATTTTGGCCGCGTGGTTGCAAGAGGATCGGCATGATCTTGCTGGTCAGTGCGCTGGAACAGCGAGAGCGGTGCGCGGCCGCACTCAAGGAGGCGATGGGCGAACCGGTGGTGATCGCGGAAAATCTGTTGCAGGCGACGACCCTTCTGCGCGCAGAAGTCTTCACGGCGGCGATATTTGACGATCAACTCGCGCAAAGCGAGCCCGATGAGATCGAGACCGCGCTCAAGTATGTAGGGACGGCCGTTCCACTCGAAATAAACCTTGGGATCAGCGGGCCGGAGCGGCTGGCGCGCGAGGTGCGGGCAGGGGCGCGGCGCCGCAAGCATGAAGAGGAGGCAAGTCGCGAAGCTGCAGTGTTGGGCTTGCGCCGTGAATTGAATGGCACGCTGACGACTCTGCTTCTGGACTGTGAATTGGCGCTCGAAACATCGGGTCTGCCGGCGAAGGCGACGGAGCGGCTCGTGTCAGTCCACGGTGCGGCGCAGAAACTGCGATCGCAATTGGCGGGGAGCGCGGCCGCAGGCGCGTGATTAAGGACTTCCTGGTTTGAGGTTGAAGTTTGAGCTTGCGGGTTAAGGTTGAGGTCCGAGGTCAGATCGCAGCTGTCGAGTAACAACAACTCTTCCCAGGCCGACACTTCGGTCGTCGATCTCTGCTATCCGACATGCTGGCGCGGTAATCTCTGCTCGGCGCGCTCGCCTTGAAGGCAAGTCTCGCGACGATCTTTGCGCGCAACTATGCGACCGGACACAGGTAAATCGAAGAAATCAGCGCGCGAAAATCGATGCGCGAAATTTGGTTCATAAATGTCCTTTCTATTTACAAATCTCTACTACATGTACCGCAAGGGCCCCTTACCATTGCGTTCATCTGGAAAGGCTTGAAGTCGCACTGCCAAACGAGCTTCAGCAAATCAACGGAGGCAGCACAAATGGATGAACGAACGACAGTGCTCTACGTAGACGACAATCCGAAATCCAGCCGTTTGCTGGCGAGTGTTCTTGAAGAATGTGGTTTCAGAATCATCAGCCAGAATGACCCCCTGGAAGCGCTTGCGCTTTGTCGAAGAACTGGTTTTGACCTGGCGCTTCTGGACTATGAAATGCCTGCGATGACGGGTTCGGAACTCGCGAGGGAGATTAAACACTTGATGCCGGATGTGCCGGTGGTTCTGATTTCCGGCCGCACGAACATACCCCCGACTGAACTCGAGTTTGTGGATGCGCATTTTGGGTTTGGGACGTCGCTCGACGATTTGCTTTGGACAATGCGGATTCTGGTGCCGCCTAAAGTGGTCGCGCGGGAGATTGAGTTTTCGGATCGAGGTGGGCCGCAGGATCACGGGCCGCTGATTGTGAGCCATCACACTCAAGGACTCATGCCGGAAGAATCGCGTTGGGCCGATTCGACTTAGTTCGAACCAGTCCGAAAGCTTCTTTTCCGTTGATTTACACGGATAACACGGATTACTTCAGGATCATTTCGTATCTTTATCGATGCGAGAAATCTCTTATCCCTGAGATCTGCGATGCCCATCCCAGCGTCGTACAAAACGCGACGTTGGGATGGGGACTCGGCTACAAATGCGGTAGGTCCCCGGCAATAGGAAGGGCAAAAGCAACAAAAATCGCTTAAAGAATCGCTGAAAAAAAGGCTTTTCACCGGCTCCTTTCGCCTCTACACTAGGGCTAACTTGCCCGTGGCTGGGCAGATGTCCCGGGGGTTCTGTGCGGGTATTGGTTACGGCGGACACGTTCAGCGGTGTGTGGACCTATGCACGCGAACTGGTGACGGGCCTGGTAACACAGGGCGCGCAGGTCATGCTCGTCAGCTTTGGCGAGATTCCACTGCCCGATCAAACCGCGTGGATGCAGAGCCTGCACGGACTCGAATATCATCCCACTGCATTTCGGCTCGACTGGATGCAGGAAGGCGAGCAGGATTTTTTTGCGGCGCAGGAGTATCTCTGCCAGATCGTGCGCGACTCGCGCCCCGACATTCTCCATCTCAATCAACTCAGTTTTGGCGCGTTGCCAGTGCCGCAACCGCGCGTGGTCACCGCGCATGGCGACGTCGTCACCTGGTGGCTGACGATTCACGGAAAAGAGCCGGCGCATTCGGAGTGGCTGGATTGGTATCGAAAGACGATTGTGGCGGGACTACAGCGGGCCGAAGCGGTGGTAACCACCACGAACTGGATGGCGCAAATGCTGCGGGTCGCCTATGGCGACGATTTTTCCGGAAACATTATTTCCGCGGGGCGCAATCCGATTTACTTCAACCCGTTTGTGGCTAAGGAAGAATTGGTGTTGGCAATCGGGCGACTATGGGACTCTGGCAAACAAGTATCGTTGCTCACGCAACATTCACACAAACTGCCGGTGTGCATCGTGGGGGCGGATAATCCGATACCGCCGCCAGCCCTGCCAATTCGTGCGGATGTGAAGGTTTCGACAGGGGTCAATGAGATTTCGGTGAAGGGGGCGCAGACTGAGTCTCAGTTGCGCAACCTTTACAGCAAATCGACGGTGTTTGCGGCGACTTCGCGGTACGATCCGACTGGCCTGGCGTCGATTGAAGCTGCGTTTTCGCGCTGCGCGCTGGTGGTGAATGATATTCCTCTGTATCGCGAACTTTGGGGCGACGCGGCACTGTATTTTGAACGGAACGATGCCGAGAGCCTGGCTGAGGTGCTGGCGCAATTCGATCAGGATCGGGAGTTGGTGCGTTTCTACGGCACGCGCGCTTACAATCGTGCGCGCGAACGCTTCACCGCGCGGCGTATGGTGGATGAATTCCTGCAACTCTACCGACGGCTGCGATCCTCCAAAATTGCGGCGGCTTGACGGCTCGCGGAGTGGGCCGATTGCGGCGCCCATTCCTGACTTTCCCTCTGAATTTACATTTCCTTAACATTCCAGTCACCGCCGTGCAACATTTCCCGCCTAGTGTTTTTGATAATCCTCTCGGGTGAGGAAGCTCTGGCCACGCGCCGGAAAATTTCAAAGAAAATAAAAATGGAGAACATGCATGTTTGAAACACACCATGCCTCTGCCCACCTCAGGAAGACGGTGGCGTCATTGCTGACGCTGTTGATCGCCTTGGGACCGAGTGTCACTCCCGCCTTTGCTGCTGGCAAACCGCAAGCCAAATCAGCGGTGACTGCGACACCAATTCAACATCTGGTTGTGATCTTCAACGAAAACGTATCCTTCGATCATTATTTCGGGACGTATCCGAATGCGACCAATCCGAAAGGTGAGCCAAAGTTTGTGGCCGCCGAGAGCACCCCGGCGGTCAATGGCTTTAGCAACGCACTTGCGAACTTTAATCCGAACTTGAACCCGGCCAATGGAACGGGCGCGACCAATCCGTTCCGGCTCGACCGCTCGCAGGCCTCCACGAATGATCAAGATCATAACTATCTCAACGAGCAAGAGGCGTTCCACGCGGGGTTGATGGACTTGTTCCCGCTGAACACGGGTACTGCTGGACCTCCGCCGCAAGGTGGCGGGATCGTGAATACGAATGGCCTGGTGATGGGCTATTACGATGGCAACACCGTTACTGCGATGTGGAACTACGCCCAGCACTTTGCTATGAACGATAACTCTTATGGTTCGACGTTCGGTCCGTCTACACCGGGGTTGCTTAACCTGATGTCCGGTCAAACCAACGGCGTGGTCAACGTTCTTAACGGGACGGGCGATGAAGTGGGTGGCGGCGCGGATGGTTCGTTGACCATGATCGGCGATGCCGACCCGACGGGAGACGTTTGCTCTTCTTCGACTCGCGCGCAGGGACAGATGGCGGGTCAGTCGATTGGAGATCTACTGAACGCAGCGGGCGTGACCTGGGGAACGTTTATGGGAGGCTTCGACCTCACCATTACGAATTCCAACGGCACGAGCGGTTGCAAGCGCAGCACCACGTCGACCGTGACGAACTCGAATTCACTCGATTACACAGCTCACCACTCGCTTGGCTCGTACTGGCCGACCATTGCCAACCCGCAACATACCCGTCCACAGTCAATTGCAGAGATTGGAAATGCGGGACCGGCCAACCATCAATATGACACCAATGATTTCATCGCGGCGGCACAGGCGGGTAATCTGCCCGCAGTGAGCTTCCTGAAGGCGCCGTCTTATCAGGATGGGCACGCGGGATATTCCGATCCGCTAGACGAACAGGCTTTCGTCGTCAACATCGTCAATACGCTGCAAGCATTGCCGACGTGGAGCAGCACGGCGGTCATCATCGCCTACGACGATTCCGACGGATGGTATGACCATCAGATGTCGCCGATCGTAAACCAGTCGACCGGCCCGCAGGATGCGCTGACGGGACCGGGCGCTTGTGGATCGGCCGCGAACTCTTTGCCGGGCTACAATCCGTCGGCGAACCCACACGCTTTGGGCCGCTGCGGCTATGGACCGAGGCTGCCCTTCCTGGTGATCTCACCGTGGGCGAAGAAAAACTTTGTCGACCACACTACGACCGACCAGAGCTCGGTGATTCACTTCATCGAGGACAACTGGCTGGGCGGACAGAGAATCGGCGGCGGATCGTTTGATGCCATCGCCGGCCCGATCACCAACATGTTCAACTTCAGGAAGATTCGCGACAATGGCACGCTCATCCTCGATCCGAGCACGGGTGAGAAACAGAAATAGCAAAGTGTAAAATCGTTCCTCACAAATCTGCGGGCATGCGAACGACTGCATGCCCGCGTGATTTTGCGGCAAGAATGCTTAGACCCGAAGGATTCACTCTGTCTATTACTCGAAGATCCTTTGTGCAGCGCGGCAGCCTGGCGGCTATGGCCATGGCGGTGGGCCGTGGCTCCGCTCAAAAGCCGGTCCCAAAATTTCGGACCGAATTCAATGTTAATTCGCTCGTGCAGTTTGTCGACCCACTGCCGATTCCCGAGATTGCCAAGGCAAGCGGGCTGCGAGCAAATCCGATGGACGGGTCCGCGAAGATTCCGTATTTCCGGATGGCGATGCGGCAGTTTGAGACCAAGATACACCGCGATTTGAAGCCCACGCGGCTTTGGGGATACGGGGGCGCGTCGCCTGGTCCGACGTTTGAAACACGCGGCGGGCAGGGATTGCTGGTCGAGTGGGCGAACGACTTGCCGGCGGCCCATTTTTTGCCGATTGATCACTCCATTCATGGCGCGGAGCCGGACAAGCCAGAGGTCAGAACGGTGGTTCATCTTCATGGCGGCAAGACTCCGCCTGCGAGCGATGGTTATCCCGAGGACTGGTATCCGCCGGGAAAGTCGAAGATCTATCACTATCCGAACAACCAGGAAGCGGCAATGCTGTGGTATCACGACCACGCGCTGGGCATTAACCGGCTGAACGTTTTCGCCGGATTGCTGGGCGTGTTTATCGTGCGCGACGAGTTTGAAGATGCGCTGGAATTGCCGCGGGATAAATATGAGATTCCGCTCGTGTTTTACGACCGCGCGTTCGATCTGGATGGCCAGCTTAATTATCCCGTTTCCGGCGATCCGAAAAATCCCTGGACGCCCGAGGTTTTCTGCGATGGCACGCTGGTGAATGGAAAGTTGTTCCCTTTTCTTGACGTGGAGCCTCGCAAATATCGCTTTCGCCTGCTGAATGGCGCGAACGCGCGATTCTTTCACCTGACGCTTTCGAATAGTCTCGCGTTTCAGCAGATTGGGACCGACCAGGGCTTGCTGCCGGCGCCGGTTGCTCTGACGCATGTGTCGCTCGCGCCTGCGGAACGCGCCGATGTGATCTTGGATTTTTCTGGTAACCGCGGCGAAAAGATAATCCTCAAGAACGACAATCGGAATGTCATGCAATTTCGGGTGGCGGAGAGCGGAGCGCGCGATACGAGCGCGCTTCCAAAGACGCTTCGGCCGGTTCCCAGGATTGCCGAGTCAGCGGCGGTGAGAACGCGAAGTTTGACCCTCGTAGAAATCGACGATCTGGCGCAGCGTCCAGTAATGATGCTGCTAAACAATACGCATTGGAGTATGACAGTGACGGAATCGCCGGTGCTCGACTCGACTGAGATTTGGGAACTGCTGAATACAACTGACGACGCCCATCCGATTCATCTGCATCTGGTGCGCTTCCAGATTCTCGATCGAAGGGCTTTCGACGTAGCGACTTATTGGACGAAAGGACAAATGAAGTTTATCGGACCAGTGGTCGCGCCCGAACCTGGCGAAATGGGATGGAAGGATACGGTGCGGGCGGATCCCGGCATGGTGACGAGGATTGTCGCGCGCTTCGAGGGATTCACGGGGCGGTATGTCTGGCACTGCCATATCCTCGAGCATGAAGACAACGAGATGATGCGGCCGTTTGACGTGGTCGCGAAGTAAGCGGAACATTCGCGGAGCGAAGGCCTGGAAAAGCCCACGCTAAAGCGCCGGGGGAGCGCCATGTTATACTTTTTAAACGTATTTCTGCCGAGTTAGCAGACGGAGGACAGTATCGACAAGCGTTTTATCCGCATGAATGAGCGCATCCGTGCACGTGAAGTTCGCGTGATTGGTGACGAAGGTGAACAGATAGGTGTAATGCCTCCTTTCGAAGCGCTCAAAATGGCTCGCGAGAAGAATCTGGATCTGGTAGAGATCTCCCCAACCGCGCAACCTCCGGTTTGTCGCATCATGGACTATGGGAAATTTCTCTATCAGAATGAAAAGCGCGAGCGTGAGGCCAAGAAAAAGCAGAAGACGATTACGGTGAAGGAAGTCAAGTTCCGTATCAACGTCGACGATCACGACTACGATACGAAAAAGAATCATGTGCTGCGCTTCCTGGACGAAGGGGACAAGGTCAAGGCGACAATCTTCTTCCGCGGACGCGAAATGACGCGGCAGAGCCTGGGTCGGCAGATTCTGGAACGCCTGATTAAAGATGTCGATAATAAAGGCATTGTGGAATTCAGGCCGCGGCAGGAAGGCAACACGCTGCACCTGATTCTGGCGCCGAAAAAGGATGGGGGCCAACCGGCGAAACCGGCGGTGAAGCCGATGTCCAAGCCCGTGCAGCCTCCGCCCGCGCAGGGCGGAGCGCAGACCGCGTAAGACGCTTTCAGCTCTCGACTATCAGCTCTCAGTAAAATCTGATGGTGGCATCGCTTGAGCTGACGGGTTAGTGCGCTGCCTGGGGCTGAAAGTTTTTATTGAAAGCTGACAACTGAAAGCAGAGAGCTATTTATGCCTAAACTAAAAACACACAAAGGCGCTGCCAAGCGCTTCAAGAAGACCGGGACGGGGAAGATCGTACGTCACAAAGCGGGGTTGCGTCACATCCTGTCATCCAAGGCGAAGAAGCGGAAGAAACAACTGGGCCAGGCCACCTTGGTGAGTGACGGTGATTACAAAAAAGCGGCACGGATGATCCCGTACATGTAATGGACCGACGGGCGCCCGCACCCGTCGTTAACGAGTACGCACTACCAGTTATGCAGCACCTGTCTGCGGAATGAATCGCGACCGCAGCGGCGAGTAAAGAGGTCGGGCTTCGGAAATCCCGCTTCCGTTTTGGAAGCGTGGTAGAAGCCTCCTTACCTCCAGCCGCCAGACGAAATAAAAAAGGAGAACAGCAATGCCTCGTGTAAAACGCGGAACCAAACGCCGCGCCAAGCGTAAAAAGATACTTGAACGCGCCAGTGGATATTTCCTAACTAAATCAAAACTCTACCGGTCGGCGAAAGAAGCGGTCGATCGCGCGCTGAAGTTTGCCTACTCGGGCCGCAAACAGAAGAAGCGCCAGTATCGCTCGATCTGGATCGTGCGCATCGGTGCCGGCGCGCGCCTGAATGGACTGAATTACAACCAGTTCATCAGCGGGCTAAAGAAGGCGGGCATCGAACTGGACCGTAAGATCCTCGCGGAGCTCGCGGTGAACGATGCGGCCGGCTTTGCGAACCTGGCGGACCAGGCGAAGCAGGCGAACGCCGCCGCGACGGCTTAGAGCAGGAATTCGATCTCAGCTCTCAGATCGCAGTTTTCAGCCCTAAAAGTACTTGTCATCCTGAGCGAAGCGAAGGATCTGCTTTCTTGTCGGCGCACCAAACAGCAGGTCCTTCGCTTCGCTCAGGATGACAATTATTAAGATTGCTCGCGCGCAAGATGTCTTACACCGTCC
>Ga0210389_10004329_pt1 | contig 11037 bp, 13 predicted proteins | sample IncBWH28OmetaG_FD_160127 | JGI IMG/M metagenome (GOLD analysis project Ga0210389, IMG submission 160127) | Forest soil microbial communities from Barre Woods Harvard Forest LTER site, Petersham, Massachusetts, United States - Inc-BW-H-28-O ... | reverse complement strand
GAACTGCCGAAACGTTAGCTGACATGCCAGATGGTCGCATTGACAGGCGATTTCCACGTCTTTGCTTCCCGCGTCACGACAGGCTTCTCCGCAGTATTCTTCTCCCGCTGATACATCGCACAGACACGGTATGTGCGCGCATTTTCTGGTCTTTTGATTCGCCATTATGATTTTCCTTTCCAGGTCCATTTTCCAATCATGACAACCACTCCAACTCTTGAGGTAGACCGTTCGCTCGACCAACCCGAGTAAGTTTGAGGGGACTTACCCGGTTTGGTCAGCGTCTGGCGCCTAGCATCTAGACCAGTTGCATGCGAATCTCCAAATCCCATCTCCCACTAGCACGGGTTTTTCAAGGATTTGCGCCAGGCAGTAAAAATGAGCGAAGTCTGGAATGTCGGCAGGCTGATAGCGCGTCGATATTTGGACGGTCCGCGCAGCGGCGTCTCTTCTGATCGAAGTGAAGATCCAAGCAACTTCGAGGGCCCCACGCTTGTAAGTGAATGGATCCATTTGTCCCGTTGGCTCTCTGCCGGTCCCGCTCTTGACTGGAATAAAACGTGCACGCGCCCTGTGAGAGAGTGAGGTCAAAATGGAAGAGCACGTATTCACATTTGCAAGTTCACCTTTTGTGCCTGTCGCAATTGGTTTTTTTGGTTTGGCGACCGGCTATTTCATCTGGGGTGGTCAGGCGTTGTTTGGTTTTCCGAAGAGCAGTCCCGAAGTCAACCGGACGCTGGGCTTATGGGGTTTCTGGATGCCGGGGTTCATGCAGTTCCTCACCGGCATCCATCTGCTGACCGGCCTAACGTGGTTCAACGTCTTCGGCAAAGCGGCTCCGCTGTACATGGCCGGCCTGGCCTTCACCGCTTATGGTATTCACTGGTTCGCGTTGTCATACCGGCGATATATCGACTCCAGCGCGCAGCCGGATGGCTGGATGGCCATAGCATTCCTGTTTCTCAGCATTCTTGGCGCAGACGTTTTTCGGCGCGCCGGCGACATTCCCGTAATGTTGATCTTTGTCGGCCTGACATTGATCTACGCGATTGAGATTCCAACGCGATTACTGTCCTGGAATCTGGGCGGTCGCCTCGTAGGGCTGTTTCAATTGGTTACCGCTATCTGGCTGATGTATTGCACCTACGCGATGACAGTAGACTTGGCGTTAGGCGCCAAAGCCTGGGTGTAGAAAGTGTTTCGCATTATGGCGAGACTGCAGTGGATCGTGTGCCACAGCTTGGGTTGGCCTTTGAGATTGGGTGTTCGAGGGCGAGAGCATCTTCACGGTGATCGCGACCGCTGGAATCAGGTATGCGAACGTTACCCAAACCCACATAAGGGCGCCCGCGCATTCCTGGTCTTCAAGTGGGGGCAGAGTGAACAGCTGAGGTGTTGACAGGTAGAAGGGGTAGACGAGCCGGTTGCAAAACACGAGGAAGGCGGAAAGAATGTCGCAAGGCAAAGTCGCAAGAAACAGGTATAAGGCCATGGACCACCGAGGCGACCTTGGCACACTCAGCGAGGGCTGCACAAGAGGGCACCAGAACAAGAGGCCTGCCACCAGAAAAGACACGTCCTCCAAAATATGCATTGGGTGGGAGCGCATGCCCGACTGAAATGAAACGGGAAGATGCCATCCGATAACGGCAGCAGTGCCCGCCAGCCAGCACAATACGGGATGCCGAAGACAGCGTTCGAGCCGTCTCCCCGGCACACTAGCGAGAGGACGACGATTCCTAATGAAAAGCTTGGGCAACCCGCACACCAAGGGAAACGCGGGCGCACCCGCTAAAACAAGGGGTGCAGCAACCGTCATCAAGAGAAGGTGCTTCATCATGTGAATCGTAAGGGACTGATGATCGAGTGCGGCCACTGGAGATCCGACCGCAATCCACACGAAGACGAGACTACTCATAAACGCAGCAAGGCGCCAACCGGCAATCATCGTTGGAAAAGCACTTCGAAGAGATATCCAACCGCGCAAATAAACCAGTGCTGTGACCAACAGCGGCAATGCGACGGCGAGCGTCAGCAACCACGACAACATCTGGGCATGGGGTTCGGACATAGCTCGGCCTACCGTGGCGAGACCTCGTTTGCGCCCAGGGTCGCGGCTTCGGAAGCATTGCGGGCTGGGTTCTGATTTGCCGGGTGCAGTGTTTTCAGAAATGCCACAAGCGCAGTAGTTTCCGCTGGGCTAAGGTTTTTTCCATAGGCTGGCATATTTCCTCCGCCCTGGATCACCTGGCGAATAAGCTGATCTTCGGTAAGGCGCAGAGCAACGGTATCTAGCGCCGGCCCGCGCTGACCCCCTTTGTCATCGAGCGAATGACAGTTATGACACTGCTTGGCTTGAAAAACGAGCGCGCCATGGCGCTCCAAGGCGGTGCGGCGCTGCAGATACTGTGGGGGAATCGGCTGGCCGCTCCAGGCGTCCATTACAGGGCTCCAGGGCGTGTGCTCAGCCAGTTGAGTCAGTGTGCCGAGGCCTACGGCGACCAATAGAATCGTGAGTACGGCAATAGGCCTGCGCCTCCAGCTCTTCTCGCCTTCGCCTGCTACAAACGGAAGCGTCAGGAGGACGATGATCCCAAGGGCAGGACCAATCAGCAGGATCGGCGTCTCGGCCGATGGAGGCAGGAACGAGAGCAGTGCATACAGCCATAAAAAGAAAAAGTCAGGACGCGGGGCGGTCTGAATGATCGTCGGATCCGGTTGGCCGCTGGGGCCAAATGGGCCAAAATAAACCGAACAAAGGCAATCGCAATAAGAATGAAACCGGAGAAGAAAATATCCTTCCAAACCGCGTTCGGCACGAACGGCACGCCCTGCTTTTGTGTGAGTTCGTGATATTCCTGCATGTAAGTCGCACGGCGAACGATGCGTCCAGGCATGGGCCATTCGTTGATTCCTAGTTTGAGCACCATGAGCAGATGCACGCCGACAAAAGTGATTAGTAGTCCTGGGACAATAAATACATGCAAGGCGAAAAATCGTGAAAGCGTCGCGCCGGCGATGATGGGGCCGCCGAGCATCAGGTTCACAGCCCAAGGTCCGATCACTGGAACTCGACTTGCGATTGATGCTCCGATGCCTAATCCCCAATAGGCATCTTGGTCGAATCGCAGTACCTGGCCGGTAAAAGCCATGCCCAGCGTGACCAGTAGAAGAAAGACTCCGACGATCCACGTGAGTTCTCTGGGAAATTTGTATGCTCCAAAGAGAAAGACCTGCACCATGTGAATCAGGACAATCGCGACCATAAAGTTCGAGCCCCAGCCGTGCAGAGCTCGTATGAACCAACCCAGAGAGATGCCATGGTTGAGGGTCTGCAGGCTGTTCCATGCTTCCCCCGCAGAAGGCACGTAGATCAGAGCAAGCAGTATGCCAGTAACAATCTGGAACATGAAACACGTAAGTGCGGCGCTGCCGAAAACATAGAACCAGCTTGCGGTCTCGCGTGGAACGCGGTGCTCGGCCGTCTCGCGAATCGGAGCGCCAAGTTGGAGCCGCAGATCGAACCATTCCCCAAGTTTCTGAATCAGGCGCATGTCGTCTTTCCTCCCGCCTTATTCGCCACTGGCTGCCCGGGGGTTGGCATCTCGCCGGCTTTGATGAGAAGTTTTCCATCCTCAATTTTGTAATGGTATTGAAATAAGCCGCGCTCAGGAGGGCCCGAGGCGCGCGAGCCATCCTGATAGTAAGCGCCGCCGTGGCACGGACACATGAAGAGACTTGATTGCGGGAACCAGCGAACCGGACATCCGAGGTGCGCGCAGTTGATGGCGAACACCTGGAAGGTTTGATCTTCAATCCTACGAACCCAGCACGCGATGTTGCCGGTTTCGCCGTCCCAGGCATTGACGACGGGATTCTTGTAAGTGGCGAGGCGGGTCTGGCCAGGAGGAAACTGTTCCAGCCCGCCGAGAGAAAGCCAGGACTCATATCCAAACTGTTTTTCACGAGTCACTGGCGCAAGCAGATAACGGACGATCGGCACCGCCAAAAACACTGCGACCACGCCGTTAAGAAACACTCCCAGCTTCACGAGAGCTGCGCGCCGGGAAATTCCGTTCTCCACACTCATCGAGATCCTCCTTGAGCCCTGTTGATCGCCGCAGTCGGATACGGCTGGCCGGGGAACTTTGGCCGTTGAAATGAAAGCCATGCCACGACGTCGGAAACTTCTTGGGCCGACATGGGTCGGCCCTCAAGGTCACCGCGCCAGTCGGGTGCATCCAACTCAGGCCGGCCTGCAATCACGATCGTGCGAAGTTGTTGGTCGCTAACCAATGCGAGAAATGAGCCATTCACAATCGAGCTGGCCTTGTTGCTTCCGTGACCGTCGGTTCCATGACACGAGGAACAGTACGTTCGAAATGCATCAGCGCCACGTTGCGGGTCGCCGGGAGACTGTGCTGCATAAGGTGGGGGAGTTTGATCGCTGAAAGCACGGGGTGTTGCCCAGGATCGGATTCCGTGGACAATCGCATCGATCTGCTTATCGGTGAGCATCCCGCCCGCACTCTGCACAAACGCTGGCATCGGAGTGCCGGGCACTCCGTTTGAGGCGATGCGGCGAATCACGGTGTCGTCTGCAATGGCAAGAAAAACCGGATTCGCCAGACTAATCGCTGCTCCGCCGCTGCCTTCCACACCGTGGCATCCTGCACAGTTCTGTCCATAGAGCGCATTGAAGTCGAGGACATCGCCCGGTGGCGGGACAGCCAATTCAGGCCGATGGTCGCTGGAGAAACCGTTGCAGGCGGCACAAGCAAGAAACCCGACCACCGCAACAATCCCGAGCGTAGCGAAAATGGCTCGATGCTTCATCGCCGACCACGGTCTCCATTCTCTTGGTCATGCTTTTCGTCGTTCTTGTCGTCAACCACTCCCGGCGCTTCAATTCCGGCGCGCACCGCGAACGGCAAGTATTGCCAGGTACGTATTCGCTGTTGCCTGGAAACGATGATGCCGGCGACGATGCCGAATCCGATCTGAGAAATGACGAACCAGAGCCAGTCGATCCGCTGCTTGAGGGTCGGATCCAGCGCTTCGAGCATGCTGTGGATCAGACCAGACCACAGAATGGGGGCAATTACGCCTCCGAGCAGAACCGGCCGCCGGGGAAACATCGGCAGCGCCGCGCCATAGAGAAGCCCAACCAGTGAAGAACAAATCAGGTGGAGGATGGTTGCAATGAACAGCGCATCCCAATGAAAAGCCGCAATTTGTTCCGTGGTCACTCTTGCCGGGAAAAATCCAGCCGACAAGAGATTGATCGGATACCATATGCCGTGGCCGCTGATCATTCCATAAAGCACTGCCAGAACGGCCATGGCCACACCGCCTGCCAAACCACCTTTGACACCCGCTGAAATAGGATAGATCTCCAGCGGCAATCGCGCCCGTTGCAGTTCCTCGGTCTTCCATTCGACCCGACTTGCGGGCGGCTGGTTTCGGCAAGCGGCACCGTCTCGACGATTGCCATGATTTCGTGCTTTTCGTGTGGCAACACATCGAAGAACCATCCGACGCCGCCACTCACGGCAAAGAATGCGCCCAGAATGCTGACCGATGCGCTGGTGACCAGTCCCGCGAGGATCAATGTAAGGCCGAAAGCCAGAATGATCGGCCATGCAGTCGGGGCGGGCAGTTCGATCGTACGAGGCGCCCGTATGTTTTCGGACGACAGATCAAGAGTTTGTAATGTCATGTCTCAGTCCTCACTCATCGCCCAATTAAGTACACGACCGTGAAAACCACAACCCATACCGCATCCACGAAATGCCAGTAAAGAGACAACACATCGATTCGCTCCGCATGTTCTGATCTCACATTTCCCAGGAGCGTCAATGCCATGACTATGGCGAGAGTGACAAGACCGACCACAACGTGAAATCCGTGAAGCCCAACCAAGGAGTAATAGGTTGTTCCAAACAGGTTCGTGCCGATTGTCAGATTTTCGTGGTAAATCAGCCGGTACCATTCGGTCGCGGTGCCGTACATGAAGGTGGCGCCCAGCGCGATGGTCGCGAACCACAAGATTCCGAAACGCAGGAGACTACCTAGGCGAAGGAATTTTGCCGCCAGGTGAATCGTGAGACTGCTGGAAAGCAAACAGATCGTGTAGGAAATCGGAACACTGAGAACGCCCTTGGGCGTGGGGCCCGCAAGACTCTTGCCGATATAGAAGAGATAGGCCACTACAAAGATCGTGAAGATCGCTGCTTCAGCGGCGATCAGAGCGAGCATTCCGACGCGCCCGCGAGCGGGGCGATCCCACTCAATTCTCTGTTCGGCCATGGCCATTGATGTCGCATTCATTACAGTTTCCCCGTTATTCGTAATTCCAGTCAGGATCAGCAGGATGCTTGAGGTCCCAGAGCGGGCGGCGGCTCTTGACTACAGGGATCGAGGCGAAGTTATAGGCTGGAGGCGGCGAACTCGTGGACCACTCGAGCGTCCACGCGTCCCACGGATCGCTTCCTGCGGCTTTGCCCCGGAAATAGGACCAGAGCAGGTTTCCCAGGAAAACCAGAATACCGGCGGCCTGAAAGAAAACTCCGATGGTCACAATGAAGTTCCACGTGTCCCAACCCCTCCCCGGTTCGTAGGTATAGATCCTTCGCGGCATGCCCAGCAATCCAGGAACATGCATGAAGTCGAAGGTCAGGTGAAAGCCGATTGTGAAAAGCCAGAAATGCAGCTTGCCGAGCGTCTCGCTGTACATCTTCCCGCTCATCTTCGGGAACCAGTAGTAAAACGCCCCGAAGAGGGCGAAGAGGATGCCGCCGACAATTACATAGTGAAAATGCGCGACTACGAAATATGAATTTCCTAAGTGCCAGTTGAATGGCGCGACACTCAACATCACTCCAGTCAGGCCGGCCGCCAGGAATTGGAAAAGAAAAGCAATGCAAAACAGCATGGGAGTCTTGAATTCAATCTTTCCTCCCCACATCGTGGCCAACCAGTTAAAAATCTTGATTCCGGTCGGAACCGCAATTGCCATTGTCGACAGAACGAAGAAGGTATTCGCGTTCGCACTCATGCCGACTGTGAACATATGATGAGCCCACACGCTCATGCTGATGAATCCGATCGCGACCGTGGCCCCTACCATCACCGAATAACCGAAGATCGGCTTGCGCGAAAAGACGGGGATGATTTCGGAAACGAAGGCGAAGGCTGGAAGTACCAGGACATAGACCTCGGGATGGCCGAAGATCCAGAAGAAATGCATCCAGATCACGGCCGAGCCGCCCGCTTGAGTGTCGAAGAAATGCCCGCCAAGATAGCGATCGACCAGCAGCATGATCTGCGCAGCGGTCAGGGGACTCACGGCCAGGATCACCAATCCGGCCATTACAAGATTGAGCCAGGCGAATAACGGCATTTTGGCTAACGTCATGCCGGGGCAACGCATGCAGAGAATTGTTGCGACAATGTTGATGGCTGTACCGATGCTGCCAAAGCCGGAGACCAGCAGGGCCAGCGTCCAGAAATCAGTACTATGGCCGACTGAAAACGTCCGCGAAGTCAACGGCGCGTAGGCAAACCAACCTACGTCAGGAGCGTTACCCGCTCCATACAGCCCGTTGGCTCCCACCAGGCTGAAGTAGAGAAGAAGCCCGCCGAACGCCGTCATCCAGAAACTGAAGGCATTCAGACGGGGGAATGCCATATCCCGCGCACCAATCATGAGCGGGATCAGATAGTTTGCAAATCCAAACAGAACAGGCATGACCACGAAAAAAATCATGGTGGTTCCATGCATCGTGAACAGTCGGTTAAAGACCTGGGGCGAAACAAAATCGTTGTGCGGACGGATGAGCTGGATGCGGATAATAGTCGCCTCGATTCCGGCGATGACGAGAAACACCAGCGCGTAGATGATGTACAGAATACCCAGCCGCTTGTGATCGACGGTCGTAATCCAATCGTGGAGTCTGGAGACAATAGGGCGCGATGCTATTTCCGTTCCCGGTAGTGCGAGGGCATCAGTCGACATCGGGCGATCTCCTCATGTTTTTTGACGAGGGGCTCAACGCAGGGTCTCCAAATACGCTGTCAACGCGTCTAGCTCCTGTTCGTCTAACTCCATCGCAGGCATTAAAGAGCCAGGCTTGATCGTGTTGGGATTGCGAATCCAGAGCCGGAGATTCTCCGGGGTATTAGGGGCTGCGCCGGCCGCGATCGTGTCCCGGCTCATCAGGTGCGTGAGGTCCGGGCCGAATCGCCCGTTAGCCACTGTGCCCGAGACAGTGTGGCAGTTGATACAGGCGGTCGTTTCGAATATCCGTTGTCCCTGAGAAACAGCGTCATTTACAAACGCCGGCTGGCGTTGCTGTTGAATCCACCGATCAAATTCATCCTTCGACTGGACGTAAACCCGCAGCAACATCTTGGCGTGCTGGGTGCCGCAGTACTGCGCACACTGGCCGAGGAAAACTCCAGTCTCCTGTGGATCGATCCACATCGTGTTGGGGTGGTTGGGAATCAGATCAGTCTTACCCGCCAACCGTGGAACCCAGAAACTGTGGTCAGTATCGGCTGATAGCAGACTAATAAATGTCGGGGTCGGATGGACCGGGTTACTCACCGGCAGGTGCAGTTCATTTGCCGTTACTACGCCTAACTCTGGATAACGATACTCCCACCAGAACTGATGACCGATCGCTGTAACCGCGATCGCGTTGTTGGGCGGCAATGTTTTCTGAACGACGGCAATCACGCGTGCCGTCGCCATGAACAATGCGACGACGATGAGAATGGGAATGATAGTCCATGCCAACTCCACCTGATTGCTGCCGTACACCTGGGGAGGTTCCAAGCCGTCATCATTCTTTCTCTTTCTATACTTCACGACGGAGTAAAGCAGCAAGGTGAAGACCGCCAAAAAAATAACTCCTGTGACCGCAAGCACAAACAGAGACAGTCCAAAGATCGATTTGGCCGGAGTTGACGCGGGCGCAAAGATATTAGTTGGGCTCAAAGGCGGGGCCGTGCCTGCAAAACCTGCTGCCGCTGTACCGCAGGTGCAAACGATAACCTGCGACACCCGTACGCGCAAATTACTTGAGCCACGTGATCGCAATTGGGCCACCTTAGTTCTGCGAGAGTGCCAGAGAACTAGCGTTTGAGTTTGTCCACAACGCACTACATACTCACAAGTCGTCGAATGACGCCCATCGCGTTGCCAGCTGGCTTCTCCCCAGGTCAGGCCTTATGTTTTGGAGTTCTGGAATCCAGTGTCGAAATCAATTTCTGAGCTGACACTGGGGCGGCCACATGCCCAGACAGTACGATCTGCTTTGCTGGAACTTCCTGTCCGTAGATCTGCCTATTGGCGCCATTGTCAGGACGAATGGTTGATCCCTCGAGTGAGACACCTACAAACGCGCCGCGCGCGCGCGAATAGCTCAAGATGTCCGCACGCAGAGTGGCGTCTGCTTCTGCCGAGGCAGTGCGGCCGACAGGGCCCGCGGCAACCGACGCGTCTGCTCCAAGCTTGACCTTGCTGGCAAGAATTCCGCTCGCACCCCGCTCATTCATTACGAGGAGAACAAAGTCCGTTGCCTCGCCGCCTATTTGGAAGCCAAAGCTTCCGCCCTCAAGAGCCATCATGGTAGGCGCCCCCCACGATCCCCGGAAATCTTCGCCTCTGCGACACGACATTGCGCCCCGTCCATAACTACCGCCAATAATGAACGCGGCCTTCAAGACAGACGGAAACACAACCACGCAATCTGCCTTGTCGAGCAAGTCCTGGGGAATGTCGTCGGGAACATCGAGAATTTCCTGCAACACGGTGCCGCTGTTCTTTAAGCGATCTTCGTCCTTCTGCGGCTCAGCCGCCGAAGCTGAAGAGGAAAGGATGGGCAGAACTACGAGCAACAGGTTCATCAGATGCGTAATTGCTTTCTTCATGACGATTTCTCCTTGTGCGGGTTCGAGCGACCGAATGAGATTCTGCAAAGGCTCGCGTAATTGCAGAGAAACAATGATCCGCCGACGCTTATGCCGGCTTGAGGGACTCTGTCATCGCGAGTCCTGATTGGACCCTGAGCAAAACTCTTGCCAAAGTGCGGATGAACAGTACAAGTGGCGGTGCTATCATTTGCAGACAAACCGAAGTTGGCGAGATCGCACTTTCAACAATGGACCGGAACCAATGTCCGCGGTCCGACACACCTGTCATCCAGTGGTCATGGTGTCTTTAAGAGGCGAGCAAATCGATGTGTAAGAGGGCTACGCGGCCTCGTGTGCCATGCCTTCAATGGGCAAGGTAAACTGAAAGGTTGCGCCCCGGCCGGAGTTCGGGTTGGCCCACAAGCGGCCGCCGTGTGATTCGATGATGGATCGGCTGATGGCTAATCCCATGCCGGTACCGCCAGCCTTGGTGGTATAGAAGGCGTCAAATACTCGCTCTACGTGCTCTCGCTGCAGTCCCACCCCCGTATCGCCAACCGAGATGAGGAGTTGAGATCTGTCTCCCTGCTGTGACTTGATCGTAAGTTCCCCTACGGTGCCTATGTCCTTCATGGCTTCGATGCCATTGAGCATGAGGTTCATAAAAACCTGTTGCAATTGCACAGGATCAGCCACGATCTCGGGAAGATCATCGGCAAGGCTGCTACGGATTGAAATCGAGTACCGGGCTGCCTCGCTGCGCAGCAGAACGATCATTTCTTGAATCAGCTCATTTACGTCGATCAATTCGCGCCGCACGGCGCCCTTGTTGAACAGCAAGCCGATTCTGCTGATAATTTCCGCAGCGCGGGTTACGTCTGTCACGAGTCTCGATGCAGCTTCTCGAGCTCCTGACACGTCGGGGTTATCGCGCCCGAGCCAGCGCAAGCACGTCCGGGCGTCGGTGACTGCCGCCGTAATCGGCTGCTTGATCTCGTGCGCTAGGGAAGCGGTCAGCTCGCCCATCGTGGTGACCCTATTTATGTGCGCGAGATCCGCCTGGGCCTGACGCAATCGTTCGCGCTCTTCCCGCGCGTGCTTGCGTTCAATCGCGATGCC
>Ga0210389_10004328_pt1 | contig 11039 bp, 9 predicted proteins | sample IncBWH28OmetaG_FD_160127 | JGI IMG/M metagenome (GOLD analysis project Ga0210389, IMG submission 160127) | Forest soil microbial communities from Barre Woods Harvard Forest LTER site, Petersham, Massachusetts, United States - Inc-BW-H-28-O ... | reverse complement strand
TTCCTTTGTGCTCAGTGTGATTTACCTGGTGCAGGACCGCGTGCTGCGTTCGCGGCGGCTGAGCATGGCCTTCTGGCGATTTCCGGCGCTGGACGTGCTGGAGCGCATGGCGCGCAGCAGTGTGTACGTGGGACTGGTCGCGTTGATTTTTGGCGTGGCGATGGGATTGATCTGGGAACACCGGCTGCGCGGGAGTTATTCGTTCGGAGATCCGAAAGTGATTGTTACGCTGGCGATTTTAGGCGTGTATGCGGCGTACCTGCTGCTTTCACGCCAGGCGAATTGGCGCGGGGCGCGGGCAGCGCTGCTCTGCGCAATGAATTTCGTCATCGTGCTGTTCAGCTACACGTTTGTGAATTTATATCTCACGAAGTTCCACCGCTTCCTCTGATGCCCACTGCCACCAACCCGAATCGCTCCGGCACGATCCGCATTCAAGTGGCGCTGATCGGCTGCAACCATCGCACCGCGCCAGTAGAATTGCGCGAGCGGATCGCTTTCACTTCGCAGCAGGCTTTGCAAGCCGCGGATGAATTGAAGCAACGCGGAATCCTGGAAGAGGCCGTGGTCGTTTCCACCTGCAATCGCAGCGAGCTTTATGGCGTGCCGGGCGATTTCGCCCCGTCCACCGCCGAAGCAATGGAAGAATATTTCACTTCCTTCCACAAGATTCCGCTCGACCAATTGAAGGGCCGTTTTTATCGCTGGGCCGGACCGGATGCCGTCCGCCATCTGTTTCGCGTCGCAGCCGGCCTCGATTCCATGCTGCTTGGCGAAGCGGAAATTCTGGGCCAGCTGCGAACTGCCTACAATCAGGCGCTCGATCACGGCGCTACCGGTCCGGTGCTGAATCGCATTTTTCAGGGCGCTCTGGAAGTGGGCAAGCGCGTTCGCAGCGAAACGGAAGTGGGTGCGCGGCCGATGTCCGTCGCGCTGGCAGGGGTGAAACTCGCCGAACGCGTTTTCGGCAACTTGAAAGGACATTCGGCGCTGATTTTGGGCGCGGGTGCAGTCGCCGAGCAGGTCGTCGAGCACATGCGCAATCGCGGCATTGGAAATTTGCGCGTGATCAATCGCTCGTTCGATCGCGCGGCGGAATTGGCGCAACGGGTGGGCGGCGAAGCTGTAGCGTGGGAATCTTTGGAGGCGGTGCTCGGCGTGCCGGACATAATTGTGACGTCGGTGAGCGCAACCGGGTCAGTGCTGACGCGCGAGCTTCTGGAGCGAGCCATCGCCGCGCGCTCTGGCAAGCCAGTTTTTGTGGTGGATCTGGGAGTTCCGCGTAACGTGGCGGAATCCGCTGCGGGACTTTACAATTTGTATCTTTACAACATCGACGACCTCGGCGAAATCGTCGAGCAGAACAAGAAAGCGCGGGAATCCGAAATTCCGCGCGCCGAAGCGATCATCGCCGAACATATTGATAAATTCGAAGCGTGGCGTGGGGCGCTGGAAGCCGGGTCCATCGTGAACGATCTGCGCGACCAGTTTCACCAACATCGCGAAATGATCATTCGCGAGAAGCTCAAGGAGATGGACGACGTCTCGCCGCAGGAGCGCGACCGCATCGCGCGCATCACCGAAGAATTGATCGAGCGGCTGCTGGAAGAGCCGCAGCAAAAATTGCAGCATGGGCGCGGGATGCGCGGGCGCTTGGCTGGCCTGGAAGCGATTCGCCATTTGTTTGGGCTCGAAGAGAGAAAGAAGTGAAGCCGCTGCGTATCGGCACGCGGGGCAGCGCGCTGGCGTTGTGGCAAGCCAATCATTTTCGCGAAGCGCTGAAAAAAACATGCGATCTGGATTCGGAAATCGTGGTGATCAAGACCTCGGGCGACCAAAATACAGCGATGCCGGCGCAACAAATCGGCGTGATCGGAATTTTCACCAAGGAGCTGGAAGATTCCCTGCTCGATGGCCGCGCGGATCTGGCCGTGCACAGCATGAAGGACGTGCCCACGGAGTTTTCTGCAGCTTGCCGCATCGCCACGGTTTTCAAACGCGAAGATCCGCGCGATGCGCTGGTTTCCCTGCGCGGCGAAAAGCTAGCGCAACTGCCACAAGGCGCGCGCATCGGGACCAGCAGTTTGCGGCGCGCGTCGCAACTGCGCGCCTTTCGCCCGGATTTTCAGATCGCGGAATTGCGCGGGAATGTGGATACGCGCCTGCGCAAAGTTGCGGCCGGCGAATACGACGCCATCGTGCTGGCGAAAGCAGGAATTGATCGTCTGGGATTGTCATCGCGCCTCACGGAAGTGCTCGCGCCGGATATAATGCTGCCGGCCGTGGGGCAGGGCGCGTTGGGAGTGGAATTTTGCGAGCCGCGCCGCGAGGAATTCAAGATTTTGGATTTGCTGATGGATCAGGATACGATGCGTGCAGTGAAGGCGGAGCGCGCGCTGCTGGCGGAAGTGCAGGGCGGGTGCCGGTTGCCGCTGGGCGCGTGGGCCCGCGTCGAAAATGGCGCGATGGTGCTGGATGCCTGCGTGCTCTCCGAGGACGGCGCGCAAGCCATTCGCCGGCACGCGGAAAAAGTTTGCAACTCGGCTGCTGATGCTGAGAATCTAGGACGAGCAGTAGCGACGGAATTGCTGACGGCGGGCGCCGACCGGCTGCTGCAAATGGTAGGAAGATCTGTTGGACAAACCTGACAAAATTGTTGGCGTAGAAAGACATCCCGGCGAACCGCTCGCGGGCAAGCGCGTCGTGGTGACTCGTGCGGAAGACCAGGCGCCGGAGCTTGTGGGCGCGCTGGAGGCTCTTGGCGCGGAGGTGCTGCAGATGCCCACGGTCACTTTCGCCCCGCCCGAAGATTCAACCGAGCTGGATGCGGCGCTGCGCAACAAAAAGGATGTGGACTGGATCCTCTTTACCAGCCAGAACGCGGTCCGCTTCCTTTTCCTGCGCGCATGCGAGTTGACGCACGTGCAGCCGGTGCAGCCGCCGCGGCCCAAGATCGCAGCCGTGGGCGTCGCTACGGCGCAGGCCGCGCGGAATCTGGATCTGCGCGTGGATTATGTGGCGCAAACGCAGACCGGTGAATCGCTGGCCGCGGAATTGCGCGACCAGTTGGCCGGAAAACGTGTGCTGCTGCCGCGCAGCGATCGCGTGGACAATCGTTTGCCGGATGCTTTGCGCGAAGCCGGCGCGCAAGTGAAGGAAGTGGTGGCGTATCGCACCCTGCCACCTGAATCGCTCGATCAGGAAATTTTGGATGCGTTGCGAAAGGCCGATGTCGCCGCGATTGTCTTTGCCAGCCCTTCGGCTTATCACAATCTGGAGGCGTTTATTCCCCCCGCGGAATTGACCGCGCTTTCCGAACGCGTACAATTCGCCACCATCGGTTCTACCACCACGCGGGCTTTGCGGGAATCCGGCGCGCGCGTGGCAATCGAAGCGAACGATTCGTCTGCAGCGGGCCTGGCCGACGCGATTGCCAAATACTTCCAGCGGCAATAATAAATAGTGAGGAACGCGTGACATTTCCCATTCACCGGCCGCGGCGATTGCGGCGCAACGAAGCCCTGCGCGGATTTGTGCGCGAAACGCGGCTGAGCGCGAGCGGCATGGTGTATCCAATGTTCGCGTGCCCCGGAACGAACGTTCGCAAGGAAGTCAGTTCGATGCCGGGGATCTTTCAGCAATCGGTGGATCGAATTGTGGAAGAATGCCGCGAAGTTGCTGGCCTCGGAATTCCCGCCGTGATTTTGTTCGGCTTGCCGGAACATAAGGACGAACTGGGCACCGAAGCCGCTGACGCGCGTGGCGCGGTACAGCGCTCGATTGAAGCGATTCGCAAGGCCAAATTGAATCTGTTGATAATTTCCGATGTTTGCCTGTGCGAATACACCAGCCACGGCCATTGCGGCGTAATGAAAGATGGCGAAGTGCTGAACGATCCCAGCCTGGTACTGCTGGCCGATGCAGCCCTTTCGCACGCGCGCGCTGGGGCCGATCTGGTGGCGCCTTCTGACATGATGGATGGCAGAGTGGCAGCTATCCGGCAGCGGCTGGACGAAAATAGCTTCGAGGATGTCGCGATACTTTCGTACGCCGCGAAATATTGTTCCAGTTTTTACGGGCCGTTCCGCGAGGCGGCGGAGTCAACGCCGAAATCCGGAGATCGCCGCGGCTATCAAATGGATCCGGCCAATGCGCGCGAGGCGCTGCGCGAAGTGGCGTTGGACCTGGAGGAAGGCGCGGACATTGTTATGGTGAAGCCGGCGCTGCCTTATCTCGACGTGATACAGCGCGTGCGCGAGCGTTTCGATGTGCCAGTGGGCGCATACAACGTGAGCGGCGAATACTCCATGGTGAAAGCGGCTGCGCGCAACGGCTGGATTGACGAAAAGAGGGTGGTACTGGAAATTCTCACCGGGATTCAACGGGCTGGCGCGGATATTATTTTGACGTATCACGCGAAGGATGTGGCCGGCTGGTTGAAAAATTGTTGATTGTGAATCCGCAACTGACGTGCGACAGGGAAAAATGGCGAGCGAGACGGTAAAAAGCGCGAAAGAACGAGCCGGCGGCAGCGCTGCGGACGGCATCGCGACAACTAACGCAAACGCTCGCCCGCGTTCCACTGAGATTTTCGAACGCGGCAAGAAAACGCTGGTCGGCGGTGTGGATAGTCCCGTGCGCGCGTTTCGCGCTGTAGGCGGCACGCCACTTGTGATTGATCACGCTCTGGGCACGCGGCTTTACGATGTGGATGGCCGCGAATATCTTGACTACGTCTGTTCCTGGGGAGCGCTGATTCTGGGGCACGCGCATCCGGATGTCGTGGCGGCGGTTTCGGATCAAGCCGGGCGCGGCACCAGCTACGGAATGACTTCGCCGTTGGAAATTGAGCTGGGCGAAAAAATCACGCGCGCCGTTCCGTCCGTAGAGATGGTGCGGTTTGTAAGCTCGGGCACGGAAGCGGCGATGTCCGCCGTGCGCCTGGCGCGCGCTTTCACGGGACGCGACCTGGTGATCAAGTTCGAGGGCTGCTACCACGGCCACTCCGACGGATTTCTTTCCGAGGCCGGCTCGGGACTCGCCACGCTGGGAATCGCGGCGTGCCCCGGAGTGCCTGACGCCTTCGCGCGGCTCACGCTGAACACGCCTTACAACGATTTGCCCGGCGTCGAAAAACTCTTTCACCAACATGCCGGCAATATCGCTGCGATCATCGTGGAACCCGTAGCCGCGAATATGGGCGTGGTCGAGCCAGCGCCGGAATTTCTGCAAAGTCTGCGCGAAATCAGCAAAAGGGAAGGCGCGCTGCTGATTTTCGACGAAGTGATCACCGGATTCCGCATGGGCTACGGCGGTGCACAAGCCGTTTATGGAATTGATCCCGATCTCACCGTGATGGGAAAAATCATCGGCGGTGGACTGCCGGTCGCAGCCTACGGCGGTAAGCGGCACATCATGGAACGCGTCGCCCCGCTGGGCCCGGTTTATCAGGCTGGCACTCTTTCAGGCAATCCGCTGGCGATGCGCGCCGGCCTCGCGACCCTACCCAAACTGGAAGCGCCTGGATTTTACGACGCAGTGAATCGCAAAACGCAGCGCTTGGCCGAACGCTTCCGCAATGCGCTGAAAGAAGTAGGCGTCGCAGGGCAGGTGAACGTAGCAGGCTCGCTGCTGACGCTATTTTTCTGCGAGCACCCGGTGCGCAACTACGACGACGCCAAAAAATCCGACACAAAGAAGTTTGGGAAGTTTTTTCAGGAAATGCTCGAGCGCGGAATTTTTCTGCCGCCTTCGCAGTACGAAGCGCTGTTCGTCTCCGCCGCGCACACCGACGCGGACATAGACCGCACGATCGCCGCCGCCCGCGAGAGTCTTGCAGCGCTCTAGCTCTCCGGCCAGGACCGCAACCACAACACCACCCCCAGGCGAAAAGCGAAAGTCCCGCGAACCACGCGCCATAGGTTTAAGCAATTCAGAGGGTTAGGCAGGGTAACGGCAGTACTGGTCGAGGGAAACGCTTTTCCTTTCCACGCCTATAAATTCTGGGTCAAATAGCGGCACATTCCGCGTAAGGTCCTATCAACAAGCCAGATAAGCCACCGTCCGCGGTTGGTCTTGCCCGTGCACTCCTGTACAGCGTTAGGCGATTACAGGAGACCCCTTCCATGGTATTGGCCGTCGCAGCGCTGTTGCTTCAGTTTCAATCATTCGCTCCAACGGCTCCAGTTGTTGGCGCGCAAATGCCCGTGATTCAGGCAGTCTCCCTCACTTCTTTTAAGGAGAGCGCCCCTTTGAGCTCACATCCTCCCGTCGCGGTTGAGGAAGATTCCATCACGACGAGCAGTGAGTCGTCCTCGAGCCGTTTGAATCTGGATGAGGTGAGCTTCGCCAACACGAACGCGAAGAATCAGACTTCCGGAACGCTGCGCACGGTGGCGCTTGAGACGCCCGAAGACGCGCAGTCGTTTTCGACCGTTCGCATCCCCGAAGTTTCTACGAAAGAAACCAAGTTCCGGGAAGCGATCTCCGAACCTTCGCGCACCCAATGGCTGGCGCTCGCCTTCTTGCAGCATAGCGCGGCCGTATTCGACGCGTACTCGACGCGCCAGGCCGTAGAACACGGCGCCGTTGAAGACAATCCGATGCTGCGGCCGTTCGCCGGCTCGGGCGCGATCTACGCTGCGACTCAGTTGACCCCGCTGGTCCTCGATCTGGTAGCACACCACATGCAACGCAGCGAGTATCCGCTGCTGCGGCGTTTTTGGTGGATGCCTCAGACGGTTAGCGCGAGTCTTTCGATTTTCTCAGGCGTGCACAATTTGCATGTTGCGGGCAAACTATAGATTGCTCATCGTTTCCTAGGCGTGACCCAGAAATCTTTTCCTGGCGGGGAAGATTTCGAAAAGGCATCCGGCACTCTCCCCGGATGCCTTTTTTGTTGCTATGCGCACCTCCCTGCGGATCTGATTACTTCGCAGCGCCCGCCGAAGATTTCGGCGTCGGGTGCGCGTGCGGGTGCGCAGGAGAAGACGAGGGCGCGGACATTTGCTTTTCCGCCCACTCCACCGCGTGATGCGCCGCCTCCACCGCCCCAGAAACATCGGAGACCGGCCCGACTGAATCCGTATTGGCGAAAGCGATGCGCCCGAACGGCTGGTTCGCTATAGGAATTACCTTCGTAAATATTCCCGGCGTGGGCAGGAACATTGGATGGCCACGGCGATACATGTGCACTTCGATAGGTTCCGCGGCGGCGAATTCCGGCGTTAGCTTTTGAAAATCCCGCAGCACATTTTCCGCGATTCTTTGGCAGCCGTCCACGGTGAGCAACCGGTCGCGATGCAATTCCGAAATCGGCGTGTAGAAAGTCAGGATATTATTTTTCTGCTTGTAGTCCGGCTGTTTCTGCAGCACCCAATCTGCCACGATGAAATCGGTGAACGTGTTGCCGGGGCACCACGTGTCGTAGGCGCGATTGTAGATGGGCTTGTCGAAAATCATGTTGATCACGGTGTACGGGCAGTAGCGGAAAGACATCATGGCTTCGTGCTGCGCGTCAGGAAGTGATGCGATCAGCCGTGCGGTGATGAACTTCGGCGTGGCCATGATCACGTATTTTGCGGCGACGGTGCGCAATTGGCCCGCTTGCATGTAAGTGATGTGCACGACGTCTTTTTGCGGGTACACGGAGACGATGGTCGCGTCGTCCACCATCTGCGCGCCATATTTCGGTTGCAGCGTCGTAGCCAGTTGACGCGAAAGCGCACCGTTGCCGCCCGGCAATGTCCTGCGAACGTCCTCGTCGCCCGTCATGTACTGCAAATCCTCAGCTGCGACGAAAGCAGACGTGTCTTCAGATTTTGCGCCCCAATTGGACAAGCCGTAGGCATCCCACCACTGCTTGAGTTCCAGCGGGTAGCCTTTCAGATAATTGGAAAACGGCACGCTGTCGAACTGCTGCACGTTTTTATCGGTATCGAGCGCCTTGATTTCCGTGCGGAACTTCTTGAAGCTCTCGCGTACGGCTTCCGAGTAGGGAAGATGGTCCAATCCGTCGCGCCACGTAGCGGGTACCCATTTTCCCGCGACGATGGTGGGATCTGGAGAATTAATCGGCAACTCGGTCAGGCCGATGTCGCGCGCAAGTTGCTGGCTGGTGGAATCTTTTTCATCGAACGCCGAGCCGGTGGCGAACGCTTGCCCCTGATACTCCTCCAGGTACGCATTGCCGCCCCAGTGCGGCTCTTTTTCCAGCAGCAGAAAATCGCGCCCGCGCAGAAAATACGCGGCGCTCAGACCGCTCACGCCACCACCCACAATCACTACGTCGTGCCGGCTCGATACCGGCGGCTTATCGAACTGTTGGCCGTCGCGCACTTCGTGGCAAATTGCAAAATGATCGCCGTCGAGCAGCGGCTTCGGCCCACTTTCCGCCGCGAGCAACGAAAAATTTACCGGACATCCCGCGGCGACCGACCCTGCCACGACAAATTTCAGAAAATCCCTGCGTGTATCGCTCATGCGCTTTCTCCTTGGATCGCGGCGGGAACCAGCGGCGCAGCGGTTTCGTCAGCGCGCTGCAAACGAGTCCGCAAGCGGTACCACAGCAAAATCATGCCAATGGAAAAAACCAGAATCAGCGTGGAAATGGCGTTGATTTCCGGCGTGATGCCGCGGCGCAGGCGCGACCAAATTTCCAGCGGCAGCGTATTGTCGCGCCCAATCAGGAAGAAGCTGACGGCGATCTCGTCCAGCGAAAGCGTGAAAATTAGCAACGCAGCGGCGATCAGTGAAACGCGCAAGTTTGGCAGAGTGACGCGCCAGAACGTCAGCCAATGATTTGCGCCCAGGTCGAGCGATGCCTCCTCCTGCACGCGCTCCAGTTTCTGAAGCCCAGCGAAAATTTCCGTGGTGGCTACCGAGATCAACGCGGTTCCGTGGCCCAGCGTGATCGTAACCAGACTGAGTTTCATCCCGACAGCCACGAACAACATCAGCAGCGAGAGGCCGGTGATAATTCCGGGAAGAATCAACGGGAGCAGCACCAATCGTCGGAACAGAGCTTTACCGGGGAAATCCGCCCGATCGAGCGCCAGCGCCGCCGGCAATCCCAGCCCCAGCGCGATTGCAACGGCCACCGCGGCAACAAGCACGCTATTAAGGACCGCGTCCCACAGCGCGCCATCCGTGAAAAGTTGGCGATACCAGTCGAATGTCCAATGTGCAGGAGGGAAGCCGCCGACACCGGAGCCGTTGAAGGAATAAACCACGAGCACGATGATCGGAAAATAAAGGAACGCATACACCAGAAATGCGTAGGCGCTGAGCAAAAACGGCGCGCCACGAGAATGGGATACGGGCCTCATGAAATCGCCAGCCTTTTTTCCAGGCGCTCGGTGATGAACAGCAGCGTCACGACCAGCAGCATCATGCAGAAGGAAATCGCGGCTCCGAGCGGCCAGTTATAGGCCGCGCCAAATAGGCTCACCACAACGTTCGAAATCATGATGCCGCTTGGTCCGCCCACCAGCAGCGGCGCGAGAAAATCTCCCAGTGTTAGGACGAATGCAAAAGTAGCGCCTGCAAGAACTCCCGGCAGCGAGAGCGGCAGAATCACGCGGCGAAACGTGGACCACGGCGACGAGCCGAGGTCGTGCGAAGCTTCCACTAGATTGCGCGGAATATGTTCGAGCGAAGCGTAAATCGGCAGCAACGTGAACGGCGTGTAGATGTGCGTCAAAGTAATGATTACCGCGAACGGGCTGTACAGGAAAAATTCAACCGGCCGGTGCGTTATGTGCAGATATTGCAGAAAGCCGTTCAGCACGCCGTCGCTGCCCAGAATCGTCTTCCACGCGTATCCGCGCACCAAATAGCTCGCCCACAGCGGAATAATCACCAGTTGGTACAGCAGGTCCTTGCGTTTCGCGGCGTGGAACGACAGGTAGTAAGCCAATGGGTAGCCGAGCAATAGCGCGAACACGGTAACGGAAGCCGCGATGCGCATCGAACGAAAAAGCACCTGCAAGTAAATAGGATTACGCGCCAGCTGCAGATAATTCTGCAAATTCCAGTTGTGCACGATCGTCTGCGCGGAAGAAACCGACCAGAAGCTGTAGCAAAACAGAATCGCGTACGGCACTAGAAGGAAAACAGTGACCCACAACAGCGGCGGAATCGTCACGGCGGTCTTGTACGCGCGAGAGTACATGGCTAGTTCGGCTCTCCCGCGCGCACGCGCACCGCGTCGTTCGCAGTGAACTCAAATTCGCGCTCACCAGTGAGAATGCCGGGACTCGCGATGCGCGCGCGAATGATGTGATTTGCGCCGCAGTCAATTTCGATCAAGTCCATCGCGCCGCCGAACGCTTGGTTGCGGATGCGTCCGCGAAAGCGCGCAGTGGTTACATCCCCAGACGAAATGCCCGCTGTTTCGGCAGCGAGACGAATGCATTCCGGCCGCAGCGAATACGTCGCAGTTCCAGCTGCGCCAACCGCGCGCCACACGATCGCGCCGGCGCTGGCGATTCCGTCGCGCACTTCCGCGCGCAACAAGTTGGTCTGGCCGATGAATTGCGCCGCGTACGCGGTCGCAGGCTCGCCATAGATTTCGCGCGGCGGCGCAACCTGTTCCAGCAACCCCGCGCGCAGCAGCGCAACGCGATCGGAAAGCGCCATGGCTTCTTCCTGGTCATGCGTCACAAAAATGAACGTGATGCCCACTTCGCGCTGCAGCGATTTCAGCTCCACCTGCATCTGGCGGCGCAGATTGGCGTCCAGAGCCGAGAGCGGTTCATCGAGCAGCAGCACGCGCGGGCGATTCACCAGAGCGCGCGCCAACGCCACACGCTGTTGTTGGCCGCCGCTTAGCTTTGCCGGGGCGGCTTGCGCGAATTCGCCCATCTTTACCATCGCCAAAGCCTGCTTCACGCGCTCGGGAATTTCCGATTTCGGCGTGCTCTTCGCGCGCAGGCCATATGCCACATTTTCGAAGACCGAAAGATGCGGAAAAATCGCATAGCTCTGAAAAACTGTATTCACCTGGCGGCGATGCGCGGGAATGAGATCCAGTCGCTCGG
>Ga0210389_10004327_pt1 | contig 11040 bp, 9 predicted proteins | sample IncBWH28OmetaG_FD_160127 | JGI IMG/M metagenome (GOLD analysis project Ga0210389, IMG submission 160127) | Forest soil microbial communities from Barre Woods Harvard Forest LTER site, Petersham, Massachusetts, United States - Inc-BW-H-28-O ... | reverse complement strand
CCCGAAGCCGTTCTCCGCGGTCACGGTCGAGGTGCGGACACTGGAACGCCCCATATCGGCGGATCCGGCGCGCCAGGGGCGGGGCCGTAGTCGCACTTCGTGCCATACTGTCCGTCACTAGCCAAGGTCACGGGTGGTGACTGGCGGTCGTGGCAGGGGGCCTGATGGAGGGTGACGGAGCAGAGGGGGTGGCCTTTCCGCTGTCTGCGGACGGGAGGCGGAGCACGTCCGCGCTGGGCAGGGCGGTGGTTGCTGACGCTCTGCGCCGGGTGGACCCGGAGGGCGCTCTTGGCGCGGAGCAGGAGGCGAACTGGCGTTCGGGTTACCTCACCCATTTTCGCCGCCTCGTAGAGGCGGGGCTGGCGTCGAAGGCCGCCGCGCTGTCGGTTGCCCGCGACGGGCTGGGGTCACTGCACGCCCGGATGCGGGTCAGGTGGCCGGCCGGCGCGGAGACAGGACTGGATGCCCTGCCCTCGGCGCCCGCGCAGGCCTCCTTCGAAACGCTCAGCGTGCCAGGCGCCGGGCAGCGGGAAACCGAGCTGTCGCTGCCCTGCCATGGCGAGTTGCTCCGTGGCGGCGCCCTGGCCCGCCAGCTGGAGACCTGGGTCAACGGCGGGGTCATCGAGCCGTCGTGCGCGGAAGCCGTCACGGAGGTTGCGGCGCATCCGGAGTGGCTGCGGCTGCCAGGCCAGACGGTGATCGCGCTCGGGGCAGGCGCGGAGGTGGGCCCGCTGGAGGCGCTGCTGCGCTGGGGCGCCCGGGTGGTGGCTGTGGACCTGCCCAGCCCGCCGGTGTGGGAGCGGGTGCTGCGCATGGCCAGGCTGGGCGCTGGCGAGCTGCTCGTGCCCGTGAACCGGGAGGCGCCGGCGGCGCTGCACCCTGGCATCGGCGACGAAGCCATCGCGCGATGGGCAGGCCTCAACCTGGTCCGCGAGGTCCCGGACGCCGCGGAGTGGCTGGCCGGCCTGGCCGGCCCGCTCGTACTGGGCAACTACGTCTACGCCGATGGTGGCGCGAACGTGGCCGTGTGCGCTGCCGCGGACGCGCTCACCATGCGCTTGCAGGCGGCCCGCGACGACGTGGCGCTGGCGTTCCTCGCCACGCCGACCGACGTCTTCGCCGTCCCCCCTGACGCGGTCGCCCACTCCGTCCGCGCTTACGCGGCCCGGTCGCGCACCGCGAAGCTGGCCGGCCCGCCGCTGCGCGCCGTGTCCCGCGGGCGGTTGCTACGCCGGGCCTATGTGCCCGGCGCCGATCCTGGCATCAGCGACACCCTGGTCCCCCAGCAAGGCCCGAACTATGCCCTGGCGAAACGGCTGCACCGGTGGCGGGCTACCGTCGCGCGCGAGGCCGGGACAACCGTGTCGCTCAACGTCGCCCCGCCGACCCGAACCCGGTCGGTGACGAAGAACCGCACGCTGGCGGCCGCCTACGCTGGCGCGCACCGGTTCGGGGCCGAAGTATTCGAGCCCGCCACCACCAGGACGCTCATGGCAGCACTGCTTGTGCATGACCTGCAGGCCACCAAGCCGGCACACGCGCACCCGTGGCAGGACGAGGCAGACGCCGCCGCGCACGGCGGGCTGTGGCGCATCGCCTACGCACCCCGCAGCGCCCTAGGGCTCGCCGCCCTGCTCGGCTACGCCGCAACGCACCAGTGAGCGAGCGGGTGACAGCGAGACGCAACTGGCCGGGTGAAAGCTCACCGGTACTCACCCCAGCCGCAGGCGGACCGCGTCGAGGACGCCAGGCAGCAGCACGGGAAGCAGCCGGAACCATGCATCGAGGTCGCGCTCATCACGATGGCGGAACCAGATGTCGTGATCAGGGCCGTAGGCCGCCGCTACCTGCCTTCCCTGTGCCAGGTACCAGTCCCGCGTGCGATCGTGGGGCATGCGCAGGACACGCGCGGGCGCCGGCGGCATCCTCCTGATCACCGCGTTCTGGACGACCCGGACCTGCTCTCGCCCCTCGTCATCCAGGAGCTGGCAGAACCGGAAACCCGGCCCCATCACGCCGGCCCTGGGCTGGGCGCCGCGCCGGAACTCGATGATGAACTTGGACCCGTACCAGCCAAGCGCGTCGGGACGTCGCGACGGCTGAACCCACGCGACAACGAACTCCTGCCCCGCCGGCCGTTGCCAGATGGCAGCAGCAGACGCCCTGCGGCACTCAAAGCCCTGAGCGGCAAAGCCCGGCCCCAGCGCGGCCACGGCCTTCCGGTGGACCACCCGGGGTACTACGCCATCCACCAAGCCAACGATAGCGAAGGCTTGCGCCCTCCTTTCTGGTCCTCGCCTGGCGATCGTTGACGCGGGGGCTGCTGTGGGCCGGAAGTCGTTCAGTCGGCAGGCAGGCGCACCGGCTCGCGCCGGGGTCTCCGCCGCTGAATAATCGGAAGACCCCGGAATGATGGCGTGAAAAGATGGCCGTCTATGGGACGGATTGCGCCAAGGGAGCCACGCTGAGATTCAGCATTCTCGGCCCGCTCGCGGTGTGCGATGACGAGGGTCACCTGGTGCCGATACCGGCAGGGCGGGCCCGGACCGTACTGGGCCTGCTGTGCGCCGGCGCCAGCCAGGTCATCTCCCGGGAACGGCTCATCGACGCCGCGTGGGAGGGCTCTCCGCCGGCCAGCGCGGTGACGCGTCTGCACAGCATGGTCAGCGACCTGCGCCGGGCCCTGCCCGGTGCGCCGATCCGGACGAGCGGAGCCGGTTACGTCCTGGCTGTCGCGGACGACGTAATCGACCTAGGCGCCGCGCGCCTGCTCGCCGCCCGGGCACGATCTGCGCGCGACCGCGGGGACCCCGGGCTAGCGGTGAGCTGCCTGAGCGAAGCCCTGGGCATGTGGCGAGGCCGCGCGTTCGACGGCATCGCTTGCGCCGAGCTCGAGGCGGAGGCCGAGCGGATCGCGCTTGAGCACGCGGGCTTGCTGGAGGAGCATGCGGATCTTGAGCTGGCGGTCGGCCATCACGCCGCCGTAGCCGCCGATCTGACCGGGTGGGTGGCACGCCATCCGTTGCGCGAAGGCATGCGCGCATCGCTGATGCGCGCGCTGGTGCGGTCCGGCCGGCAGGCTGAGGCGATCGCCACCTATCACGACCTGCGGCGGCGCCTGTGCGATGAGCTAGGTGTCGCACCCTCGCCGTACCTGCAAGACCTTTACCAGGCCATCCTCACCGGTGACCGCGCGGAGATGGCGTCACCGGCTGGCGTCCGCGCACGCATCCAGGCACAGCTCCCGGCCGGGGTGAGCGACTTCACCGGCCGCGCCGCGGAGCTCGCGCTGCTTTCCGCTCTGCTCGCGCGGCGGGCAGGCGGCCGGATCGCCCCGGTAGTAGCGGTGATCTCCGGCCTAGGCGGTATCGGCAAGAGCGCGCTCGCCGTGCAGGCCGGCCATCTGGCTGCCGAGTTGTTTCCTGACGGTCAGCTGTACGTGAACCTCGCGAGCACGTCAGGCGATCCGGCCGAGCCGACCGACGTGCTGGCCGGTGTCTTGCGTGACCTGGGTGTCGCGGCGGCTGACGTACCAGCCCGGGAAGCCGAACGCGCGGCGCGATACCGTTCGCTGCTGGCCGGCCGGGAGGTGCTGGTGGTGCTCGACGACGCGCACGACGCGGCCCAGGTGCGCCCGCTGCTGCCGGGATCGGCCGACTGCGCGGTGCTTATCACCAGCAGGAACAAGCTGACCGGGCTGGCCGGCAGCGTGCCGGTTGACCTGGACGTACTGCCGTCGGGTGAAGGACTCGACCTGTTCTCCCGGATCATCGGCGAAGAGCGCGCGGCTGGGGAGCCGGCCGCGGTGGAGCGGGTGGTCAGCGCGTGCGCCGGGCTCCCGCTCGCCATCCGGATAGCGGCCGCCAAGCTCGCCGCGCGGCCGGGATGGAGCATCGCCAGGACCGCTGACCGACTGGAGGAGGCGCAGTCCCGGCTTGCCGAGCTCCGCGCAGGCGACCTCGCCGTCGCGGCCAGCTTCCGGCTCAGCTACGACGCGCTGCCCCAGCCCGCGGCTCGCGCGTTCCGCCTACTGGGCCTGGCAGCCCCTGGTCAGTTCAGCAGCGACGCCGCGGCCGCGCTGTTCGGGACCCAGCTGGGCATGGCCGAGGATCTCCTGGAAGCCCTGGTGGACGCGACCTTGCTCGAGACACCGGAACAAGGCCAGTACCGGCTGCACGACCTGCTCCGGCTGTTCGCCGCTGAGCTCGCCCGCTCCGAGGCAATGCCGGCCGAGCGTGAGGCGGCGACGATCCGGCTGCTGACGTGGCACGCGGCCGGCTTGCGCGCCCACACGACCGTGGTCGCGGACTGCCGGTAAAGCCGGCTGATGCAGTATCACATGCCGAGATACCACAAGTGATCGTCCCAGCCGCCATTGGCCCAGCTTGAGTTATGGCAGGGGTATATCGTCAGTTTCTGGCCTGAGTTCTGGTCGGAGCCATTCGATGCCCAGCCCGCTACGTCAAGGCAGAGGCCTTGGCTGGCATAGTTCTGGATCTCATAGGTGGGGCCGTTTGAGTCGCTGGACACCTGGGAGCTGTACCACTCTTGGTTGTCTAGCCCTGGCTTGGAGTTACAGGTGTAGACGCCGACGACGCTTCCAGCTGGGTCGGCAGCGTAGTTGGGCAGGTCAAGGCACTCGGATGGGTTTTGGTAAACTCGCAGCTCATAGAGCTGCCAGATGCCTTCGAAGCGCGTTGGTGCCACTTCGAAAAGCTGCCCCGACGCCCCCGTGACACACCCCTGCTGCGACACAGCGGCACCGTTGACCTGGATGCACTGGTGCGTCCAGTTGTTGCCGATCTGAATCCACATGGTGACCGCGTGCGCCGGATTCGCGGGCGCGAATACCGCTGCCGCTGCGGCGGCGAAGACGAGCGCCACGACACCGCGCATGCGCGATAGTCCACTCCTCGCGCGACGGGAACCCTGGGTGATCGACGAGAACATGACCCTCCTTCGGCGGCACGACCGCCGGTTGCGAAATCGGCTTCACAGAAGGCTGCCAGCAGCCGCTATGGTCTCAGTGCGGCTCGGATGCGGAAGCGAGCTCCCGGCGTCCCGGTGCTCAGTGGCCCGCTGCTGCGATGAATTCCGGCCAGGTCGTTCGTCAGCCCTGATGACCGCCGCCGGGACGTCGTACGCCGCTGCCCGGCACGAGACACCACGGAGGACACCATGCCGACCGCACCGAGCGACCCGGCCACTGCCCTGCCCGGCCGTCCGCCCGTCGTTGACCTGGCCACCTGGCAGGCTGCCCGTGACGAGCTGCTGGCCCGCGAGAAGGCCCACACCCGCGAAGGCGACGCCATCGCCGCAGCCCGCCGCCGGCTGCCGATGGTGGAGTTCGACCCGACGGTTAAGGTCACCGGCCCGGACGGGGCCGTCCCGTTCCTGGACCTGTTCCAGGACCGCGACGAGCTCGTGGTCTACAAGCACATGTGGTGGGACGGCGCGCCGCACCAAGGGCAGTGCGAAGGGTGCACCACCACTGCCTGGATCCTGAAAGACGCCGTCTACCTCAACGCCCGCGGCGTCTCGTTCGCCATCTTGACGCCGGGCCACTGGCAGGAGGTGGCCCCCTACATCGAGTTCATGGGCTACACCCAGCCCTGGTACTCCGTGCGCGACCTGGCCGAGCCGGTCGGCGGCGGCATGGGGCGCGTCACCTGCTTCCTGCGCGACGGCGACCGCGCGTTCCTGACCTACTCCACGACGGGCCGTGGCAACGAGCCGGTCATGGGGGCCTTCAGCCTGCTCGACATGACGCCTTACGGCCGCCGCGAGGCCTGGCAGGACAACCCCGAGGGCTGGCCCGACGGGCACGACCCGTCCTGGTACTTCCGCTCGGACTCGGACGGGAACGCCACCTTTGGCCCGGCCAGCCGCCCCGTGCCGCAGTGGACCCGCCCCGGCGCGGCCCCCGCGCAAACCCTCGGCCGGCATGACCACTGACGCGCCTCCGCAGGCACAGGGAGCCTGTGTCACGTTACATCTCGGCGGGATCGCCTGGGCGGTCACGGGCCCCGCGCACGGCGACAACCACGACCCCGCAGGCGAATACCAGGCCGGCACACAGCGCACCGCCCAGGTCGTGGGGTGGCCGGGCGGGCCATAGCCACGGCGTGGCCAGGGCCGGCGGGTGCCACTGCGTGTAGAGCGCGTAGATTGCCGCCACCAGGTATCCCGTCGGCCCGGTCCAGGACAGGCCGCCACCGAGGACGGCGCCGCACAGCAAGCCGATGCCGGTGATCCCCGCGACGTTGCGCGCCGCGTCCAGCACCCCGCCCGCCAGGTGCCCGCCGGCGCCGGCGGCGGACAACAGGCCGATCGCCGCCGCGGTCAGCGCCACCGTGACGGCGAGCCGCAAGAGCGGCAGCCACCCCCCCGCCACCCGCTCCTGCTCGCCGAACGGGCTCGGCACGGTCGCCGCGACGCTGACGGCCGCAGCCGCCTCGAAGATCAGCGGCAACTGCAGCGCCCCATAGTCGTCCCAGTGCCCCAGGAGCGCGATCCGCAGCCCGATGGCGCAGGCCGCTATCGCCAGCACGGCGAACGGAACCCGGCGGCCCGCGGCGTATAGTCGCACCAGGCGAGCGCCCGTCACGGCAGTTGCCCCAGTGTGATCTGGCCGGCTCGCAGCGCGGCCAGGTGCCGGAGGAGCCAGGCGCGGCGTGCTGGTTCCGGCAGCGCCGCGAACCGGTGCGCCGCGGCGTATTCCGGTGTGCCGGGCGCAAAGTCTGGTGACCAGCTCGCGTCCAGTCCTCCGCCCTGCTGAGCGGAGGACTGGCCCGTGGTGAGCCCGCGCTGATTAGCCGCCAGCAGCAGAGCGGCGGCGACCGTGTTCTGCGCCTGGGACGCGGCGGGCCCGTCGCCGATGACCCTGGCCATGATCTCCGGGCCGTATGCCGCGAACACCTGGCTGGCCATCTGTCCCGGCGTCAGGGTCCCCGCCCCTGGAAACTGATCGGGCAGCATCAGGGGGATTGCCGACCGTGGGCCGCTGGCCCGGGATCCGCTTGTCCGCGTGGTGACGCCGTTGCCGGCGTCCTGCGAATAGGTGGTGCTCACCTGGACGATCCGGGCCGGTGCGCCTGGCAGGCCGGCAAGCTGGCTGAGCAGCGGCGCCAGGGCGTCCGCCGTCGCCGGCAGGTAGCTGGCGTAGGCGGGATTGAGGCACACCGGGATCGCGGTGTCGCTGCATACCGGGGTGAACTGGAGCGGCTGGTCGCTGGCGGCGTCGTGCAGGGCCGGGATGCGGATCATGCCGTGCGAGTCCATGGTGCCGGTCCCGGTCAGCAAGGCCGCTGTTGCGACCGCCAGCAGTCCCGCCCCCGTCAGGCCAGCCGCGACCACGCGGGCCGCCCGGCTGCCCGACCCGGCGGGCAGCGCGAGAGCGCCCAGCAGCGCGACGGTGAGCCCGGCGAGGAGCATCACCTGTGCGATGGACAGGTCCGGGAGGAACGGGTAGAAGGTCGCCACGCCCGCCTGCGGTCCCCTGTCCCATGGCCCCGTGACTATCGGCGCGACCGACCAGGAGGAGACGCTGCCCTGGATCAGGTTCGTGCTGATGGCGAGGGTGAAGAACGCGGCGATGGCCGCCAGCGGCGCGGTGAAGCGACTGGGCAGGAAGGTCCCGATGACGAAGCCGAAGGCGGAGAACGCGGGCAGGCTCGCCGCTGCCACCCCGGCCGGCCACCACAGCGGCCCGCCCCAGCTCGCCTGGTGCGCCGTCACCCCATACAGGACGGCCACGCAGCCCAGGTAGCCCGCCAGGGCCCAGATCGTGGTGGCGGCCCAGGGGACCAGCAGCCGCGCCCACCGAGCCCGGGCGGTGATCGTCACCTGGTCGGCGACGCGCCGGCGGGCTTCCCGCGACCCCATCCAGGCCGCGGCGCCCGCCACCGGGATGGCGAAGTCGAGCACGGCACCGCTCTGCAGTCCGGCCGCGCGCAGGTACCACAACGGCGGCATGGCCATGTCCTTGCGGTACGTGGTGAACCAGAACAGCCCGATCGCCAGCGGCAGCATCCATGCCATCGCGTTGTGGCGGAGCTCCAGCCATAGCAGCCGCAGGGTCACCAGGCCCGCCCCGGCCGCGGCCGGCCGCGGCCGGGCTGGCGCCGGAGTAGTCGTCGCCGCGGTCACGACTGCACCACCCGGGGGGACGACCCCCCGGACCCCCCGGGCGCCTGCATGAGGACGGCGCTGTACCCGCGCTCGATGGGCGTGTCCCCGGCGTCCCGCCCGTCGCCGCAGGTGGCGAGCCCGTCCGGCGTGCCGCGAAAGACAATCCGGCCCTTGTCCATCACCGCGACCTGGGCGCAGGCGGTCGTGACATCCTCCACCAGGTGGGTGCTCACCACGACGGTCGCCCGCTGGCCCAGGTCCCGCAGCAGCGCGCGGAACGATACCCGCTGCTGCGGGTCGAGGCCGGCGGTCGGCTCGTCGAGCAGCAGCAGTTCCGGCTCGTTGACGATCGCCTGCGCGATCCCGGCCCGGCGCAGCATCCCGCCGGACAGGGTGCGCAGCCTGGCCTTCTTCTTGCCGCCAAGCTCGACCGCCTCGATCGCGGCCGCGACCGAGGCGCGGACCCGGGCCGGCGGAACTTCCTTCAGCAGCGCGAAGTACTCGACGTACTCCGCCACCGTGAACCCTGGGTAGTAGCCGGGGTTCTGCGGCAGGTAACCGAGCCTGCGCCTGATCTCGCGGCGCGGGCCATAACCGCCGGGATCACGGCCCAGCAGCCGCAGGCTGCCCGACGACGGCCGCATCGCCGTCGCCATCATCCGCAGCAGCGAGGTCTTGCCCGCGCCGTTCGGCCCGAGCAGCCCGAAGACTCCGGGCCCCGCCTGCAGGTCCACCCCGGCCACGGCCGTGACCGAGCCAAAGCGCCGGGTCAGCCCGGCGATCTCGACGTTCATCGCGCTCCCTGCCTTCTAGGTTGGTGAGGTCATCCAAGGCTGGCCGGCGGGCCGGGACCGGGTCATCACCCCAGGGAGAGCGATCCCCGGTGCTACCACCGGGGACAGCCTGGCCCGGGCGCGGGCGAAGTAATACCTGGGTATGACCTTCCAGGCGGGATGAACGGGCGGTCCCGGCCACCTAACCTGAGATCGTGAAACAGCTGCCAGGGATCGCGTCATCGGCCTGGCGCGCCCTCATCCAGGTGCTGGCGGGCCCCGATCCGGCCCCGGCCTGGCGCTGGCGCTCGCGGCAAGAGCGCCGGTCGGCCTACGCCGCGCTGGCCGCGGTCACGCTGGCGATGTGCTTCATCAGCGCGACCAGCGTGCACCCGGTGGCCTCGGGCGAGGCCACACCCCCGGCCAGCCCGTGGCAGGCGATGGTCGCCCTCGTCGCGATCCTGCCGCTGCCGCTCGCGGCGAGGCACCCGATGCTGGCCTGGCGGGCTGGGTGGCTCCTCCTGCTGCTCACGCCGCTCATGCCCGCCGCCTGGTGGGGCGGCTGGCCGTGGGGCCCGCCACAAGTGCTCGCGCTGCTGGGGGCCTTTTGCCTGGCGGCGATCCGGCAGCGGCGGATGGCGCTGTGGTGGATGTGGGCGCTGACGCTCATCCCGTGGTGCGGGTGGCTGGTGGCGGACATCCCGGACCTGAACGGCCCGGCTAGCGCCACGATCGTGTTCACTGCCGCCGCGATCGTGGCGGACAGCACCGGCTCCCAGCTCCGCACCCGGCGCGCCCTCACCGCGCAGACCGCGGACGCCGACGCCGAGCGGGCGCGCCGGGCCGCGCTCGAGGAGCGCACCCGGATCGCCCGGGAACTGCACGACGTGGTCGCCCATCACCTGTCCCTCATCAGGGTCAAGGCCGAGAGCGCGCCCTACCGGCTCGGCGAGCTGCCCGAGCCGGTCCAGGCAGAGTTCGGCTCGCTGAGCGAGGTGGCCCGCGAGGCCCTGACGGAAATGCGGCGGCTGCTTGGCGTGCTGCGCGAGCACGAGCCGGCCGGGCTCGCGCCCCAGCCCCAGCTGACCGACCTGCCGGTGCTCGTGGACACCGCCCGGCAGGCGGGCGTGGACGTCGAGCTCTCGGTGCCAGGCGGGCTCGGCGCGGTACCCCCGGGCATAGGGATATGCGCGTACCGGATCGTGCAGGAGTCGCTGTCGAACGCCAGCCAGCACGCCCCCGGCGCCGCTGTCACGGTGTCGGTGGATCATAGTGCCCGCGCCGTCCAGTTGCGAGTGGCCAACGGCCCCGGCGCTGCCGCGCTCCGGCCGGAACCCGCCCGCCAGAGCCGCCCGGGTCACGGCCTGACCGGGATGCGCGAGCGGGTGGAACTGCTCGGCGGGTCGCTAGCGGCCGGGCCGACGCCGGCCGGCGGATTCGCGGTATCGGCGGTGCTCCCGCTCGGTGAGACCGCATGACTCCAGACGGCCCTGGCGACACGCGCTGCCTGATCGCCGACGACCAGGCGGTGGTGCGCGAGGGCCTCGCCGCGATACTCGCCGCCCAGCCGGGCCTTCAGGTCGTTGGCCAGGCCGCTGACGGCGCCGACGCGGTGGCCCAGGCACGGCGCCTGTCGCCCGACATCGTGCTCATGGACGTGCGGATGCCGGTGATGGACGGGCTCCAGGCGACCCGTGAGATCCTTCTCGGCACGACTGCGCAGGAGGGGCCACGGGTACTGATGCTCACCACGTTCGACCTCGACGACTACGTCTACCAGGCGCTGCGGGCCGGGGCCAGCGGATTCCTGCTCAAGGACGCCAGCGCCGCCGAACTGGTGCACGCGGTCCGGGTCGTGGCGAGGGGTGAGGCGCTGCTCGCCCCTTCGGTAACCCAGCGCCTGATCGCCGACTTCGCCCGGCTCCCCCGCCACGACCAGCCGCCCGCACCCGAGCTCGACGTGCTCACCAAGCGGGAAACCGAGGTGCTGCGGCTCATCGCCCGTGGCCTGTCCAACGCCGAGATCAGCAACGCGCTCGTCATCGCCGACCAGACCACCCAGGCCTACGTCGGCCGCATCCTGGCCAAGCTCGGCTTGCGTGACAGGGCGCAGGCCGTCGCCGTCGCCTACGAAAGT